>Ga0194050_1000197_pt1 | contig 20227 bp, 19 predicted proteins | sample SepL2310m_MetaG_FD_148657 | JGI IMG/M metagenome (GOLD analysis project Ga0194050, IMG submission 148657) | Anoxic zone freshwater microbial communities from boreal shield lake in IISD Experimental Lakes Area, Ontario, Canada - Sep2016-L239-10m | ecosystem: Environmental > Aquatic > Freshwater >...
CCCCGCAGTTGAATAAAAATTCTTGGTTGGTAGACTGCACAGAAGAATTTGAATTAAAAATAACTTACTCTATATTTGCAAGGGATGCATCAGTCAGAACGGCTTGGCTTGACTTAGATAGATGCTTCTTTAATGGAAGCAGTATTTTTCTGAGTGCAGATGGTTTTGAAAACGAAATGCACACAGTTGCAATCAATAAACCTTCATTCAATGAAAACTGGAAGCTTGCAACGACGCTCATTGCCTTGAAGGTTGACAACAAGGGATTTGGTCTATTTCATGCTGAAAATTACCAAGAACTTATCGATAGCCCAGTTGAAATTGGGGATTTTTGGACAGGTCAATTTATTGCCATTGGCGTCAAACACCGCATTGTAGTGTCGGGAGCACCCATCACGTTCGATGGCTCAAGGCTTTTGGATGATGTTAAAAAGATTTGCGAATATCAAATACAGTTCTGGCATGGTAAGCAAAAACCCATCATTAAAAATTACCTGTTTATACTTTGGGCTGTCAGTGAAGGTTATGGAGGGTTAGAGCATAAAAATAGCACTGCCCTCATTGCCAATCGATCAGATTTACCAAGATTGAATCAAGGAAAACCAAATGATGGATACATTCAACTACTAGGTTTATTTTCTCATGAATACTTCCATACCTGGAACGTCAAAAGACTCAGACCTGTAGAGTTCAATTCTTTAGATCTTTCTCAAGAAAACTATACTGAACTTTTGTGGTTTTTCGAAGGATTCACCAGTTATTTTGATGACTTAGTTCTTGTAAGGTGTGGCCTCATAGAAGTTTCAGATTATTTGAAGTTACTGTCCAAAACAATTAACCAAGTTTTACAAACACCAGGTAGAAAAATACACTCTGCAGCCCAATCCTCTTTCGAGGCCTGGACAAAGTATTACAGACCGCAACCCAACACAGCGAATGTGACCGTTAGTTATTACACCAAAGGTGCATTAATTGCACTTTGTTTAGATTTAACGCTAAGACAAATTACTAAAAAACAAAATGGAATCATCAAAACTGGTAAAAATAAATCCCTTGATAAAGTAAATATGGGCTATACATTAGACGACGTAATGCGAAAATTATGGACGTCTTGCAAAGATGGATTGATGTCTGAATTGAATTTATTGAATGCAATTAAAGAATTAACCCAAGAAAACTTAAACTATGAAATACATGCTTGGGTTCATAGCACAACTGAACTACCAACTCTAGAGCTTTTGAGTAAATTTGGAGTTGAAGCCAAATTAGAACCAGCACAGTGGGCTCAAAAATTGGGATTGAGAATCTCTGAGTCGATCAACGCTACTCTTGTTATCAAACAAGTTCTTGATGGTGGAATTGCACATAAAGCCGGCCTATGCGAAGGCGATGAATGGCTTGGTATAGAGATTATTTCAAGGAAAAAAGGTGGGAAAAATCAATCTTGGAGAATCAATAAATTAGAAGACATTCAACTTTATGCAGGAGATCTGCGTTTTATTAATGCTTTAATTAGCCGCGATAAAAAAATTACTCTCGTTAGAATTGATTTAAAAGATTTATACAATATTAAAACACTGAGACTAATACAAACAGATCCAGTACTCTTATCCAAGTGGTTAACAGAATCGACTTAACTTTCATGATTTTGGAGCAATTAAATTGACCTTTGAATTTATTAAAACAAGAATCGAAAATGATAAAGTTGCTATCATTACCCTTGACCGCCCCAAACAATTGAATGCGCTTAATACTGACTTGATGATTGAATTAGGTCAGGCCTTGAAAGACTATGACGCAGACATTCATATTGGCTGCATCATCATTACTGGAAGTGAAAAAGCATTTGCTGCAGGCGCTGATATTGCTGCAATGCAAAATTTTGATTTTGCTGATGTTTATGCTACAGATTTCATCACCAAAGACTGGGAAATTATCCGACAAATAAGAAAGCCTGTTATAGCTGCAGTTAGCGGTTTTGCCCTCGGTGGTGGCTGTGAACTGGCCATGATGTGTGATTTCATTATTGCCGCAGACAATGCCAAATTTGGTCAACCAGAAATCAAATTGGGCATAATTCCTGGCGCTGGTGGTACACAAAGATTGCCAAGATCAGTGGGCAAATCTAAAGCAATGGACATGATCCTTACTGCAAGGATGATGAGTGCCCAAGAGGCTGAGCAATGCGGCTTGGTTTCTAGAGTCGTCCCTTTAGACAAATTAATGATTGAAACAATTGAAGCTGCTTTAACAATATGTGCATACCCAAGGCTTGCAGTTTTAGCAGCAAAGGAATCTGTGCAGAGATCATTCGAAAGCAACTTATCGGATGGAGTCATGTATGAAAGAAGACTTTTTCATTCACTTTTTTCCACTTATGATCAAAAAGAAGGTATGGATGCCTTTGTCAATAAACGCTCACCCTTATTTAAAAATAAATAAAGTCATGATTTCTAAATTTAAACTATTGTCTTACGCTTCATTCTTTTTAGCACTTTCTAATTGTGCCAATTTAGAAAATTCTTCTCAATCAATTTCAAGCTCAAATGTTCAAACTCTTAGCGTCACTGCTGATCCAGTTGTAGTTAATGTCATCAGCGTTACCCCGCTTAAGAAATCATCTGTCCTTACCAATGGTGATCAAGCAGCTGCCAATTTAGAACTTAATACACGTAATGAAAGCTCCAGCAGTGGTCAAGAATTTCAAGTGATATTTAAGTACAAAGAGCAAACCTACTCAACACAACTTCCTTTTGATCCCGGTGCGACTTTACTCATACAAGCATCCCCACCTCAAATTCAAAATGAGCAAATCAATCGCGCCAATACACCAAACAATCTCACTTACTCTAATAATGATGTTTATATTTTAGCTCCCACAGGCATGATTCCTTATCCAACTTCCAGCTTTGGTTTCTTTACTGGATTTCCTGTTTATTTGAGCGGTGGATATTATCAAAGACTACCTGGTCGATTTTATTTGAATCACGGACAACGTACTCACTCTTCAGGCGGTAGAGGTAAAGGCCGAAAATAAATAATGAATCGGTATGAAATTTTGTCAGTTGATACAATGACGATGGGCTTTTTAATGAGATGTCAGTTTTATCTTTATAAAGTCGCAGTCTATTCAACAATTAATTTAATCGAAGATGCAGCAATGTTAGCGCTTTTATTTAGCTAATGATCTGATTCGGTTTTGACATAGATCCAAATTAACTTCACATCTTCAGCAGAGAGCTTTAATTTCCAAGCCGGCATACCACTCCCTTTGCCGTTAAGTACGGCGCTTTGAAAACGTTGAAAATCATCTTTTGGAAATTTTTTTAGATCAAAAGCAAGGCCTGGTTTGAGCATTTCTTTTCCATGACATGAGCTGCAGTTTTCATGATATATTTCACGCCCAATTTCAGCGTCATCAGCAAGCACCATGTCTGAAATACAAACAAAAAATAATAAAAATAAAAATTGAATCACGTTTAGGTTTTTTTCGCTTTTTGTTTACTTCCCTTAATATTAGGTACCCAAGGTTGTTCAGTCCATCCAACTCCACGGCGAACAACTTGAACATCAATCAAATATGGCTTCCCATCCATGGTAGAAAGCTTAGCTCGGGAAAGAGCTTGCTTTAATTCCAATGAATTACTTACTACTTCTGCCTTGACACCAAAACCTTGTGCGATATGCGCCATATTCATATCAGGATTACCCAAATAACTTGCAACAAACTGGCCTGTCTCAACCATTCGACCCGAAGGCACATTTGCTATGGAACGCGAATGAGGACCCCCGTAGGCGTGATTGTTGTAGACAATTGTAATGACTGGAAGCTCTAGTCTGGCCATGTTCCACAAGGCATGAGGACCAAATAAAAACGAACCATCTCCGACCATACAAATCACTTGTTGATGAGGACGAGCCAATTTAACACCGGCAGAAGTTCCTACTCCAGAACCCAAATGCCCTCCATAGTAGAAAAATAGCTCCCTTCCTCCAACAGGATTGAAATTGAATGAATGCATAGCTACAGAGCCAGCCTCATGAACAATGATTGCATCTTTATCAGCGAATTGTGCAACCTCCCAAGTAACTCTATCGGCGATCAAAGGAGCGTTATTCCACTCAGGATTATTAACAATACCTGTAAATATTTGTCTTGCTCGATCGGTGAACTTTTTGACTTCGATAGTGCGTTGAGTAGCTATTTCCTTACTTCTTGCATTCATCAGTTGATCCAATGCGGCAATGAGATCATCCAATCCCAATGCCACATCACCAACCAAAGGTACATCGGTAGACATTACCTTACCCATGTTTTGGTAATCAATTCTCATGTCGATGAATTTTACATTTCGCGCAACAATTGGCTGAACTCCGTTGTGCTGCATCTTATTACCGATATTGATAGCCAAATCATAATTTTTAGGCCACGTAATACTAGACAATGTCCCAGCTGGAGCATTGCCAACCCATAGAGGGTGAGCCTCGGGAAAATTAACCCACATCTGACGCATTTGAGTCACTGGCATCCCTAACATTTCAGCCAATTTAACAACTTTCGCAACAGCTTTTGCCTTATATATTTCATCTCCTACTATCAAAACAGGCATCTTGGCATCCAACAACATTCTTGCTGCTCGCTCAATTTCTACAGGATTTGGTCTTACTCGCATTCGAGTATCGAAATGACTTTGTTGAATAATTTCTGTCCTGGTTTTCTCATCTGTATGGTCTGAATGCCAGGTCAAATATGCAGGACCATGGGGTGGGGTCCATGCAGATTTAAATGCGTGTCTAGTGGTTTCAGCAATCATGGATGGACCTCGAGCCATCCATGAATATTTGGTCAATGGTTGTAATACCTGTTCTTGATTTGCAATTTCTTCAAAACCGTCTCTACCTGCTCGTCTAGATTGATCAGTTCGATAGGAGTAAATCACCAATGGAGTTTGCTCTTTATACGCATTAAAAACCTGCCCCATTGCATTCATAAGACCAACTGCACCAGCCTGCATCACTATGGCTGGCTCCTGGGAAGCCTTGATATATCCAGCGGCCATAGCCGCACCCGGTCCCTCATGAGGCGTTAAAATGTAATTGAGTTGAGGTCTGTCAACCAACGCATCATAAAACTGAGCGTCTTCGCTCGCAGAATTACCAAAAACATACTTCACACCGCAAGCCATAAGTTGCTCAGCAAAGCAAGCCCCCCCCGAACCTTGAAATGTTTTAACTGGTGGGACCTCAGTTGAGTTGTTATTGCTTAAAGAAGGCGTGTTTTGAGCCGCGGAGTTCAAAGAAGACAATACACCTTCAGCTGCTGTGACAGTCATTCCAGCTAGTTTTAAATTATCTAAAAAACCCCGCCTTGAAATAGTTTTGGTCAAATAACCAGTTACGGCATCACGCATTTGGACAACTCCTGAAATATACCTATTTATTACTTAACTTTTAACTTTGTCGATTGATTACCAAAATCGACTCCGAGAAAAGCTGACATGGATTTGATTTCATCCCGAGTCCATATAGCCCCTCTTCCCATCATTCGATACATCGTAGCTTCCCATGCCCTCTCATCTTGACGCTGATCCCTCCATATGGAATCTGTATGACATTGCGAACACTTATTTAATACAAGCTCACGCCCAGTTTCAGAACTTTGAATGGACTCTGTTAGATTCTGAGCATTTATATTGACTGAAACAACCCCAATCAAAAACAAAAATATCCATCGTTTCGCTTGATTAAATATACACATACAAATACCCTTAAAATAGCACAAGTTACTTAAATTGAGATTTTAGTAGCCAAAGGCGAAATCAATCGAGGTTAAAACCTATGGATAACCCTTTGTATCAAGTTACTAAGTAACTAACAAATACATTTTTTAGTTGGTTTTTCCTACTAATATTGGATATGCAAATTTCATTTATAGATAAACTTTATATCGAATCACATTTAAAACTGTAATTTGTAATTTTTCATGAACATAAACACCCCCGCAAATCTTGGTCCCTTTGAACACCATAAGCAAGCCATTGAACAGGGCCAATTTTTAATTCAAAAGTGCAGCGACTGCTTGGCCAACCAATTCTTTCCCAGATCCTTTTGCATCACATGCAGTGGAATAAACCTTGAATGGCTAGAGATATGTGGACGAGGTGTGATTTATTCAACCACAACTGTGCGTAGAAAAATCGATTCAGGTGGAGACTATAACGTTTGCCTTGTTGATTTAGAAGAAGGCGTTCGAGTAATGGGAAATGTAATTGAATTGAATTCAAACGATGTCTACATTGGGCAAAAGGTTGATTTAAGCATTGAACATATTGATGGCACAAAAAAAGTTGTTTTTAGATCAAGTAAACTCAAAAAATGAATCATATTGATACTCGCGGTAAAACCGCTATTGTTGGCATTGGAACCGCTGGTTGCGGGGAAGCTCCTGGAATGAGCGAGCTTGAGCTTTTGGGACTCGCCACACATGCAGCACTCGAGGATGCCGGATTAAAAATAAAGGATATTGACGGTTTATGTACAGCCAATTTAAACATAGCCATGTGGCCATTGAATGTCAGTGAATATTTAGGTATACATCCAACGTTTGTTGAAGGTACAAATATAGGGGGCTCCTCTTTTATCGCTCACCAAAAGCCAGCGATCCTAGCTCTTTTAAGCGGTCAGTGCAATGCTGTTCTTGTTTGCTATGGAAGCAATCAAAGAACATCGAAATTTGGTAGAAAAGAGCGCTCTATCGCAAGAAATTCGCTTGATCCAAGTATTTTTGAGGACCCCTATCATCCCTTTGATCCCCCTTCATCGTATGCACTTATTGCAGCACGTCATATGTATGAATACGGCACGACCAGAAAACACTTAGCTGAAGTGGCACTTGCAGCAAGAAAATGGGCTCAGTTAAATCCAGAGGCATTTTCTCGAGATCCCCTTGATCTAGATACTATTCTTAATGCTCGAATGATTAGTGATCCATTTACAATTTATGACTGCTGCCAAGTTACTGATGGCGCTGGCGCTTACATCATAACCCTTTCAGATAAAGCAAAAGATTTAAAGAAAAAACCAGTTTTTATCTTATCCAATGAAACAGCTGTTTGGCATCGCTCTGTCACCAATATGAAAGACCTGACCATTACTCCTTCAAAAGAATCTGGAGAACGGGCATTTAATGCGGCAAAAATAAGTCACAGAGACATTGATGTTGTGCAAGTTTATGATGCTTTTACGATCAATACAATTTTGGCACTCGAGGACCTGGGTTTTTGTAAAAAGGGAGAGGGCGGAGAGTTTGTCAATAACGGTTCTATTGCCCCCGGTGGAAAACTACCCGTAAATACAAACGGAGGAGGCCTTTCATGCGTACACCCCAATATGTATGGTGCTTTTGCTACGATTGAAGCTGTAAGACAGCTTAGGGGAGAATGTTCTCTACGACAAGTAGCAAATGCAAAAACTGCTCTGATAAACGGAAATGGTGGAACTTCTGCCTCAAGTCAATCCACTTCCATTTTATGCACTCAAGAAATACTTTAGTTTAGTCATAGCGCATTATTCAATTTTAAAATTGGTTGACTTCATTACTCTAGACCACTTTGCAATATCTGCTTCTAGAAATAAAGCCATTTCTTCAGGTGAATTGCCTGACGGATCCTGCCCTTGCAAACCTATGACTTCAAGCACATCTTTATCTGATAAAGCTTTTCTTGTCTCTTCATTCAATTTTTTTATTATTTGCGGAGATGTTCCTGCTGGAGCCATGAGGCTAAACCAGGAACTGAATTCAAATCCAGGCAATCCAGCCTCTGCTGAAGTTGGTACGCTAGGGAGTGAACTTATCCTTTCCTTAGAAGCCACAGCAAGAGCCTTAAGCTTCCCATTTTGATAGTTTTGTAATTGGAAAGAAGATAAAACTTCAAATCCAACCTGAACTTGATTACCTAAAATAGCAATAAGCTCAGGTCCAGCACCTTGATAGGGCACATGGAGCATTTGCGTTCCCGTCATGGATTGAAAATATTCACCTGTAAAGTGCTGAATTGAACCATTTCCCAGTGAAGAGTAGTTTATTTGACCTGGTTTATTTTTAAGTAATTCGATGAATTCTTTTAAATTTTTGACTTGAAGAGATTCATTGACTGTTACTATTCCAGGTGCCTTTGTCAATAAGCTAATTGGTGCGAATGATTTAATCGGATCATAAGGCAACTTTGGAAACATATTGATTGCCATGCTCATTGAAGTTACAGTTGCCACAACCAATGTATAGCCATCAGGATTTGACTTCGCTGCCAAGTCCACTCCTAGCCTAGCTCCTGCACCCCCCTTATTGTCAATGACAACAGGTTGGCCTAATAATTCAGTCATTTTTCTTGCAAGGGTTCTACCTACCAAATCAACTGAGCCACCAGGAGGATAAGGGACGATAAGCCGAATTGGTTTAGTAGGATAGGTTTGAGCTAAGGCATGCTGAAAGAAAATGTAAATTAATAAAACCAATAAGCGAAAATTCAACATATAAATATTTTCATCAATTTAAATTTTTATGCGTTATCAGGTCTCTTATGCCTAAAGCCAGATGTAAAGTGACCCTTTCCCTCTAGATCTCCTTGCTCAAATATCCAATCGTAACCACCTTTCGGGTTTGAGAGAATTTCCCAAGCATTGTCATCACGGTCCCAGAATAAAAAACTATATGTTCCATGCCTTTCGCTAGGTTTGGAAATATCATATAAACCCCACCTATCTGCATTATCAATGCACAATTGATAAGAGTTATCTACATCCGAATCTGTTAGAACATCTAATCCATTGTGATAGCATCTTGGCATTTTTTCTTTATTGGGTGTTTTCACTACTGCATATACATGGTTGCCACCCAATTGAATCATCATAGAAATTGGGCTTGTTCTGACGACATTGAGCCCTAAAAATTCCTCATAAAATTTTCTTGTTTCATCAATATCTTTTGAGCCAAGAGTTCCATGTGATAAAAACCTTGACTTGATACCAGCATAAGTCGTTTGTTCTTTTAGCAAATTTTTGTTCATTTCTTTTATTTCCATGATTCCCTCACTTTTTTATTCAATTAAAAGTTATCCCTGAGTCTTTAATGACTTGCCCATAAATTTTATAGTCAGATTTAATACGATCTGCAAATGTTGCTATTGACCCGCCAAGGGGTTCTGCGCCAATTTCATTCATTTTTGATCGAATTTTGGGATCATCAAATACGATTTGTAATCTCTCATTCAAAATTTTAAGTATTTCATTGCTAGTTCCTTTGGGTGCAAAAATTCCAAACCAAGCACTCATCTCCCAACTAGCAATACCTAATTCTGTAGCAGTGGGTACTTCTGGAAGAGCAGATAGCCTTCTTTTTGATCCTACGGCCAATGGCTTAAGGTCGCCGGATTTGACATACGGACGAACTGTTCCGTACGCTGCAGACATAAACTGAATCCTTCCAGCCAATATATCTGTCATCGCAGATCCCATGCCCTTATAGGGTATGTGCTCAGACTTGATATCTGTGACACGGCTAAACAAACTACCGGAAATGTGTGGCTGGCTTCCAATACCAGCTGATCCATAAAAAATCTTACCAGAATTTGCTTTTGCATAAGATATAAAGCCATTTATATCCTTTATGGATAAAGAAGATGGAACAACTAACAGATGCGGCAATTCGGCAGTATTGAATACTGGCAAAATATCCGACATTGGATTAAAGTTAGCTCCGCCTTCTAAAAATGGCTTAATTAATAAATTTCCATTGGCGCAAATCAATAATGTATAACCATCTGGATTTGACTTCATTACGAAGTCCATGGCTAAATTCCCTGTTGCACCTGCCTTATTATCTACAACAATGGGCCCTCCAAATTGCTGAGCCATTCCATCAGCGGCAATCCTACCTAGCAAATCGGTTGTTCCACCAGGCACACTGTCGACTACCAATCTGATGGATTTATTGGGATAAAGATTCTGCGCATTTGAAGATTGAAATAATATCATACACGCTAGTAAAGCTGTAAAGTGTTGGAGTCGATTTAGTAATTTCACTTTTTTTCCCAAATAGTAATTTTTGCGCACTAAGAAAATTATTTTCCTATCATTTACAATCGACTAGAATTACATATTTCCTATGAGCTTGGTATTGGGCAATTCCCTACCTTTAAAGTCAATACAGGCTCTATGATTCATGTTTATGGCAATTAAATAAAAATAATTCATTTTTTCCATTACTTTAGTCACAATATCCATTAATTTTCTGTTAACTTAAATTGAATCAAGGTGAATAAATTGAGTACAAAAAACAAGTTTTCTTTTTTAAGTTATTTTCTTTTTTTCTGTTTTACTCACACTCATCTATTTGCACAAAGCTATCCTGATAAACCGATCAAAATCATAGTTGGCTTTGCGCCTGGCGGTCTTGCAGACACAATAATTCGTGCACTACAACCTAAATTAACAGAAAGCTTAGGACAACCTGTATTAATTGAAAATAAAGGTGGCGCAGGTGGAACGCTTGCAGAAGCCCAAATAGCTAAATCATTGCCCGATGGATACACATTGATGATAGGTGTTGATAGTGTTCCAGTAAATCCGTATATTTATAAAAATTCGACCTATGACACTTTTAAAGATATTCAGGCTATTTCTCTTTTAGCCAGAGTACCCCTAGCATTGGTTGTCAATAACAATGTACAAGCGACCAATTTAAGCGAACTAATTAAATACGTCCAATCAAAGCAAGGAAAGTTTGCATATGCTAGCCCTGGGACGGGAACTAGCAATCATTTATATATGGAATACTTTAAAAGTATTTCCAATGTTGAGATGATTCACGTGCCCTATAAAGGTGGCAATCCAGCTTTAACAGACCTAATTGGAGGGCAAGTAGAAGCCATGCTTATTTCAGTAACGCTTGCAAATGCGCAGATTCGTGCTAACACAATAAAAGCTTTAGCTGTCTCAAGTGATAAACGGGTTTTACTTTTACCGAATATTAAAACTTTTGTGGAATTGGGTTATTCCGACTTTAATGCCTATACTTGGGCTGGCTTATTCTCTCCCGCCAATACACCTTCTCAAATAACACAAAGAATACATGACGAATTTACCAAAGCAATTCACTCTCCTGATGTGATGAGTCGCTTCAAAGACTTAGGTGCTGAGATTGTGATGAATTCCCCAGCTGAATTTTCTTCAATCCTTCGAACTACTAACGAAAAAATGGGCGAGCTAATTAACAAAAGAAATATTTCCTTAAATTAAATAGAGCAAAAATGAGTCCTGAAATATTTAATAACTTGATTGTCAACAAAGATTCAAAATTTTTAGTTGACCGGTCGGTCTATTCCGACCAGAAAATATTTGACTTAGAAATTAAAAATATTTTTGAGTCAACATGGAATTATATTGCTCACGAATCTCAGGTTAAAAATCCTGGGGATTACTTTAGCACTCACATAGGACGCCAGCCTATATTTCTTTTAAAAAAAAGTGACGGGTCAATCAATGCTTTTCTTAATGCCTGTTCCCATAGAGGGTCAACTTTGGTGCCATTTGAATCTGGTAATTCAAAAGCTTTCAGATGCCGCTTCCATGGATGGACTTTTAATTCGGATGGTAAATGCCTTGTTATTAAAAATGAAGAATCAGGCGCTTACTTAGACGCAGAAATCAAAAATAAGTCATCTCTTACGCCAGTATCCAGACTCGAAAATTACAGAGGCTTTATTTTTGCAAGTCTAAATAGCGATGTATCCGAACTTGATGACTGGCTTTGTGGGACTAAGTCTTGGATAGATTGCTTAGTTGATCAATCTCCCAAGGGCCTTGAAATTATCAACGGTCAATCCACATATAGGCTTTATGGAAACTGGAAATTACAAGCTGAAAATGGTGTAGATGGATATCACGTATCAACAGTTCACAAAGTCTTCGCTAACACTATTTCTAACAGAGAGGCTAAATTAAATTTAAATGGCTTAAAGGAAACAGAAGCTGGGCGCATAACTGGGCAAGTTTTATCTGGCTCGTATGGTTTTGGAAACGGACATATGGGTATTTGGACAGAGCGATCTAAACCAACCGCTCATCCTATTTGGGATCAAAAGGAAAGAATTGAAAATTCCTACTCTAAGGCTCAAGCACATTGGATGCTTCATCGAACTCGAAATTTATACTTATTTCCAAATGTTTTCATTATGGATAACCCATCAACACAGATACGCACTATGCGACCGATTTCACCTGACATGTGTGACGTAACGGTTCGGTGTATTGCACCTGTTGGAGAAGCTAAAGAAGCACGATCCGCTCGAATTCGAAAATTTGAAGACTTCTATTTGACATCTGGCATGGCTACATCTGATGACTTGGCAGCACTAGAGGCTGTTCATACAGGTAGTCAAGCTAAAAATGCAAAATGGAATCATTTTGCACGCGGAGCAAGTGAAACACTCAATGGTTTTGAAGGGGAGGATTATCCTTTAGGCGATATACCGCCAAAGATGACTACTAAGAACTGGGATCATGAATCTATATATAAAGGTTTTTATGACACATGGCAAAAATTGATTTCTAAAGATTAAATGATGAATAATTTTACCCTTGATCAAATCTCCGAATTTATTTATAAAGAGGCAGAGTGTTTAGATGAAAAAAGTTGGACTCAATGGCTAGATTTTTATATTGATGATTGTGTCTTTTGGGCGCCTGCATGGATCAATGAAAGTACTTATACGTCGAATCCCGAGGAGGAATTGAATTTACTTTATCTTAAAGGTAAACAACATTTAGTAGATCGCATATATAGAATTGAAACTGGAGACTCATTTGCATCCGTACCTATGGATCGAACTACACACCTGATTACTAATATTCGAGTCAATGCTAGATCTAACCAACAAATTAGTGTCAAATCAAATTGGTTAGTTCACTCTTACGGCATGCGTGAGTCTCAAAACCGAGGTGGATTTTATGAATTTCAACTTGTTAGCGTAAATGATCAAATCAAAATACTTCAAAAGAAAATAATTTTAATTGACGATAAGTTAGTTGGCCCGATTGATATTTTTCATATTTGAAGTTAAAAAATATTTATACATTTTTATAGCAGTTTTTACTCAGTTCTTTATTCCATAATCAACTTATTATCCACTTAACTTTAATTGATTATTTATTTTTATGTCTGCCTCATCTCAAAGTGAAATCCTATGTGATTTTGCAACTTCTCTTAGATTTGAAGATATCCCAATCAATGTTATAAATGCCGCAAAATTTTGTATTATCGACACAATCGGTGTTTGCGTCTTTGGCTCGCAACTCCCATGGAGTAAAAAAATTTATGCTTATGCCAAATCATATGGCCGTGGTGGCCAATCGCAAGTTATCGGATACGCCAACTCGCGTTTGCACGCACCTCACGCTGCTTTGGCTAATGGGGCATTTGCTCATGCTTTTGAACAAGACAGCTTAAGAAAACCTGGTGCTGGCGTTCATCCAGGAGCTACACTATTCCCATCTGCTTTTGCTTTAAGCCAAGAATTGAATGCCAGTGGTGAGACTCTACTTAAATCTTTTATTGCTGGATGCGAAGTTCTTTTCCGAATTGGTGCTGCAAGTAAACATAGCTCAGAACAATTAGGTTTTCATGCTCCTGGTCTAACCGGTGTATTTGGTGCTGCTGTTACAAGTGGTTTAGTACAAGATTTAAATTCTTGTAAGCTAGCTAATGCCCTTGGAATAGCTGGATCTATGTCGAGCGGTTTATTGGCATTTACCAAATCAAAACGCGGCTCAGAAGTTAAAAAATTACACCTAGGCAAAGCATGTGAAAGTGGAATTTTAGCCTCACGTTTGGCGCTTGAAGGTTTTGAGGGCCCCGAGACCATTTTTGAGGGTAAATTTGGTTTTTTTGAAGCATTTTGTAAATCGAGTGATCCAGAGGTTTTAACTAACAATTTAGGCGTGGACTGGGAAACTTTAAAAATATGCCTTAAAACATACCCTTGTCACATCACAGTTCATCCTCTGATTCACTCTTTATATCAAATGATGAATACCTATTCATTTAATTCAAAAGATATACAGAGTTGTGACTTACTTGTACCAGAAAAAGTACTAAGCCATCATGATAATCGAGTACCCAAAGACGTTAAACAAGCCCAATACAGTGTTCCGTTTTGCTTAGCAATAGCAATGGATTACGATCTGCTCGATCCGTACATCTTTAATGATGCAATTGTTAATAATATCAATGTACTGAATAATTGTACAAAAATTAATATGTCCGCTTATAGCGACACAATTAAAAGAACTTCCTGGACTTCGACTCTTAAAATATTGCTTAAAAATGGAAAAGTATTTACAACTGAATCCGATCATTTTATTGGCTCACCCGAAAATCCGTTAGATACACAACAGTTGAAGCAACGATTTTTAAAGCATACTCAGCATTGCGAGAATGGAAAGGCAGAAAGTTGGTTTAACGCTTTTCTTGATCTTGAGCATCTAACTAGTCTAAATTATTTACCTGATTTAAATTGACCCAAAATTTAACGCGATGAATTCTCGAAGAAACGTTCTACGTAAATCAATTCATATTCTGGGATTGCCAACTTTCTTTTCAGTTGATATCCCTTTATCTTTTGCACAAAAAGATCCCTCCAGCAATTATCCAAATAAAGCTGTTCGACTGCTTTGTCCCTTCGCCGCATCTGGAGGGGTTGATATTACTGCGAGATCGATTGCCCAAAAATTATCTGAACTTTGGGGCCAACCTTTTTATGTTGAAAATAAACCAGGTGCCAATGGGACGATAGCTGTAGATATTGCTGCTAAAGCTGTTCCTGATGGCTATGTTTTAACTATGATTTCATCTAGCCACTCAGTCAATGTAACCTTACAAGGCTATCAACCCTATGATCTTATTAAAGATTTATTACCTATAACTCAAGCAACCAATCAACCTTACGTTTTAGTAGCTAACCCAAATCTTCCCGTTAAAAATGTCTCAGAACTTATTGCGTTGGCTCAGTCTTCACCGAAATCACTCACTTATGGATCATCCGGTATGGGAGGTTTTAGTCATTTAGCTGGGGCTTTATTCGAGTCTTTAGCAGGTGTAGAGTTGACGCATGTACCCTATAAAGGTGGAGCACCAGCTATGGCTGATGTTATTAGCGGTCAAGTCAATATTTTATTTTCAACATTCCTTCAGTCACACGGACACATCACCTCTGGGAGACTGCGACCCATTGCTGTTTCAACGCTTAAGCGCTCAAAAGCACTTCCAAACATACCGACAATTTCTGAATCTGGAGTTCGCGGTTATGAAATATCGGGTTGGTACGGAATGATGGCGCCAGCAGGAACACCGACTACAATTATAGAAAAGCTCAATAAAGCAATTGTTAAAATTCTTAAAACAAAAGAAATGATTGATAGGCTATCAATTGACGGATCAGAAGCAGTTGGCAATAGCTCTACAGAATTTGGCGAACATATTAAATTAGAGACTGCAAAGTGGCGGAAGTTAATTAAAGATCTTGGCTTAAAAAGCGAATAAACTTAATTTATATTGAGCATTCAATGATGAATACAACTTTCTCACTGGCCAATTTCTTTGCTGAAAAGATTTGCAACACATCCTATAAAGATCTTCCAGAAGAATCCATTCATTGGGCAAAAATGGGTTTATTGGATACCGTTGGTGTAACTATCGCTGGCTCAAGAGAGCCATGCTCCACACTGATTGCAAAGGCACTTGACATTCAATTAAATGAAAATGAGGGCGCTACAAGCCCTATGCTTTCATCTATTTGGGGCACGAGGCTAGTTTGTGCGCCCCCAGATGCTGCTTTAATCAATGGTACGTCAGCGCATGCATTAGATTTTGATGACTGCAATAACACACTTGGTGGGCATCCCTCTGCACCTATTTTACCAGCACTCTTTGCATTAGCTGATGTTGGGCACATATCGCCAAAAGAACTTTTAACGGCCTATATTTTAGGTTTTGAAGTTGAAACTAAAATAGCAATGTGTGTAAATTTTCACCACTATACCAAGGGTTGGCATCCAACTGCTACGCTTGGTATTTTTGGAGCAGCCGCTGCTTGTTCCAAGTTACTAAAACTCAATTTTCAACAAACTTCAACCGCATTAGCATTGGCGGCCTCATCAGCTGCTGGATTGAAGGCAAATTTTGGAACAATGACCAAACCCATGCATGTAGGCAGGTGCGCCAAAGAAGGATTGCTATCTGCAAAGTTTGCAGAAACTGGGTTTACAGCAAATACAGAAAGTATTTTTGAGCACCAACAAGGTTTTTTTGAGGTTTTCAATGGAAGTGGTTTCTATGATCCTACAAAAGCTCGCGATTTCTGGGCAAAACCATGGGACATTGTAGAACCCGGAATTGCGATTAAACAATACCCTTGTTGTGGAAGTACCCACCCAGCTATTGACGCAGCGATTGATTTATATAATTCTTGTGACTTTTGCTTAGATGATATATTTGAAATACATGTTTACATACATGAGCGACGATTAACCCATACAAATCGGCCTTTCCCTAAAAGTGAACTTGATGCTAAATTTAGTTTGCAGTACGTAGTTATCCGCGCTCTACTTGATGGCCGAGTTGGCATTCAACATTTTGAAAATAATATTTTTCTCGATCACCGTGTCCAAAATTTACTTTCTAAAATCACTGCAAGTCCTTACGATAATTTGATGTTTGACTCTTCTAATCATTTTGCCGCCAAGGTTGATATTACATTAAAAAATGGTACTAAATTGAGTAGAAGTGTCTTGCAACCTCATGGTCGAACTTCATCTAATCCATTGACAAAAAAACAGTTGAAAAATAAATTCGAGTTATGCTCTGAAAAGTTTTTATCAACAAAAGGTATTGATCTGACGTATAACTGGATTGAAAATATACTTGATCAGAACAATATGAGCTCACTTTCTCAATTAATTCGTAATCATCTAATCTGAAAGTTTAAATATCTTCATATGACACATTCAAATCATCAATTTGACGTAATTGTTATAGGCAAAGGAAACGCTGCGCTTTGCTCAGCGCTTGCAGCTCATGAAACTGGTGCTAAGGTACTTATGCTTGAAGCTGCTTCAGAAGATGAGTCTGGTGGTAATAGTCGTTTTGCGGGCGGCGTTATGCGATTTGCATATGAATCTGTGATTGACTTGAAGAAAGTCACTGACATAACTGAAAAGGAAGAGGCCGAAACAGATTTTGGTACGAACACAGAAGAAGAATTTTTTGATGATCTCTTTCGACTTACTCAAAATCGAACAGATTTAGATCTCTCTGATCTATTGGTTCGCCGAAGCCTTGAAGCCATGGTTTGGCTCAGAAGTAAAGGGGTTAAATTCGTTCCTAATTTTGGTCGTCAATCCGGCATTGTTAATGGTAGACGTCGTTTTTTTGGCCGATTACCTATTGAGGTCTCAGGAGGTGGAGCTGGCTTAGTAGATTTTTTAGATCAGGCCACAAAAAAAGCGGGCATTGAAGTTCATTTTAATACCCGAACTACTTCATTGATTTATGAAGATGGCAAAGTCAAAGGAGTAAATGCATTAGAAAAGGGTGTCCCTATACAAGTTAGAGCCAAGTCTGTCATTTTAGCCTGTGGTGGTTTTGAGGCAAATCCAGAAATGAGAACTAGATATCTAGGTCCTGGTTGGGAGTTGGCAAAGGTTAGAGGATCGCGATTTAATCAAGGGGACGGCCTAAAAATGGCACTTGATATTGGTGCCGCTCCTTATGGAAACTGGTCTGGCTGTCATGCAACAGGTTGGGATCGAAATGCGCCAGAATTTGGTGATGTTAACGTTGGCGACAAATTTCAAAAGCACAGCTATATATTTGGCTTATTGATCAATGCTGAAGGCAAAAGATTTGTAGATGAAGGATATGACTTTCACTCATTTACTTATGCCAAGTACGGCGGTGAAGTATTAAAACAAACTGGCCAATTTGCATGGCAAGTCTTTGATTCGAAGGTTACAAATCTTTTGAGAAATGAATATCGAATTAAATTTGTAACCAAAGTAACTGCAAATACTCTTGAAGAGCTCTCAGAAAAACTTGAAGGGGTTAATCCTACTAATTTTTTGAATACTGTAAATAACTTCAATCACAATCTTAAAGAAGATATTCCGTTCGATCATACAGTTAAAGACTCCAGATCAACTAAACCCGGTGTAGAACCACCGAAAACAAATTGGGCACAAGCATTAGACACTCCACCTTACGAAGCATTTCAAACAACGTGCGGGATTACATTTACTTTTGGAGGTCTTAGAACTCAACCAGATAAAGGTCAGGTTCTTGATGTTCATTTAAATCCAATTCCAGGTCTTTATTGTGCTGGAGAGATGGTAGGTGGAATTTTTTACTTTAATTATCCGAGTGGCACAGGCTTAGTTTCTGGTACGGTTTTTGGAAAAATTGCTGGACTCGCTGCTGGTAAAGATGCTTTAAATTTGCATTAATTGTTCCTTGATCTAAGGCACTGCACTGATATTCGATTTCTTCACCAAATCTTTCCAATTGGTAATTTCTCGTTTGATTAAAGCATCAAACTGCTGTGGTGATCCAACTAAAGGATAAACGCCGTCCTTTTCTAATAGCTCAACTGCTTCTTTGCTGTTAAATGCTTTGATTAGCTCTTGGTTAATTTTTTGGACTATGCTCAAAGGAGTCCCCTTGGGTGCAATTAAACCATGCCAAACATTTACTTCATATCCATTAAGCCCGGACTCTTGTAGCGTTGGCACTTCTGGCAAAACTGGCGTTCTTTTTAATGTTGTAACTCCTAATGGTTTTAATTTTCCAGCCTTTATAAATGGCAAAGCAATGGAAGGTGTACTAAAAAATAACTGTGTTTGCCCAGATAACGTATCGCTTAAAGCAGGTCCACCCCCTTTATAAGGTACATGTAAAAGCTTTATGCCTGCCTTACTCATCAATAACTCTGCCGATAGGTGCAACACGCTTCCATGCCCAGAAGAAGCAATGCTAATTATCGAAGAAGACGATTTTGACAAGTTGATTAGCTCGCTTAAACTATTTACTGGCAAATTGGGATTTGCAACCAAGACAAAAGCTCCTTGGGAAACTTGACCAATGGCAGAAATATCTACCTCAGGATCATATTTCAAAGGGTAAAGCGCAGAATTTACTGTGTATGATGCAGAAATCAATAGGATGGTGTATCCGTCAGGGGGTGATTTAATTGCAAATTCAGCACCCAATAAACCCCCAGCTCCTGCTTTATTTTCCACAATTACAGATTGCTTCAAACCAGTAGATAGCCGCTGAGCAATAAATCTAGCAATAAAGTCATTTCCACCTCCGGGCGGGAACGGGACAATTAAATGAATTGGTTTCGTTGGAAAATTGATGCTTGCTAGTGAGTCAAGCGTTTGGGCTGAGAGAGCATTGTTTGCAATTACTATTGCTATAGAAAAAATGATCTTTGCGATGAACTGATTCAATTTGGTACCTGCTTTCAAATTCAAATCATTGTCACAACAATTGATTGATCTATAACGCGTAATTCACAGTTTTTTTCTGCACTCTGGGCAATAAGATAAGCAACTGTTTCTGCCTCTTGGTCTAAATCACAGCAATATGTTTCATTTAAATTATTGTGTCTGATCAATTTAAATGAAATCTCCTCTATTTTGCTTTTACTTATTTTAATTTGGGGCATTTCACCCACCCAATCGCCATGTTGCCGCCCATTGTGACCAGTATGAAAAGAAAAACTTCCCAATCCATAAAAAATGGGCTTACCGCCATACATCTCAACTGGAAGCGATAAATGAGGGCCATGCCCAAAAACGACATCAGCACCTGCATCGATTGCAGCGTGTGCAATCTCAGTCATATATTCTAATACTTCACTCCAAAGACCCCAGTGACAAGAAATCACAACAAAATCACATGATTTCTTAATGTCCTTAATTTGCTCTACTAATTCTTTCAAATACACCCTGTCAGCCCAAGTAACAACAACTGGAGGTATCCCAGGACGATTGAACGGCGGGATTTCAGTCTTCACTTTATACGCAGGGACTTGATATGCCGTATGACCGCGAAGGACCGCAACACCAGATGAGTCCTTTTGTGCCTCGTGATGTGTATTCCAATAAACAGAAGGGG
>Ga0194050_1000198_pt1 | contig 20211 bp, 19 predicted proteins | sample SepL2310m_MetaG_FD_148657 | JGI IMG/M metagenome (GOLD analysis project Ga0194050, IMG submission 148657) | Anoxic zone freshwater microbial communities from boreal shield lake in IISD Experimental Lakes Area, Ontario, Canada - Sep2016-L239-10m | ecosystem: Environmental > Aquatic > Freshwater >...
TTTTTGGCTCGAACTTTTCCATAGGCAGTATGAACAATTATTTGATCTCCATCTTCTTCAAGTTCTTCCACGCGCGAGTTTTCATAAATTTTCACACCGAGCGAAAGACAAGCCTTTTCCAAGCCCCAAACTAAACGGGCTGGATCAACTAGCGCAGTTCCATCGGCATCAAAGAGTCCGCCTTCGTACAACGGTGAATTAACGCGCTGGCGAATTTCTTCCTTAGTTAATACTTCAACATGGTCGCCGGTGTTGTTACGTTGGATTGCTTCTTCTTTAAGCCCTTCAAATTGCCATGGTGCAACCGCAACTCTTAATTCACCAGTCCGCTCAAAGTCACAATCAATGTTGTATCGCTTGATGGTTTCTTCAATAGCATCAAGGTTTTCTCGACCTAACTTATCAATCGTTGCCATCTCATCTGGAAACCGTGTATAACCGTTAACGAATCCATGAGTTAGTGACGCGTTGCAAAAACCACCGTTACGCCCAGAAGCGCCAGCGCCAGTTTCGCGTTGCTCGATAATTACAACTTCGCGATTAGGATTTTTTTCTTTTGCAAGGAGAGCGCTCCATAAACCGGTGTAACCCGCGCCAACAATGCAGAGGTCGGTGGTAATTTCACCGATAAGTGCTGAGTGCGAATCTGGTTCGAGCGGATCAGCGTCCAACCAATAAAGCGCTGGTTGCAGATCGGCTAAATGTTTAAGAATGAATGGGTCGATGGGGGCCATCGAAATATCCGGCCTTGACCGGATTCACCCCTTTACTAAATCAATGAGTGGCCCGGGTCCTCCGGAGTCCGCCCCCATAACGCAGATCTTTATCTAGCAATCTGTGGTTCGTTATAGCTTCGGGGATAGGTTACCGCGAATGTAATGGAATAGCATCTGTGTTGAAGAATCCAGATTTCACCAACTTTAGCTGGCGGTGTATTTCTTCCCCCTCCAAATTATTATTTGACCTAACTTATTCGGTTTTAAAGCTGGGCCTGTGGTTGCATTAACAGGCCCAGCTATTAGAGATATCAGTACCCCAGAAAATATCGAAAGCAATTCCCTACGGTACATCGCTTCCACCATTTATAAAACTAGATCGGACTTAGTGTTTTCCGATGTTCGCTTTAACGATACGTGGCGTGAAATTCCACAATGATTTTGACCTTGGGTCAATTGTTAATTCAACCCAATGATTGAAACCAGACCCGAAAGTTTGGACGCGAGTGAAGTTCTCTACCAAAGTTCCCTTATCTTTCTCCACGAGCTTTCCAGCAGTTTCATTCATAGGCATATCGAGTTGGTACCAATGTTCATCACCATTTTGAAGTAGAACTGGCTTACCAAATTTCAATGTATTAGTAAGTAGTGCTTGTTTAGTGGCGGCATAGGCAGCAGTAAATTCGTTATTTGGTGCCGTTAAATCACGAAGGTAACCTTCCCAGTCCATATTTGCTTGCAAAAGAACGATTACGCCTAAGGAACCATCCGTGGTTGCCTTTGCAAAGCCCTTGTTAATCCAAGCAACATTTGCAGCGTCACGAGCTTTGTATTCGACATCGTTTCCATCTGTAGCGGTGTCGTTATATGTTTTATATGTTGGTGTGGCGACAGCTGCGTTATTCGCAGATCCAGGTACGTGAGGAATAATGAATGTAATTCCCTTGTAAGAGAACATTTGCATCTCCGGGTAAACAGAATCTCGAGTTATTACTGGGACACTTCCTCGGAATTTTCCACCAAGATTTATATATGATTTGTCAACTTTTTGAAAATATGTTGAACGTACTAATGCCAATCTTGTAGCTGGATCGTAGGCACCTTTGACTGCTCGATCACAGTCAACCCATTCATTATCTCCCACAGTGTAAAAAATTGGACGTGTAAATTTGTCAAAGAAGTCGGTCTTGATAACGCCATAAGCGGCATCAGTGCACTTGTCACCCTTACCGGACATGGTGTCACCACTAAATAATGTGAAATCAATATTACTTTGGGCGTTGATTTCATTTACAACGTTTGGAACTTCAGAGACACCTTTAGCGTCATACGGCATGTCACCAATCAAGGCAAGCGTAAATTTTTGTGCAGAATTAGCTGCGTTAGCGGTTAGAGAAGATGAAATACCAGTGCCTAATATTAAGGCAGCGATTAGCGATACACCAATTAGGCGCGTAGATCTAAATTTCAAAGTAGTAGTTTTCATGTAGAGATTATTGTTTCCTATGGGTTAAAAAAAGGAAACTAAGATTGAACAAATGAAGTAGATTAAGTGAACAATGTATGTTGTAGTAATTAGCTAAAGGCGGTTTAACTATCAAAGTTTTATTGACGGGCTTCGAGCCATTTGCGGGTTCTTCGCTAAATCCCTCTCAGGAAATTGTTAATGAAATAGCAAAGATAAATATTCCTGGGATCGAAATAATTACCGCGATACTCCCAGTTGTTTTTGGAAAATCTAGCGAAAATTTATTGAAATTGATTGCAACAGAAAAGCCAGATGTAGTTATTTCTTTGGGCCAAGCAGAAGGCAGAACCCAGATTACTCCAGAACGAGTTGCAATTAATTTAGATGACGCACGAATTGCTGATAACAGCGGCGCAATTCTGATAGATCGGCCAATTGTTAATGGTGGACCCACTGCTTATTTTTCAACGCTTCCAGTCAAAGAAATAGTTGCTGCTATTTCTGCTAACGGCATTGCAGCAGCGCCTTCATTATCGGCCGGAACTTTTGTTTGCAACCATTTTTTTTATAGTCTGCAGCACGCGCTCTTCAATGCCAATATAAAAAGTGGGTTCATCCACGTGCCTTTAATGACAGAGCAGGCCGGTGAGTTTCCAAACCTATTTACCATGCCCTTATCGGAGATGGTAAAAGGAATTACTGCCGCAATAACTGTTGCTTGCTCTAAATAATTTAGTTACCCTCACACGATGCGCTATCAACCAGAACGAATTCCAATTACTGAAGGCCTAAAACGCGGTGAAGAGTTTTATAAATTGATGGATGGCCGCCGTAGCGTCCGAATGTTCTCAGACGAACCGGTGCCTAAAGAGGTTATAGAAACAGCAGTTCTAACCGCTAACACTTCACCAAGTGGTGCGCATCAACAACCTTGGACTTTTGTGGCGACTAATGATCCAGAGGTAAAGCATAAAATTAGAGTCGCTGCTGAAATAGAAGAGCGCGAAAATTATGAAGGCGGACGTTTACCACCAGCTTGGCGACAGGCTTTGTCGCACATCGGGACTAATTCGGATAAAAGTTATTTAGATGTCGTGCCATGGATTGTGGTTGCATTTGCACAAAAATCCACACCGCTACCTGATGGTTCATTACAAAAAAATTATTATGTTAGCGAATCAGTTGGAATTGCTTGCGGATTATTTATTGCAAGCCTGCATTCAATGGGACTATCTACACTGACACATACGCCAAATCCAATGGGTTTCTTAAACGAAATATTTGAGCGCCCTGTAACAGAGCGCCCATATATTCTCTTTCCGGTTGGTTACCCAGCCGAAAATTGCGAAGTACCCGATTTGTCGCGGAAGCCACTTAATGAGATATTAATTCAGAAGTAGGTTTGCGAAAATTTATCAAGTAGCGTAAACGAAATTGCAATTGCTTGGCCTACAAAAAGCATTACCAATACTGTACCTAAGCCAATTTTTCCGCCAAGCAAGTATCCACTTGTTAGAGCAAAACATTCGATTACAAATCTTATTTTCCAGATTCGAATTCCGGTTCGTTCCAATAACCCAATCATCCAGCCATCTCTAGGGCCAGATCCAAGACCACACGATATGTAAAGCGCAGTACCAAAGCCAACTAGTGAAATTCCACAAAGAACCATCAATAGCGAAAGTTTAAAATTTTCTTGCGCTGGAATAATGGTGACACCTAATTGCAATGATGCGGCAAAGAAAACGGTATTTGCAATTGTGCCAAATCCTGGCGTTACTTTTAGTGGAAACCAAATTAAGAGCACTAAACAACTAACAATAAAGAAGGCCCAACCAAGTGAGATTCCTGCTTGTTTAGAAATACCTTGTGCTAAGACCGTCCATGGTGGATTGCCTAAATTAGATTGAACAGAAAGTGAACCGCCAATTCCCATCAAGAAAAGCCCGCTAATTAAAATTAAAAATGTTTTAGGTCGGATAGTCCAATAAGTTGGCGCACTCCAACTAGTTTTCGGCACAGCACGAGCTGGCGCAAAGAATTTAAGCGCTCTAGCTAATGATGCTGTGCTCATATATCCGATCCGCTAAAAGAAATTTGTTGCGATATACCGCAATGGCTTTATACTTCCACAATGTCGACAGTAAACCGAGTAGATCTTAACTCTAAGCAGATAGAAGAGTTGAAAGTTATTTTCGGCACACGTTTTTCAATGAATGAATCTGTTTTAGATCAACACAGCAGAGATGAATCAGCATTCCCTCCGGTTTTACCTTCGGCCGTTATATATCCACATAACACCAAAGAAGTTTCAGAGATTCTTGCTTACTGCAATAGAAACTTAATTCCGGTAGTGGCATTTGGTGCTGGCTCATCTTTGGAAGGCCATGTTCTACCGCTTAGAGGCGGAATAAGTATGGACATGACTGAGATGAATAAGATCATCGAAATTTCACCGGCAGATTTAGTTGTAAGAGTTGAGGCTGGCTTAACCCGAGTTGCGCTCAATAATCGACTTGCTAGCGAAGGCTTATTTTTCTCAGTTGATCCAGGAGCGGATGCAACTATTGGTGGCATGGCTTCTACTGGAGCTGCTGGAACTACCACCGTTAAATACGGCTCAATGCGCGAAAATGTTTTAGCACTAACTGCTGTCTTAGCAGATGGCACAATTGTAAAAACCGGGAGACCAACTAGAAAACTTTCAGCAGGTTATGACTTAACCCGGTTATTGGTTGGCTCAGAAGGAACGTTGGCAGTCATAACTGAAATAACTTTAAGAGTATTCGGTATTCCAGAAAAGATGTCAGCAGCGATAGTGCGCTTTGAAACCCTTGCTGATGGCGTAGCTGCTGCTGCGGCAATTGTGCAGATGGGTACCAATATTGCTCGCTGCGAATTCTTAGATGCGGCTAGCGTTAGAAATGCCAATAAACACAGCGGATTAACGCTCCCGGAACAGCCAACACTTCTCTTTGAATTTCATGGCAGCCCAACAAATGTTGAATCCGATGCGCAAAGTGTTGCGGAGATTGTTGCTGAATTCGGCGGATCTAATTTTGAATGGACTAGCGATGAGAGCGCACGTCGGAAACTTTGGCAAGCTCGACATGATGCATATTGGTCAAACATACATATCTATCCTGGGAAGCGAATCGTAAGTACCGATATGGCAGTGCCACTTTCAGCGCTCGCCAAAGCGGTAGCGGCTTGTAATGAAATTTTAAGTACGCATGATTTCCCATTTAGTATTTTTGGGCATGTTGCTGATGGGAATTTCCATTGTCTAATCATTACCGATCCTTCAAATCCAAATGAGTTAACTGATATTCGCGAAATAACTCATTCACTTGCTTCAAAAATTATTGCGATGAATGGAACTTGTACCGGGGAACATGGAATTGGGATGGGAAAGATCGAATCCTTGGTTGAAGAAACCGGCGAGAACGCCGTAGCCCTAATGCGAAGTATCAAAAGCGCTATGGATCCAAATGGAATTTTAAATCCCGGTAAAGTTTTAGCGCAAAAATAACCGTAAGGAATCGAGAAAAATGGATCAGAACGTTGCCGGCATATGGTCCACGCCCAAGCTTGCGCCGATGTATCCACCGTTTCCAATTCGGTATAAGGATGTAACTATTCTGACTACGGTTTATCGCACCGATCCTGCGGCAATCGAAAAACATCTTGATTTCCCAGTGGAAAGCAATGGCGATTTAGTCATGATTCATAACTATTACATGCCAATTGTTGAAGGCATGGGCGAAGTTGAAGAAACCAACGTGATGATTGGCGTAAAAGTTAATGCTGGCGGGGTAGAACATTTTGGCGGTTTCAGTACTAATTTATTGATTAGTTCCGAGGTTGGGCTAACCCAAGGACGTGAAATTCATGGCCAACCTAAGAAAATGGGTAGCACCAAAATTAAAACTGTAAATAATGAAATCGTGGCAGAAGTCTTTCGAGGCAACGCCTTAATTTCCAGGGTTGTTATGCCGGTGAGTAAGCAAGCTGCGCAAGTGAGTGAACTTGAAAAATATTTCCCATTCCGCGAGAACATCAACCATAAAGTTATTCGAAACATTGATGGCACCCAGGGTATTAATCAAATAACTTCTAGAATTTTGGGAGATGTAGTTGTTAAGGAATGCTGGCGCGGTCCATCTAAATTAACAATTGAATTTAATGAGAGCGCACCTTTTCATTTACTTCCAGTGCTTGAAACCATAGAATCTTTTTATTGGAAAGCTGACTTTGCTCTTGTACCAGGAAGTATTTTGCATGACTATTTGAAAGCGGGAGCGTAAATGGAAGCCACGGATATAAAGGGCCATCTAGTTTTAGTAACTGGTGCTGCTAGCGGAATTGGAAAAGAAATTGCAACTTCATTTATTAAGCGTGGCGCCATTATCGCTGCGTGCGATAAGAATATTTCGGCGCTGCAGTCGATAAAGAGTGAGATCAATAGCAATGATTTTCATGTATTCGAAGTAGATTTTGTGAGCGAGAGTTCGATCGTGAGCTGTGTTAATAAAATTGAATCCGACCTCGGTCCCCTAAAAGCAGTGGTTAATTGCGTGGGAATTCTTGGTAAAAATGGTGAAAAAGTAGAGTCAGTTGATATCGCTGACTTTGATTTGGTTTATGCCATTAATTTAAGAGGGGCTTTAATTCTCACCAAAGCGGTAATCAAAGGAATGGCCGATCGTGGTTATGGTCGTATTCTCCATCTAGCTAGCATCTCCGGCAAAGAAGGAAATCCGTTATTGGTTGCATATTCTGCGACAAAAGCCGGGTTAATCGCGTTAGTTAAGAGCGTTGGGAAAGAGTATGCAACAACTGGGGTAACTGTTAATGCCATGGCACCCGCGCTAATTCAATCACCAATGAGTGACAGTTTTTCAGAAGCGCAGTTGACATCACTTAAATCGAGAATTCCAATGAACCGACTAGGGAAAACTAGCGAAGTTGCAGATATGGCAGCTTGGATAATTTCACCCGCTTGCAGTTTCACTACTGGTTTTGCTTTTGATTTAACTGGCGGTCGCGCTACTTACTAATTAGCGGCCGGTTTTTTAGGAATATAAGTTCCAGTTTCAATACTGGTTTCAGGTAAACCATTATCTAGTTCCGCAAATTCAGCGGCAGATAGATCAATTTCTGAACCCGATAGTGAATCTAAAATAGTTGCCGGTTGCGAAGATCCTGGAATCGGAATTGTTATCGGACTCTTTGCAAGGTGCCAAGCAATCGTAAGCGCAAATACCGAAACGTTCTTTCGATTAGCCATCTCATGGAGCGTTGCGTAACTATCCGATGTTACATTTTTAGGTTTACCAATTCCGCCAAGTGGTGACCATGGCAGAAATGCAATACCTAATTCGGTGCAGAGCTGCAAGACATCGCTATTAACTCTAAATCTTGGGCTGAATTCATTTTGTACGGAAACAACACCACCATCTTTAGGCCCGCCAATAATACTTAAACCTACTTTTAGCTGTGCAACCGTCACATTGCTCAATCCGATATTTTCAACAATTCCATGTTCCTTTAAAGTATTTACATTCTCGTACTGTTCTTCAATTGTAAGTTTTGGGTCGATGCGGTGGTGTTGCCAAAGTTTGATTTTATCCACGCCGAGTCGCGCCGCCGAGCCTTCAACTGCTCGGTATAAATAACTTCGAGTTGAGTTAAAGCCAAGTTCGCCATACCAAGTATCGTTTTTTTCGCGGGTTATTCCAGCTTTCGTCGCAACAATAATTTTTGCTTTCGCAGCGGCAGATCCGCTCCAACTTCTAATTCCTTCTGCAATCAATTTTTCATTATGACCGTAGGGATTCCAGGTGGGCGAGTACGAGTCACCGGTATCTAGAAAATTAATCCCAGCATCTAGCGCAGCATGAACAGTTTGGATAGCTTGGTCACGATTATCTAACATGAAACTTTTCTCAGGTGGGTAACCTGAAAGTGGCATGCAACCAAGCCCAATTGGTGAAACTTCCAATTTTCCAATGAAGCGGCGCTGATTGTTTTTCATAGTACGCGGAGTATAAGTTGAAATTTGGTTGATTGACAGGCGAGAGAGGTCTATCCTCACGAAAATGCGAGCGATTGCGGTAGTTGGAAGTTCCAATATAGATATGGTCACCTACACATCTCAGATCCCAGATAGTGGTGAAACTGTTATAGGTAAATCTTTTTCAACAAATTTCGGTGGGAAAGGCGCAAATCAAGCGGCAATGGCGAGCCGTTTTAATGCCACGGTTTATATGGTGACTGGTGTCGGCTCAGATATTTTTGGCGATCAAATTATTGAAAATATGAAACTAGCAGGTATAAATATAGAGCATCTTCAAAAGTTTTCTGAAAGTACCGGGGTGGCGCCAATTTGGGTAGATGAAACTGGTGCTAATCGGATAATTGTGGTTCCAGGTGCAAGTAATTTGCTTACGGCAAAAGATGCTGTAACGGCAATTCAAACGATTGAAGATTTAGGAGTTGTAGTCGGGCAACTAGAAATATTAGAAGAAGTGACGTTGGCAGCATTTAAAGCAGCTAAAAAATTAGGGTTGATAACGATTCTAAATCCGGCCCCAGCCAAGGAGCTTTCAAAGGAATTATTAGAAAATACCGATTGGTTAATTCCGAACGCCATTGAATTTCAAGCCATTTCAAAGAGTGAGCCAAACGAAGCTTCCATGAGCGATTTTGCTAAGAAACATGGGGTTGGGCTTGTGGTCACTTTGGGAGAGAGTGGCGCAGCACTAATTGACCGGAGTGGTAAATATTTCAAAATCGAAAGCGAAAAAGTCCCAGTTGTAGATACGACTGGTGCTGGTGATTGTTTTGTAGGCACTTTCGCGGCTGGCTTAAATGAAGGCTTGCGCCCGGAAATCGCCACAAAACTTGGAGTCGTATGCGCAACAACAAGTGTTACTAGAAAAGGTGCACAAATTTCTTACCCAGATAAAGTTACAGTTACAAAATACTTAAATAGCTTGGCTTTCTAACTCTTTTACTGCGCTCGCTAAATTCTTCAGCTCGGCATCAGTAGATCTAAGTGTTGGACATGGCAATCGCATATCACCAAGCTTTGTTGGGATTATTTGCGGTGCAGCGTTTTTCAAGCAACCAATAGCTTTTACAAAATCAAAACCTGGCTTTAAAATTGCATCAAAAACACCAACAGTTGCTTGAATTAGTGCTTCAGCCTCTGCGCTCTTTCCTTCATTGGCTAACTTATAAACTTTGACTAAGTGCTTAGGGAAGAAGTTGCCAAGACCACAAATACCACCAGAGGCGCCAAGTGCAATTCCTTTTGCAAGCAAGATATCGCTACCGAGTAGAACTTTGACACCGCCTTCTAGATAAGCTTTTGCCGAATTGATATCACCGCTGGAATCCTTCATGCCCCAAATTGGGATATTTTTAGCTACTTCAACATCTATTTTTAATGAACAAGCTGGGATGTTGTAAGCAACGATTTTATGTCGGGTTCGATCTGCCACCGCTTTGTAGAAGTCAATTAGGGATTGATTATCGATTGGTCGGAAATAACTTGGTGGGATTACCATGATCGCTTCGACCGGGATATCTTTAACAAAGTCTAAATATTCCCAAATATCGCCCAAGCTATTGGAGATAATTGTTGGGATCAGCGCGGAATTATGTGAGATGTCAGCTAATTGTTCGGTTATTTTCATTCTTTCCCGCAAACTAAGCGACGCACCTTCACCAAAAGTTCCAAACGGAACTAGCCCGCTTACGCCATTTGATAGCAACCATTTTGCGTGTTCAACAGTTGCGCCGTAATCAACGTTATTGTTTTTATCAAATGCGGTGAATTGTGGAATGAACAAACCTTGCATGAAATATCTCCTTAGTTACCGAAGCCAAGCTCGCGAGTTGTTAACTATTGACAATCCTAAGGTATCTGTAGCAGAGTTGCTAGTTATTGACAGATTATTTTCTAAGGGAGAGTAATGTCGTATCGAGGAATATTTGACCTATCTGGAAAGACTGCAGTTGTCACCGGAGCGCGCAAAGGAATTGGTTTTGCAATGGCCTCAATTCTTGCGGAGTTTGGGGCGAATATAATTGCGGTCAGCTCAAAACAAGAAGCCGATGATGATTTAAAAAAAGTTGTTACGAGCTTCGGAGTTGAATTTAGCGCGGTTGCTTGCGATCTACGCGAAAGATCTGAAACTAAATCTTTAATCTCAACTTTAAAAGATAGCAAAATTGATATTCTGGTAAACAACGCTGGCATTGCAAGTAGAGGCGTAGTTTTAGAACATACTGACGAGCAATGGGATCAAACCATTGAAATTGATTTGAATGCGCCGTTTTTTCTCTCTAGAGAATTCGCTCGCGGCATGGCAGCTCGCGGGAGTGGAAAAATAATTTTCACAGCCTCCATGTGGACGTTCCTAGGTGGGAAAAATGTTATTAGCTACACCGCCGCAAAAACCGCGCTCGGGGGATTAACTCGTGGACTTTCAAATGAACTCTCACCAATGGGAATCAATGTAAATGCAATCGCGCCGGGTTTTATTGAGACCGATATCAACAACGCAGTTCGACAAGATAAGGCGCGTTTTGAATTTCTAAGTAGTCGAATTCCGATGGGGCGCTGGGGCAAGCCCAGCGATTTGGCTGGCACCACCCTCTTCCTCGCCTCGGCGGCTTCGGATTATGTAACCGGCGTTGTCCTCCCAGTTGATGGCGGCTACCTAGCCAATTGAGCGTAAATGTTATAAAAAAGTAACAGTTTAACGCTTGACCTACTTCGCGGTACGGAGGAGTATGCGGGAACTGTTAACTAATTACAGTTCACAAAATGTGGCCTATTTAGTTTGAGATTCCACCGGAGGGAATGCTTATGAGCAAGAAGCAAAATGAAACAGTAGATGCTCTCGAAATAACAAACGCGACTGTTGGTCGTCGTGGATTTATTAAGGGTGCAGGAGCTGTTGCAGGAACTGTTGCAGTCGGATCAGTTGCAGGAGCAACTACCGCTAAAGCAGCAAAGACTCAGTTAAACATCACAACATGGATGGGTGTAGAACCAGGCCGTAAAGAAGCTTGGGAATCTGTACTAGGAAAGTTCAATGCACAGAGCACAACTAGCGAAGTTAAATTAACTGGTTGGCCATTTGCGCAATATGTAAACCAAGTTCTGACTGGTTTAGAAGCTGGAACTCTTACCGACGATCTAATCATGTCAACACCTGACTTGGCAGTTCGACTATTTAAGAGCGGCTACTTCTTGCCACTTACTGATGCGGTCAAGGCTGCGGGCGTAACCCCAAATCCAAAGATTCACGCATATGTAACAAAAGACGGAGCTTGTTACGGTGTAAGTATCGTGACTGTTAACTTCGGTTTACTTTACAACTCAGAACTATTCTCAAAAGCTAAAATTAAGCCACCAACAACTCCAGAAGAGTTATTGGCTGCCGCTAAGAAACTTACAAAGAAGCCTAATCAATATGGTTTCTGGCATCCAAATACCATGGCTGAACAAGGCGACTTCTGGTTCAACATGCAGAACTGGGTCAACATGTATGATGGCGTTTGGGCTGTAGGTAAGACTCCAAAAGCTAACTCACCAGAAGTTGTTAAAGCTATGCAACTTTGGTTAGACCTTTACAACGCAGCTATTCCTAAGGGAATTAACAACGCTGCAGCAACACAACTTGCCGCAAATGGCCGCGTCGCTCAAGGTTTCTGGGTATCAGCAGCAGTTAACGTGCTTAAGAGCACTAACGAAGCTGTATACGCAAAACTTCGCAGCGTTGCGTTGCCACATGCAAGCCACAAAGCTGCATCTCGTGTTCACCCAATCTCACTAAATAAATTGGGTAAGAACAAAGCTGCTGCAACTGAATTCTTGACATGGTTGTTCAAGCCAGAGAACATGGCTGATCTAACAATGCAATGTCTTGATTTCATTCCACCATTCCCAGAAATGGCGAATGTTCCTGCATTCAAGGCTTACTTAAAGACTCTGCCTTGGATCGATGGCTTCCTAACACCACCAAGCGTGCCTATTACTCCTATGGACATGATGGGTGACTTCATCACAAAGAGTGATGAGTACGGAACTATTATCTTGACCAACTTGCAATCTGCCATTAATAAAAAGAAGACAGTGAAGCAGGCAATGGATCAAGCGCAGAAAGAACTTCTGGTTTTAGCAACGAAGCTCTAAGATTTAACGTAATGCTTTGGTAGACCGGGAGTAAAAACGAGGAGAGAAAACCGAGATGATGGCTCTATGAATAAGAGATCATCGTCTCGGTTTTCTCATACCAAATTACCGTATCTATTAACACTTCCAATTATTTTATTGGTAGCGCTATTGGTGGTTTATCCGATTACCCAAGCGATCTGGACCAGCCTCACCGATAAAACTCTAGGTGCTGCGGTAGATACAAAAATTAATTTTGTTGGACTCCGTAATTACAATTCATTACTGCACAGTTCAACTTTTTTGGCTAGTTTAAGAATTACAACCACATACGCATTCCTAAATGTAGTTTTCTCAGTTGGTGCCGGACTTTTAACGGCAATTTTAGTAAATAAGAAATTTAGAGGAAGAGGCGGAATTAGGGCGCTCATGACTGCGCCTTGGGCCTTTCCGGATATTGCCTCGGTAATTATTTTTATCTGGATTTTGAACTCCGCTTTTGGAGTTGTAGGAATTTTGAATCAGCATCTTCCATTTGATACATCTGGTGGCTGGTTAACTTCTAGCCCATATGCATTTGTTTCGATCATCGTGATGTCTATGTGGAAGACTTTTCCGTTTTACAGCATTGTATTCTTGGCCGCGTTACAAGGTGTACCAGAAGATTTAACTGAAGCTGCAACCGTAGATGGCGCTGGCCCATTTCAGAGATTTAAAACCGTTACCCTGCCGAGCATTCGACCTACCTTTGTACTTCTAGCGCTTTTGGCCTTTATCTTCGCATTCCGCCAATTCAGCATGATTTACCTAACTACAGGTGGCGGCCCAGAGCGCGATACCGAAACCTTAGTTTTAGCTGTTTATAACACCGCATTTAAGTATTACGACCTAGCACTTTCCTCCGCAATTGGGGTTGTTGGATTGGTAGTTACTTTTTTAATCGCAGTAGTTTTTCTTGCGCTGCAATCTCGAGCTGAGAAGAGCAACTAAAAATGGCCATTGTTACTGGATCAAAATTTAGCAACGCTATTCGCACAACGTTACGTTATTTTGTAATTCTCTTAGTTAGCTTGCTCGTAATATTTCCGCTATATTGGATGTTAGTTACCGCAGTACAAGCCCCTGAAGTAACACTTCGATATCCACCAGTTCTATATCCAATCGACCCAAACCTAAAAGGTTTCCATGCAATATTTTTTGAAAAACAAATGGGGAAATGGCTGATAAATTCAGGATTTGTTGCCATATTAACCACCGCGATTACAACAGCACTTTCCATACTTGGCGCATATGCGCTTTCTTGGTTTAAGTGGCGGGGCAAGGTTGCATTTGGATTAATGCTGCTCTTTACCCAGATGCTTCCTGAAGCGTTAATAGTTATTCCAATTTTCAAGATTTATAGCAACTTTCATTGGACGGATTCACTAGCAACACTTTCGCTTATTCACGCAGCATTCGTTATCCCGGTAGGAGTTTGGATCCTCAAGCCGGCTTTTGAAGGAATCCCAAAAGAAGTTAATGAGGCGGCACAGATTGATGGTTGTACCCCTATGGGAATACTTAGAAAAATAATAATTCCGCTATGTTCGCCAGCGATTCTTGCAGTAGGCGTGGTTGCCTTCTTTGCAAGTTGGGGCGAATATTTAATTGCGGTCACAATGATTTCAACAGAGGGCAAATATCCAGCTTCAGTTGGTCTTGCATCAACAATGTCTCAGCTTGATACCCCAATTCAAACTTTGTTATCTGGGGCGATTGTTTATGGATTGCCACCAGTAATTCTCTATATGTTTATTCAACGATTCGTAATCTCTGGCTTAACTGCTGGCGCAATTAAAGGTTAATAACTCGACTAAGAAGGAGGCTGGAAATGGTTGATAATAAAGGTTCACTCTGGCCGACAATCCGAGATACTCCTGTCCCACAAGGCGCAGTTCATATTTGGTGGTTACTACAAGCCGGATTTGTGATTAAAAGCCCAGGTGGTTTTACGGTTTGTATAGATGCTTACTTAACTGATTCCGTGAAAACTTCCTACGGTATCGGTAGAGGTTATCCAGCGCCGCTCTCACCAGAAGAGTCAGAGTTTGATGCGGTAATGGCCACTCATTCACATGATGACCACCAAGATCCAGAAGCAATAATTCCATTCTCTAAACATCCAAAGACTCGCTACATCGGACCCTTTAATGTAATAAAACTTGCACGCGCTGGCGGATTTTATGGCGATCGTTCTGTTCTAATTAACCGCGGTGAAGTTGTCGAAGTGGGCGACATTAAGATCGAAGCGGTTTATGCGCGCCATATGTTTGAACCAGAGCCAACTCCAGATGCTGCTGGATATTTAATTACTGTAGGTAAGTGGCGGATTTATCATTCAGGCGATACTGAATACGATGCTCGAATCGTTGATGATACTGAAAACCGAACCGATGTTTCACTCATCTGCATTAACGGAATTACTGGAAATATGGATACTAAGGAAGCTGCCTTTCTTGCTTGGCGTCAAGGTTGCAAAGTTGCAGTTCCAATGCACTTTGGGTTGTGGCGCGAAGATGAAGAATTTAATAAGACTGCAACTCTAGATTTAAATGAATTTACCGATACTTACAAACGCCTTGAACCTAATGGTCGAGTATGGATTCCAGAACTTGGAAAACCGTTGGAGATGAAGTAGTTAAACTGCCTGCAAACTAGGGATAACTTTCTTAATCTCGAAAGCAGGAATACTTCCTTCGCGAACCATTCTTGGCCGACCCTCAAGACATGAAACTATGCTTGTTTGTTTAGTGGACTTGATAACTCCAGAGTTGATGGCAATCGAAACAAGTTTTTTATTTGCTGGGATTAGACCTGCAAGCGACTTTAAAACTTTCCCATCATTATCTTGGAGCGCCGTATAAATAACGGGACCCATAAGCTCGGAGATCACATTCAAGAGGAGATTGCTTGGCTTTCGAGCCATAACAGAGGCTGGGGTGGAATCCGCGCCTAAATTACAAGGGAGAACCTCGCTGGTTTTAAATTCAATATTTAGTAACCCTGGCCAAAAGGTGGAAGTTAATAACCGGTCGCGATCTGAAATTTCCGGCAGGTATGAAAGTAAATCGTTAATTTCGTTTACAAAAACTGGAAACGAAATATCCGCATCTAAATCTTTTAAAGACCTAAAAGCTGCAACGCCATCACCGCTAGCAGGATCGGCAATCGCAACGTAAGCGCTCTCAATAGCGATAACTACGACGCCACCTTCACGTAATTTTTCAACTAAAGCAAAAGCCAGCTTTTGAATTTTAGTTTTTTCACTCTTTTTTGGGACTAATACCGTTTTCATTATCAACTATTTTAAAAATTTAATCATGGAAGCGTCGACTTCGGCAAAAGAGTTAGCACCAAGCAGTTTTAAAGTCCGCACCATTTGGGTCTGCAAAATTGTGAGCGTGCGCTCAACACCAATTTTGCCACCAGCCATAAGACCATACAAATAAGCCCGCCCAACCCAAGTGAAATCCGCACCGAGGGCTTTTGCGGCAACAATATCCGCACCATGCATGATCCCGGTATCGATATGTAATTCCATGCTTGATTTAAGTTCTCGTCTTACCTCAGGAAGCAATTCAAATGGAACTGGGGCTCGATCTAATTGGCGACCGCCGTGATTAGAAAGTACAACAGCATCGACGCCGTAGTCAGCGCACTTGATAGCATCATCTAAGCGTTGCACACCTTTTACAATTAATTTCTTCTTCCAAATAGATCTAATCCATTTCAAATCATCGTAGGTCATTGATGGATCAAACATTGTGTCCATTAATTGCGCAACGGTACCGTTCCAAGATTCAAGTGCTGCAAAATTTAGCGGTTCTTTAGTTAGAAAATTCCACCACCAGCCAGGACGTGGAAGTGCATTTAGAAAGGTATTTAAAGTAAGTGTTGGTGGAACCGTTAAGCCATTTCTAATATCACGCAATCTTGCGCCAGCTACTTGGGCATCAACAGTTAATACCAGGCCTTCATAACCAGCGGTTTCCGCTCTTTTTATCAACTCGATACTTCGATCGCGATCTCGCCATAAATATAACTGGAACCAATTACTTCCATTAGGTGCAGCTTCTTTAACTTTTTCAATCGAAGTTGTACCCATTGTTGAGAGCGTGAACGGGATACCGAATGCTGCCGCAGTAGATGCGCCAGCTTTTTCACCATCGGTATGCATCATGCGCGTAAATCCAGTTGGCGCAATTCCGACCGGCATTTTGTAATTAACGCCGAGCATTTTAGTTTCTAAGGATACGTTTGAAACATCGCGCAAGATGTGCGGCGAGAATTCAATATTTTCGAAAGATTTACGTGCGCGGTTTAACGAAATTTCTTGCTCTGCAGCGCCATCAGTGTAATCAAAAGGTCCACGAGGTGTTGCTTTTTTTGCCGCTAAGCGAAGATCATAGATTGTGTTAGAGCGTTGGACTCGGCGTTTTCTTGGCGATAGAACAGGTTTACGAACGTTAAAAAGTTGTTTCAAATTATTTAACCGATTGCTCTGTTTCAAAACTCTACCCTCGTCCCTTTTTGTAGTCCGCAAGCTGCAAAGCTTCCGTTTGCGCTAGCAGAAATTCTTGAAATTTCTTCGCTGAATAATTTTTTTGAAGTACTGATGGTTCAGATTTTATCGAACTAAATCCTAATCGCTTAGTGGATTCGCTCAAATTCTTGGTAATTAAAGCGTGCGCCAAAATTGCAGATCCACGCGTAGTGGTATCAATATCTTCATATCGGGAGATTTCTCGCCCTAGCGTTTTCAATCTTATTTTCTCCCACCTTAGATCGTTCCCAGCATGGCCGCCGAGTTTTATCAGCTGGTTAACGGAGTGATTTAGAGCTTCCGCAGTTTCAATAACTTGTTTTTCGGCAAAGGAGATACCTTCTAATACCGATGCAGCAAGGTCTGATTTATCAGTTGCGCCACCGATCCCATAAAAGCCGCCTTGCAAATCTGTGCGCCAAAGCGGTGCCCGTTCACCGTATATATAAGGTAAAAAGATAGGTAAATCTGGGCTTTCCGAGCGCCCAGCCAAATTGATCGATTCATCTTGGCTGATTTCTAAGAGCGTTGATATCCATGAGACCGCGCTACCGCTCGATTGTGTTGGTCCATATGTGATGGCAAGTGGCGCACAGGTATTAGGAATTATGTAGAGCGAGCCACCATCTTTAGGCGGCGTTCTGGTTGAAGCGCCGACAATTGCTGAAGTTCCAGTAATAATAAATGAACTTGGCTCGCTCATAACGTTGAGAGCAACCATGCCGCACATAGCATCCGACCAACCAATGCTTACCGGAATGCCAACCGGAAGTCTAAATTTTTTAGCAGCGGCATCGCTAACGCCGCCACGACTTTCGTAGCCATCACCAAGCTCTGGAACCACTTTTGAATCCCAACCAATAAATTCTAATAAATTACTGATAGGCGCACGCGTTAGCACATTACAGATTCCTTTTGAAGACCAAGGATCTGAAATAGCTTTACCAGTTAGGTGCATGCCTACAAAATCTTTCGGTTGTAAGACCCACCGCGTTTTTTTGACAATCTCGGGCTCGTGTCTTGCTAACCAGAATAGTTTTGCAGGACAAGCGCTCGCTGACCAAGGTAAAGAGGTACCGATAATTTCAAAGGGATTTCCATACTTGGCTAGTAAATCTTCAGCTTCTTTAGTTGCGCGATTATCTTGCCAAGTCATTACTGGGCGCACGGCGCTACCGGTGCTATCTACACATACAACCGATGGCGTGTGACCAGAAAGCCCAATTGCAATTACATTAGCAATTAAATTAGAGTTACTTTTAGAAATTTCAGCAAGCGCTGCTAAATAATCATCAGCGTTCTGCTCCGCAACTGAATTCTGACTTGTAGTTGTAGCAATCTTTACTTCAACGCGCTTTAAAATTGCACCAGCAACATCGATGAAGAGCGCCTTTACCGATGATGTACCGACATCTAATCCCAGGATTAGATCATTAGCCAAGGCGACTCCATCGAACTATTGCATCAGGGCGCTGATTTATGCCTGGTTGCAGCGCGGTGCCTAGCCCAGGCGTAGCTGGCGGCGTTAAGAATCCATTTTCGTATTTAGGAAGCACGGTTACCATATCTTGGTACCAGCCATAATAAAAAGCGCGCACCATCTCTTGTAATTCTACGTTTGGATAAGTCACACCGAGATGAGTCCCAACCGTTAGTACGACCGGGCCAGTGCAATCATGCGGCGCAACCGGAACGCCATAGGTAGAAGCTAGCGCTATAACTTTTGAAGCTTCAGTAATACCGCCAACCCATCCTGGATCTAACATCAAATGATCAACTGCTTTCGATGAAAGCAATCGATGATGATCCCAACGAGTACCAGTTGTTTCACCAACTGTAATCGGCAAATTTATCGAATTTTTTAATCTAATTAGCGCATCAGTGCTCTCGTTACGAATTGGATCTTCAAACCAGAACGGTGAATATTCCTCAACTGCATTAGCAATTATGGTTGCAGCTGGAGTTGACCAGAGTGAGTGCATCTCTAACATTATGTCGAAATCATCACCGGCAGCTACTCTTGCGCGTTTAAATAAATCCACCGCTTCCCATAAATCTTTCTTATGAATTGTTTGGCCGCCAGATCTAATAGCAGCTTCATCAAATGGCCAAATCTTCATCGCGGTCATCCCCATTGCCTTAAGGCTGGCCACTAAATCTTCTGGGTTATTTAAGAATGCAAAAAGATCCTCATATTCGTGATCGGTAACAGTTCCGAGTTGAGCTTTACGATTCCTATCGATGTTGGAGGAACCTTTAGCGTAAGCAGAACCAGCACAAGTGTTGTAAGCGCGAATTTTGTCGCGCACCTTGCCGCCGAGCAATTGATAAATTGGCTGCCCAGTTACTTGACCAAATAAGTCCCAGAGCGCGATATCTATTGACGATGTAGCTCGGACTGCAATAGATGAGCCATTAAAACCAATAAAGTCTTGGTGTAAAACCTCGTGGATTTCATTGATATTTAGCGGGTTCTTTCCTAAAAGCCGCGGCGCAACGCTTTCATGTAGAAAAGTTTCAACGCTCTCAACGCCAACACAATTTTCACCAAGACCGATTAAACCTTCATCGGTATGAACTTGTAAAAACAAGATCGCTGGAAATTCTGCTAAGCGAATAGTTTCTAACCCGGTAACTTTCATCAAAATTCTCCGTTCAGATATTGATTTCTAACGCAATCGCAGATACCCTCAATTGTTAATTGTTAACGATAACGCGCAATCAGTCAAGGGGTAAACCATGTCAGATCAAGTAAAAAACATTGGAGTATCAAGAGCGGAAGTGCTTGCAACCTCAGCGAAAATATTGGAGAAGTTTGGCACCCCTAAAAATTATGCTGATTCAGTTGCCGAGTCATTAGTGCAAGCGCAAGAGGCGGGGCATGCCTCTCACGGAATAATTCGGTTGATTGAGTATACGAATTCAATCGAAAAGAAAGTGATTGACCCAGCAGCAGTACCAACAATTGTTCGCGAAACTGGTGGCACTGTTGTGGTGGATGGGCATTGGGGCTGGGGACAGATCGCCTGCAAATTCGCGGTAGAGGTTGCGGCTAAAAAAGCAAAAGAATTTGGCATCAGTGCAGTCTCAATTAGTTCATGTAATCATATTGGCCGGTTAGGTGAGTACATTGAAACCCTTGCAAGCATGAATCTGATTTCAATGATGTGGTGCAACGCAGATCCTGCAGTTGCCGCCTTCGGTGGGAAAGATCGCCTATTTGGTACAAACCCACTTGCAGTTGGGATACCTT
>Ga0194050_1000202_pt1 | contig 19902 bp, 18 predicted proteins | sample SepL2310m_MetaG_FD_148657 | JGI IMG/M metagenome (GOLD analysis project Ga0194050, IMG submission 148657) | Anoxic zone freshwater microbial communities from boreal shield lake in IISD Experimental Lakes Area, Ontario, Canada - Sep2016-L239-10m | ecosystem: Environmental > Aquatic > Freshwater >...
GGGGACGAGGACGCGCTGGCAGTAGCCAAGGTGGCCGCCGAGTTCTCCGCCTTCGGGATCGAAGCGCGCCATCTCCGGCTCTACAAGAATGCTGCCGACCGCGAGGCGGGGTTCATCGAGCAGATCGTGATCCCGATGGTGCGCCAGCGCAATCCCGAGGCCCGGGCCCGGGCCGTGGAGAGCGCTGATGAACTGGCCAGACTGGGTCAGAAGCTCAAGGGCTCGCTGCTGCGGAGTGCTCTGGGTAGCCTGCTCAACGGCTGAGGGCTCCCTACCAGGGGCTCCGTGGGGTCTCGAGGGGCTCCGTGGTCGGCTAAGGGCGCCGGCCCCGAGTGTGCAGTAACTGAGGCAGTCGATGAGCCGTTGAGGCCAACCGTGCGGGCACAGTGGCCCGGTGCTCCGGAGTTCGGTGACGCCGAGTAGGTTGGAGGCCATGGTCGAGGTGCGGCTCCGTGCGGTTCGGGTAGATCTGCAGTCGAACACGCCAGTCCTGCTCCTCCAAGAGCCCGAGGGGCTGGGGCGGACGCTGCCGATCTTCATCGGTGCGCCCGAAGCGACGGCCATCGCCTTTGCCCTGCAGGGCATGGCTACTCCGAGGCCGATGACGCACGACCTGATCACCAACCTCCTCGAAGCGCTCGGTTCCGAGGTGCTCCGAGTAGTTGTCACCGAACTCAGAGACGGTACCTATTACGCCGAGATCGTTCTGCGACAGGGTGGTGTGGAGAAGGCCGTATCTTCCCGGCCGTCCGATGCGGTGGCGGTGGCGGTCCGCACCGGCGCCCCGCTGTTTGTGGCCGATGAGCTGATGGATGTCGAAGGGATCATGCTCGCCGTCGACGATGACGAATCGGAGGGTTCTGGGGAGGCAGCCGACGGAAACCCCGAAGAGATCGTCGGCGAGTTCCGGAGCTTCCTCGACTCCATCAATCCGGAGGACTTCTCCTCCTAGGCAATCCGTGAGGACTTCTCCTCCTAGGCAATCCGTGAGGACTTCTCCTGTTGAAGCGGTCCCGTACTCGGCGGACGGCCTTCTCCTGTGGTCCCGTATCTGGCTTCCGGTGGCCGCCAGCGCCCGGGACGCACCAGCATCCGGCCCCGGACCTGTCCGGCCAGGATGGACTCGAGTACGGCAGGGAGTCCGTCGAGGTCGACTTCGCCCTCGATCAGCGAATCGATGCGTTCCGTCGGAAAAAACTCGATCAGCGAATCGATGCGTTCCGTCGGAAACGTAGCGGCCATCTCGGACCACACGGCCGTTCGCTCATCGATCGGTGTCTGAACGGTGTCGATGCCTAGCAGTGACGCGTTGCGGACGATGAACGGATAGACGGTCGATTCGAACGAACTCCCTCCGGTGAGTCCGCTGGCGGCCACCGCTCCTCCATAACGGAGGCTCCGCAGCACGGCCGACAAGGTGGCTCCGCCCACGCAGTCGATGGCTCCGGCCCACCGTTCAGGACCCAACGTTCGCTCCGGATCGATAATCAGTTCGTCGCGCCCGATGACCTCGGATGCACCCAGTCCGAGCAGATACTGGCGCTCGGCCAGACGCCCCGTGCTAGCTACTACGTCGTAGCCACGTGAAGCGCACAGGGCTACCGCCATGCCCCCGACTCCACCCGAGGCACCGGTCACCAGCACCGGGCCAGCCCCGGGCGTCAGTCCGTGCTCCTCCAGCCGACGCAGCGACAATGCGGCGGTGAACCCAGCGGTGCCCAGGGCCGCAGCGTGCCGGGCAGACAGCCCAATGGGCAGTGGTACAACCCATCCCGACGGGACCCGGGCGTAGCGGGCGAATCCGCCGTGGCGAGCCACCCCGAGGTCGTAGCCGTGGGCGATGACATCGGCGCCGATGGCGATGGATGGATCTACTGATGCCACCACCCGGCCGACCAGATCCACCCCGGGGACCAAGGGCGATGTCCGAGCCACCCGATTACCGGGACGGGTCACCATGGCGTCCTTGAAGTTCACCGCTGACCAGTCCACCTCGATGACGACCTCACCAGGGGGCAGATCGTCGAGAACGAGCATGGATACGCCGCACACCACCGAGTTGCCGTCCCGGGCCACCAGGAAGGCAGGAAACGATTCGTCTACGGCGCTGGCCGGGAATGCAAGATCTTCGCCGCCAATGGGAGGTGGAGGGGATGCCATTGCAGGTACCGTACAGATTCCATGACAATCGAGCAGCCACCCCGGGATACGGCGCCGCTAGACGGGTCGATCTCGGGACCGCAGTCGGCTGTGCCGTGCCCATCACCGTGCCCATCACCGTGGACGGCGGCCGAGGTGGCTGCGGGCAAGATCGGGCGCAGCGGACTACAGGCCGATGAGGGCCAGGTTTACTGGATCGAGTCCAGGCCGTCCGAGGGCGGCCGTCAGGTGGTGGTCGGGATCGACCCCAGTGCTGGCCGATCTGCTGGCCCCCGGGACGCCTCACCACCGAGTCCAGGCCGTCCGAGGGCGGCCGTCAGGTGGTGGTCGGGATCGACCCCAGTGCTGGCCGATCTGCTGGCCGATCTGCTGGTCGATCTGCTGGCCCCCGGGACGCCTCACCACCAGGAGTGGGCGTGCGCAGCCGGGTCCATGAATACGGCGGCGGTGCGGCCACCGTGGCCAGCGGCATCGTGCACTACGTGGATCAAGACGATCAGGCCTGGTACCGGGTCGATCCGACGTCAGGCTCCCGCCCCGTGCGACTAGGAGCGCTGGTGGCAGGCGACGCGCCGATCCGACATGCCGATGGACGCCCGACGCCCGACGGTCGATGGTGGCTGTCGGTCGAAGAGGAGGTGGGCGAGGCAACCACCATGCATCGACTGGTGGCCATGCCGGCTGATGGCACCGCTTCTACGACGACTCTGGTGGACGTGGGTGGATTCGTGGCTGCTCCCCGTCCGTCCCCCGATGGACGGTGGCTGGCCTGGTTGGCCTGGAGCCATCCGGACATGCCGTGGGACTCCTCGACCCTGCAGGTCGCTCCATTGTTCGCGGATGATGGCTCTATCGCCGTGGGAGCACCGACGGTGGTGGCCGGTGGCCCTGGGGTATCGGTAGGTCAGCCCTACTGGTGCCTCGACGGCGGTCTCTTGTTCGTCGACGACCGCTCCGGCTGGTGGCTTCCGTACCGGGTGGTCCCGGGGCAGTTCGACGGCCCCCTGGCCTCGGCCGCAGCGTTTGCCCTGGTGGATGGCAGTGCTGAGTTCCACGGGCCGGACTGGGTCTTCGGGCAGCACACCTTCGACGAGCTCCACGACGGTTCCCTGGTGGCTCGCATGTGTGCGTCCGGGCGAGACCGTCTGGTGGTCCTGCGGCCCTCTACTGCCGGTCCGGACTCACCTGGTTGGGCGCTCGAGGAGATCGAGCAGCCGTGCATCAGCCTGGCGGCCGTGGTCAGCCCGGACGGTAGGTCCGCCGTCGTGTTGGGATCGACATCTACCGAGGCCCACACCGTGCTGGCCGTCGACCTCGAAGGCCGAGCCGCTCCTGTTCGACTGAGCGCATCACCAATGGCGACGATCCCGGTCGCACAGGTGTCGGTGTCGGTCCCGCGGATCGCCACGTCGGGCACCACGGCGGTCCCGGGGCAGTTCTATGCGCCCCTTGGCCAGGCAGGGCCGGTTCCCCCACCTCTGGTCGTGTTCTGCCATGGAGGCCCTACTGCTCGGGCCGAACCCGGGTATGACCCAGTGATCCAGTTCTTCACCAGTCGAGGGATGGCTGTAGCCAGTGTCGACTATCGAGGGAGCACCGGATACGGCCGGGATTACCGAGATCTGCTGCATGGCGCTTGGGGGGAGGCCGACGTCGACGACTGCATCTCTTATGCCGAGTCCCTGGCGGCCGATGGGTTGGTCGACGTGGAGCGGATGGCCATCCGAGGCACTAGTGCTGGCGGGCTTACGGCTCTGGCTGCGCTCATCCGAGCCCGGTGTTTCGCCGGGGCGGTGGCCTGGTACGGGGTGACCGATCTGATGGCGCTGGCGGCCGACACTCATGATTTCGAGTCCCGGTACATGGATGGACTGGTCGGCCAACTACCTGATGCCGCCGATCTCTACCGGGAGCGTTCGCCGGTGCATCATGCGAGCGACGTCGTTGGCCGGGTGCTGCTGCTCCAGGGGTCGGAGGACCCGATCGTGCCGGTCGACCAGGCTGAGCGCTACGCATCCGAGTTGCTGGCGGCCGGTACCGACTGCCGTTTGGTGGTGTTCGACGGGGAGTCCCACGGGTTCCGCAGGGCCGACACCATCGAGGCCGCCCTCGACGCCGAACTCGGCTTCTACCGCGAGTTGTTCGCCCTGGGAGGTCCCCATGACCAGTGATTATGCGTGGTGGGCGCGGGGTCCGGTGGGCACGGTGCTGCGCTGGCTCCGGTCATTGTCAGCCGAAGGCCGGGACGCCTTTTTGTACGGCATATCTGCGCTGTTTGCTGGAGTGACGGCCCTGGCGGTGGGGATCCCGCTCTACCGCGAGTGGGGACAGCTGGCTGTCGGTCCTTACACGGTGGCGGCCGTGCTGATGGTGGTGGTGGCCCGACGGCGCTCTACCCGGCCTCCACCTGTTCCGGTAGCGGACTGTGAAGCAGAGGGTGAGGAGGGCAGTGAGCGCAGCGCCGGAGGCGATGTCACGACGGCGACCGCAGTTGCCACCTGGTACCGCCCGCTTCACCGATGGAGGACGGCCAGGCTGGCTGCATTCGTCATCGTATTGATGGGGGCGACGGTGGTGCCGCTCGCCCTCGAAGTGGTGTGGGCGGCGCAAGGGAATGCTGCTCTCCATGTGCAGCCCGAGGTGCTCGTGGTGGAGCGGGCTGGCGTGCGGGCCGCCCACGGTCAAGACCCGTACCAGGTGATCGACCGTGAGGGCCACATCCTCATCCGCCAGAGCGCTATCCCGGTCTACGAGCTCTACTACCCATACCTGCCAGGCATGGTGGTGTTCGGATTCTCCAGCGGAAGCAAGGTAGAGGCCCGCCTTACTGATGCCCGGATCCAGTTTCTGCTGTTCACGCTGCTCATCACCTGTATCGCTCTCAGCCGCATCCGACCGTCCAGCGATGCCCGTACGCGATCGTTCCAGGCCATGTCCGTCCTGCCCACCGCTGCGCTCCCGCTGGCCACCGGAGGTGACGACATGCCGGTAGTGGCGCTGATGCTGCTCGGCCTGGTCGCCCTGCAGCGTCGAAGACCAGTACTGGCTGGCCTGGCGCTCGGGGCGGCCAGCACCCTGAAGTTCTCGGCGTGGCCGCTGGTATTCCTGGCCGTGTTTGCCGCTACCGACCTTAAGGGTCGCCGGGCCATCGGCCGCTACATCGTCGCCGTTCTGGCCCTGGTGGTGCCGGTGGTCTTCCCGGTGGCCGTGCTCAATCCGTCGGCCTTCATCGACAATGTGATCAAGTTCCCCCTCGGGCTCGCCGGGGTGTGGCGTCCCCGGCGGCAAGCGCCCTACCTGGGCACCTGCTGGTGTCGGCGTTCCCTGGCATCCACGGTGCCTATGTCGTCACCGTCGTGGTCCTCGGCTTGGCCGTGCTGGCCCGTCGGCTGATCCGCAACCCCCCTGGCACTGCCGCAGCTGTCACCTCGCTGGCTGGATGGGTGATGCTGATCGCCATACTGCTGGCCCCAGCCACCAGAGTCGGTTACGTGCTCTATCCGATCAACCTGTTCTTGTGGGCGTGGATGTTCCGCCGGGCCGAGGACCCGCTCCAAGTGATGCCGCCGGCGTCATCGGACGACACGGGTGATACTCAGTTGCCGTCAGGGGTCTCGAACAGCTGCAGCGAGTACGGCGTGGAGCCAGTCGGTGTGGTGGGGGAGACCACGACGCCTGTCTCCCAGTAGAAGCCCCCTCCGCTGCCCCGTTTAGCCAGGACCTCGGTCGATCCCGGTGTCCCCTGGGGAGCGGGACCGCTGTAGATGATCTGCCAACCGACGGCCCGGAACATCTTGGTATAGGCCTCGATCACCTGGCCCTGGGCCAGCAAGCTGGTGAGGGTGACGGTCCGGTTGAACTGCGCAACGTGCTGATCCGAGTTGACGGCGGTGCCCACGGTGGACCGCTTCAGGACACCCAGGTTGCCGATGATGTCGGCCGGGGGTTGGCCGTTGTTCACGATGGACTGCAGTTTGCGGGTGGCCGGAGCGAGTGCCACGACCGTGCCATCGGCCAAGGTGACCTTCCGGATGGTGAAGGACGGGTTGGAGACGCTGGTGAAAGCCGAGGCGGCCACCCCGCCGATCAGAAGGAATACTGCCAGTCCGAGGACGATCAAGGCCGGACCGCGGACCGACATCGGTTCATAGGCCAGGGAGGAGGCAGGCACGGGCAACTCAGAGGGCACGGGCAGTTCAGATGTCACGCTCGCCGGTGACGGCACAGCGCCGGCGATGGTGGATGGAACATCCCCAGGGGTCGCAGCCATATCCGCATGCTACCGGGGGCGCCGGAGGGGCCATCGGCAGCCTCAGCGAGTTGGAGGGTGATCTCAGATCAAGATCAGGTCACAACTGGTCGTTGACCATTGTCGGCAACGTCGGCGGCCTGGGCGGGGCTGATGGGCGGCTCGAGGAGGACGGCCACTCGGAAGGAGAGCACAGCTGCCCCCACCGTGGATGCCAGGATGGCCCAGCGGGTGATGGGGGGCAGTCGACGGAAGGCCAGCACGGTCACGGTGGCGCGTCGACGGCGTCGGCCATGCCCGATAGTGCCACCCACGGGCGGGCTTCGGTATTGGCAACGGCCAGTGCTCGCAGGGTTCCCAGACCTAGTGCCAGATCGCGGCCGCCCATAGTGCGAGCTAGGAGTCGGACGTCTGGATTTGTGGCCGAGTCGCCTATCCACGGTCGGACCATCAGGGTCGGTGCCACCAGGGCGGTGCACCCGATGCCGATGCGGCCGATGGCGATGCTCTGGGCCAGGCGACGGGGGAGGCTGGAGATCATGGTCCTCACGGTAGCGGGCGGTTCCCAAACTGGTGGTCGGCCTGTCCGACTGGTGGCCCGTGGCCATCAGGCCCTATTCGGGACGCAGCCCCTCAAGAACCACGTTGAGTGATCAACTGAACGCTCCGAGTGGTAAGTGTTCACCAACTGTTTACATCTGGGTCGAGTTCCTGCACAATGCGGAGGTCGATGGAGGCACAGTCGCCCCCATCAAAAGGAGGGGAGTCCCGATCCGATGGGATCAGGACGTTCCAGTGGTAGGGGGGAATTCCGGGGGGGATTCGGGGGAGTGAGAGGCCGGGTCGCCCCAGACCTGGCCTCTGACGCGCCGGTCGACCGATGTCGGAGGCCTGCACCCCTGCCCCGGCCGCAGCGGTAAACGCAGGCCTACTGGCTCGCCCATCCGAACGGGTCCAGCGGACCGTGGCCACGCCCCAGATGCCACCCAGCCGCCCCCACCAGGGCGTCGTGGACGAACTGCACCGCGCCAGCCACTGCGGACGGCATGTCGTGGCCCCGAGCCAGCAGGGCGGCAGTGGCCGAGGCCAGGCTGCACCCGGTCCCGTGGTTGTTGTGGGTGGATACCCGCTCATGTTCGATCACGAGGACCTCGGTCCCGTCGTAGAGGATGTCGGTCACTGTTTCGGGCCCCGAGTCGGTGCCCGCCCCGGTGCCGCCATCGTGGACTCCGGGGAGGTGTCCTCCCTTGACGAGCACCCAGGTCGGCCCGAAACCATGTATCCGTTCGGCCATGGCGATCATGTCGTCCACCCCGGACTGTCGGGCTGGGTCGACGCCGGCCAGGATGGCTGCTTCCATCAGGTTGGGTGTGACCACCACGGCGTGGGGGATGAGTAGGTCGCGGTAGGCGGCTACGGCGTCATCGTCGAGTAGCGGCCGTCCGGAAGAGGCCACCATCACCGGATCGACCACCAGGTGGGGGAGTTCGCCTGCAGCGGCACGGTCGGCCACCAGGCGGACAGTGGCCGTGGTGGCCAGCATTCCGGTCTTTACGGCGGCCACCGCGAAGTCCTCGAGCACCGCTGCGATCTGGGCCTCCACGATGTCTGCAGGCACAGGGTGGACCGCGGTGACCGCAAACGTGTTCTGGGCCGTGACGGCCGTTACCACGGTGGTGGCGAAGACTCGTAGGGCGCTCATGGCCTTCAGGTCAGCCTGGAGTCCCGCCCCTGCCCCAGAATCTGACCCGGCGATGACCATGGCCACAGGGGGCGTCTGGGAGTCGGCAACGGCACCCAGCGATCCGGCACCCAGCGATCCGGCACCCAGCGATCCAGTCACTGTCCGACCATGCCCTCGAACGACGACGAGGCCTCGGCTACGAATCGGCCCAGTCACTGTCCGACCATGCCCTCGAACGACGACGAGGCCTCGGCTACGAATCGGCGGGTGATGCGCCCGGCCAGCCGGGCGGCCCGCCCGGCGGCCACACCATCGCGCATGGCCGCTGCCATCAATGACGGGTCGCCGGCCCGCGTCACCGCAGTAGCCACCAGCACCGCACTGCAACCCAGCTCCATGGCCAGGCAGGCATCTGATGCCGTCCCGATGCCCGCATCCAGGACGACGGGCACGCCGGCTTGTTCGACGATCAGCTCGATGTTGTGGGGATTACGTATCCCGAGCCCACTGCCGATGGGCGAGCCCAACGGCATGACGGCCGCACAGCCGACCTGCTCGAGGCGGCGGGCCACCACTGGGTCGTCGCCGCAGTAGGGGAGGACCACGAATCCGTCGTCGACCAGCTGCTCGGCCGCCAGCACCAGCTCGATGGGGTCAGGCAAGAGGGTCCGGTCGTCGCCGATAACTTCGAGCTTGACCCAGTCGGTAGCGAACGCCTCACGGGCCAGTCGGGCCGTCAGGACGGCATCGGTGGCCGTGTAGCAGCCTGCCGTGTTGGGGAGGATCCGGATACCGAGCCCGTCGAGCAGGTCCACCAGGGAATGGCGGGTGGTCGGATCGACTCGCCGGACAGCCACCGTGGCCAAGGCGGTGCCTGAAGCGGTCAGAGCGCCCGTCAGCGACTCGGGACTGGTCATGCCCCCGGTTCCCATGATGAGCCGCGAGCCCACCACGGTGCCAGCGATCACGAGCGGGTCGGAGGTGGCGGTATCGGTCATCGCACGCCACGGTACCCCCGTGCCGACCGACTGGAGGTCGCCACGGTGCCCCGAGTCAGCCGCCGGCGGCTGCCGTCACGATCTCGATGGTGGCGCCGGGTTCGATCAGAGTGGTATCCCACGTACTCCGCGGCACCACTTCGCTGTCGATGGCCACAGCCACCCCGCGGGGAGAGGGGCACCAGGCGGCTACTAGGCCGGACACGGTTAATCCCGAAGACAGGTCGTAGGGTTCGCCGTTGACCGTCGCTACGGCCATAGCTGGCGCCGGTACCGGTGCTGAGCCTGGCGCCGTCAACGGAGCCTCCGCACCCGTCCCGATCGCCCCGTCACCGTCCAACCTGGTCATACACCGGTCCCGGGCGAACCGGTGGCGACAGGGGAGAACCGGCCTGGTCGGAATACCTCGAACGGGCTGGGGGAGGGGTCGGAGGATCCGGGCCCGGCTGTGAGCAGACCGACTACCTCGTTGGCGGTCAGGGGGGCCAGGAGCATGCCGTTGCGGTAGTGGCCGGTGGCCATCACCAGTCCGGCTACCTCGGTCAGCCCGACGATCGGCCCGTTGTCGGGCGACCCCGGCCGCAGGCCCGACGTGGTCTCGACCACCGAGTACTCATCCAACGCAGGAACTATCCGACGGGCGTCCTCGAACAGGTCGGCGAGCCCGCCGAGGGGGACCGACAGGTCGAATCCCCGTTCTTCCATGGTCGCCCCCAATACCAGTCCGCCGTCGTGGCGAGGGACGAGATAGCAGGTGCGTCCATGCACCAGGGCGCGCACCGTGCGCCGCAGGCGGGGGATCCCTGGTCCGGCCTGGAGACGGACGGTGACACCGCGCACTGGACGCACGGGTGGCCGAACTGCATCGGGGAGTCCCCCGAGGGCGCCAGACCGACTGCCCGCGGCCACGACTACGGCACCCGCGTCGATCCGGGAGCCATCCGACAGTTCCACTCCGGTGGCCCGGTCGCCTCGGACGTCCACCCGGGCTACTTCGTCGCACACGAACGAGACGCCACCAGCCACGCAAGCGGCCAGCAGCGCTTCCACTGTGCTGCGGTTGTCAACTTGGTGATCGTCGGGGAGGTCCACCCCTCCGCTGATCCCCGGAGCGAGGAGGGGCTCTGACTCCCGACAGGCCCGTGCCCCCAGGCGCTCGGCCGCCAGCCCGATGGCCAGGTGGAAGGCCAGCACCCGGTCGGTGGCGGCTCGATCGGAGGCATCGCCTGCCACCAGCAGGGTCCCATCGGCCCGGAAGTGCACCGGCTGGCCGGAGCCGGCCTCGAGTGCTGCAGCAAAGCCCGGCCAGGCCCGCACGGCGGCCACATTGAGTGCAGCCAGCGACTCCTCGCCGAACTGTGCCTCGGCCACCGGGGCCAGCATGCCAGCCGCGGCCCAGGTAGAGCCCCGACCTGGGTCAAGGTCGACCACGGTGACCGCCAGGCCTACGGATGCTGCCCGCCAGGCGATGGCCAGGCCGATGATCCCACCACCGACAACGACCACGTCGCTCTGTCCGGAGTGCGTCATGGGCTCATGTTACGACGGACCGGCCCGGTGCCCGGCCGTAGTGGCGGCCAGCAGGGGGCGTCGGGACTGGGTCAGCGAGTCGCCAGCGAGTCAGCGAGTCAGCGAGTCGCCCGCGCTCAGGCCGTCAGGCCGTCAGGTGGCTGTGGCCGTGAGGTGGCCGTGCCGTACCCGGGTCCACTCGCTGATGACGAAGTCGCGGACCGACTCACCTTCTGGACGGGCGCAGACGATCTGGTCGACGACCACCGGATTGTCGGTGACGCGCTGGAGGCGGATGGAGTCTCCCGAGGGGAGGTAGTCGGGGATCCACGCGCACCAGGCAAATCCCATGTGCTCGAGCTCGACGACCGCCCATGCGGCCGACGGGTCGCTGGCCGGCAGATGAACGTGCACGTACGACGGGGACATGGCCAGGTACTCATCGAGGGTGTCAGCCATACGCTCGGCGATGTCGAGCCCGAGCTCGTGGACCCGGATCTCGATCCCTCCCGCCAGGGCTGATGCCGTGGTGCGGAACTGCGACCGGGCCCGGCTGGGCGCAACGATGGCATGGTCGAACGTGCGGGTCACACCCAGCCGGTCGACCAGAGCCTGGACATGGTCAGCCACGTGGTCGGGGACGCTGAGAGCAGCGGTCCCGAGGTCACCGATGGGGGTGAACACGGCAATCAGGGATGGTCGCACGTTTTCGTGGTTGGGCATGCCGTTCATCAGCATCCCTTGGGGGCCGACGCCGATCAGGAGCCCGACTTCGGCTGCACCCCGCTGGATGGCCAGGCGCTGGCTGGCTGGGTGGTTGGTGACGGCCTCGGCCCACACACCGGGGATGCCGTGGTCGGCAGCCATGGCAGCTCGGGCCAGCGACAGGCGCTCGGCCAGGTGGTGGCCACGGAACCGGGGGTCGACGATCATTTTGCCGCCTTCGGGCACCGGGTCGCCCGGGAACTCGAAGGTGCAGGCCACATGGCCGACGATGTCACCGGAAGGGGTGATGGCCACCACCGAGAGCATGGCTCCGGACTCGAGCTGCTTGCGGATGGCTTTGGCCTGGTACATCGACGGGTTGGGGTAGGTATAGCCGTAGCAGCGGAACACGCACTGGACCAGGCCGACGGCATCGTCGGGGACCATGAGACGGACATCGATCTCGGCCGCCTCGGCATCGGGGGCATCGGGAACATCAGCCTCCAGCATCGCCTCATGCAGATGGTCGTCGGGGTCGGCGGATGCCAGATTCAGCTGGCAGGTGGCGATGTTGCCCCGTGCCCCCTCGAACCCGACGTGCAGCCGATCGACGAACCCGAGGGCGAGCAGCCGCCGCGACGGCAGGTGCCGGGACTGGGCCGGGGTGAGGGGCAGCCGGTGGTCGGTGATGGTGACCTGGAGGTTGTTGCCATCGAACTCGACGGCGATATCGATGTCGCCCGAGACGCCAGACTCCTCGCGCAGCCGGGACTCGCGCAGCAACTCTTCGACCACGACCTGGAGCCGCGTGGCCCGCTCCGCCTCGAACCCGTTGCCCTGGGCGCAAGCCTGCACGGCAGCACCTGCGGCCTGCAATGGAGCGGCATCGGACAGGGTGATCCGCAGCTCAGGGGTGGAGAGGCGGGTGGGGGCGGTGGTCATCGGGCATGCTCGCATGGTCTAAATGTACAGACCCGTGCGCCCCTGCCGGGGACCGACCGCCATGCGGTCCGAGTCAGCCGGCATCCCAGCCGAGCGTCTCCTGAAGTTCAGGAAGGGCATTGGTAAACGCCTCGAAGAGCAGATATTGATCGCGGAACATCGCCTCGTCGAGGCCGTGGACCTCGCGGAAGAGGACGAATCCTTCCAGCATGAAGATAGCGATCTGCACCCAACTGGCAGCAGCCCGTGGTCCGACTGGTCCGCCCGCGCCTTCGGCCTCGGTCAGGAAGTTGGACAGGATCTGCTTGGGGCGACCCCGTTCCCAATCGATCCTGAACGATGCAGGATCAGCCCCTTCGGCGATGAGCCAGGCCAGGAGCTTTGTGCGCAGCAGAAAGTCGGGATCATCGAAGATGGTCACATCACGGATGGCGGTCATGCGCTCGAAGGATCGCAGCGACAACAGGGCGCAGATGTGGGAAAGCAGTCCCCCCATCGATCCGAAGTTTCGGCTGATGGTGGTGGCGTGCAGGCCAGAGGCGTTAGCGATCTTCCGCACCGTGACGGCACTGACCGGGTTGTTGCGCAGCAGTTCGATGGTGGACTCGACCAGCCGGGACTGCGCCTCGGCGGCCGGCAGCATCGGCCGTGACTTGCGTGGTGCGAACGGCGAATCGACTGCAAGTGTTGGCTGGTCCATCGAAGCCTCCTGGTGTGAAGGATGCTATCTCTTGGGGGGGGTTCCGGACTCGGATCATCGAGTTGGCCACGATCACGTCCCGTGCAGCGGCACCACTTCTCGACTTCTCCACGAATTTGGTCGATCGAGGCATGTTTGGTAGTTCGACGCGGTTGGGCAGGGCGAAAGTCGACCCGCAGTATGGGCGAGTCCCCCTGAACGGGTGGTCTGCGGCGTTTTCAGCGACCATCGAAGCCGGACGTGGTGGCAACCTCGGCGGACCATATAGACTCTGCGGACCACGCAAGGGCCAACGTCGTCCCGCGCCGGTAGATCCACTTCTTCTTCTGGAGCGACCTGATGACGACAGTTGCACCCTTACCTGACGGCGACGCCATGATGTCGGCGCGGACGTCCCCGGTGACTTTTCGCCCGACGGCGCGTCGGGTCACTGCCGCCCCCACCACCGGCCTCTACGACCCCCGTTTCGAGCATGACGCCTGTGGTGTGGCCCTGGTCGCCGATCTGCACGGTCGTCCATCTCATACGTTGGTACTCCAAGCCATCGATGCCCTCGAGCACCTGGCCCACCGGGGTGCTACCGGCAGTGAGGAAGACAGCGGCGACGGAGCCGGCATCCTCATCCAGGTCCCCGACGCCTTCTACCGAGATGTCGTCGACTTCCCCTTGCCCGAGGTCGGCCGCTATGCCACCGGGATCGCCTTCTTGTCCCTGGACGAGTCCAGTGCAGCCAAGGCCCGTGCGCAGATCGACGAGCTGGCGGTCGAAGAAGGCTTCGACGTACTCGGCTGGCGCGCCCTACCGGTGACCAACGGCAACCTGGGCTCCATTGCCGAGGCGGCACGGCCGTCGATGCACCAGCTCTTCGTGGCACCCGCCGCCACCGCCGTGCTCAGCCCCGGCGATCCCTCCCTGGCCATCGACCGGCTGGCCTACATCTTGCGCAACCGCGCCGAGCGCGAGGTGGTCGAGTGCTACTTCGCCTCATTGTCCGCGCGGACCGTGACCTACAAGGGCATGCTCACCAGCCACCAGTTGGCCGAGTTCTACCCCGATCTGGCCGATGAGCGACTGGCCAGCGGGCTGGCCCTCGTGCACTCCCGGTTCTCTACTAATACGTTCCCGTCCTGGCCGCTGGCCCATCCGTACCGGTACATGGCTCACAACGGTGAGATCAACACGGTGGCTGGCAACCGGAACTGGATGAAGGCGCGCGAAGCCCTGTGCGCCACCGACCTCCTGCCCGGACTGGATCGGGCGTTCCCGGTCATCACCCCGGGCGCCAGCGACTCTGCCTCCTTCGACGAGGTCCTGGAACTCCTCCACCTCGGAGGACGTCCCATCCACCACGCCGTGCTGATGATGATCCCCGAAGCATGGGAGAACCATCGGACCATGGACCCGGCCCGCCGCGCCTTCTACCGCTATCACGCGTCGCTGATGGAGCCGTGGGACGGACCCGCCGCCGTGGCCTTCACCGACGGCACGGTGATCGGTGCCGTCCTGGATCGCAATGGGCTGCGTCCGGGCCGCTACTGGGTGACCGATGACGACCTGGTAGTGCTGGCCAGCGAGGTCGGCGTCCTCGACATCCCACCGTCCAAGGTCGTTCGCAAGGGCCGCCTGCAGCCCGGTCGGATGTTCCTGGTCGACACAGCCGCCGGTCGGATCATCGACGACGACGAGCTCAAGTCCGAGTTGGCCGCCGAGCATCCCTACGCCGAGTGGCTCGAAGCCGGCCAGGTCGATCTCGACGATCTGCCGCCCCCGGTCGATGCTCACTCCTCAACACGCCTCGGTCGTCGGCCGTCAGCAGCTGTTTGGCTACACCAACGAAGAGCTCCGGTTGATCTTGGCCCCCATGGCCCGCACCGGCATGGAGCCGCTCGGGTCGATGGGCTCGGACACGGCCATCGCCGTACTGTCGGAGCGGTCGCGCCTGATCTATGACTACTTCACCCAGCTCTTCGCTCAGGTCACCAACCCGCCACTCGATGCCATCCGCGAGGAGTTGGTCACCTCGTTGCTGTCCACGCTCGGCCCCGAGTCGAACCTGCTGGAGCCGACCCCGGCCTCGTGCCACCAGATCATCCTGCCCATGCCGGTCATCGACAACGACGACCTGGCCAAGCTGCTCTACGTCAATGAAGACGGGAGCACCCCAGGATTCCGGGCCTTCGCCATCGACGGCCTGTTCCAGGCCGACGGCGGGGGAGCGGCCCTGCGTTCCGCCATCGAAGAGGTCCGGGTCAAGGTGAGCGCCGCCATCGTGGACGGCGCTGCCGTCATCGTGCTGTCGGATCGGAACTCGACCGCAGAACTCGCCCCTATTCCTTCGTTGTTACTAGTGGCTGCCGTCCATCACCACCTGGTGCGAACCAAGACCCGCACCCGGGTCGGCCTGGTGGTCGAGTCCGGTGACGCCCGTGAGGTCCACCACATGGCGCTGCTCAAGGGGTTCGGGGCCGCCGCCATCAACCCGTACCTGGCGTTCGAGAGCATCGACGACATGATCGCCTCGGGCCTGCTGGCCGGAGTCACCCCTCGTCAGGCTCAGAAGAACTACATCAAGGCGGCCTCCAAGGGCATCGTCAAGGTCATGTCCAAGATGGGCATCTCCACCGTCGCCTCCTATACCGGCGCCCAGGTGTTCGAAGCGGTCGGACTGGCTGGCGATGTGGTGGACGAGTACTTCACCGGCACGGTGTCGCGCATCGGTGGGGTCGGACTCGACGTGCTGGCCGGTGAGGTGGCCTACCGCCATCATCAGGCCCATATCGACCGTCCGACGGAGCGGGCCCATCGCGAGCGTGAGGTCGGTGGTGAGTACCAGTGGCGCCGCGAAGGGGAGATCCACCTTTTCAACCCCAAGACAGTCTTCAAGCTCCAACACGCCACCCGCACCAAGCAGTACCGCGTGTTCAAGGAGTACACCCAGGCCGTCGACGACCAGTCGACTGCGCTGGCCACGTTGCGGGGCCTGATGACGCTGCGCACCGGCACCTTGCCGCCAGTACCGATCAAGGAAGTCGAACCGATATCGGCCATCTTGGCCCGGTTCTCCACGGGAGCCATGTCCTATGGATCGATCTCGGCCGAGGCCCACGAAACTCTGGCCATCGCCATGAACCGGTTAGGCGGAAAGTCGAACACTGGCGAAGGCGGCGAGGACCCAGACCGGTTCACTCCCGACGATGACGGCAATCTGCGGCGCAGCGCCATCAAGCAGGTGGCCTCGGGTCGGTTCGGAGTGACTTCTGAATATCTGGTCAACGCCGATGACATCCAGATCAAGATCGCCCAGGGGGCCAAGCCGGGCGAGGGCGGCCAGTTGCCGGGCCACAAGGTGTATCCATGGATCGCCAAGACCCGGTTCTCGACCCCTGGGGTCGGGCTCATTTCGCCGCCGCCCCATCACGACATCTACTCCATCGAGGACATCGCCCAGCTGATCCACGACCTCAAGTCAGCCAACCCGGTAGCGCGGGTGCACGTGAAGTTGGTGGCCGAAGTTGGTGTGGGAACGGTGGCTGCCGGTGTGGCCAAGGCCCACTCCGACGTCGTGCTCATCTCCGGCCACGACGGCGGCACCGGGGCCACCCCGCTGACGTCACAGAAGCACGCCGGGATCCCTTGGGAGCTGGGCCTGGCCGAGACCCAGCAGACCCTGATGGCCAACGATCTGCGCGACCGGATCGTGGTCCAGGTCGACGGTCAGATGAAGACCGGTCGTGACGTGGTGATCGGGGCCCTGCTCGGTGCCGAGGAGTACGGGTTCGCTACTGCCCCGTTGGTGGTGTCGGGCTGCATCATGATGCGGGTCTGTCATCTCGATACCTGCCCGGTGGGGATCGCTACTCAGAACCCGGTGCTCCGTGAGCGCTACTCGGGCACCCCGGAGTTCGTGGAAACGTTCTTCGAGTACATCGCCGAAGAGGTGCGGGAGTACCTGGCCGCCCTAGGTCTGCGTTCGCTCGAAGAGGCCGTAGGCCGAGTCGACCTGCTCGACGCCGCTGCGGCCACCGACCATTGGAAGGCATCCGGACTCGACCTGTCGCCCATCCTGGCGCCACCGGATGTGCCCGAAGGTGCGGTGCGTCACTGCGTGACCACCCAGGACCACGGACTCGATAAGGCGCTCGACCAGTCGTTTCTCGAAGCATGTCGCCCGGGGTTCGAAGACGGCACCCCGGTAACCGCTGAGGTAGTCGTGACCAACGTGGACCGCACTGTCGGCACACTCCTCGGCTACGAGATCACCCGCCGCCACGGCGGTGCTGGGCTCCCCGACGGCACCATCGATCTGACCTTTAGAGGTTCGGCTGGCCAGAGCTTCGGGGCCTTCGTCCCGCAGGGGGTCACCATGCGCCTGATCGGCGACACCAACGACTACCTGGGCAAAGGCCTATCGGGGGGGCGGATCATCGTCCGGCCCGACGAAGCCGCACCGTTCGCCGCCGAGGAAAACATCATCGCCGGCAACGTCATCCTGTATGGGGCGACGTCGGGCGAGGTATTTTTGTCCGGTCAGGTGGGTGAGCGGTTCTGCCCCCTCAGGCGCCATCGCTGTCGTAGAGGGCGTGGGGGACCACGCCTGTGAATACATGACCGGTGGGCGGGTGGTCGTGCTCGGCCCGACTGGCCGGAACTTCGGTGCCGGTATGTCGGGTGGGGTGGCCTACGTCTATGACCCGGCCAGAAACCTGTCGAAGGTCTACAACTCCGAGATGGTGGATCTCGAGCCGCTCAGCCACGACGACCGCCAGTGGTTGCGTGACCGCATCGAAATGCACGCCAGTGAGACCGGGTCGGCCGTGGCTGCTCGGCTCCTAGCCGACTGGACCGTCGAGTCCGCGCTATTCGTGACCGTGATGCCCCGGGACTACCGCCGGGTACTCGAGGCAACTGAACGGGCTGTGGCCGAGGGCCGTTCGATCGATGAGGCCGTCATGGAGGTGTCCCGTGGGTGATGTCACCGGATTCATGAAGTACGACCGCGAGCTCCCGGCCCGTCGGCCGGTTCCGGTGCGCCTGCGCGACTGGAAGGAGGTCTACGAGCCGTTCTCGGCCGAGGCCACCAGCCAGCAGGGGGCCCGGTGCATGGACTGCGGCATTCCCTTCTGCCACGAGGGCTGCCCACTGGGCAACCTGATCCCCGAGTGGAACGACCTCGTCTACCGCGACGACTGGGCCGAAGCCATCGACCGACTGCACGCCACCAACAACTTCCCCGAGTTCACCGGCCGGCTGTGCCCGGCTCCGTGTGAGGGCTCCTGTGTGCTGGGGATCAATGCCGACCCGGTGGCCATCGAGCGCATCGAGTACGAGATCAGCGAGCGGGCCTGGGCCGAGGGCTGGGTCGAACCGGTGCGTCCCAGTGCGCCGACGGGCAAGCGGGTAGCCGTGGTGGGTTCCGGCCCTGCCGGCTTGGCCGCTGCCCAGCAGTTGGTCCGGGCTGGGCACGGCGTGGTGGTGTTCGAGCGGGCCGAGCGCCCGGGCGGACTCCTCCGTTACGGCATCCCCGAGTTCAAGATGGAGAAGGCGGTCTTGGATCGGCGCCTCGAGCAGCTCGAAGCTGAAGGTGTCTTGTTCCGGTGCGGCGTGTCCATCGGTGCGCCGTCCCCGGAAGTCCGCCGGGCGGTGGCCGAGGGCGCCGTCGTGGTGCCGACCGCCGAGTTGGTGGCGGAGTACGACGCCGTGGTGCTGGCTGGTGGAGCTACCTTGCCTCGTGACCTTCCGGCCGTCGGCCGCGACCTCAGCGGGATCCACCGGGCCATGGACTATCTAAAGCCGTCCAACATGGTCCAAGAGGGGTCGCTCGACGCACCTCCCATCACGGCCGAGGGCAAGCACGTCATCATCATCGGCGGTGGCGACACCGGGGCCGACTGCCTGGGCACCGCCCACCGCCAGGGTGCCCGCAGTGTCCATCAGCTCGAGATCATGCCCGAGCCGTCCGATGGGCGCCCGAGCGACAACCCGTGGCCGACATGGCCGCTGGTGCTGCGGACCTCGTCCGCCCTCGAAGAGGGCGGCGAGCGCGTCTTCTCGGTCACCACGGATCAGTTCCTCAGCGGGGCATCGGGCCAAGTGGTGGCGTTGCGCGGCCATGAAGTCGAACTGACGAAGGGATCGGGTGGACGTCCCGGGTTTGCCGCCGTGGACGGCAGCGAGTTCGAGCTCCCCTGTGACCTGGTCCTGTTGGCCATGGGGTTCCTTGGTGCGGAAACCGAGGGCGTGGTGGCTGACCTAGGACTCGAACTCGACGCTCGGGGCAGTGTGGTGGCTGACGGCCACTGGGCCACCAACGTCGACAACGTGTTCGTGTGCGGCGACATGACGCGCGGCCAGAGCCTGATCGTGTGGGCCATTGCCGAGGGACGCTCGGCAGCCGCAGCAGTCGACCGCCACCTGATGGGTGACACCTCGTTGCCGGCACCGATCGTGCCCGGACAACTGGCACTGCGCTGACCCGAGCACCCGGTGGGCTGCCGGGTCAGCCATGATGGCGCCAATGGACGCACGTCGAGCAGTCAGCGCCGATATCCCGTCGGCGGCTGCCACCTTGGCGGGAGGGTTCCACGACGATCCGTCGTGGTCGTGGGTCTTCGGGGCACGACGATCCGTCGTGGTCGTGGGTCTTCGTTGATCCCAAGGCACGCCGCGCGCAGATGCTGGGCTTGTGGACGCTGTTTCTCGAGGGGAGCATCGAGGCTGGAGGGGTGTGGATGACGCCCGGGGCCGAAGCGGTCACACTGTGGATCCCACCGGGCAGGCCTGAGCTGGCCGAACCGCATGCGGAGCGCATGTGGCCGCTCTTCGACGAACTCCTGGCCGGCGATGTCTCCCGGGCCACCGTGGTCATGGAGCAGTTCTCCTCGGCCCGGCCTGATGCACCGGATCACTGGTACTTGAGCTTGTTCGGCACCCGGGCGGACTGCCGTGGCCAAGGGAT
>Ga0194050_1000206_pt1 | contig 19759 bp, 19 predicted proteins | sample SepL2310m_MetaG_FD_148657 | JGI IMG/M metagenome (GOLD analysis project Ga0194050, IMG submission 148657) | Anoxic zone freshwater microbial communities from boreal shield lake in IISD Experimental Lakes Area, Ontario, Canada - Sep2016-L239-10m | ecosystem: Environmental > Aquatic > Freshwater >...
TTTTGATTCCATCGAGTTTGTTCTTGCTGGCCTGAGCCTTTACCAAAGCATCGGCTAAGACTAAGCGCCCCTCTGCATCGGGATTTAATACTTCAATAGTTTTGCCGCCGAAAATCGTAATGATGTCACTTGGGCGAGTTGCCTTATCACTTGGCATATTTTCAGCCAACGGTGCCCAGGTCTCAATTGCAACAGGGAGCTTGAGCGCTGCAATGGCAAGTGTTGCAGCACATACTGCAGCTGCCCCGCTCATATCTGATTTCATCGCCTCCATGCCGAGGGCGGGTTTGAGAGCTAATCCACCTGTATCAAAGGTGATTCCCTTACCTATAAATGCGAAACGCTTTTTGATTGCACTCTTTGGTGTGTAGGAGATATGCAGAAGACGTGGGGGATTAGCCGATCCCTGTCCGACCCCAATAATTCCACCGAAGCCTTGAGATTTAAGTTGCTTCTCATCCCAGATAGTGATCTTTAATCCAGCCTTCAATCCACCAGCAGCCTTGAATGCAACTGCTAATTTTTTAGTGAAAGAGTCAGGCGTTAAATGTGAGGGAGGAGTGTTGATTAAATCGCGTACTAAAAAAGTGTAATCGGCAATAATCTTTGCGCGCGCAATCGCAGCCTTTGCATCTGGCTTAGTTGCAGATTTACTGTAGATGGTAATCGTCTTCAAGGCCGCCTTGTGCTCGGCCTTGGATGAGCCCCTGAACTCACTAAAGACATATGCACCCAGGGCTGCGCCTTCGGCGACAGCGGCGATGGATTCAGGGCTTGTGGATGAGAGGGAAAATGTTGCAGCGTTTGTACCTGCCAGAGCCCGTGATGCCGCACCAGCTGCTCGGCGCAAAGTCTCGTGTGAGTAGGAGTTAGATTTTTTGCCAAGTCCGGTAAAGACCATCATGCTCACTGCACTGCCCGGAGTTTTAATGACCTCATCTGCAGCGCCCGTGGCACCCATTTCAATAAGTGATGCCAGAATCGCTTTTGTATCGATGGCTAAGTCGCCAGATTCAATTGCAATGCCGCCCTTGGAATTTGTAGATGCTAACCCCACAACTAGAACTTCATCTTTAAGGAGGCCATCAGATATTTTCAGTGTGGTCATAGGCCTTAGCGTAATAGATGTATTGGTAGGTTTGTACAATGAAAATCTCCCCGCTCAACGATAAGCATGTAGCCCGTAATGCAAAGATGGCTGATTTTGGCGGATGGATGATGCCTATTGAATATCCTGGAGGCGGAGTCATAGCCGAGCACACGGCCGTACGTGAGCGTGTAGGAATCTTCGATGTATCCCACTTAGGCAAGGCATCAGTGATCGGTACTGGAGCCCTTGATTTTCTCAACACGATGTTTACAAATGATCTCAATCGGATTCAGGATGGGTCGGCTCAGTACACATTACTGTGCACCCCCGAGGGAGGGGTTATCGACGATCTGATCGCTTATCGAAACTCCCCAGATGATATTTTTTTAGTTCCTAACGCTTCAAATACCACTGACGTGGTTTCAACTCTTCAATCAATGGCACCAGCCGGTATAGCTGTTACTAATCTTCATAATGAATTTGCAGTGTTAGCTGTTCAAGGACCGCTAGCACCCCAAGTAATGCAATCTCTGGGAATCAACACTGAGATTGATTACATGGCATTTTCTCACGTTCTTATCGGTGGAGCTAAAGTAATTCTCTGTCGTACTGGCTATACAGGAGAGCGTGGTTACGAACTTCTTCCTCAGGTAAGTGATGCCTCGCGTGTGTGGGATGCACTCGTTGCCGCGATCGAACCTCTTGGCGGTTTAGTCTGTGGTCTAGGTGCCCGCGATACGTTGCGTACTGAGATGGGCTATCCATTACATGGACATGAACTTTCATTAGAAATCACCCCAGTGCAGGCCAGTGCATCATGGGCAATTGGCTGGGATAAAGAGAACTTTATCGGTAGCGAGTTTCTGCGCAGGGAAAAAGCCAATCAACCTTTGTGGCGAAGTGTTGGAGTTAAATCCTTAGATCGTGGGATTCCGCGTGGACACATGCAGGTCAAGAATGCAGCAGGAGATCTTCTTGGTGAAGTCACGAGTGGAACTTTTTCTCCAACACTCAAAGTTGGAATCGGAATCGCACTTTTAGCATCGAGCGTGAAAATTGGTGATCAGTTAGTAATAGATGTTCGTGGTCGAGACTCTTTAGTTGAGGTAGTTAAACTCCCTTTTGTTGCCTCTCACGTTCGATAAATTCAATGGGAGTAAGGAAGGCTGCTCGCACATATGTGCGCCGCAGGGCCGTTAGTACAGGCTGTCCTGCAATAAGTATGAGGCCCGAAGTAAATACTGCCCTGGGTAGATCCCAGGCCATGGCTGTTAGAAAATGAAAAGTAAAGAAGCGATAAAGATTCTCACCAATTGGGGCACCGGCAAGAAAAGATAGTTGTGTATTGGCGCCCAACGCCCATGGCCAGAACTGAAGATCCATTAAAATCCCAAATAGCTCACTCGCAAAAACTGCAAAAATCATGAGCATCGCAATCTCTTTCTTTCCTCGTACTTTCTCTCGGCCTGGCAGAAGTCCAGCCAGTAGTCCGATCCATGCAGCGGCAAATATTTGATATCCCAGCCATGGGCCAAGACCACCGGTCAGGAGCGCTGAGATAAAGACAGATGTGAGGCCTAGAAGAAAACCGAATGAGGGACCAAATACTCGAGCACTCAATATTAGTAAAAACCACATCGGTTCGATTCCAACGGCGCCTGCACCTAGTGGACGCAACGCTGCAACAAGAGCGGCTAAAACTCCAAGGAGTGCGACCGACTTTGCATCTAGATGGGAGTTGGAAACTTCAGAGATGGTAAGAACCACAGCAACTGTTATCGCCAACCAGAAAAAAATCTGTGTTCGTGGCAGATTCTCACCTGAGTAGAAAAATGGCCAGAGAAAGCCGGCGGCGCTGATGCAGGATGCAAGAGTTAACACAGCGCCATTTCGACGTGAGAATCTAACGACATCCTTTGTCAGCATCATGGTGATTTACTTTCAATGGCGGCGATTACATCGCGCACTCGTAGCCATGGCTGGGGCGACATAACTTTGGCAACTTGAGGAGCAAAGGCCGGGGAAGAGAGCAGAAGTTCGATCGTTGGACCATCGGCAACTATGTCGCCATCAGCGAGAAAGATAGTACGACTGGCTAATTCGGCTACGAGTTCTACATCGTGGGTTGCGATTACGACTGCACGATTAAAGATTGATGCAAACTCAAGAAGTATTCGTGTGAGTGATTTCTTGGCCTCATAATCTAACCCTCGCGTAGGTTCATCGAGAATAAGAACTTTAGGATTTGCCGAAAGCACAACGCTTAGGGCTAGTCCAAGACGCTGGCCCTCAGATAAATCCCGGGGATGGGTATGTAGCGAAATCCCTGGAACCAACTGGGCAAGTACCGAATAAGTAGTTCCAGGTGGGATCTGGTTGTCTTTATCTGCCTGTTCACACTCTCTCTCCACTGATTGGGCATAGAGAAGATCACTTGGCTCTTGCGGAATGTAGCCGATTGTCTGTCTGCGCAGCTTGCTATGTAAATCTTTTGATACAAGAGAATGCACGCGGACAGTGCCGGTTTGCATCTCATGTACCCCGGCTATTGATCGAAGCAGAGAGCTTTTACCAGCGCCATTGCGCCCCATGATTGCCACGATTTCATTATCAAAGACAGTGGTCGTGATTGAATCAAGTGCGGTAGTGGTTCCATAGACAACAGTGAGTTGTGCAATCTCAATGACAGGAACTGCACTTACAGAGGCAGTGTTTGGCTTCGATATTGGCGTTGATTCGCGCAGCCCTTGGGTTGCTCGACGCATGTCTCGTACAGAAAGTCCAGCATCCTTTAATCCAAGGGCTCGAGCCAAGTGCACTATCGGGGGAGCGATGGGCGAGTTTTTCATTATCTCTTGCGCCGTTCCAACAGTTGTCACTCCATCACCGGTGATATGAACAACACGATCTGCAAAATCGATCACGCGTTCCAATTTATGTTCAGCGATGACGATGGTAATACTCAAGTCATGGACTAAACGGTGCAGAATCGACAAGACTTCTTCGGCAGCTATTGGGTCGAGCGCACTAGTTGGTTCATCTAAGACGAGAACCTTTGGGTGTAAGACGAGTGCGCTGGCGATTGCTACGCGTTGTTGTTCACCACCACTCAGTGTTGCAATACTGCGCGAACGAAGAGGTGCTAGTGACATTAAATCCAGCGACTCTTCAACTCGCTTTCGCATAGTCTCATTTGGCAGATTGAGTGCCTCCATTGCAAAGGCCAACTCTTCCTCGACCGTATCTGCAACAAAGCCATTGATGGGGTTCTGACCTACAATTCCAATAAGGTGCGCCAGAGCCCCGGGCTTAACTTCACGTGTAGATAGACCATCGACTGTGATATCCCCAGCCAATATTCCACCAGTGTGATGGGGCACCAAACCATTAATCAATCGCAAGAGGGATGATTTGCCCGATCCTGTTGGCCCGATAACTAGTACTAACTCGCCTTCGGCGATCTCTAAATTTAGATTTTCAAGAACTGTGGTCGTTGAATTTGGGTACACCAGCGAAACATTGGAAAACTTAATCACGATAACCCCATAACTATTAAACCTGATAACACAACTGAGCTATCGATAAAGTTCCAAGTGATGGGGCGATAGCGTGAGCGCTTACGGCTGACTCCGTAGCCTCTGGAGTCCATAGAGGCTGCTAAATCTAAAGAGCGGGCCAGAGACTCTTCGAGCAAGGGAATTGCTACACGCCTATACGATGCAAAACCTTTGGTGCTCTGACCGCGCAGGCGCTGAGCTTGGCGGATTCTTGAAACACTGGTGACTAACTGCGGTAGAACTGATGTCGCGATTACAACTGCAACACCAAACTCATAGATAAAAATGGGAAGTACCCGGAGTAATCGATGCGGGCTCGTCAGAGATGCGGCAGCTCCAAAGATGACGACAATTGCGCAGATTATTACTCCCTCACTTAAGGCCGATGAAAGGCGCTCAAGAGTTACTGCTCCACCTATACGTATGCCTGGCATCCAATCTGGAAGTGGCACTCTAGGAAGAGTGAAGATATTTGTTCCAGGGATCGGAACTCCAATAGTTACTCCAATGAATGTACGAACTATTAATATCCAGAGCGCAACCTTTAAAGTCCAGTTGAAGCTCTTTCCCCAAGGTGCAGCATCGCGTTGTAAGAAAACAATTAACCCCACAACACCCACTGACACAAGAGCGAATACTGGCGTGTTTGCACGTGCGACCGAGATCCCAATAGCAAATGACCAAATCCACCATGTCAGTGGGTGAAGTGAGAGCTTCTTCATCGGAAGAGTATTACTTCTTTTTTGCTAGAGCCTTGGGAGTAGCAATTTCAACGCCACACTCTTTAGCCGGGAAGCCATTGAGGCCACAGATGAGGCCCGATGATGCCGCACGAATCTTCACAACTTGACCTAGGACATCAATTCCCTGTGAGGCCTTTGCTGTACGTACACATCGAGTAATTGTTTTTGCGGGTTTTTCACCTTTAGGAGCCCAGACAGTCGATCCGAAATCAATTACTAGTGCAATTCGCTTAGTATCTGGATCTGCCTTTGTGCTGCCACAGATTTTATTGAAATCCGGCTTTACTTGTGGTGCAAGCGAAGGGATATCATCGCTGCCAAATACAAATGACCAACCTTCAACGGAGCCATCTGCGATATCAACAGTTGGTCCAGTCATGGCAGCGGTCCAGGCGGTTTTATCTGGTGCGGCTTGGAAGTATCCCCAGTAGCGGTAGCCTTTTTCGGCACCGCTAGCAGGTGGAGTTAAGAAGAGTGATGATGTGAGAATTGTGATTGCTACGAGTATTGATTTGAATCTCATTAATGTGAAGCCTCTCGATAATTTAAGAGTCTCACAGGGGTAGCACCATCTAAAAGTGCAGAAAAAGCACCTGTATCTAGGACCACACCCCGCAAACCTCGGCGGGTGTCATGTCGATTACTGTTTTTCATTAGGTAATCCGACTTAGCGCCTTTATCAGTGCGCCTTACGGTTGCGGGTCAGCGTCGGAGTTTCACCGAACTTCCCCTAATGAGAAACTTATTAAGTTGTAGGCGTAGGCAACCACACTGCGGTGCGGTTGGCAAATAACCACGCAGGTTCTATGGTTTGACTATGGAATATCGTCGCCTTGGCAGTACTGGAATGTACGTTTCTGAGATCTCTTATGGAAACTGGATCACGCATGGCTCTCAGGTCGAGTCTGAAGCTGCAATCAAATGTGTCAAAGCTGCACTCAATGAAGGAATCACGACATTTGATACTGCCGACGTCTACGCCGGTACTCGCGCCGAGGTCGTACTGGGTAAGGCGCTCAAAGGAGTGCGGCGTGAATCCTATGAACTCTTCACAAAGGTCTACTGGCCAACGGGTCCTGGAAAAAATGACCGCGGTTTATCGCGTAAACATATTATTGAATCCTGTAACGCATCACTCAAGCGCCTGAAAACTGATCATATCGATCTATATCAGATGCACCGTTTTGATTTTGAAACTCCATTGGAAGAATCACTCAGTGCCTTCGATGATTTAATCCGTTCTGGAAAAGTCCATTACATAGGGTTTTCAGAGTGGACCGCTGCGCAGATTTCATCTGCGCTAACAATCCAAGATGCACATGGTTACAACCGTTTCGTCTCTAGCCAACCCCAGTATTCAGCGCTTTGGCGAGTTATTGAGGCCGAAGTTGTTCCCCTCTCGATTAAAGAGGGTATCGGGCAGATCGTATGGTCACCGATGGCACAAGGTGTTCTCTCTGGAAAATACTTACCGGGCAAGAAAGCACCAGCGGGATCACGGGCAACCGATAAGAAGAGCGGTGCCGGAATGATTTCAGGGTGGCTGCGAGAAGAGGTCCTTACCGCTGTCGCGAAATTAGCACCTGTTGCAAAAGAGGCTGGCTTAACAATGTCGCAACTTGCAATTGCTTGGGTTTTACAGAATCCAAATGTTTCATCAGCGATTATGGGTGCGACAAAGCCATCACAAGTGAAGGAAAACGTGAAGGCTGCCGGCGTGAAGTTAGATGCCTCCACTATGAAGGCCATTGATGATGTGCTGGGCAAGCTACCTGAAAAAGATCCAGCTAAAAATATAAGCCCAAATCCTCGCGCCTAATTAACGCTGTCGCCAACCTTTGCCTGAGGGTGTGGTGCGCGGAGTCGACGCATCTGTGTAGAGCGTAGCCAGGCATACATACCTAAGCCCTTAGTTGCCGCATTTGGAAATTTCGCAGATACGAGTCTGCGAATTTTTCGGCTCAAGAAAATACCATCGATAACGGCGATGAGTAAGACACCGTACATAAGAGCGATAGCACCGAACTGGATAGCAGGCTTGGGTATTAGAGTCAGGATGAGAACCACAAAAATAATTGGTAGAAAATATTCGCCGATTGAACGGCGAGAGTCAACATAGTTGCGCACGTAGCGGCGCTCGAGACCGCGATCACGGGCAGGTAGTGCGCTCTCATCTCCCCGCAGATATGCAGTACGTGATGCCACACGCTCTTGGCGAGAGGCCGTCTTTGCCGCGCGCTTTTGATCCTTAGTTACCACTGGGGCAAGGGAGGATGTGATGCGCTTTGCCTCTGAGATTTTACGTTTGGGGGTAGGGCGCCCCTTGCCAGTTGATTCATTAGCCATGTGATTAACTATATTAGTTTTTCTACCTGTTTGGCTCGCAGGTATGAGGGGGAGAAGGTAGGCTTATCCCATCTAGTTCGAGGAGAGCGCCACATGACTACAGAGACACCAACTGATTCATTAACTACTGCGATTCGTTTAACCGATGTCGCTGCAGTGAAGGTAGCTGCGCTATTGGCGCAGGAGGGTCGCGATGATTTAATGCTTCGCGTGGCCGTTCAACCTGGTGGCTGTTCTGGACTTCGCTATCAGCTCTACTTTGATGACCGTAACCAAGATGGAGACATCATCCACGAGTTCGGCGGAGTTAAAGTCATTATCGACAAGATGAGTGATCCATATCTAATGGGTGCCTCAATTGATTTCGTAGACACGATCGAAAAGCAGGGTTTCACAATCGATAACCCTAATGCCGGCGGATCATGTGCCTGCGGCGATTCATTTAACTAACTCACACCACTTAGACTCTAAGATCGCTACATGAAAATTGGTGTAGCAGGCTCGGTTGGTCTTGACCATTTAATGGTCTTTTCAGGAAAGTTCACCGACTCTTTTGTTGCTGGCTCACTTGAAAAAATCTCACTCTCATTTCTCGTGGATAGTTTGGATGTACGCCGAGGTGGATGTGCGGCCAACATCGCATTTGGTATGGGCGTCTTAGGTCTGAATCCAGTTTTAATCGCAGCCGTTGGAAAAGATTGGCCAGATTATGAAGCCTGGCTAGCTCGCCATGGTGTTGATACCTCACATGTTTTAGTTTCAAAGACTCTCTACACCGCTCACTTCATGGTCACCACAGATGATGATCTCAATCAGATCGCATCGTTTTTCCCAGGGGCTATGAGTGAGGCGAGAAATATTGAACTCGCTCCCATCATGGAAAAAACCGGTCGATTCGATCTGGTTGTGATCTCTCCCGATGATCCAGAGGCGATGGTGCACCACTCCGATGTATGTCGTGAAATGGGAATCCCATTTGCCGCCGATCCCTCTCAGCAGATGGCGCGCATGAGTGGCGAGGAGATCAAGCTGCTCATTGATGGTGCCTCATATCTCTTTATGAATGAGTATGAGTTAGCCCTGGCTATGCAAAAGACTGGGTGGAGCGATGCCGAGATTCTCAGCCACGTAAAGGTTCGGGTTATCACCCTCGGATCTAAGGGGGCAAAAGTTGAAACGGCGGCCGGAGATTGCATACAGGTTGATTGCCCCAAGGAGAGTTCTAAGACCGATCCAACGGGTGTTGGCGACTCATTTAGATCTGGATTTATTGCAGGACTTGCTTGGGGAGTAAGTCACGAGCGCTGTGCTCAAATCGGCGCACTCATCGCAACTTATGTGATTGAAACTATGGGCACCCAGGAGTATCGCTTTACCGCGGCGCAGTTTGTCGAACGATTTGCGCAGAGCTATGGCCAGAGTGCAGCGGCAGAGATCGCCGCACACATCAATTAATTAGTGTGTGCTCTCAACCACACCTTCACCCCCAGATTTTAGAGCAAAGTTTTCTCCACCGACGTATATCCTTGGCACATGCGCACAAAGAGGGAAAAAGCTGTAGCGGCTCTAGTCCTCCTGGTCCCAGTCTTTTTCTTGACCGGCTGCTCGAAAGTTTCTGAGCTGGGATTTCCCGCCGGCGTTACGAGCGTAAACAACGAATCGCTACCACTGTGGCAAGGCGCGTGGATCGCGGCCGGAGTTGTCGGAGTCATGACACTGATCCTGATTTTGTGGCCAGCTGTTTTTCATCGCGCAAAAGTCGGGGCACCAGAGTTTCCCAAGCAGACGCAGTACAACATTCCAGTTGAGATTATTTATACGATTATACCCTTCATCATTGTTGCAGTAATGTTTTTTTACACAGCTCAGAAGGAAACTGTAATAGTTGCAAAGACTACAACTCCAATGCATCAGATCGCTGTCAACGGTTTTCAATGGTCATGGCAGTTTTCTTATTTAGATGCTGGCAAGGATGCAGTTGTGACAGGAACTACCTCGCAGCCACCGGTATTGGTACTACCTCTGGGTGAGCCCGTGCGCTACACCTTTACTGGTAACGATGTAATCCATGGATTTTGGGTCCCTGCATTTATGATTCAAATACAAAATCTTCCAGGGGTAACAAATCAACTCGAGTTCACGGCCAAGAAGTTAGGTGAGTATCCAGGTCGCTGTAATATGCACTGCGGTCGCGCTCACTCACAGATGAGATTTACTGTAAAAGTAGTAACGCCGACTGAGTACAAAAACTATCTTGCGAGTTTTAAGGGGAGCCAAGCATGACGACATATGCCGAACGCCCAACAATGAGCTCAGTTGCACCGCAACCCTCGGTTAAGGGTAAGAATTTCGTTAAATGGATTACATCAACTGACCACAAGACGATCGGCTACCTGTATTTAATGACATCCTTTGCATGGTTTTTAGTTGCAGGGATCTTGGCGTTGCTCCTCAGAAGTGAGTTAGCGCGCCCGGGTATGCAGTTCTTGAGCTATGAGCAGTACAACCAGATCTTTACTATGCATGGAACAATCATGCTTTTGATGTTTGCAACTCCGCTCTTTGTCGGCTTTGCAAATGTAGTCATGCCTTTGCAAATCGGCGCCGCTGACGTCGCCTTCCCAAGGCTTAACATGTTGTCTTACTGGCTCTACCTCTTCGGTGGTTTCATGGCCTTTGCCGGTTTTCTTACACCAGGGGGAGCGGCATCATTTGGATGGACCGTCTATGTTCCACTCTCGAATGCAACCTACTCACCTGGCATAGGAGCAGATCTTTGGCTCGTTGGTTTAGCGATTAGTGGTGTTGGAACAATTCTCGGTGGAGTTAACTTCGTAACAACAATATTTACTATGCGCGCACCAGGTATGACGATGTTTCGTATGTCGATTTTTTCCTGGAACGTACTTTTAACTTCGATTCTTGTTCTTCTTGCATTCCCACCATTTGCCGCCGCCTTGCTTGGGCTTGAAGCAGATCGAATCTATGGCACTCACCTATTTGATCCGGCCAATGGTGGAGCGATGTTGTTCCAGCACTTGTTCTGGTTCTTTGGTCACCCAGAGGTCTACATTTTGGCGCTACCATTTTTCGGTATCGCAACTGAAATCTTGCCAGTCTTTAGCCGCAAACCGATCTTTGGCTATAAAGGTTTGATCGCAGCAACGATTGCTATTTCGGCGCTCTCTGTCTCGGTCTGGGCCCACCATATGTTTGCAACGGGTCAGGTGTTACTGCCCTTCTTCTCATTTATGACTTTCCTAATTGGTGTACCAACTGGCGTTAAGTTCTTCAACTGGATCGGCACTATGTGGCGCGGTCACGTTACATTCGAGACACCAATGCTCTGGGTGATGGGCTTCCTCGTCACATTTCTTTTTGGTGGTCTGACTGGAATTATCCTCGCATCCCCACCATTGGATTTTGCCGTGTCGGCTAGCTACTTCGTTGTAGCGCACTTTCACTACGTTTTATTTGGAACCGTAGTCTTTGCAATGTTCGCTGGATTCTATTTCTGGTGGCCAAAGATGACAGGCAAGATGCTCAATGAACGTCTTGGAAAGATTCACTTCTGGACGCTCTTTGTGGGCTTCCATTTAACGTTCTTAATTCAACATTGGCTCGGCATTAAAGGCTTCCCACGGCGTTATGCAGATTACCTTGCAACCGATGGATTTACCTTTATGAATACCGTATCTACTATTGGTTCATTCCTGCTGGCACTTTCCATGATTCCATTTGCCATTAACGTCTGGATTACACGCAAGGCACCGATGGTCGGCGTAGATGATCCGTGGGGTTATGGCTCATCTCTTGAATGGGCGACATCATGTCCACCACCTCGTCATAACTTCCTAACGATGCCACGTATCTCAAGTGAGCGACCTGCCTTTGATCTTCATCACCCGCATATAAAGACAGAGGGACACTAACTCCATGAAGGTTAATTGGCAGTTATTCGGTGGTCTGGCTATTTTCTATGTAATCGTCACCATCATCTACTGGCAGGTCGGCGGTGAGCCTGTAGGAATAGGTGGAATGTTGTTGTCAGCCTGTTTGGCCGGCATGGTTGGTTTCTACCTATGGTTTACCCAGAAGCGCATTGGGGTTATCTTGCCCGAAGATAGTCTCACCGCAGAAATCATTGATGGCGCAGGTGAGCTTGGTTTCTATAGCCCTCACTCATGGTGGCCACTTCCAGTAGCACTGAGTGCCTGCGCAATGGGAATGGGTTTATTTATCGGTTGGTGGCTTACGGTAATTGGAATCGGCGCAATCATGATCTCTGTCATCGGGATGGTTACCGAGTATGAAAAGCCAGTAAGTACTTCAGCACATTAATGAGCAATGAGCGGGCGGAAATTCTCGCCACTGATTCTCCGAACAGATCTGCTGCTCGCATACTAATCCAGGCTCCAGCTGCAAAGATCTTCGATGTACTTGCAAATCCCTCAGCTCATCGGTTATTTGATGGATCAGGAACAATTCAGAGATCAATTTCAGGGCCGGAAAGATTATTTCTGGGAGCCCAATTTGCTATGGCGATGAAAATTAGAGTTCCGTATCGCATCAAAAATACCGTTGTTGTATTTGAAGAGAACAAGAAAATCACATGGTCTCACTTCATGAAGTGGAGATGGTCTTACGAACTCACCGAATTAAATAGTGGGACAACCCAAGTTACTGAATCCTTTGATGCTAGCGCTATACCTGGGTACGCCAAGTGGTGGTTAAAAAAGACTGGGGCTATGGCACACAATCCAAAGTGGATGGCAAAATCACTAGTGCAGTTGAAGTCTTTGTGCGAGGCAGAACCTCTTAGCTAGTGGTGCTCGATCTCTTTAAGATCTTGTGCGCTGACCTTAGGAACGGCAACGGCGTGAGCCTTGCTCAATCGAATTCGTAACTTGTTTTTGAGTGCTCCTGGACGTCTTACGCCACGAGCATCAGTGGCTGGTAGCTCGAGGGCTGGTGCCTGTTCGTGAGATGTGAGTATAAATCGCTTCTGTGGCGAGATTGGTTCATGCACTTCTGCGAACTCTCCACTTGGCATACGCACAAGTCTCCCAGTTTCCATTCCATGGAGTACAAGGTCACGATCTGCACGCTGAAGAGATAGACAGAGGCGCTTTGTTACAACAAATGCTATGGGTGGAAGAATAAATATTGAGATTCGTGAGAACCACATGATTTGATTGATTGATAAATCAAATTGCGTCGCAAAGATGTCATTTCCACCATTGATCAGAGAGATTAGTACGAAGGTAATCGACATAACACCCAGGGCCGTACGATTTGGAACATTGCGTGGGCGATCTAGTAAGTGGTGCTCGCGCTTGTCTCCAGTAATCCAACTCTCAATGAATGGATAAAAAGCCATTCCTGTAAAGATAATTCCAGGGACGATGAGTGCTGGAATTAGAATATTCCAAGAGACAGTGTGGCCAAATGCATGTGTCTCCAGTGGGGGAGCCATGCGTACTAGTCCATCGAGCCAACCCATATACCAATCGGGTTGTGAACCTGCCGAAATCTGTCCTGGTGTGTAGGGACCGTATAACCAGATTGGGTTAATCGATGCAACTGCAGATAAAAAGGCAGTGACACCAAAGACGATGAAGAAAAAACCACCAGCTTTTGCCATATAGACGGGCAGGATGGGATGGCCAACAACATTCTTTTCAGTTCGTCCAGGTCCTGGGAACTGAGTGTGCTTTTGATACCACACGAGCATGACGTGAATTGTGATAACTGCAAGGAACAAGCCTGGCAGTAAGAGAATGTGAATAGTAAAGATACGGGGTAGGAAGCCCACCCCTGGAAATGCACCACCGAATAAGAAGAAGGAGATGTAGGTGCCGACTACTGGAATTGCTTGAACGATCGCTGAAGTAATGCGTAGACCAGTTCCTGAGAGCAAATCATCAGGTAGCGAGTATCCGAGTAAGCCTTCAACTAAACCTAAAGTCAGCAATACGATACCGAGAATCCAGTTGAACTCACGTGGCTTTCTAAATGCACCAGTGAAGAAAACACGGAGTAAGTGGGCAACGATTGCCGCCATGAATATATTTGCCGCCCAGTGGTGAACTTGACGCATCAATAGTCCACCACGAACTTCAAATGAGATATCTAATGTGGATGCATAGGCGGCCGACATCTTTATTCCCTTGAGGGGCTCGTAGACACCTTCGTAGATCACATCGCGCTGTGAAGGATCAAACCAAAGGGTTAGGAATGTTCCAGATAAAAGCAGAATTACAAATGAGTACATGCATATCTCACCGAACATGAACGTCCAGTGATCGGGAAAGACTTTATTGAGTGACTTTTTCATCCAACCCGCGGCGCCCAAGCGCTCATCTACGAAGTTGGCTGCTGCGCCCAGTCTTTTTTCTACAGTTGTCATTGTGAGTTACGCTCCCAGAAGCTAGGTCCGACGGCTTGATTAAATGGTGCACGAGCTACTAAATATCCCTCTGAATCCACGGTTATATCTAACTGCGGTAATGGCCGGGCCGCAGGTCCAAAAATGACCTTAGCCCCGCGGGTGACATCGAATGTTGATTGATGACATGGGCACAAAAGATGCTTGGTCTGTTGTTCGTATAGGGCCACGGCGCAGCCCATATGAGAACAGATTTTCGAGAAAGCGATGATTCCATCATGGGTCATAGCCAGCTTTTCTGGCGTTAAATTAAACTCTTCAGGACGCAGACGAATCAGTAGCACGGGATCTTTAGCGATATCGCTGAGCAATCGCTCAGTACCTTCGGCAACGGCCGGAAGAGTTTGCACCACCGAGCCGACCTCTAAATCAGAGGCGAGGATTGGACGATCGCCAGGATCTGTGACAAGTCGTGTTCCAGCTTTCCAATTAGTTTTCTCTAACTCTTTTCCTGGCAGTGGTCCCAGATCGCGAAGCAGCAGAACAGGTGGAAGAGCAAAGAGGCCCATGGAGGCAGCTAGTGAGCCCTTAATTAACTTGCGGCGTCCAAGCTGCACACCGGCAACGCCATCCTTGACCGTCTTTACAAACTCCTCTCGATCCTCATCAGAGGAGCGGAACTCATGACGGTGGTTCACAACTTCGGTGTCGGACATCAATTTCTTAGCCCACAAGATTGCAGCCATACCCAGAAAGAACAGCGACATTGCCATCCCAAGACCTAAAAATAATTGATGTGCATTCTGATTGCCCATAACTGGGATAAAGATAAAGACGTCAGTTGGAAGCCAGATATAGGAATAGATAAGTAGGAGCGAGCCAACTGCAGATAATCCAAAGAGGGCTGCGACCTGTTGTTCGGCACGCTTTTCAGCACGCGGATCAATATCGGCCGCACGTGGTGCGTGCACTGCTTCGCCAGGGTCTTGGAAAGCTTCGATCTCGTTAGACATAATCTTTCATCTCGCTCTCGTTGTTAACCAGACAGCAACTGCAATCAAAATCCCGAGACCGAGTACCCACACAAGTAGACCCTCTGTAACCGGTCCAACACGTCCCATAGTTGCACCGCCAAGATTTGGTTCAGCCTCTGCCGCTTTTATCCATTTGATGACAGAGAGTTTTTCCTCTGGGGTTAATGTTTTGTCACTAAAGACGGGCATGGATTGCGGTCCAGTAACAAGGGCTTCATAGATATGTTTTGGCTCAACACCCATCAACGTTGGTGCATATTTTCCCTGCGTTAAGGCTCCACCTTGTCCTGCAAAGTTATGACACATCGCGCAGTTGTTGCGAAAGAGCTCTCCACCTTGTGCCGTACTTCCATCGCGCTCGTAATTTAACTGCGCATCTGTTGGAATCGCTGGCCCAGGGGCAAGGCTTGAAACATAGGCGGCAAGGGCCGCTACCTCTTCCTCGTTATACACCGGATCTTTTCGCGATATCTGAGTGCTCATATCGGCAACTGGCATACGTCCTGTGCCAACTTGGAAATCTACAGATGCCGCGCCAACACCAATTAATGATGGCGCTATAGCACTGCCCTCTAAGTTAAGGCCATGACAGGTTGAGCAACCTTTGAGGAAAATCTGCTTTCCCTCATCGATTTGAGTAGAACGGGCAAAGGCGCTGGGGGATTGCTTCATGCTCGCACTGGCAACGTTAAAGGTTGTTCCGATTGCAAATAGTGCAATGACAAGGAAGAGCGGAGCAACGGCCTTGTGGCGGCGATAATGCGAAAGGCGTTTCACGTGTTCTCCATAATCCCTTATTTAATGAGGTAGATCGCTGAAAAAAGTGCGATCCACACAACGTCGACGAAGTGCCAGTAATAGGAGACAACGATTGCAGTGGTTGCCTGACCGCTAGTAAATCGTCGAGCCTTAGATACGCGAACAATCACAATTAAGAAAGCGATCAATCCACCAGTTACGTGAAGACCGTGAAAACCAGTAGCAATATAGAAAATAGAGCCATAGGCAGTAGAGGAGAGGGTTAAGCCCTCTTGAACAAGTGAGGCGTATTCATAAATCTGACCGGCAACGAAAAATCCACCCATCAAAAATGTCAGGGAGAACCATTCGCGCATTCCCCATTTATTTATCTGATACATCTTTCCACTCTTATGGTTTTGAAAACGCTCTGCAGCAAAGACACCGAACTGGCATGTCACAGATGAGAGAACTAAGACCGTTGTATTAAGTGCGGCAAAGGGGATATTGAGTATCTTGTTTGACTCTAGCCAAATCGCCGGGCCTTGCACTCCGCGTATGGTGAAATAGATTGCAAAGAGTGCTGCAAAGAACATCAATTCGCTGGAGAGCCAGACTATGGTGCCTACGGCCACGGCGTTAGGTCGTGTTATTTTGTGGTGGGCCGCTACAGCTGTGCTAGACATGGCTCGATTATTCCCTAAAACATCGCCCCTGTCCTGCAGCAGAGCTCGGATGGAGGCGTCTTTACCCTTTTTTTGACATGAAACTGGTCACTCTTTTTACCCAATCACAACTTTGGTTCTAGTGCATAAGTGACTTAGAATCGGAGGCATGAGTGAGCAGATTCTCAAGAAGCACATCATTGTCTACTCCGATGACTCATCGGTTCGGGCAACAATTATTGCCGCCCTTGGAGAACGAACAGCATCGGATCTTGCCCCACACGTTATTCATCAGTTTGCAACAGCTCCGGCCCTTCGAAGCTATGTTGATTCAGGATCTACCGTGGATTTATTCATACTCGATGGTGAGGCAACTCCTGAGGGTGGTCTCGGAATCGCTCGCCAACTCAAGGACGAGGTATTTAACTGCCCTCCGGTTTTGGTGATTACAGGACGCGCGCAAGACTCATGGCTTGCAGCCTGGTCGCTCGCTGAGGCATCGGTTGTTCATCCCATCGATCCATTTACTTTGGCACAGAGTGCGGCGAAATTACTGCGCGGCACAACGCTGCTACACGCCTAAGAGAGTGGAATAGAAATATGGCCGTAGAGACTGCACCAGCTGGATGGATGCAAGATTGGTCGGCCTCCGGCTCAGGAAAAAACGCTCGCATTGGAGTACTTCTCGTTCATGGATTTACCGGTGCACCACCATCGATGCGTCCGTGGGGTGAGTTTCTTCTATCTAAAGGTTACACAGTCAGAGTTCCACTTTTGCCGGGCCACGGCACAAAGCCCGAAGATTTAAATAAAGTTAAATGGCAAGAGTGGCCAGCTAAAGTACAGAGCGAGTTGGAAGAGCTATTCAAGGCTTGTGATCAGGTTTTTATATGTGGCTTATCTATGGGTGGTGGAACCACGCTCTATATAGCTGAAGAGAATAATGATCGCTTGAGCGGAATCGTCTTGGTCAATCCGATGATACATATTCCATATGTTTATGCACCCATCGGATATCTCATTTCACGTGTTCAAAAAATGCGAACAAGTGTAGGCAATGACATTAAGCGACCAAGTATCACCGAGCACGGTTATGATGCAACACCAATGATTGGTGTGCATCAACTTCTCCTCATGTTAAAGATTGTCCGAAAAAATCTCGCTAAAGTCACTATTCCGGTACAACTCTTTCATAGCGTTGAAGACCATACGCTGCCAGTTTCAAACACCGAGATAATCATGAAGGGTTTGAGATCAAGTAATAAATCCCGTATCGAACTTGTTAACTCTTACCATGTAGCCACTTTGGACTACGACCAAGAGTTAATTTTTCAGAACTCCCTAACTTTCATTGAAGGTCTCACCAAGTAGATTTGCCTACATTGTTGATGTGATGTGCTCAGGTCTAACCGGAACTCGATTGAGTGCAAGTCCAGTTGCTGCTCGAATAGCTGAAACTACAGCTGGCGTACTAGAAATCGTTGGAGCTTCACCTACACCGCGCAAACCGTAAGGAGCGTGTTCATCGGCATACTCCAAAATAATTGAACGGACTGGGGGCATGTCAAGAACCGTTGGAATTAAGTAGTCGGTAAAAGATGGATTTTTAACTTTTCCATTGACCACTTGAATCTCCTCAAGGATTGCAAGACCTAGACCCTGCGCAGTTCCGCCTTCAATTTGTCCTTCGATGGCTTGAGGGTTGAGCGCCTTGCCAACATCTTGGACAGTAGCCATTTCAATAACTTTCACTAATCCCGTTTCAATATCTACATCTACGACGGCGCGATGGCCGGCAAATGCAAACTGAACATGTGGAAGACCTTGACCGGTAATCGGGTCTATCGGAGTAGTCGGACGGTGTCGATACTCACGAGTGCATTCAAATATTCGATCTTGAACCAGATCGGCAAGAGTGGACACGAGCTTGCCATCGCCATCTCGAATTTCACCATCGACTAATACATAGGTAGAGCGAAAATGTAGAAGATGGGGATGTAAGTGACCCAGTTTTTCCATTGCAAAGAGGAGAATCTCATCACGAACGGCCTTGCAGGCAGTCATAACGGCGCCCCCTGTTACGTAGGACTGACGCGATGCACTGGTAGATCCAGCACTTCCAACTTGGGTATCACTGACATGTACAACTACTCGTTGAACACCTAGCTCTGTTCGAGCGATCTGACCCTTTAGTGTTACTAATCCCTGACCAACTTCGGCAGCTGCAGTGTGGACTTCTACGACAGGCTCGCCATTGATAATTTGAAGGCAGACCTTGGCAGTTGAATAATCATCAAAGCCCTCAGAGAAGCCAATGTTTTTGATGCCAACGGCATAACCAACGCCTCTACGAACACCTTCGCCATGAGTTGTATTGCTCGCACCACCTGGAAGTTCGATGATGTCAAAGCCATCTGTAGTAGCAGTCAATGGTGGCATCGGCATTGCACGTAATTTCTCTAAAATCTCGGCAACGGGGGCGGCTGAATCAACGGCCTGTCCCGTTGGCATTAATGAACCTCTCTTCATAGCGTTTTTTAATCGAAGCTCAATGGGATCCATTCCGAGTACTGCTGCGATCTTGTCCATCTGAGACTCGTATGCAAAAGCCGTTTGTACTGCGCCAAAGCCGCGCATTGCACCGCAGGGTGGATTATTTGTATAGGCAACGTATGCATCAATTGTTGCACTCTCAACTTCATAAGGACCAACGGCAAAACAGGCCGCGTTTGCACAGACAGCAGGGGAGGAGGATGCGTATGCACCACCATCTAAAACAATATTGGCTTTAACATAGACAAGTTTTCCCTCTTTAGTAACACCATGTTCATAGCGCAGTTTTCCAGGATGACGGTGGACGTGACCAAAGAAGGACTCTTCTCGCGAATAGACAATCTTTACAGGCTTACCTGTCGCCATTGCAAGAAGAGATACGTGCGCCTGCATCGATAGATCTTCGCGGGCACCAAATGCTCCGCCAACTCCAGCCAGCGTTAGACGCACTTTCTCTGGAGGCAATCCCAATACCGTTGCTAATTGACCGCGATCAACGTGTAGCCATTGAGTAGATAAGTACAGATCGATTCCACCATCTTCGGCCGGAATTGCAAGACCTGATTCAGGACCAAGAGGTGCCTGATCTTGCATACCTACTTCATACTCGCCTTTAACAACAATATCTGCAGCGAGGTTTTGTGG
>Ga0194050_1000207_pt1 | contig 19752 bp, 14 predicted proteins | sample SepL2310m_MetaG_FD_148657 | JGI IMG/M metagenome (GOLD analysis project Ga0194050, IMG submission 148657) | Anoxic zone freshwater microbial communities from boreal shield lake in IISD Experimental Lakes Area, Ontario, Canada - Sep2016-L239-10m | ecosystem: Environmental > Aquatic > Freshwater >...
TGCTGCCGCCGCCCACCATCGACCAGCGGAGCGCCCCCACGGCCTGCCACGTCATGGGGGCCCGCAGGCCCGACGAGGCGAACGGGTAGGTGAGGACGACGTCAGAGGTAGGTACCCGGGCTCCGACTGTGGTGAACCACGGCGGGACGTCCACCGGTCGGGTGGTGAAGGGAAGCCGGTAGGCCACGGCGATAGGCACCAGGGCCAGGGCTACCAGCGCCCAGGCCGCCACGGCGGCTGGAGACCATCGTGCTTGGTTCTGGCCCGTCGACTGGTCCGTCGACTGCTCCGTCGACTGGCCCGTCGACTGCATGGCGGCACGGCCCCGTCCGGGCCACTGCAGCCCGGATCGACGCGCATGATCCACGATCAGTCCGAACACAATGGCCGCGAACAGGTCGGCCACGCTGGCAAATCTGTTGGGGACGATGTTGGCGATCAGCGGCAGGTGGTCGAAGAGTCGCCACGGCCACTGGCGCGCCCCCAGCGACATGCCTTCCACGATGACCAGCAGCGCTCCGAAGAACCACAGCCGTCGGTCGAGGCGGAACCAGGCCAGGCCGACCACCAGCACGACAGTCATACCGAGACCTAGATAGCCGAGCAGCAGGGGATGGCTTCCGAAATAGCCGTACGTCTCCAAGACGGCGTTGGGGCCGCGGTTGTGGGGAGCGGCCGGAAAGAACAGGGTCCGCCAGTCGCTTCCGAAGAACTGCACGTACGGCCAGACCCGATGTGGCAGTCCTTGAGGGCCAGCCACCGCGTACCAAGCCGGGTAGGCCAGAAGTACCACTGCGGTACTGGCGGCGACAACGAGGCCGACCACCGCATGGCGCCACCGCTGGACGACGGCGGAAGGAGCGAGGACCAGGCAGGCCAAGACCAGGAGGACGGTGCCGACTCCAGCAGCTAGGGCGCACATGGCCAGTACCTCGGAGCTGATGAAGAACTGGAGTGCGCACAGCCCACCGAGGCCCAAGCCCCAGAGCCACGCACGCTTGCGCTGGCGCACCAGGAGTTCGTCGAGACAGAGCACCAGCAGTGGGGGGACCACCAGGGCGGCGAACTCCACGTGCTGGAGTGACAGGTTCTCGATCACGAACGGGGAGAATCCGTAGAACAGACCGGCCACGAAGGCAGCCGGCCACCAGGTGGTCCAGCGCAGCAGCAGTCCCCGGGCGGAGAGCGCCGCCGCCACCGGGGCCACGGTGGCGGCCACGTTGAGCGAAGCGACCGGACCGAACAGCCAGGTCACCGGGGCGAGTGGCAGGCTGATGGCCAGGAAGCTGGTGTTAGCGGGCAGATTGACGCCGGCCGGGTGGAGCACCCGGGTGGAGAAGAGGAGTGACTGTCCGTGGGTGAGGGCGTACGACGGCCAGGCCATGAACCAGGTGACGATGGAGGTGTCGCCGCAGCCGCAGGTGGCCGTGGAGGTCGGGTGGGTCGACCACACGCCCCACCACAGGGCGATGGCCAGCACGAGATATACGGCGGCCGTCACGCCGTGGGCCATCCATCGGCTCCGGTCGGCGCGCATCCGCGCAATGTACTTGCCGACGGCCGCGCTGGCGTGGCACGTCCTGACCGAGGCTGATGCGGCACGTCTCGTGCCGTCCTGGGATACCGTGCGTCATCGTCGGGGCTGCACGGGATGCACTACTCCCAGGCGCCTGCTGAGGAACTGCCCCATGACCACCACCACACCGGAACCACCTGCCGAAATCCCCGGCTCGGCACCAACCCCGGCACCGGCTCGCCCTGACACCAGAACCAGCACCAGCGCCAGCCCGCTCGCGGGCCGGCCCTCGGCTACCGGTAGCGGGCGGATCCTTGGGCTCGACGGACTGCGGGCGGTGGCGGTCGCGCTGGTGCTGGGGTTCCACTTCGGCGTCGGATGGCTGGGCGGCGGGTTCTTCGGGGTGGACGTCTTCTACGTGCTGTCCGGCTACCTCATCACCGGTCTGCTGTTGGCAGAGTTCGAACGACGAGAGTCGATCGGGCTGACCGCCTTCTGGCTGCGTCGAGCCCGACGCCTCCTGCCAGCCCTGGCCCTGGTGCTGGTGGTGGTCACGCTGATGGTCCGGTTCGGCGAGCCATCAGGGATGTTCCCCGGCTATCGGTCGGCGGCGCTGTCGGCTCTCTTCTACGTCTCCAACTGGTGGCAGGTGGCATCGAGTGGCGACTACTTCACCGCTACGGGAGCGGTCTCGCCGCTGACTCACACCTGGTCGCTGGCCGTAGAAGAGCAGTTCTACCTGGTGTGGCCCCTGGTCGTGCTGGCCGTGCTCCACCTGTCCCGATCGTTTACTCGCGGGGTTGCGGTGGTGCTCGCCGTGTCAGTAGTGGGTGTGGTTGCATCCGTCACCGAAATGGCCCTGCTGTTCCATCCCGGCGCCAATACGACCCGGATCTACTTCGGTACCGACACGCACGCCCAGTCGGTGCTGGTCGGAGCTGTCTTGGCCTGCGCGCTCACCATGATCGAGCGTCGACGGGGTCTCGGCGGCATGGACCCCGTGGCGCGGTCTCCGATCGCCCGCCGGTGCATCGCAGGTGCCGGGGTGGTCGGCATGGTGGTGATCGTGGTGTTGTCGTGGTTGCTCGACGGTGGATCGTCGGCCACCTATCGGGGCGGATTCGCACTCGTGGCGCTGTCGGCGAGCGCCATCATCTTGGCCGTCGTGTCTGTTCCGGGGGGACTGTTCGCCCGAGTGCTGTCCTGGCCGCTGCTGGTGTGGCTGGGGGCGATCTCGTACGGCGTCTACCTCTGGCACTTTCCGGTATGTATCTACCTCGATGCCGGGCGTACCGGTCTCCACGGTGCGGCGCTGTTACTGGTTCGTACAGCAGCGACGGTGGCGGTGGCGGCTGTCAGCTTCTACGTGGTTGAGCGCCCGGTAATCGATGGGCATTTCTGGCGCTCGGCGCGAGCGATCGGCCCCGCCCTGGTCGCGATAGCGGTGACCGTGGCTGTGGTGGTGGCCGGGACGGCGGCTGAAGCCACGACCGCGGCGGCACCAGGTGCAGGCCTAGTTGGTGCGGCAGCCACCCGAGCCGGCTGGCAGGCCGTCCACGTCGATGATTTCTCGAAGGCCGGCAAGCGGCTGAACGTGCTGATCGTCGGGGACTCACTGGCCATCACCGTGGCCGTGGGTATGGCCCGCTACGCCCACTCCTACGGGATCGAACTGGGCGGGCGCGCCCACACCGGGTGTGGGGTTGCCATCGCCCTACCCCTGTTGGACCACGGCGTGGTGGGGGACCCTTTCAAAAACTGCCCGTCGTGGCCGACGTGGTGGGCCAATGACGTCCGACAGCTCCACCCCGACGTTGTCGGGCTGGTGACCGGGTTTTGGGAGGTGGTGGATCGCACCTACCAGGGCCGGTGGCAGCACCTAGGCGACCCGGCATTCGATGCCTACGAGACGGCCCAGTTGGAGCGGGCCGTCCAGATCCTCAGCTCAGGTGGAGCCAAGGTGGCCCTGTTCACCGCCCCCTACTTCCGCACCGGTGAGCAGCCCGGCGGCGAGCCGTGGCCCCAGGACGCCACCGCCCGGGTCGACCGGTTGAACCAGCTGATCGAACAGGTGGCTCGTCGCCACCCCGCAACGGTGGCCGTCGTTCCGCTCCACGCGTATCTGGACCCGGGGGGACACTTCACCTGGTCCATCGGCGGCAAGGTGGTGCGCCAGGGCGACGGCGTCCACACCACGCTGGCCGGGGGAACGTATCTGGCTCCTCGGGTGCTGCCCCTGCTGGCCGCACTCGGCAACGACCGGTGAATCAGGCACTCAAGTAGGTGTTGGCGGCAGGCCGTCCGCAAGCGCATTGCATTAGTTATCAAAACTAACTAATATGGGAGCATGACCTCGATCCTCCCGGCCGCAGACACGGCCGCAGACACGGCCGCAGGACGTCTGCAGGCGACGTCAGTCGTGGTCGATCGAGTCGTGGTCGATCGAGTCGTGGTCGATCGAGACGAGGCCGAGTTGGCCGCGCGGCTTCGGTTGGCCGTCACCCGGTTGCATCGGCGGCTACGTCAACAGGCCGACGGGGGACTGACGCCGTCGCAGGCATCGGCTCTGGCCGGGGTGGAGTTGCTCGGCTCGCCCACACTGGGCGCTCTGGCCGTACGCGAGTCGGTGCAGCCGCCGTCGATGACCCGCATCGTCGGGGCTCTCGAAGAGATGGGGCACGTGACCCGGGTGGTCGACTCCTCCGATCGCCGAGTGGTTCGGATCACCATCACTCCCGCCGGCGAGGCTGTCTTGCGCCACATCCGTTCGCTCAAGAACGCGTTCTTGGCCGACCGCCTCCACGGCCTCGACCCCGCCGATCGAGCCGCTCTCGACGACTTGGCCGCCCTGCTCGAGCGCCTCGTGGATGGGGACGAGTCATGACCGCGCTACGCGGTGTGGTGCACCAGACGTTCAGCTCGTTGCGCATCCGCAATTTCCGTCTGTTCTTCATCACGCAGCTGATCTCGGTGTCCGGTACCTGGATGCAGTCGGTAGCTCAGGCCTGGCTGGTCCTCCACCTGACCGGCAGCGGGGTCGACCTCGGCATCGTGGTCGGACTCCAGTTCCTCCCCATGCTGGCCTTTGGACCCTTCGGCGGCTTGATCGCCGACCGAGTCGACAAGCGCCGCCTGCTGTTCATCACCCAGGCAGCCGGTGGTCTGCTGGCATTGATCCTCGGCATCCTGGTAGTGACCGATGTGGTGGTGCTGTGGCAGGTCTACGTACTGGCCGGCCTGCTCGGTGTGGTCAACCTGTTCGACAACCCGGCTCGGCAGACGTTCATGATCGAGATGGTGGGCCGGGATGATCTGCCCAATGCGGTGAGCCTGAATGCCTCGCTCATGAACGCGTCCCGGGTGGTCGGCCCGGCCATCGGCGGTGTCATCATCACGCTCTACGGGCTGGGTGCCTGCTTCTTGGTAAACGCCGCGTCCTATGTGGCCGTGATCATCGGCCTGGCCATGATGCGCACTTCGGAGCTCCGGCCCACCGAGCCGGTGGTGCGGGCCAAGGGGCAGGTCCGCGAGGGATTCCGCTACGTGTGGCGGACCCCGGCGCTGCGCAACGTGCTGCTGGCCGTGGCCCTGATCGGGATCTTCGCTTACAACTTCACCGTCACCTTGGCCCTGCTGGCCAAGGGCACCTTTCATGGAGGCGCGGGTACCTACGCCGTGCTTACTTCGTGCATGGGTGCGGGTGCCGTGATCGGTGGACTAGTAGCTGCCCATCGGGCCAAGCCCACGCCACGACTGCTCCAAGTCCTGGCCTTGGTGTTCGGCGGGCTGCTGGCCGCCGTGGCGCTGGCGCCTACCTTGTTGGCCGCCGACCTGCTGATCGTGGTCATGGGTGCGGCATCCATCGGCTTCATCGCCACAGCTAATGCCACACTGCAGCTGACGGCCGAGCCCGCCATGCGCGGTCGGGTGATGGCGCTCTACGCCATGGCGTTCTTGGGCACTACGCCCATCGGGGCGCCGTTGGTCGGAGCCATTGCCATGTGGACTAGCCCGAGGGTCGCCATGCTGGCTGGGGCGCTGGCGACCGTGGTGGCTGCCGGCCTGCTCATGTGGCGCCACCGAGCCGGCCTGCGGGCCGGGGTCGATGCGGGCGGTGGCCGTTACACCGGTGCGGAGGCCCACCGCATCGAGGCCGAAGCGGTCCAAGAGACAGAGGCCGAGTCCCGGGTGGGTTGACTTGCTGGTCGGCGAGCGCTGCTCGCCAGCACAGCCTCAGCCAACAGATGCAGGCTTGGGCTCCTTGGGCAGGCCGAGGACCCGCTCGCCCACGATGTTGCGCTGAATCTCGGACGTGCCGCCCCAGATCGTCTCGGATCGGGAGAAGAAGAATGCGGCTTGGAGGTCGCTGACCGGGTAGTCGTCGCGGCCCCGGCGCATCATTCCCTCGCCCAGGTCGGTCGGGTCTCCGGTGAGGATCTGTCCGTCCATGCCCAAGATGTCGAGGGCCAACTCCATCGTCGTCTTGTGATACTGCGACCAACTCATCTTGTTGGCCGCACCGAGGGCGGCCATGTGGTGGGTGCCGTTGAGGGAGTCGGTCAGGGAGCGGTAGCCGTTGATCTCCATGATCTTGACCTCGGACCAGGCATGGGCCAAGCGCTGACGGATGACGGGGTCGTCGGACTTTCCGTTCTTCTTGGCCGCAGCGATGATGACATCGAGCTCACGTAGGAACCGGCGGTAGCCGGTGGTGGCCGAGGTGCCCCGCTCGAACCCGAGGGTGGTCATGGCCACCTTCCAACCGTTGTTGACCCCGCCCACCACGTTCTCCTTGGGGCAGCGGACGTTGGTGATGAAGATTTCGTTGAAGTCGGCACTGCCATCGACCTGCTCGATGGGACGGACTTCGATGCCCGGCTGGTCCATCGGCACCAGCAGGTAGGAGATACCGGCGTGCTTGGGTGCGTCGGGGTCGGTGCGGGCCAGGAGGAAGATGTAGTCGGCGAACTGGGCTTGGGTGGTCCACACCTTCTGGCCGTTGATGACCCACTCGTCTCCGTCGAGCTCGGCCCGGGTATTGAGGGCGGCGAGGTCGCTGCCGGCATCGGGCTCGCTGAACCCCTGGCACCAGGCGATCGTGCCGTTGAGGATGCCGGGGATGAACTGCTGCTTCTGCTCCTCGGTACCCCACTGCAGGATCGTCGGCCCCACCAGGGTGTCGCCGAAGAAGTCGGCCCGCAGGGGTGCCTCGGCTCGGGCGAACTCCTCGTTGAGCACGACCGACTCCATCAGGCCGAGGCCCTTGCCCCCGTATTCGGTGGGCCACGATGCGCAGATCCATCCACCTGCGAACAGCTTGACTGTCCACTCGGCCAGGAACGCCTTGCGGTCTTCCTTGGACATGGTGAACTCAGGCGTTCCCCAGCCCTCGGGCAGGTTGTCGGCCAGCCAGGAGCGGATCTCGGCGCGGAACGGCTCGGTTTCGACGGGGTAGCTAAGGTCCATGCGGGCAGATTACCCGGCGGTCAGCGGTGGAGCCAGATGGGTGGGAGTAGACTCTGTATGGTCAGACACCAAACGGTGTGCTGACAGCGAAGGGAGGTGTGGTCGATGAAACGTGGAGAGCCCCCCAGTAGTCGCATCGAGTCACCACGCCCTCTGCACTGCGTATCTGGCTGCTGAACTTCGTCTGACCCGCCGTTGGGTCGAAGTTCGCCAGATGTGCGGGGCGACGGAAGCGTGTCCTGCCCGTTCGACCCACCCAGCGTCCCTATGCCTCCCCTACGGGACGGCCGCCCTCCGACGAGAGGTGTGCCGTCCGGGAGCCCCAGCGGTGTGCGCCATCACGATCCGAGGTGACCCATGGTCCGTCGTTTCGCCCGCCTGTCCCCACATCCCACCCGATCTGTCACTCTGCCGCCTGAAGACGGTGGCAGGCACCCCAGCGCGCCCGGGGACACGTCAGGACCGACAGGTGGCATCGCTCGGGCCACCGCCCCCGTCCGCTCTGGCCTCGGAGCTGTCCGGCGGCGGCAGCGGAGCCAGCGCCTGCTGGCCAACCGGGCCGTCCGAGACGCCCTGGTATCACTGGCCGGACTTGTGGGACGGCCCGTGCACAATCAGTCGGGTGCCGAGATCGGACGTCTTGGTGACGTGGTGTGCCGCTGGTCGGGCGAGGAGACCTATCCGCCAGTCACTGGACTGGTGGTCCGGGTGGGGCGCCGCCTTGCCTTCGTAGATGCCTCCTCCATCGAGACGATGGAGCACGCCGGGATCATCTTGAAGTCGGCGCGACTCGATCTGCGGGACTTCACCCCCCGCCCGGGTGAGGTCACCTTGTTCGACCAGGTCCTCGACCACCAGCTGGTCGATGTCGACGGAGTCCAGGTCATCCGGGCGGCCGACCTCTACCTGGCCCCTATCTACGGGCGTTACAGCCTGGTGGGGGTGGACATCTCGGCCCAGACGCTGCTGCGGCGCCTGGGGCCGGCCCGTTGGCGTCACCGCCCCACACCGGAGCGGGTGATCGACTGGGGGGCGATCCAGCCCTTCGGCGATACTGAACAAGGGGCGGCCCCCGAGGTTCGGCTGCGGACCACCAACGAGGGCCTCGAACGCCTTCGGCCTGGCGAGCTGGCCGACCTGCTCGAGGACCTCATGCGGCCCGAGCGACAGAAGCTGCTCGACTCGCTGGCACCCGAAGAGGCGGCTGACGCCCTCGAGGAGATGGACCCTGAAGAGCTGGCATCACTGCTGCGCGAGTCCGACCCGGTGCGGGCCGCTGAACTGCTGGGGAACATGGAACCCGACGAGGCCGTGGATGCGCTGCGCGATCTGAATCGCGATGAACGCGACCAGATCCTTTCGGCCATGGATCCCGACACCGCCGTCGATCTGGTCCGTCTACTGGGCTTTCCTGAAGACGAGGCAGGCGGTTTCATGACCACTGCATTCCTTACCGCCCGCGACACCGAGACGGTGGCCACGCTGGCGGCCAGGCTGGCGGCGGACGAGGACTGCCCGGACGAGCTCGACGCCGTCATCGTGGTCGATGACGAAGGCCGCATGGTGTGGGACCTTCCGTTACTCCATCTGTTGATCAACCCCGGTGACACCGTCCTCGCTGATCTGGTCGGCGAGGCCGAGCCGGTCACCGTCGGGATCCACGCCGAGGTGGATGCCGTGGCCGAACGGCTGATCGAGACCCGCCGAATGTCGGTGGTAGTGGTCGACGACGACGATCGCCCGTTGGGGCGCATCCTGGCCGACGATGTGATCGACGCGCTGATGCCTGAGCGCGGCCGGATCCACTTCCCGAGGTTGCTGCAGTGAAGGACCGCCCCCGGTGCCGGCACCGATAGCGGCAGTCAAGAGACGTTGGAGTGGCTTCTTCGTCTACTTGACGGCGGCCGGACCTGGGCTGATCGCGGCCAACGCCGGGAACGATGCCGGCGGGGTGGCCACCTATGCATCGGCGGGGGCCGAGTTCGGGTACTCGGTGCTGTTCTTCATGGTGATCGTCACCATCGGCTACGTGTGCATCCAAGAGATGGTGGCCCGGCTGGCCGCCCACACCGGCAAGGGGCTGGCCGCACTCATCCGCGAGCAGTTCTCCCTCCGACTTTCAGCCTTCGCTGTCTTCGCCTTCGCCCTGGCCAACCTGGGCCTGGTCGTCACCGAGTTTGCCGGGATCGCGGCGGCGTTCGAGTTGTGGGGTGTGTCGCGCTACGTATCGGTGCCGATCGCCGCCGTGGCCATCTGGCTGCTGGTCATCGTCGGCTCCTACCGCTATGCCGAGCGCGTGTTCCTCTTGTTGACGCTGGCCTTCATCACCTACCCGATCGCCATGTTCTTCGGGCATCCGGACTGGAAGGCCGTGGCCATCAACACGGTGCTGCCCCACATGGTGTGGACCAAGGCCTTCTTGCTGGTGGCGGTGGCCCTGATCGGGACGACCATCACCCCGTACATCCAGCTGTACACGGCCGGGGCGGTGGTCGACCGAGGCATCGGGCCCGAGGAGTACAAGTACGAGCGGGTCGACGCGGTGTCCGGGGCCATCGTGTCGGACCTGGTATCGATGTGCATCATCATTGCCACGGCCTCGGTCTTCCTCGGGAACCCGCACGTCCTGACGTCGGCGGCCCAGGCGGCTGAGGCGCTCAAGCCGCTGGCCGGCGAGTTCGCCTCGGTACTCTTCGGGATCGGGCTGCTGGGCGCCTCGGCCCTAGCCGCTGCCGTCGTCCCGCTCTCGACCTCCTACGCGGTGGCCGAGGCGGTCGGCGTGGAGCGTTCTGTGTCGAATAGCTTCCGCGAGGCGCCGCTCTTCCTCGGTCTGTTCACGGCTCAGATCGTGATCGGCTCGACGGTGGTGCTGATCCCGGGGAACCTGTTCCGCCTCATCATCAACACCCAGGTCCTGGAGGGCGTCGTCACCCCTATCACGCTGGTCTTCGTCCTGATCCTGGCTAATCGCCGGAGCCTGCTCGGGGATGCTGCCAACGGTCGACTGGCCCGCACGGTAGGGCTGATTACCGTGATCGTGGTGGGTACCTTCGCCACCTGCTTGGTGCTGCTCACCCTAGGTGGTTGGTTCGGGCTCAGCCTGTAGTACCGAAGTGCCGCTTGCGCATTTGCCCTGCTCGCGAGAGTATCTACCTTCTATGTATTCCTCCCCGACGGTCCTCCATGCCTAGTCTCTGGTTCGGCCGCGGCAAGGTGAAGGGCCCGAAGAGGCCCCCACCGGTCCCTGAGCGCATCCCGCCCCGACCGCCGGCACCCGGTGGCCTGCGCATCGCCTTCTTGGTCTACCGAGGGAATCCGCGGTGCGGCGGCCAGGGTGTCTACACCCGCCATCTCACCCGTGAGCTGGTCGCACTCGGCCATTCTGTCGAGGTGTTCGCTGGCCAGCCGTGGCCTGAGGTCGACGAGGGTGTCGGCTTCACCCCGGTCGCCAGCCTCGATCTCTACCGCGATCCGGACCCGTTTCGGGTCCCGCATCTGCCCGAGTTCTTGAATTCGTATCCGACGTCGGTGGCCGCCCTCGAGTTCGGCGTCATGTGCACGGCCGGTTTTCCTGAGCCGTTGACATTCAGCCTCCGGGTCCGCCGGCTGCTGGCGGCTCGCCGGGACGAGTTCGATCTGATCCACGACAACCAGTGCCTGGGATATGGCATCAAGGGCCTGATGGACGACGGCTGGCCGGTCCTGGAGACCCTCCACCATCCGATCACCGTCGATCGTCAGTTGGCTCTCAGCCACACCACCAACCTGTGGCAGCAGTTCAGCCAGCGCCGCTGGTTCGGATTCCTGCGCATGCAGGTCAAGGTGGCTCGCTCGCTGCCCCGGATCGTCACGGTGTCCCAGTCGTCCAAGACCGATATTGCCGCCCAGATGGGCGTGGATCCCGACCGGATGACCGTGGTCCCCGTCGGCGTGGACCCTGCCATGTTCCGCCCTCGCGAGGACGTGGAGCCCGTGAAGGGCCGGATCATGGTGACCTCGTCCTCCGATGTGCCCATGAAGGGCCTGGTCCCTCTCCTCGAGGCGGTGGCCAAGCTCCGTACCGAGCGCGACATCGAACTGGTGGTCATCGGCAACCCGCGTCCCGACGGCCGGGTGGCCAAGGCCATCGAGCGCCTCGACCTCGCCCCCATCGTGCGGTGCGTGACTGGGATCAGCGATGACGAGCTGGCGCGCAATTACGGCCAGGCCGAGGTGGCCGTCGTTCCCTCGCTCTACGAGGGGTTTTCGTTGCCGGCCATCGAAGCCATGGCGTGTGGGGTGGCCCTGGTGGCCACCACTGGAGGCGCCCTTCCTGAAGTTGTGGGTAGCGACGGTGAGACCGGTCTGCTGGTCCCGCCCGATGACCCAGGTGCGCTGGCTCAGGCCATCGGACGACTGCTGGATGACGATGCGCTGCGAGCCCGGATCGGGGCCGCAGGGCGCGAACGGGTGCTGGGCCGATTTACCTGGCAGGTCACCGCTGAGGGGACCGCGAACCAATACCGGGCACTGCTCGACGATGTGGAGGCTGGACGATGCTGACCGTGGACTACGAACGACTGGGAGTGCATCCTGGTGACAAGGTGCTGGACCTCGGATGTGGCTTCGGCCGGCACGCCTATCAGGCTGCCAGGCTCGATGCTCAGGTGGTGGCGTTCGACTTCGGCGCCGACGAGGTCCGCAGCGTCCGCGACACGTTCGGGGCCATGGCGGATGCTGGCGAGCTCGACCCGGTCGAGTCGCGTGTCGGCTCCGTCCAAGGTGACGCCCTCGCCCTTCCCTTCAGTGATGGCGCCTTCGACCGGGTCATCGCCTCGGAGATCCTCGAGCACATCCCCGACGATGAGCAGGCCATGTCCGAGTTGGCCCGAGTGCTTCGCCCGGGTGGCACCATGGCCATCACCGTGCCTCGCGCCGGGCCAGAGTTCGTCAACTGGTCGCTGTCCAACGACTACCACAACGTCCCTGGCGGCCACGTCCGCATCTACCGCCAGAGCCAGCTGGTCGAGCGCCTGGAGGGTACGGGCATGGAGGCCACCGGCCACCACCACGCCCACGGTCTGCACGCTCCCTACTGGTGGCTCAAGTGCCTGGTCGGGACGAAGAACGACAAGCACCCGGCCGTCGCCGCCTATCACCGTCTGCTGGTCTGGGACATCGAGAAGGCCCCCAAGGTGACACGGCTGACCGAGCGGCTGCTCAATCCGCTGGTGGGCAAGAGCCTGGTCGTCTATCTGGTCAAGCCGGCCGACGTCTCCCTCGACACACTGGCCGACATCCCGGTAGGGGCCGTCGCATGAGGAGCATTCCCGAGGTCCCTGGTGTGATGAGTGCCGAACAGGTACTCGCCACCGCCCAGTCGATCGTGGCGCTGCAGCGGCCCAACGGCATGATCCCGTGGTTCCCTGGCGGCCACTGCGATCCGTGGAACCACATCGAGGCCGCCATGGCGCTGACCGCTGTCGGTCGGGATGCCGAGGCCGATTTGGCCTATCAGTGGCTGGTGGACACCCAGCTCCCCGACGGCAGTTGGTTCAACTACTACCTCGCCACCGGGGTGAAGGATGCCCGGTTGGACACCAACGTGTGCGCCTACCTGGCCACCGGCGCCTGGCACCGCTACATCTCCACCGACGACCTCGAGGGCCTCGAGGAGCTGTGGCCGACGGTCGAAGCCGGCGTGGACTTCGTCCTGCGCTACCAGCGGTCCGATGGCTCCATCCGTTGGTCGCTCGACTCGTCGGGCATGGTGGAGGAGTACGCACTCCTCACCGGCTCGTCATCGATCTACCACAGCCTTCGGTGCGCCATCGCCTGCGCCGAGCGGCTGGGACATGAGCGCCCTGACTGGGAGCTGGCCGCAGGGCGTCTGGCCCATGCACTGGCCTACGACCCGAGCGCCTTCGCCCCCAAGGTCGAGTTCGCCATGGACTGGTACTACCCGATCCTGTCGGGCGCAGTCAGTGGTGACGCCGCCCACGCCCGGATCGATGCCGCATGGTCGACCTTCGTGCTGGACGGACGCGGTGTGCGCTGTGTGTCGACCGGCGAGTGGGTGACCGCCGCCGAGACGGCCGAGTGCGTACTGGCCCTCGACTGCATGGGCCGCGATGATCAGGCCATGGCCCTGTTCACCTGGGTCCAGGACCTACGGACCGAGGACGGCTCCTACTGGACCGGCATGGTCTACCCCGAGGAGGCCACCTATCCGCCCCTCGAGCGTTCGACCTATACCGCCGGTGCCATGGTTTTGGCCGCCGATGCGCTGGGACGATGCACTCCGGCCTCTGGCCTGTTTCGCGGCGAGGGGCTTCCGAGCCACCTCGACCTCACCGAGCCCGCACCAGAAGCACCGGTCGAGCCCGCAGTTGGTGCCCCAGGCCCCATCTGATCGAACGGGCTGGTCTGGCTGGGCTGGCTGGTCAGGCTGGGCTGGCTTGCGGTGGCGCTCAGGGAGTCTGTGCCTGACCGCAATCAGACCCGCTTGAGGATGCGCAGGGACCCGCACTCGCCGTCTTCGACGAACGTGCCGGAGTCGAGCGCGCCGCGCCATAGGTCATAGGGCGGCCGTCCACCATCGGCCGGGTCGGGGAAGACGTCGTGGATGGCTAGCCACCCCCCGACGATGACGTGAGGGGACCAGCCCCGGTAGTCGGCCCATGCAGGCTCCTCGCCGTGGCCGCCGTCGATGAAGCAGAAGGCCAGCGGCGTGGTCCACCGTGAGCTGACGGTCGGGGAGTCGCCCACCAGGCCGACTACTGAAGCCTCGAGGTCCGAGGTGATCATGGCCCGGCGCCAATGGGGGAGGGTGTCGATCCGACCGGTCGAGGGATCCACCAGCGAACTGTCGTGGTGCTCCCATCCGGCCTGGTTCTCCTCGGAACCGTGATGGTGGTCGAGGCTGAACAGCACCGCACCGGTCTCCTCGGCGGCCGCACCCAGATAGGTGGTGGACTTGCCGCACCAGGCACCGACTTCGACGAATGTGGCCCCCTGGTGGGTGCTGCCGGATCGCAGGGCGGCAGCAAAGAGCGCCTCGCCCTCATCGTCGGGCATGAAGCCGGTGGTGGTCCGGGCCATGGCGAATAGCTGCTGGCGCCGAGAGTCGGTCTGGTCGTCGAGGGGGCTGGAGGGGGGGTTAGAGAGGGCGCTGGTCGAATCCATCCGCCTACCTTCCCACGCTAGGGAGTGAGGGTCACATTCCAGCCACTGACTCGACACACATCACCCGATGGTGCGGCCTCACGGTGCGAACACCTTCAGTCGGGTGAGAGCCCGTAGACGAGGGAGCCGTCGGCCTCGACGTCATAGATCTCGATGCCGTCCTCCACGTGGGCGGCATCGGCTCCTAGGGCGACCGCCACCTTGTTGAGAGCGTTGCGCGTGACGTCGAGCACCAGCTCCACTTGCTGGGCTTCGGTGGCCGCCACCTGCAGGTCGCCAACCACGTTGGCGTCGATCCGTCCGGGAGTCCAGATCATCGCGTCGGTGAAGGCCAAGGCCGCCTGCTGCATCGAGGTGAGTGAAGCAGTCCGGTAGTCGTCGACTGCGGCAAAGGTGGCGTCATCGGCTCCGGCCCGCAGCGCCGATCGACTCCGCAGGGACATGCAGAGACGGCAGGCGTGCTGGCGCGCCCCGCGCAGCCGGACGAGCTCGGAGGTGACTGGATCGAGGCTGTCGAGGGCAGGAATCACCCGGATCATCTCATCGAGTGCACCCCACAGGTCACCCCCGCGGTCAGTCCGGGGTTCCGGCCACGAACTGACTCCGAATAGTCCATCTAGGGCCGCCCTGGTGCGAGGGAGCATGTCCATCACCCATAGGGCAGCGGCCAAGTCACCTGCGGCCGGGCCAGCGGCGCTCAAGAACCGGGCTCGCAGTTCGCCAGACAGGGCGGACACGTCCGTGCTCGACTGCTCGGCAAATTCGAGAATCGTGCGCTCCGGATCAGTCCTAGTCCGGTCGGTCCGGTCGGTCCGGTCGTTGCCGGTAGCTCCCGTCAGGGTGTGCAGTGGCTGCAGAAAGTGGATGGCACCCATCTCGTCCGATGCTGCGGCAACCAGGTCGCTGAACCCCCGCTCAGCCATCAGGGTCCACATGATCGAGACCACATCATCGAGTACATCGGCTGCGTCGAGTGCATGGGTACGAAGGGCGTGGGAACCAGAAGCCATCAGTTCTGACGCTACCTCTGGTGTACCCCTGCTGTTGGTGAGGATCGGTGTGAGCAGGGCACCGGTGTCATGGCCGAAGACGCGATAGCAACTGCTTGAATCCACCGCCGACTCATTGACCGAGAAGCACCACTACGCGGTGAAGAGCATGACCAACGAGTAGATGGCGAATCCGGCCAACAAGACACCGCCGACCTTGCGGATGACGGCCAGCGGCATGATGCGCAGCAGGGCCCGTCCTCCGAAGGCTCCGATGGCCCCGACGGCGGCGAGGGCGGCGAAGGCGCCGATGAACACTGCTAACGGCTGGTGGTACTTGGCGGCCAGGTTCGCCATCAGGATCTGAGTGAGGTCGCCGAACTCACCGATGAAAATGACCATGAAGGCGGTGGCGACGGGTTTGAGCCCACGCGGTGCCTCGGCCACCTCCTCGGCACCCTCGGCGATCTCCTCTTCCTCGGATACCAAGAGGAGGTAGGCCGCGCCACCGGCGAAAAGCAGGGCGGTGATCCCCTCTACCCATACATGGGGAAGGAGGGAGATGAGCCGCCCTGCCACCACCGCTATGGCTGCGTGCACTCCGAAGGCGGCCGTCACTCCGATCCACACCAGCACGGGGCGTGATCGGCTGCCCATGATCAGCGTGGCGATCATGGTCTTATCGGGTAGTTCCGCTAGGAAGATGATGGCGAAGACGCCGAGTATCAGGCTGAGGTTCACAAGATCAGATTAGGTGTCCTGTCCCAACCTGCGGGTATCGGCTCTGTCGATCGGATCGAGAACCTCGAGTTGTCAGTCGCTCGGCTGAGTCGCTCGGCTCAGTCGCTCGGCTCAGTCGCTGATCCCGAGCGCCTCGCGCAGCGTGCCGGCCAAATCCGGGCCCTCGCGGCGGGCGAAGGCCACACTCATGGTCAGCCGTTCGAGGATCTGCTCGACGGTGCGTCCGGCAGCGGCCAGCGGATGCGCTTCGACGAATGCGGTCACTTCGGCCGCTAGCTCTGGGGGCTCGCACAGGGTGCGGACGCCGTCGAGCATCCGGGGCAGGGTGTTGGACGGGAACTTGACGGGGAACGTGTCCCACGCCGCCGCCACCCGGGCCCAGGTGGTCGCCCCGGTCTTCCGATTGGCTAGCAACAGTCTGATGAGGAAGGGAGCGTCCTGGCAGCGCACTTCGTTCATGGCCAGATCGAAGGTACGTTCGGCTAGGTCGGCGTCACCGAACGCAGCCAGCGCGTTGAGGTAGCGGTCCTCTTCTTGGGGGGTGGCCGGGGACCGGTAGCGGGCGAGGAACGTCTCGTACTCCTCCACTCCGCCGTGGGCGGCCACGATGCTCAAGATGGCTGAAGCCATGTTGCCGTGGAGTGGCTCAGTCTCGGCCGCCGCGAACCGACGGGCTGCCTCGGCGTGGACCTCCCGGTCGTTGCCGATGGTGCCCAGCACCTGCAGCACACTGGCCCTCAGCGACGGAGTTCGTTCGTCATCCGAATCGGCTGGATCCCAACCCAGTTGAGCGGCCAGCGGTCCAAGAAGGGACCGAACGGCGGCTGTCAGCGTGTCGCGGCCTTCGTCGGGAACGATACGGTCGAGCAGCCCGAGGGCGCCGGTGACGACCGACCATACGCTCGGGTCGCGCTCACCCGAGTCAGCCAATGCTCGGGCCAGTCGGAGCAGTTCGGCCACTCGCTCTTGCCCGGCTAGGGCGGCCGCCCAGGTGTCCGACACCAGGTTGTAGCGCTCGAGCGGGGTGAGTTCGCCGAGGCGGGCCGCCAGGCGGATGACGGCGTCGGGTCCGTAGGCCACCCGGTAGAAGCCGGAGCCCCCGGCGTTCAACAGCAGTTCGCCCTCTTGGCCATCGACGGTGCCGCTCAGTGCTGTGAGTAGTCCGGACTCGGCCCAGTCATCGGTGGCATCGAGGGACCGGAACAGCAGAGGGATCTGCCACTTGGAGCCGATGGACCCTGCCGGCTTGCCCGAGTAGGAGAACGGCTGTTGAGTGAGTGACCCGTCACCTCCCAGGATCACCAGCGGGTAGCCGCCCTGGTTGATCCAGGTATCCATGATCTTGGCCACTGGCCGGCCGCTGGCCCGCTCGAGAGCGTCCCACAGGTCCCGGGTCTCGGTGTTGTTGTAGGAGTGGATCACCAGATAGTCGTGGATGCCGTCACGAAAGACGTCGGATCCGATGAACTGCTCGAGCATGCGCAGCGCGCTGCCACCCTTTTGGTACGTCAGGACGTCGAACATGCCCTCGGCCTCTTCGGGCCGCCCGACCGGGAACTCGACTGGTCGGGTGGTGTGGAGGCCGTCGACGGCCATGGCTGCCTCGCGGTCGACGCCGAAGCTCACCCACCGCTCCCATTCGGGGCGGTAGGCATCCACGGCCAGGATCTCCATGAAGGTGGCGAATGCCTCGTTCAGCCAGATTCCGTTCCACCACTTCATGGTGACGAGGTCACCGAACCACATGTGGGCGATCTCGTGGCAGACCACATCGGCGATGCGCTCGAGTTCGACCCGGGCCGCGGTGTCCGGGTCGACGAGGAGGAGGGACTCTCGGTAGGTGACGCAGCCGAGGTTCTCCATGGCCCCGGCGGCAAAGTCAGGGATGGCCACCATGTCGAGCTTCTCCCCTGGGTAGGGGATGCCGAAATACTCGGTGAAGAACCGGAGGGCGTGGGCCCCCACGTCGAGGGCGAAGGCGGTCAGGTGCCCCTTGCCGAGAGGATGAACGACCCGTAGCGGCACACCGTCCACATCGACTGGATCGGTGTGCTCGAGCGGGCCGACCACGAAGGCCACCAGGTAGGTGGACATGATCATGGTGGGGGAGAAGCGGACCCTACGGCGGCCGTCGGCCTCGACGCTCTCCTCCACGATGGGGCTGTTGGAGTAGGTGGCGAGGTCACTGTCGACCACGAGGGTGATCTCGAACCGGGCCTTGAACTCGGGCTCGTCGAAGCACGGAAAGGCGCGCCGGGCGTCGGTCGACTCCATCTGGGTGGTGGCGATGACCCGCTCCACACCGGACTGATCGGTGAAGGTAGAGCGGTAGAAGCCGTGGAGCTTGTCGTTCAGGATCCCGGTGAACGTGAGGTGCAGGGTGGCTGGGCCCATGGCGAGCGGCCCGGCGAAGGCCAGGACGGCCCGCTCCTCGTCCGCGTCGAGGGTTATAGAGACCGGGAGGAGGGGGTCGGCTCCGTCAGCGGACAAAAGGGCGGCCGAGTCGATGGCCAGTTCGGCAGCGTTGAGCACGATCGATGCAGTGGCCTCGTATACATCAAGTTCGATCCACACCTCTCCGGCGAAGGTGGCAGCACTCAGATCGGGCACCAGGGTGAGCCGGTAGTGAGAGGGCCTGACCGCAGTGGGGAGGCGGTAGACGGACCTATCGTCGGTCCGGCCGGCATCAGAAGTCGAAGTGAGCATGCTGGGCAGGCTACCGTCGCAGCGTGCCTTCCGACTCCAGCCCCCTGCCGACCGCCGCCGACACCCCGATCGGCGCCCCGCCCTCCGACCCATCTGCCGCATCGACCAAGCTCGATGTGGTCTGCGTGGGCAACGCCCTCGTCGACGTCCTGGCTTCGGCCACCGACCAGGACTTGGAGGAGTTGGAGCTGGTCAAGGGGACCATGGCTCTCGTCGATCACGTCCGGGCCGCCGCTATCTACGAACGGATGGGGTCGACTACCGAGGCATCAGGTGGCTCGGCAGCCAACACGGCTGCCGGTATCGCCGCACTTGGTGGGCGTGCCGCCTTCCTCGGCCGGGTAGCCGATGATGTCCTGGGGATGGCCTTTACCCACGACATCCGCTCCATCGGTGTTGCATTCGACCCGACCCCGACGGCGGCCGTGCCCGGCAAGGTCGCCAGCGGCCACTGCCTGGTGCTGGTCACCGAGGATGCAGAACGGACCATGGCCACCCACTTGGGCGTGGCTGCCGAGTTCGGTGCCGTCGATCTGCACGACGGCCACCTGGCATCCACTCAGGTCGTCTACCTGGAAGGCTATCTGTGGGAGCAGGCCGAGGCCAAGGCGGCCATGCGTGGTGCCATCGAGACGGCCCACCGCAACGACGCGTCAGTAGCACTCACGGTATCGGACCCCTTCTGCGTGCAGAACCACCGGGCCGAGTTCCTGGAACTGCTCAATGGGGACCTGGAGATGCTGTTCGCCAACGAAGAAGAGGTGATGATGCTCTTCGGGGCGTCATCCTTTGACGCCGCCGTGGATGCCGTCACCGAGACCGGCGTGCTGGCTGTGCTGACCAGGGGAGCACAAGGTTCCGTGGTCGTGACCGCATCGGGCACGATCGAGGTCCCAGCGGCACCGGTGGGACGGGTGGTCGACACCACCGGGGCCGGCGACCTGTTTGCTGCGGGCTTCCTGTACGGAATGACGAACGGGCTGGCCCCCGAGGAAGCAGCCCGGTTGGGTGGTGTGTGTGCGGCAGAGGTCATCGCCCACGTCGGTGCTCGGCCCCAGGCCGACCTGCGTGCGCTGGCCGTGGCCGCCGGGCTCTTCACCTGACAGCGTGTGACCGGCTGCCGTCGGTCAGGCCGTAACGGGTCAGGCCGTAACGGGTCAGGCAGTGTCG
>Ga0194050_1000208_pt1 | contig 19714 bp, 25 predicted proteins | sample SepL2310m_MetaG_FD_148657 | JGI IMG/M metagenome (GOLD analysis project Ga0194050, IMG submission 148657) | Anoxic zone freshwater microbial communities from boreal shield lake in IISD Experimental Lakes Area, Ontario, Canada - Sep2016-L239-10m | ecosystem: Environmental > Aquatic > Freshwater >...
CCGTCGATGGAACAGAGCTCTCCCGGCAGAGCGGTGCCCCGGCGCAGTGCCTCCAAGTCAACTCGGACCATGACGGTGGCTGGCGGCGGGGCGGAGATGAGGTCGTCGGGACTGCCGAGGTCGCTGTCGAGGTCGCTGTCGAGGTCGATATCGAGGTCGCTGTCGAGGTCGGTCGTGGCGTCGGCGTCGGTTCCACCTGCCCTGCTGTCAAAAGGGCCTGCCGGGGCACTCGGGGCCGGTGGGGCCGATGGGGCCGATGGGGCCGATGGGGCGCGCCTGGTCATCAGCAGGTAGAAGGCATCGGCTCGGAGAGCAGCCTCGGACTCGGGCGGCGGCTCGGATGGGTCCGTCGATCCAACGCCCGTCTTGGACCACTTGGGTCCTTTGTTCTTCTTCGCACCCGTGCCGCCTGCAGCGAGGTCGACAGCTGCGGCTTCCGATCGGGCTGCCGCCCACCTGTCGCTGCGCAGGCGGTTGGCCGTGGAGTTGAGGTGGGCCATCAGGCGTGCCCCTCGTTCGGCCGTATCTCGTCCTTTGAAGCAGAACGCTCCTTCGACATCGATCCAGGAGGAGAAGCTGCGCTCGGTGTGGATCTTGGCCAAGGTGGCCAGCGGGTCGTTTCGTGCCGAGGTGGCCCGGACCTCGGCACAGCGTTCTTTGATCACATGGAGCGGCTGATCGGCTGATCCGGCCAACAGGTCCGACTCGGCCGAGGGCTCGAGCACGGCAGCACGAGTGATCTCTGCTGCTTTCGGGCCCGACAGCGTGCCCTGGCGCAGGGCTTCTTCGGTCGAGGGAAGTGATTGCAGCCGCTGGCCGGTCTCGAGGGTCTGTTTGGCCTGGCCGGCGGTGCCGCCTTCCAAGGTGGCGAGCAGGCTGGCTGGGGAACTGTGACCTTGTGTCTTCCAGTGACCCGTGTCGGCGATCCGAGGGGCGAGGAGAGTCTTGGCTGCAGTCACCAGGCGCTCCAGATGGGCGAAGTCGCCATAGAGCGCAGCAGCATCACGGCCCGACAGGTCCTCGGGATCGAGGACGGCCACAAGCGACCGCATGTCAACGATCAGCGAGGAAGCCCGGGCCGCCAGGCCACCTTGGACGTGCGGGACGGCAGGTGCTGTCGTCGACAGCGTGTTGGGAAGTGCCTCGTAGAGGGTGGCGAGCGCCATGGCGAGATCATTGCAGGGGGGTGTATCACTCATGATTTCGACCACCCCAGAAGGCGAACACGGCGGGGCCGTCGAGCGGTTCGACCCGCTGACAGCACCGTTCACTTGGGCTCGCGACGTAATGCTGCGGCACCTCTTGGCCGGCGGGCTCTGCCTACTGGCTAGTGTCGACGCTTCGGAAATGAACGGGGTCTGTCGCTCGCGACAGCAAGCACCTCGCGCTTGAACGGACCTCATGGCGACCCACTCTTAAGACGATCTGGGACACGTAGGGCCTTCAGGGGACCACGTCGCAGAAGGTCTGCAAGACTCCTTCGTCGAGTGTTGCGAGGATGTTCTCCCGATGACCGCTCGCTATGGTTAGTTCACCGATTGCGGCATCGCGTGCCTCGCGTGATGACCACGCCTGCACGAACGCCAATAATCGTAGGCCGGCCTGTTCGCGAAGAGTCTCGAATGGCTCGCAGCCCTGAGCGGCCAGCATTTGCCGTCGTCCTTCGGACTGCGCATCGAGAAGCGCCGCCCCTTGTCCATCAACGGCGTGGAATCGCATGATCGTGATGATGCTCTTGAATTCACTTGGATTCCGAGACGGGCTGACCAGAACCTTTCAGCCGGGAGACGTGCACGTCCGGTGCATGGGTGCTGCACATACGTTTCCGCAGACCCCTGAGGAGTTCTTCACGATGTGCGTGTCGAAGCGATACGAGCGTCGTACTCATCAGCGAGCGAGCGGAGCGCCACGGCTCCGTCACCGGCAAAGCACGATCCGTGCATGACGGCCAATGTGGTGGGAGCAAGGTCTGCGAGGCTCCGGATCGTAGGTCCCGTCTTCGGGCTCAGGGTGGAGTAGCCGAAGATGTCCTCGGCCCGTGAAGCCTGCATGACGATGTCTTCAGTGGAGATGGCGTGCGGATCACCGAGTTGGGTGAATAGGTCACCGCACAACAACGTACCGGTGGTCTCCTCGAACAGCAGTCTGGCCTCCCAGCCATGAGGGACATGTGGCGTGTCAATGTGGCGGACCCGATGGTCGCCCAACTCGATGACCTCACCGTCAGCCAGCGGCACGGGGGGACGATCGGCCAAGTCGTTGATCGACACCACGCAGCCGAGGGCCCCGTGGGCAACTTGGGCGTTGGGTGCCGCCGCAAGGAAATCGTTCATCGATCCGCACTCGTCTGCCTCAACGTGGCCGAACGTAATCCAGCGAAGTCGATCGAGCGGGGTCACCGTGGCGATGGCTTCGGACACCAGTGGGAACATTGCTCGGTGCCCTGTGTGGAACAGCAACGGCTCCTCGTCATCGATGAGGTATTGGTTGAACGTGAAGCCCGTTGGTCCGATGTCGGCAACGAATGTCGAGAGGCGGTAGATGCGGTCGGCGACTTCGTCGATGCGAGTGTGCATGGCGATCCTCCTTGCGAGGCGGTCGGGAATCTGATTCAGAACGGAACGACGGTGGCCAGCAGGCCAGTTGCCGGCACACGCCCGGCGAGCGTGCGGCAGAACTCAACGGCGTCGAAGGAGGCGTGCTCCGTCCCCGGATTGTCCGGATCGCTCACGTACGTCGCGCCTACTGGACCAGTGAGTTCGAGCACGAAGGGCTGGCCATGGCGTCTTGACCATTCCGCCACGACGTCAGCCACGATGCGACCGTCGTGGTCAGGGGTGAGTTCCAATGGCTGGTCGAGCGCGTGGGCGGCATCTACCCGGTGCATCCAAAGGTCCCGCAGATAGATCGTGTCGATGAGGTAGCCGAGCTTCCAGGTCTCGTGCACCGGGCCGTCGACAGCCATCTTGGCGTGCTTGCGTATGACCGCAGGTATGCGATTGCGTCCCCGGACCGTCTTCGGCGCGACGGCCGCGAGCCGCACGACCAACTGGGCGGGACCGAGGTCGGCTCGCTCGCTGACCTGAACGGATGAGAGCGCCGCCTCGAGAGGACCGCCGTGCTGCTTCCGGTAAGTGCGGCCACGGCGCAGCTGATGGATGTTCTCTCGCATCGACGCGCCGGCCTCGCATGCACCCAATACGTGTTGGTACATCGCTCGAATGTCCCATCCCGGGCAGTCGGTCGGTGTCGACCACGCGCCGTCATCAAGTGACCGGAGCAGGCGCATCGTGCTTGCCAGCTCGCGCTGCTGCAGTTCCATGGCATCGGGATGGGTCAGTGGCTCCAGCATCATCACGTCAATGGTCGTCATGGTCATGATCAGAGTCCTTTGCTTCGGGTCGTTCGGGGTGGGGGTTTCCAGGCTGGTCGTTCTGACTGGGCGTGGGCGAGCAACATGGCCACCGACTCGTCGACAAGTCCGATCCACCGATCCCCGCCGGGATCATTCGAGACCTGTTGGTCGACCAGACCCGTGATCAGGGCAGTGGACAGGTCGACGTGTCGTTCGTCGGTGATGCCGTGGGAGGCAAGGAGTTCACGGGTACTGGCCAGGGCACGGATCGCTGGTGCGAACGACTCGGGAGTTGGCTCGAACCCAGGGACCGTCCGCTGGAAGAGCAGTTGGTACCGTGCCGGATCGCTGGTACAGAACTCCACGAAGCGCAGCGCGTGCGCCGCCAGGATCTCGTGAGGCCCATTGCCGTCGATTGGAGCGGCCATCGTGTCGGCGAACTGAGTGGCGGCCTGGCCGAACATGGCGTCATAAATGGAGTTCTTCGACTCGAAGTAGGCGTAGATCGTCGGCGTCGTGATTCCTGCACGACGGGCCAGATCGCGGAGAGACAAGGCCGCCAGACCTTCTTCGTCCACCAGGATCCAGGCTGCCCGGACAATCGCATCACGCGCCGCCCGCCGCCGGCCTTCTCGCCAGTCATTGGGCTGGGGTAGGTTGCTCATCGTTCGCTATCTTTATACAACGTCAAAGGAACGTCAATGGGCGTCTAGCCGCGCAGTGCGTGCGGTTCGCTTGCAGGCTGCCCAATCCCTGAAGAGGCTCCAGGAGAGTCGCCGAGTCGGCAACGATTGAGTCAACAGCTCAGCCGTCATCCTGTGGGACAACGACCAACCTGCCGAGAGCCCCCGCACCCAGGGCCGTACACTGACGGTCATGAGCACCACCGGTAGTCATTCGTCCGACGTGTCCGCAGTTCGGTTGACGACTGGGCTCCCGGAGACCGTCCTGCCGATTGAGCCCCAAGCTCTCCTGGAAGCCTTGGGTGAGGCGTTGGCCCAACCGGTCGAGCGGCGCCGTCATGCCGTGTCTGATGTGGTGCGCTCCGAGCCTCGGTCGCTCAATGCCTGGGCCGCACTCGGCTCGCTGGCCAGAGACGACGTCGAGGCCTACGCCTGCTTCAGGGTCGGCTACCACAGGGGCTTGGACGCACTCCGGGGTGCAGGGTGGAAGGGCTCAGGGCTGGTGCGTTGGTCCCATGAGCAGAACCGAGGGTTCCTCCGTTGCCTCGACGGGCTGCGTTCGGCGTCGGGTGCCATTGGCGAGCACGCTGAAGAAGAGCGCTGCGCGCAGTTTCTCCGCCAGCTCGATCCGGCGTGGAGCCCCGACTGGACCGGCTACCCGGCCTGATGCATCCGACTCGACGGCAGCCTGGGGCGAGTCCCCGCCGGCGGCGGGGAGCGATGGGTGCCGTGGTTGTCCTGGCAGTTGTCACGTCGCTTGGGGGCTGCGCCGGCCAGGAACAGTCCGGTAGCCCGGCCCAGCGGGTGTCCACTTGGATGAATGCAGGTGGGGGAGGTTCGGCTATCGGCAATGTGGAGGTCGCCTCTCGGAACGTGGACCTGGCCCTATCTCGTCATAACGTGCCGTCCGCCATCAAGCAGGTATGCGCGCTCCTCAGCAATGAGGCCCAGACGGGCATCGGAAACCTGCCGACCCCGGACGACCAGCTCACCACCGAGATCAACGCGGCCTATGAGGTTGCCACTGCGGCCGGAAACGATTGCTTCCGCGGGGCAGACGGTGACCGCACGCTGATGGCCCGCTCGACAGCCGAGCGGACCCGGTTGATCGGACTGCTCGATGCGGTCGTGGCCCACGTCAAGCGGATCACCGGGAAGACGCCGACCACCGAGACCACCGCACCGCAAAGCGGCGGCGATCCGTTCGGTGGAGGCTCGTGATGCCGGGTGCTGATGCGAGAGAGGCAACCGGGGCACCCGAACCGGCCGATGATGACGAGTTCGACCGTCTGCGGCGCCGGGTCTTGTGGGCCATGCCGACTGGACTGTTCGTGGTCGGGAGCCGAGCGGGCGACCGCCGCAATCTGATGACGGCCAACTGGGTGATGCAGGTAGCGACCACACCCAAGCTGGTAGCTGTGGCCGTGGAGGCGGACTCGTTGACCCGGGAACTGATCGATGCCGGTGGTTCGTTCAGCGTCAGCCTGCTGGCTCGATCCGACCGCGGATTGGTCCGCCGGTTCGTCAAACCCGTGCGGGACGTGGACGTTGACGGCACCGGGGCGGCGACGTCGCTCCAAGGTGAGGCGGTCTTCGAGGTAGGGAACGGGCTGCCCTGCCTGTTGGCTGCCGTGGGTTGGCTGGCCTGCTCGGTGCGGTCGGTCCAAATGTGGGAAGCCGGCCCCGGTGCCGGGGCGGCGAGTCACGTCCTCGTGGTCGGCGAGGTGGATGTTGCCGGGGAGTCGGATCGCCTAGCGGCAGCCGGTGTCGATGGCGCCACCGACGATGCCGTGCTGTCGATGCGAGACACCCGGATGAACTACGGGGGTTGAATCCGCCTTGGGCCGGGCTCAAGATGAGTTGGCCACCGGCAGGCGGCCGTCACCAGCAAAGGGCGAAGTAGCCCATGATCGGTGACGTAGCTTCTTGTGGGCCGCAATGGCGGCCGTAGGTCGTTACGGTCTCAGATGATGCTGGGCATCCCAGGGCCCGCCAGCGACGACCGAGCCTCCAGTCGGAATTCCGAGTTGGTGACGGGCATCGTCCAGCGGTAGGTCCAGGAGTGACCGATAGTCCCAGGATCGATCGCATAGGTCGGTGGTGGTGCGATCGCCCCGAAGTGCAGCGGCAGCCAGCAACTGGGGATCGAGTTCGGCTTGGGCCGGATCGAATACACCGAGGCGGATGCCCTGGTGCCACTGCAGCATGATCACAGCCAGAAAGTCCATTCCTCCATCGACGGCATTGGCGGCGTTGAACACGGCTAGGTAGACCTCGTCTTCGGGGCTGGCGTCATACGCGGTCAGCACATGATGGAGATCGTGTGAACCGAGGACCTCCAATGGCAGCACCCCATCCGATCCGGGAAGCAAGAACCCAGTATCGGAGTAGAACCGGCAAAGTTCGGCCCCCACCGTTCCGTCGGCGGCCTCATCCAGCGATCGACGCAGTTCTGTCAGGTCGCGTGCCGGAGTCTGGAGTGGGGGCTCGTGGCGGGCCAGGCGAGCCTTGATCACCATCGGGTCAACCCCGGTCTTCCAAGCCAAGAACCGTCGGAACAGATCGGCTTCTGCCCTGCCAGCATGGCGTCGGCAGGTGGCTTCTACATCGCGTACCGTCTGATCGTCCGCTCCAAGCTCTTTGGCGAGCCACCTGGCCGCGTGCAATCCCTCGACATCCACTTCGTCAGCACCCAGCGGAACCAAGAGTGCGGCGTGCACCGCTTCGCTCCGGTGGTCGGGCCCGGGCAGCCAAGCAGCGATAGCGGCGACAGCTTGACGATCGCTCGACCAAGGCTCTTCTGCTCCCAGCAGTTGATGGAGGTCAGCGGATGCATCATCGCCCTGGGCGGCACTGGCGACCCCCGCCATAGCCCGCACTAGCTCGGCGGAGTGACCGGTGAAGGGGCGTCGTCCTCGAGCGGTAGCCACTAAGCGCATGGCGGCGACCAGCCCCTCGGCGGAGCCAGGTTCACCGTGGATTATCAAGGTCATGGGATCTCCATTGCGACGGCTGCCCGCCTGCGGATCCAGGCCACATGATCCTACCTATACTCGGTTACATGTCGGGACTTGTGACCATTGATGACTTTGCCACCGCCTTTGCACTCTTTGAATCCGAGGGCCTCGAAGGGTATGTCAACGGGGGTTCTGGCACTGGTCTGACCATGGCGAGCAACAGAGCGGCTTGGGATGCGATCGAGATCCGACCACGGATTCTGACGGGTGTGGGCAGCCGTGACTTGACGACCGTGGTGCTCGGAACTCAGGAGAAGCATCCGATCATGGTGGCCCCGGTCGGATTTCAGGGCTACGTCCATGCCGATGGTGCGCGTGCACTGGCGTCGGGGGCCGTAGCTGCTGGAGCCCGCTACTGCCACTCCACGTTTGGTGGGGCCAGTTTTGCCGATCTGGAGCAGATCGATGGTTTGCGTTGGTGGTTCCAGCTCTACAGCTTTACCGACGCTGGGCTCAATCGGAGCCTCATCGAGCGGGCGCAAGAGGCGGGGGCCGAGGCGATCGTCCTAACGGTCGATCTGGCCGCACTCGGCCATCGGGACCGAGATGCTCATACCGGTTTTGCCCTGCGAGGGAACCGACAGGTGGCCTGTGTTGCCGAAGTTGGGCATCCAGACCCGAAACTGTCCTCGGTCTGGAACTCCCTGGACCACGACATCTCATGGGAGACGTTGCAGCAGGTGCTGACGGTCGCGACCGTCCCCGTGCTCGTCAAGGGCGTACTGCGCGGTGATGACGCGGCCACAGCCATCGCCCAGGGGGCTGCGGGTGTGATCGTGTCCAACCACGGAGGACGCCAACTCGACACCGCGGTGTCGACTCAACGGGCCCTCGTGGATGTGGTCGAAGCGGTGGATGGGCGAGGCGAGGTTCTGGTGGATTCTGGGATCCGCTACGGGACCGATGTGGTCAAGGCCCTTGGTCTAGGGGCATCCGCCGTGTTGGTAGGGCGCCCGCCGCTCTGGGGGCTCGGTGTGGCCGGTCATGAGGGTGTGGCCCGTGTGCTGGCCCTGATGGTCGAGGACTTCGATCGGGCGATGGCCCTGGTCGGGGCGTCATCAGTCGGGGATATCACCAACGACCTCTTCGTTCTACCTCGCTGACCCGCTCCACCGCAACGGTGCAGTCAGCGGTCCCGCCTGTTGGTGGCTATGCGCTTGGCGAGTCACCGCTCTGGCGCAGGTCGATTCGGAATACCAGGACGCCGTCCTCAATAGTGGCGGCCGCATCGCCCAACATGGCGTAGTCCATGAAGTCGTCCTGGGCCTGCTCGATGTAGCGCAACCGGTCCGGACCCTCGATGGGAGGGATTCCCCGGTTGCGCACGGCCTCGGCCCGGGCTCGGAACCGTGCCACCATGTCCGCTGGATCGAATTCGTCGGCCATAGCCCGAGACTAGTGGTCCGTGGCCGTCCAGATCGACGTGGCCACGACCCTTCTTGGGCCGCACTACAATCAGTCCATAATTCTTCGGTGGTGACCCAGGCGCTCGATGTGCGGGGAACAGTCCACCCCTGGTGGGGCAAGGAGTTGGGCTCGTGAAAAAGGGACGCCATCGCCGCTTCGAAGAAGCGCGCAGCCTCAAGCGGTCGGTAGCACCGGATAACCGTCGCTGCCCTGAGTGCAACGCGGAACCCGAAGACACGCACGCCACTTGGTGCATGGCGACCGAGGACGAGTACGACGAGATCCTCGGGAATACCCCCCGTGACACGTCCAAGGACGAGGACGACCCGCTGGCCGAGTAGTCGATGCCGAGTAGTTGTGGTTCGGGGCTCAGGTACCGCACCGGCTCAGTTACCGCACCGGCTCAGTTACCGCACCGGCTCAGGTACCGCACCGGCTCGTCTGACGCTCGGCTCAGCGACGCACCGTCGGGTGGGGGAGCAGGGTGACCTTGGCCTTGGGCGCGGTGCGCTCGTCCAGATAGGCGGCCAACCGTCGGTAGACCTTGGTGCCAGCCATGGTCTCGAGTTCTGTCCGCATGGTCCGATAGACCGGCTCGTGTCCGGTGAACGCAGCCGGGTCTTCGGTGCACCACCAATGGAAGTCGGCACCGCCTTCGCCCCAGTGCTTCCGGTCCCACTGACGCACCACTGACGTGACCCGTCCATCAGCCGTGGATTCGTCCTCGCGGCGCAGCGGAAGCTGCCAGCACACTTCGGGTTTGAGCTCCACGTGGCTGACCCCGCGGGCTTCGGCCTCCAGGTGCAGTGCACATCCGGCCCCTGCGGCAAAGCCGGGACGGTTGAGGAAGATGCAGGCGTCGTCGACCAAGCGGGTGCCCAAGTCGCCTCCGGGGAGCTTCTTGATGACCCCTTTTTGTCCCTTGGCGTGGAACTGCCACCGTTCGGGCCCGAGGGTCTTGGCCACCTTGGCTACCTTGTCGGCGTCTTCCTTGCCCGTGAAGTGGGCACCGTAGGAGCAGCAGCCCTGCACGAGTTCGGGGGCTGGCCCGGTGAGGACTCCCTGGCATCCGTTTCCGAAGATGCAGGTCCATCCACTGGCCAGGAAGGTCACATCGAATATCCAGGTCCGCTCTTCGTCGGGGTCGTCGAAGCTGACCCATTCGTGGGCGTCGTTGGGAACGTGCTTGTGGGAGGAGGACACTGCCATATGATGACAGGCATGAGTGAAGACCGTGAGGACATCGCGCCCGTATTGACAATCACCGCCGAGGCAAAGGCCACCGTGCTCGAGGTGCTGTCCAACGAGGCCGAGTCGGACACGCTGGCACTGTGGTTGGAGGTCAGTGGCGAGGCTGACGGCGCCTTTACCTACGACATGTACTTCCAGGCCATCGCCGATGCCGGGAACGGCGACGTCGTACAGCCCGACCTGCAGCTCCCCGTGGTGGTGCCCGCCGACAGCGTGGCCCGCCTGCAGGGTGCCTCACTGGACTTCGTGACCGATGCTTCGGGTGAAGGTGGCCTGGTCGTAGTCAATCCGAACACCCCGCCAGCCCCCACGCTGGCCGGCTTGGGCTCGATCCCCGAGGTCGACCTGACCGACCCGTTCGCTCAGCGCGTGGTTGCCGTACTCGAGGAGCAGGTCAATCCGAGCATCGCCTCCCACGGTGGGCGTGCTGATCTGGTGGCCGTCGAGGATTCATCGGTCTACCTGCGCCTCAGCGGTGGATGCCAGGGATGCGGCATGGCCAAGGCCACGCTGTCCCAGGGCATCGAGGTCATCTTGCGTGAGGCCATCCCCGAAATCGCCAACGTGGTGGATGTGACCGACCATGCGGATGGCACCAATCCGTTCTACGAGCCAGCCCACAGCTGATCTGACGGATTCGTCCAGCGGTCAGCCCGCCGGTGTGAGGTGCGCGTCGAACCACTCCAGCGTGCGGCCCCAGGCATCGGTAGCGGCAGCCGCGTTGTAGGACGGACGGGCGTCGCAGTGGAATCCGTGCTCGGCATCGGGGTAGCGCACGATCGAGGTATCCACATCGGCCCCGGCGTGCAACTCGTCCCGTAGACGCTCTACGTCCTCGACGGGGATGCTCGGATCGGCATCGCCAAACAGGCCGAGCCACGGGGTCCGCATCGAGGTGATGAGGGGCAGAAGCGTTTTCATCCCCTCGGTCCGGCCGTGGACGATGCCACCTCCGTAGAAGCCGACTGCTCCGCCCAGGGCCAGGTGGCCGGCGGCCAGGAAGGTGACCCGACCGCCCATGCAGAAGCCGACGATCCCGATCTGGCGGTCGTCCCAACCGGCTCCGTGCAGGTACTCGACCGTGGCCTCGATGTCGGCCAGCAGTTCCTCGTCCGTCAGGGCCATGACGTTGGGAATGACGGCGCTGAAGTCGTCGTAGCCGTGGGCAGGGGCGCCGGTGCGATGGAACATGTGGGGTGCCACCGCTAGGAAGCCGGCTGAGGCGAATCGGCGGGTCACATCCTCGATGTGATGGTTGACCCCGAAGGCCTCCTGGACGACGATCACCGCCCCTTTGGCCTGTCCGTCGGGCCGGGCTTCGTAGACGGGCATGGTGCCGACGGGAACATCGAGCGTGAGGGTCTGGGTATCCATGATGCATCTACGATGCCTCGCTGGACGGACGGCGTCCAGTACGTTGCACGAGGTGAACGCCCTCCTCATCGCATACGGCACCCTGGGAGTAGGTATCGGCGCAGTGCTCGATCCGATGGGCCAACAGTTGGCCGACCGAAGCCGGGCCGCTGAAGAACGCCGCCGGATCGAGCGCGCCGATCGAAGGGCCGCCGAGGCCAAGAAGCCCGAGACGGCCGACCTGACAGAGCCCACGGATCTACCCGAGACCCTGGAGCTGGCAGACGTGGTTGAGCAGTCTGTCCTCGAGCCAGCACCGACCCCAGCAGCCGAGCCCGAGGTGATCCGCCACCTCTTACCCGAAGGGCATTCGGTGCCCCGGACGGTAGGTGCGGCCTTTGTCACCGGTGCCCTCTTCGCTCTGGCTGCCTCGCACTTCGGTAGTCACCTGATCCTCGCCCCGTTCTTGGTGTTCTTGGCCATGGCTGTCGTGGTGTCGGTCACCGACCTGAGCCATCGGCTGGTGCCCCGCACGATCATCTACGGGGCCATGGCCCTGGTCGTGCCGCTCCTGGTGGTGGTGTCCGCCGTGGACGACACCTGGGGCTCCTTGGTCGGGTCGGCCATTGCGGCCGCAGCCGCCTTCGGGGTGTTCTTCGCCATCTGGTTCTTCGTACCCCGAGGGATGGGATTCGGTGATGTGCGGTTGGCTGGGGCCATCGGCTGCACGGTCGGCTACCTGAGCCTCCTGCACGCCTACGTCGCCTTCTTGTCGGGCTTCGTGCTCGGCCTCTTGTTGGGCCTGGTGCTGATGATCGGATCCTCAGCCGGGCGTAAGACTCGGATCCCCTTCGCTCCGGCCCTGTGCGCCGGTGCGGTAGTCGCCATCGTGTGGGGAGCCCCGCTGGTGGACCATATCTTCCACGCCAACGGTTGACCCCGTGAGTCGGGACCCCGAGTAGATTTGTCTAGATGCTGCGCTACCTGACCGCCGGAGAGTCTCACGGACGCGCCCTTGTGGTGATCCTTGAAGGAGTGCCGGCAGGCCTTCAGGTCACTACCGAGGAGCTCCAGCGCGAGCTTTCCCGTCGCCGACTCGGCTTCGGCCGGGGCCCACGCATGCGCTTCGAGGTCGACGAGGTGAGCCTGGTCGGCGGGGTGCGTCATGGACGGACGTTGGGTTCGCCCATCGCCATCGAGATCCTCAACACCGAGTGGCCGAAGTGGGAAGAGGAGATGTCTCCTGCCCCCGGCCTGCCCTCCAAGGTCCTCACCCAGCCTCGCCCTGGTCATGCCGACTTGGCCGGGATGCTCAAATACGGACTGAACGACGCCCGTGATGTGCTCGAGCGGGCCTCAGCACGCGAGACGGCCGCCCGGGTGGCGGCGGGCACGGTGGCCAAACTGCTGCTCGGCAAGATCGGCGTCGACATCCTCAGCCACATCGTCCAGATGGGCTCAGCCAAGGCCTCCCCTGGCCCACTCCCTCGTATCGAGGACCTGGCCCGCATCGACGAGTCCCAGGTTCGCTGTGCCGATCCCGAGGCCGAGGCCAGGATGGTGACTGCCATTAAGGCGGCCGCCAAGGCCGGCGATTCGATGGGCGGGGTGGCCGAGGTAGTGGCCTATGGAGTGCCGGTCGGACTCGGCAGCCATGTCCACTGGGACCGGCGTCTCGACTCGCTGGTGGCCCAAGCGCTCATGAGCATCCAGGCCATCAAGGCCGTCGAGATCGGTGAAGGGATGGAGGTGGCCGGACTGCTCGGCTCCGAGGCTCACGATGCCATCCGCATGGCTGACCCCGATGGCGGCGTACACGAAGATGCCGTATCCGAGATGAGCGGCGGCTACGTACGTGACACCCACCGAGCCGGTGGGATCGAGGGCGGGATGAGTACTGGAGCACCGATCGTGGCCCGCCTCTCCATGAAGCCGCTGGCTTCGCTCAACCGACCGACCCTGGGCACGATCGATGTGGTGACCAAGGAGTCGACCGTCTCGTTCAAGGAGCGCACGGATGTGACGGCCGTGCCGGCCATGGGTGTCGTCGCCGAAACGATGATGGCGCTGGTGCTGGCATCTGAGGCGCTGCGGAAGTTCGGTGGGGACTCGGTCGAGGAGTTCACCCGCAACTACTCCGGGTACCTGTCCACGCTGGGTGAGACCCCATCGGCCGCATCGCCCGCCGTCGATGGCTGACCGGCTGGTCCTGGTTGGGATGATGGGAGCCGGCAAGACGACGGTCGGGCGTGCGCTGGCCGGCCGGCTGGGGTGGACGTTCGTCGACTCCGATGCACTGGTCGAGTCGTCTACTGGATTCACGGTGGCCGAGCTGTTCGCCTCCGGAGGCGAGGAGGCCTTCCGGGTCGAGGAGTCACGCGTGCTGGCCGAGGTACTGGCTACAACGGCACCGGTGGTGGTAGCCACAGGCGGCGGTGCCGTCGTGGCTAAAGGAAACCGGACGATCATGGCCGAGTCGGCCGTGGTGATCTGGTTGCGGGCTGAGCCGAGCACGTTGGCCGCTCGGGTGGGCAGGGGCAAGGGGCGGCCGCTCTTGGCTGGTGACCCGGAAGCCACACTGGCCGATCTGGACGAACTGCGCCGGCCGATCTACGAAGAGGTGGCGCAGGTGGTCGTCGACGTCGACGATCTGGAGCCGGCGATGGTGGCCGACCGGATCCTGGCCGCCACGGCATTCGCTCGGAGCAAGCCATGGTGATGGGGTTCGTCGGAGCGACAGTCAACAGAGCAGTCAACAGAGCAGTCAACGAGGCAGTGCTGGCGACCGTGACAGAGTGCAGAACGTGATGCAGATCGTCCCCGTCGAGCTGGCCGACCGTTCCTACGAAGTGACCGTGGGCGAAGGAGCCCGCCACGAACTGGCCCGAGTGGTGGCCGACGCCGTCCCTGGTGCCCGCCGGGCAGTGGTGGTGACCCAGGAAGGGATCGGGATCGAGGTCGAGACAGGTCTGCCCACCGAGGTGTTCACCGTCCCCGATGGCGAGTCGGCAAAATCGCTGACGGTCCTCGAAGAGTTGTGCCGCGGGTTCGCCCGCTCCTCGCTGAGCCGGGCCGATGTGGTGGTAGCCGTGGGCGGGGGAGTGGTGACCGATCTGGCCGGATTCGCGGCTGCCTCGTTCCATCGAGGGACGCCTTACGTCAATGTGGCCACCTCGCTGCTGGCTCAGGTGGACGCGGCCATCGGCGGAAAGACCGGCGTCAACATCCCCGAGGGGAAGAACCTGGTGGGTGCGTTCTGGCAGCCGAGTGCGGTGCTGTGCGACACCGAGGTGCTGGCAACGCTTCCGCCCCGCGAGTGGGCATCGGGCCGAGGTGAGGTCGCTAAGTACGCCCTCCTTGGGATCAGCACCTACCTCGGTGGGCCGCCCACAGCCGATCAGTCGGTCGACGACCAGGTGGCCCGGTGTGCGGCCATCAAGTCTGGGGTGGTGTCGGCCGACGAACGCGAAGGCGACCGACGGATGCTCCTCAACTACGGACACACCCTGGCCCACGCCCTCGAGGCATCGGCGTTCGGAGATGACGAGCGCGATCTGCGCCACGGCGAGGCCGTGGCGGTCGGACTGGTCTACGCGGCACTCCTGGCCCGCCGGCTCGGCCGCATCGACGATGCCCGGGTGGAGTACCACCGCCGAGTGGTGGGTGCCTTCGACCTGACCTCGGGACTGCCGGCCGGATGCGATCCCGAACAGCTGCTGTCGTTCATGGCCCGGGACAAGAAAGCACAGGGGGACATCACCTTCGTGCTCGACGGTCCCGACGGGGTGGAAGTGGTGCGTGGCATCGATCGGGCCGATGTGGTCGCTACCCTGTCGGACATGGAGTCGGCCCCATGAGGGGATCCGGCACGACACAGTGCGGAGGATCGACATGAGTGCGGACGGAGTGATTCTGCTGCTGTCGGGTCCCAACCTCAACCTGCTCGGCGAGCGGGAGCCGGAAATCTACGGAACCGGCACCTTGGAGGACCATGTGGCTGCGGCCCGTGGTGCAGCTGAGGCGCTCGGCTTCACGCTCGAGCATTCTCAGTCCAACCACGAAGGTGACCTGGTCGAGTCCGTCCATGCCGCTAGGGGCGCCACCGTCGCCATCGTGATCAACGCTGGGGCACTGACTCACACGTCCTGGTCACTGCACGATGCGTTGGCTGCCTACAACGGGATCGTGGTGGAGTTGCACCTTTCCAACCCGGCGGCCCGAGAGTCCTTCCGGCACACCTCCACCATCGCCGCCGTATCTGACGGCTGCATTGCTGGGTTCGGTGGCCTCGGCTACCCGCTGGCCGTCGAGGCTGTGGCTCGCATCCTTGCTGCCCGGTCGTGAGCGCCGCGAGCTCGCCAACCGCGGACGGCGATCTGAAGGAGCCGATGGCTCCACTGTCAGTGGCCGGTCGCATCGATCGAGTCCGTGCTCTCCTGGTCGAGGTGGAGAGATCTGATAGCCAGGGCAGCGGTAAGGGCAGTGGCAAGGGCAGTGGCCAGGGCAGTGGCCAGCCCGACGGGCTCCTGGTGACCACCGGGGCGAACATCCGTTGGCTGACCGGGTTCACCGGATCGGCCGGTGTGCTGCTGGTGACCATGAACCGAGCGCTCCTGGTATCGGACGGCCGGTATCGAACCCAGGCGGGTGAGCAGGTCGACGCAGCCGGCGTCGGAGATGTGGTCGAGGTGACCATCGGCGGAGTGACCGCCCAGCGCGAAGCGCTGGCCGAGGCGGCCGGAGCGGCATCGGTGATCGCTCTTGAGGCATCGGATGTGACGTGGTCGGCCATGCAGTCCTGGGAGTCGGTGCTCGCCCCTCGGAGCTTGGTGGCGACCGAGGGGATCGTCGAGGGGCTCCGGGCCGTGAAGGACGGGGGAGAAGTGGCCCGGATGGAGCGGGCGGCCGCCATCGCCGATGCGGCATTGGGTTCGGTCCTCCATCTTCTGGCTGAGGCCGGGCGAACCGATGGCGAAGCAGGCCTGACCGAGAACGGGTTCGCCGCCGCCCTCGACCACGCCATGCGGCTCCTCGGTGCCGAGGACAGCGCGTTTGAGACGATCGTGGCTTCGGGTCCGAACTCGGCCAAGCCCCACGCCCGGCCTGGCCCTCGGGTACTGCGCCGCGGGGATCCGGTGGTCGTCGACTTCGGGGCCGTATTCGACGGCTACCGGTCCGATATGACCAGGACCTTCTGTTTGGGAGGCGCTCCCGTGGGTGAACTGGCCAGGGTGTTCGATGTGGTGGCGGCCTCGCAAGTCGCCGGAGTGGCCTCGGTGGCGCCAGGGGTGGCGACCGGCGAAGTCGACACTGTGTGTCGAGAGGTGATCGCGGGCGCCGGATGGGCCGAGCGGTTCGAGCACGGGACCGGACACGGAGTGGGCCTCGACATTCACGAGGCCCCTGCAGTGGGTTCGGGATCGACTGCTATCTTGGAGCCAGGGTCGGTCGTCACCGTCGAACCCGGCGTGTACCTGCCGGACGTGGGTGGCGTCAGGATCGAGGACACTCTGGTAGTGACCGCCACCGGTAGCCGTGCACTCACCCGTTTCCCGAAGGAAGTAGCCGTCTGATGTCCATCTCCACCAACGATCTCCGCAACGGCATGACCCTGAACCTGCCTGAGGGCCTGTTCAGCGTGGTCGAGTTCCAGCACGTCAAGCCGGGCAAGGGCGGTGCCTTCGTCCGTACCAAGGTCAAGAACCTGCGCAACGGAGCCGTCATCGAGCGCACCTACCGGGCCGACGAGAAGCTCGAGCAGGCCATCATCGACAAGCGCGAGATGCAGTTCCTCTACCGCGACGGTGGCGAGTACGTATTCATGGACAACAGCACGTATGACCAGCTCCAGGTGGAGACCGGCCTCCTCGGAGACGCCGCCAACTACCTCAAAGAAGGCGACGACGCTGTCATCCAGTTCTACGGCGATGAGATCGTCGGCGTGGAGTTGCCCGCAGCCGTCGAGCTCACAGTGACCGAGACCGAGCCCGGCCTCCAGGGGGACAGGGTGTCGGGTGCCCGCAAGCCGGCCACGCTCGAGACTGGCCTGGTCATTCAGGTGCCGCTCTTCATCAACCCCAATGAGAAGATCAAGGTCGACACCCGCACCGGCGAGTATCTGACTCGCGCCTGAGCAACCAGGCAGGGGCGCACACGCGTCTCCAGTCCCCCCTCTCAATATGAGCAATGAACCCGCACCACGCCATCAGTCCCGCGAGCGGGCCCTGACTCTGCTGTATGAAGCCGACCTCAAGGGCGAGTCGCCCGAGGTTGTGCTCGAGGGTCTGTCAGTCACGCCTGATGAGTACGTGACCACCCTGATGCACGCAGTCGGTAGCCGTTCCGATGAGATCGACGTGCTGATCAGCGGGGCTGCCATCGGGTGGGATATCGACCGGATGGCCGTCATCGACCGGAACGTGCTCCGCCTCGCCACGGCCGAGCTGCTCTGCTGTGACGACGTGCCCACTGCGGTGATCTTGAACGAGGCAGTCGACCTCGCCTCAGCGTTCTCGACCGATGACTCGGGCCGGTTCGTCAACGGCGTGCTGGCCACCATCGCCACCCAGTCGCGCAGCTGAACCTGGCGGCCATGGCCGACTCCCACGTGGTTGGAGGGAGGTAAACCGGTGTCGGATTCGCTCATCCGTGTAACAACACTTCGGGGATAGGTTCCGCAGGCTCAGTTCCGCTCCTCACGCATTGTGCGGATGCGGTGCCAGATCAGCCCGGTAACGGCCACGATGGCCGCGACGACGAGGACGGCCACGGTGGACGTGGCGTAGCTGAGCTTCTTCCGCAAGCTGTCGTAGGTGCTCCCGAGTGAGTAGCCGAGCAGCGACTGGGCCGTGACCCAGGTCGTGCAGCCGATCGCGGTGAACGGCACGAACTTGGCGAATGCCATCTCGGCCCGGTCAAGGTCCTTGTCGCTGGGCAACAGGTACTTCCCCCACTTGTCGACGGCCAACCGTTGGCCCTTCAGGCCGGTCAGGTAGCCGACCACCGACCCCATGACCTCGCCAACCACCGCTAGCACGATGACGACCACGAGCGATAGGTGGAAGAACTCGTACGACGGTTCCCTGATGGCCAGGAGCTTGTGGACCTTGTCGCTGGCCAGGGTGCCGCCGCCGATGATTGCGGGCTCGGATCCGGCCGGGATGCCCATCGACGAAACGAAGCGGAGGACGAAGATGGCCAAGAAGCTGTCGCCCAGCACGAAGTTGTTCAGGGTCGAAGACAGGAACTCCGATCTTCAGGCTCGGGCAGACAGTTCGCCGGGTTATGAGGCTCTACGCGATGAGGCGTGGGTGGTGGCCTCTGATTCGAGCAGTTGGTTGAGCATTCCATTGCACGCCTGAGTGCAGCAAGAGCCGGAGCCGATAGTTCTCGAAGTTCCGCAACCCGTGCCCGATCCTGCGGAGCTTCTCGGCGATGAGGTTCTGGGCCTCAGTTGGACCGTTGGAGATGCCGGTCACGTGGTAGTTCAAGAACTGGGTCTCCCACGAGGCGATCGTCTTGGCCAGCCGGGTGAGTTCGGGGACCTCGGCCTCGGCGGCGCATTGGTAGAACGCCACCAGCTTCCATCTTGCGGCCTGGAGTGACCGGGCGGCGTACATGTCCCGCAACAGTTCCTTGGCCAAGATGGACACGCCGACCTCGCCGTCGGGGTCGCCAGATCGGAGTGCGTCGAGCAGCTTGACCCGCTGGCGATCGCTGAGCCGCTCCCACCCTCGAGTCATCAACCGACGGGTCGAGTACAGCGGATCGTCCTTGTGGCCCCGGTGCCCGAGGGTCTCTTGTTGGGTCCGTCGGCGGACGTCGTCGACCATGGTGTTGGCGAGCTTCACCCCGTGGAAGCAGTCGACGGTGACGATGGCGTCGGGTAGGTAGGCCAGGATGCCCTTCAGATAGCCCCGATGGGGATCGATAGCCACGGCATGGACTCCTTGGAGCCACGAGCGCTCCGCCTGGGACAGCCAGAAGGCCACGTCATCGGCGTTGCGGCCCCGCACGACGTCTAGGAGCCGACCACGGCGCACGTCGACGAAGCAGGTCACGTACTCGGTGTGATGTTGGCCATTGGCGCACAGCATCTTGTGCTCGTCGACGCCCATGGCCACCACGCCATCCAGGCGCCCCGGAGCGTCCACCAAGGGCTCTCCATGGCGCCGCACGCATCTCATGGCACACGCCCAGGCGACCCCAAGGTCCCGGGCCGTCTTGGCCACCGAGCAGCCGTCCTGGCCGACGAGGCGACAGATCTCGAACGATGCCCGAAACGTCAGCGAGTCCAGGACCAGATCGCTGGTCTCGGTGAAGCTCTTCGTCTCACAGTCCGGGTCCCGGCACAGCCACCGGCGCTTCCTCCAGACCAGGCGCACCGGCCGACCACCTGACGGCAGGTCTCGGACTTGGACCACTGATCGGCCGTGTCCAACTGCTCGAACCCCACAGCTGCCACACCCCACTACATCGGCGGCGGTCTCGACCGAGATGAAGAGTTCCCCGGCCTCCTCGATCGAGGCCAGCACCACAAAGCCGTCCATTCCCAACAACGCGGTCGCGCCGCTACTACCGTGATCCATGTCCCGTGTCCTCCGCTCTCGCTGGCTTAGTAACCGCAAGAATCGGAGGCCACGGGGCCT
>Ga0194050_1000210_pt1 | contig 19646 bp, 17 predicted proteins | sample SepL2310m_MetaG_FD_148657 | JGI IMG/M metagenome (GOLD analysis project Ga0194050, IMG submission 148657) | Anoxic zone freshwater microbial communities from boreal shield lake in IISD Experimental Lakes Area, Ontario, Canada - Sep2016-L239-10m | ecosystem: Environmental > Aquatic > Freshwater >...
GTAATCAAGTGAGCCGAGAACCCTGTATTGGAAGTAACTATTCAGGTCCCCTGATGGTCGCGTCCACCACCTCCGCGACCAACGCGCGTACCGTGGAGAATTCCTCCCCGCGACCCCAGCCCTGACGCTCCGACCTACGAGCAGATTGCGTCCGAGAACGCGCTACTGCGGGCACAGGTGTCCATGCTTGAGTCGAAACTGGCCGACTTGGAAGAGCGTCTCGGCCGCAACCCCCGAAACTCCTCGATGCCGCCGTCGGCTGAAGGGTTCTCGAAGCCCACGTCACCGTCTCGGGCCGAACGGCGGGCTGCTGGTCGCAAGCAGGGCAAGCAGCCCGGTGCGCCCGGCAAGCATCTGGCTCAGGTGACAGATCCGGACCAGGTGGTCGTCCACACCCCACCGTCGTGCTCGTCCTGTGGGTCCGGCCTGGAAGATGGCGAAGTCGTCGGCTCCGAACGTCGCCAGGTCTTCGACCTGCCTGAGATCCGCCTGGTCGTCACCGAGCACGTGGTCGAGCGCCGGAGGTGCCGGTGCGGATGCACCACGAAGGCATCCTTCCCGAAGGCCGCCATCGCTTCTGCTTGTTACGGACCGGGCATCCGGGCCTTGGCTGCCTACCTGGCGGTCCACCAGCACCTACCCATGGACCGGATGGCGCAGCTGTTCTCTGATGTCCTCTCGGCCCCGGTGTCGGTCGGCGCCCTGGCCCAGATGGTGACCGAGGCCGCAGATGCCACTACTCCGTTCTTGGCGGCCACCCGTGAGCTGCTCCAACATGCTCCGGTCGTGCACTTCGACGAGACCGGCGGCCGGGCTGCGGGCAAGCTGCACTGGGTCCACTCGGCCTCGACCGGCCGGCTCACGTTGTTGGATTGTCATGCCAAGCGGGGCCGAGCGGCCATGGACGACCTCGGAGTGATCGGTGAAATGTCCGGGGTGGCTGTCCATGACGGCTGGAAGCCCTATCGCCACTACGACCTCGAGCACGCTCTCTGCAATGCCCACCACCTCCGAGAACTGAAGGCCGCAGGAGTCGGGTGGGACCAAGAGTGGGCCAACGATCTGGCTGGACTACTGGTCGAAGCGAAACATGCCACCGAAGCGGCCCGGGCAAGCGGATTCGACTCCCTCGATGCCGCCACCCTGCACTCCATCCGGGTCAGATATGGCCAGCTCGTGGCCAAGGGCTTCCACCTCAACCCTGCTCCCGAGTGCCAAACGAGCCGGCTACGAGAAGAAGGCGTTCAACCTGCTGCGTCGGCTAGACACCCAGCGCGCTGACGTGTTGCGATTCGTCACCGATTTCGCTGTGCCGTTCGACAATAACCAGGCTGAGCGCGACATCCGCATGGTGAAGCTCCAACAGAAGATCTCTGGATCGTGGCGAACCCTCGAGGGCGCACGGAACTTCTGTGCCATCCGGAGCTACGTGTCGACCCTACGCAAGCAGGACCACAACGTGCTCGCCGGACTACGCCAGTTGTTCGAAGGTCAAGCCTGGATCCCCGCCGGGGCCTGAATAGTTACCCTCGAACATGAACCAATGGTGTAGCGCGCCAAATTTCGTGCGGCCGTGACCCAAGGGGATGAGCGACCAAGCGGCCGTATCAGGGAGTGTTGAACTACAAGAATGTAGTTATTATTTCGGACTGGAATTCCAATCCATCGAACACAGAACAACGAGCTCAGCATACGAACGTGTGTTCCCTAAAAAAAGACGCTGAACTGGGGAACTAGGACGAACGACGTGCCTACACGGCTAGATGTGCGGCCCTCTTCTGCCCTATCCGGGAAGCCCCCCATAGGGTGTCACACCCCCCTCGTAGGTTTCCCCATATGGGAGATAACGACATGGACACCGTGCTCGATGACGGGCATACGATCTGGCTCAAGGAGATCGATCAGTGGCTGGTCTACGACGGCCTGCTCGACGGACTGCCGACCGAACGGCTCAATGCCAGCCTGATTGACCACATCATGGTGAGCGCCGCAGTCGGAGGACGGCGAGCGGTCCTGATTACGCCCAATCAGACGCGGCCGGCCGGTACGGGCGGGCCGGACTCTGGAGAGGATGCATACTCGCTCCTACCTCGGATGGCCGTCCGGGCGCGTTTCGAATCACTGCAGCCCGTGTCTGGGGGTGGGGACTTCTCAGAGCTCACCGTGGTGTGGTTCCAAGACACATGGGCACTGCCCATCGACGGTGGTGTCTTGGAGAAGATCCGGTCGGTCAACTGGACCGGATCGGCCAGGGACATGATCTGGTAGCCGGTCACGCGGTGTGGGTGCCGAGGAGTTGCTGATCAAGATGGCCAAGCGCCGGACGGCCTCGATCGCTCACTGATGCGCCGTGGCCAGACGTGGACCGAATACCTCGACTACCAGACAGCATCGTGACCGACCGGCGATCCCCTTTAGAGGTCCTCGAGCACCGCTAGGGCATCGAGGTCGAGTGCTTGCTGAGCGTGACGAGACACACTGGCCAGGAACATCCGGTCTCCCCGGTCGGTCTGCTTGACCATCATCGAGGCCCCGACTCCCATCATCAGTCCGCCGAAGCACTCCGTGCGGTAGTCCGCCACCAGCGACTCGAGCGAGTAGCCCTCGACGCCCCGGTCGACAAGTGCCTCGTAATAGCCAGCGATGAGCTCGTCCTGTGCGGGCCTGCGCACCTCGGGCTCCAGACTGCCTCCGATGAAGTACGCCAGGTCGTAGGCGCCCATTCCCCAGTTGATGGTCTGGAAGTCGACCACCACCGGATCGGGACGGTCGGGGGTGAACAGGAGGTTGTCCAGGCGGAAGTCGGCATGGACGATCGTCCGCGGACCTCGCTCCCTCGTCATCCAGGAGCTGAGGTGGGGCATGAAGGACTCGAGCACTTCGATGTGATCTGGCGCCAGCCGGTCCCGGTATCGACTGAGGAAGCCCGGTAAGACCCCGGCAACGATCGCCGCGGTGAACTCCTCGCCTGCCGGGGTGGCCCGATTGATCCACTCCCGCCGTGCCAGGTCAGTGTCTCCCCAGCACGGGGCGTGGAGGGCGGCCATCTGCCCGATCGCCGCAGCGGCGACGGTGGCATCGCATCCGTCGATCTCGTCGCCCTGGGTGGCGTTGTGCACGTCCTCGAGCAGGAGGGTGAACCATGCCTCGTCGGGATCGAGCGCGGCAAACAGCACCCGGGGCAGGCGGGTCCCCACCCGTGGCGCCACCTCGATGTAGAAGCGCACTTCGACCTCGTAGGCCCGCATGATCTTTCCGGTGGCGTGACTCATGGTGTCCAGAGACGCGAACTTCCCCACCACGCTGGCTGGGCCGATACCGGCTGGCTCCGTGCGCAAATTGAAACGGACCGTGTCGGACATCTGTCCGGTGCCGACGGGTTCGGGGGAGAAACTGATGACAGCGGCATCTCGGGGAAGGAGTCCTTGGGACCCCAGGACCGTGGTCAGCCAGCCGGCGTCCACATCGTCGGCTGAGCGTCGGACCTCAGCCGGCCCTAACAGCAACGGATGGGCGCCTCGGCCCGAGTCACCGGGAACCCGATCGGAGGCACGGGTCATTCGAGGCCGGCCAGTCGGGGGCTGATGGTGAGCCCGCCGTCTACCCGCACGACTTGGCCGTTGATGAAGCCAGCACTGTCGGACAAGAGGAAGCCGACGACGGCCGCTACATCTTCGGGTGTACCCAGTCGGCCGAGTGGGTTCTGCTCGGCGAGGCGAACCCTGCCGGCTTCGGGGACGCCCCGGGCCGCCGTGTCGGTGAGGATGAAACCGGGGGCGATCATGTTGCACCGGATCCCATCTCGGCCGTAGCGGGCAGCCACATGGCGGCCCAGCTGCTCGATGGCTGCCTTGGACACGCCATAGGCGACTCGCCGGTGCTCGCCGATGGACGCCGACCCCGAGGAGATCAGCACGATAGAGCCCCCTCCCCTGGCCCGCATCAGGGGGATGACCTGGCGGATCAGCACCAGCCCACCGGTGGTATTGGTCGCCATGACCCGGTCCCACGTGTCGAGGTCGACATCCTCGGCCCCTAGGTCGGTGCGGAAGTCCGTATAGGCAGCGTTGTGGTCGAGTAGATCGACGCCCCCGAAGCGGGTATGGACCTCACGGACCATCGCTTCCACGGACGGGGCATCGGACACGTCGCAGGTCAGCCCGATGGCCTCGTCGCCCTGACCATTGATCTGCTCGGCCACCGCTCGGGCACCATCAGCGTCGCGGTCGGTGACTGCGACCCTGGCTCCGAGTGCGGCAAGGTGCACGGCGGTGGTGGCACCGATCCCGCGGGCGGCACCGGTGACGATCGCCACCTTTCCTTCGAGGGAAGCAACTACCGACGACGACATCACAAACAGCTCGACGCGGTCGGAAGCCGAAGCGGTGCTCGCAACGTGGATTCCCGTGACACAGCCGGTGGCATGGCTGCACGGTAGCCAACCGAGCCGGCCGCCGTCTACGCGAGTTCCCCGTGACGCGAGCCAGCGCCCGCCCCACAACCATGGGACCGGGCGCTCGACTCTGTATGACTTCGGAGAGCAGGCAGTGGTGGGGAGTGGCTACCAGGGAACTGGGGACGTTCCTGTCTTGACATCGCTCCGACTTCGAGATGCATGTCCACGACGAACCTGGGCCTACGGGTGACCACCCGTCGATCCCTCGCCACCCGCCCTCAGAACGGGAAACCGGTGGGTAATCGCAAGGGCGCCTCCATTGGAATCCGGAAGGATTCCTCACTCCCCATGGTAAGGATCGGACGGCACCGCCGGCAGAGGCGAAGGTCCTGACAACACGCTAACTCGGTTGCAGAATGTGCACGAGCCCAGTCGATGGGCGGGATCAGCCAGCCACCAGCGATGGGCGCGACACGGCGAACATCAGCAGACAGGTGACGACGGTCACCAACGTCCACGACCACGCAGCCCGGGGTTTTGACCGAAGGGTGGTGAAGACGACCATGGCGGCAGCCGCCAAGGATGCAGCAAGCAGCGCCGACTGGACCCCTCGGGCACTGCCCCCCAGCATCCAGATCACGACAGCACACGATGTCATCAGCACCACTCCAGTGAGCAGCGCGTCGCGCGCGGTCATGCGTTGGGGGAGGCCGGCGATACCGGACTGGGCATCGTCCTCCCGGTCAGCCAGGGTGTTGATGAAGTGGGCGCCGATACCGAGCAGCGCAGTGGCAAGCATGATGGCCGGACGAGGCCAAGGATGGCCGGGCAGCCCGAGGGTGACGAAGGCCGGGAGGAGCCCGAAGGAGAGGGCGTAGGGGAGCGGGCTGGCCACCGTGGCCTTGATTCCGAGGTTGTAGGCCCAGGCTGACGCGATCGCTACCAGATGGACGATGGCCGCCCGCCATCCGGACAGCAGGGACAAAGGAACTGCCGCCACCAGGGCCGTGCAGGCAGCCGCCCGCACCATGCCCATGCTGACGGCGCCGGACACAATGGGCTTGTCCATCCGCCCAGTGGCGATGTCACGGCCGGCATCGAACCAGTCGTTGCTCCATCCGGTGGAGAGCTGGCCAGCCAGCACAGCCACGGCCACGGCCAGGCAACCGAGGGCTCCTCGGCCGGCCAGCACGGCCAAACCGGTGGTCATGGCCGTCACGGCCAGAGTGGGTTGGAAGTGGCAGGCCCGAATCAGACCGAGTACCCAGCCACCACCGACAGTGTCGCCAGCGTCCACGGCCGGCGTCGGAGGTTCCAGGGCCACAGGCCACCCTAGGCCGGGATCAGTCGCCCAGAGACCTAACGACCCGAGCCTCGGCGACCTAGCGGAGTCCCCATTCCTACAAGGAATAGGAGCGCGCGGCTCCGTTGGGGAGCAGTAGTCCGTGGCTAAGCGTCTCCACCATGAGATGCTCGATCCCTGAGGCGGGCACGGGCCGCGAAAATAGGTATCCCTGGCCGTGGTCACATCGCTCATTGCGGAGACCTTCGAACTGCTCGGCGTGCTCGATGCCCTCGGCCAGGGTCGTCAGGCCCAGTGTGTGACCGAGTTCCACCAGCGTGTGCACCAATGCGGCAGCATCCGGCGAGATGGTCATCTCCGACACGAACGACCGGTCGATCTTCAAGATGTCGACCGGAAACTGTCGCAGATAGGCCAGCGACGAGTAGCCGGTTCCGAAGTCGTCGATAGAAAGGAGAACTCCAAGATCCTTCAACCGGTGGAGGCGAGCAACGGTGGCGTTGGCGTCCTTCATCAGGACGGATTCGGTGATCTCGATGATGAGCGAGCTAGGGGAGAGGCCATGGGTCAAGAGCGTCCGGCCCACGTCATCGACGAACTCGTTGGACTCGAGTTGGCGCATGGAGACGTTGACCGACATGGTCAGGTCGTAGCCACCGGCTCGCCAGAGAGCCAGCTGTCTGCACGCCTCACCGAGGACCCACCGGCCGACAGCGACGATGTCGCCGCTGTCCTCGAGCACCGGGACGAACTGGTCCGGGCCGAGCGTGCCCTTGGTCGGGTGCTCCCAGCGGATCAGCGCCTCGACCCCGCGCAGCTGTGCGCGTTCGAGATCGAAGATGGGCTGGTAGAGCAGGCGGAACTCCCCGGCGGCCAGGGCAGAGTCGAGTTCAGCTCTAAGGGTGAGGCGCTCGCTGGCGGCCAGGTGCATTGACTCCTCGAACTCGATGGCCTGGTCCCGGCCGGCCGCCTTGGCCCGATAGAGAGCGATATCGGCGTCGCGCAGTAGGTCGAGGGCCGACACGCGGTCGCCCGAGGCGATCCCGACGCTGGCTGACACGTTGATGGGGAGAGTCTCGAACCCTTCTACGAAGAAAGGAGGTCGAAGAACCTGACGTATGCGTTCCGCGATCGAATCCGGTCCCTCGGCCAGCGATACCCCTTCAGCCAAGATGACGAACTCGTCACCTCCGAGTCGACCGACGGTATCGCTCGAGCGCAGCAGGCCGACCAGCCGGCTGGCCACGGCCTGGAGCAGGCGGTCGCCGGCGGCATGGCCGAGCGAATCGTTGGCATCCTTGAAGTTGTCGAGGTCCACGTAGAAAGCGGCCACCGGTTCGCCCTTGCGACGAGCCCGCACGAGCATCTGGTCGGCACGGTCCAAGATGAGTTGGCGGTTGGCCAGGCCGGTCAACGGGTCGTGAAGGGCACGATGGGAGAGCAGTTCCTCGAACTTCTTGCGCTCGGTGACGTCGCGCACATTGGTCACGTATCCAGCCACCGATGGACGGGTGATCTGGTTAGAGATGATGGCTTCGACATCGCGTACGGTCCCGTCCTGGCGCAGCATCCGGAACTCGATGATGGCCGTGTCCGAAGAGGCTTGGAAGGCAGGTCCGAGCACTCGGCGGAGCAGATCCCAGTCCGACGGGTGCACGTAGTCGGTGGCCGTGGTCCCGAGCATGGCGGCAGGCTCGTAGCCGAGGAGCTCCTTGGCCGCCGGAGAGACGTAGCGGTAGAGCCCATCGGCATCCACGATCATGGTCACGTCGGACGAGTTCTGGATCAGGGACCGGAACCGGTCCTCACTTCGACGGACGGCAACTTCGGCGGCCTCTTTCTGCTCGATGATGGCCCCGGCCATGCGGATCACGAAGAACAAGACGATGACACCCATCAGAGTCAGGGCGGTCGATTGAGAGAACGAGAGCATGGAGGGCACCCATTCGTGCGAAATACACAGCTCCCCGACGGCCATACCCAAGAGGCTCCACAGGGCTACCGGCCGCCAAGCCCACGAACCACCCACGGCGATGTCCTCGAGGGCGATGAAGGCGTAGGCGCCCCACAGCACCGGGCCCCAACCCGACAGGTAGATGACGGCGGTGACGGCGGCGACCTGGGTAGCTACTCGGAGATGGAACGTGGCCACGGTGAGATGGGTGGCATAGACGCGGTCGACCATCAGGTTGCTGACAGGGATGGCGATGAAGATGCCGAGCCACACCAAGGAGGACTGGCGAGACACGTAGTGGAACTGCATGAGCGCCAAGATGGCCAGGTAGGCCACGGGACCGATCAGGTAGGCCAGGCTGGTCGGGCCGAGGCGGAGACGAGCCGCTCCGACCCGAGGCGCGCCGACCCGAGGCGGGCCGAGCACCATATCGTCAGGGTCGGGCTGTGTGACGTTGGCCATGTTCCGACATCGTCCCCTTGTCGCGCCACACCGCGCGCCGGGGGCTCTTCTACGTTCGGCGCAATGAGGCACGAACTTGAACTCAGGGACCCAGTCCGAGGGGAAGATCCCTGTTCAGGGAGGCGCGGGTCAGGGGAGGACTGCCGATGCGGAGCGAGGGGGTAGAGGCGAGGGGGTAGGCGCGACGGGGCCGATCAAACCCGCCAGGCGGCTGCCTTCAGCCGTGCTGCCAGAACCGGTTCTGTAGGCTGCGCAGCCCGGGCAGGGCCGCTCGGTCGAGTCGGTCGAGCTCCTCCCCGTCCAGGGTCCATCCGAGGGCTCCCGCATTTTCCTCCGCCTGGTGCCGGTTCTTGGCCCCGGGGATGGGCACTGCGCCCTTGGCCATCACCCAGTTGAGTGCGACCTGACTGGGGAGCTTGCCACCCCGAGCCTCGCCGATGCTGCGGAGCTCGGCGACGATGCCGTCGACCACCTCCATCGGGTGGTTCGAGAAGTTGCGCTTTCCCGGGGGAGGGTTGGCGGCGGAATATTTGCCGGTGAGTCGGCCCTGTCCGATAGGGGAGTACGCCAGAGGCAGTACGCCGAGTTCAGCGCAAGCGGCCAACAGTCCGCTGGTTTCGGGGGAGCGACGCAGTAACGAAAATTCGATCTGGTTGGTGGCCAGGCGCATGCCATGTTGCTGCAGTGCGGCTGCCATCGAGCGGGTCTCCTTGATGGAGTAGTTCGACACGCCGACCGCTTTTACCAATCCCTCACCGTGGGCGGCGGCCAGGGCACCGGCCAGGGCGGCGTGCGATCGCAGGCTGATGGGGCCATGGATCTGGTAGAGGTCGACCGACTCGAGCCCGAGCCGGCCCAGCGATGCCCGCAGCGATGCCAGGAGCGCGCGTTGCACGTTGAGCTTCCAGGGTGACGGCATGAACTTGGTGGCGATTACCGAGCCAGTCGCACGCTTGGGGTCGTCGGCCAGCAACGTTCCGATGATCCGTTCGCTCTCCCCACTTCCGTAGACCTCAGCCGAGTCGAAGAAGGCGGCACCGGAATCGACCGATGCGTCCCAGGCCTCACGGATCGAGTCCCGGGTGAGATCGGTGTCATAGCTGCCCATGCCCCAGGTCGACGAGTCGCCCCAGGCCCAGGTGCCCACGCCCAGCAAGGGGATCGTGACATCGGATCCGGCCAGGGTTCGGTGTTCGGTGGTCATGGACCAACGGTACTTGGCTCGGGCATCCTGCTACTCAAGGTGCACGCTGGGGGGCCGATGAACCCACTATGGGAGAACCAGTCCTCGGACCACGGATTCGCCAGGTCGAAGCAGTTGGTGACGACGATCTGACCAGGATGCTGCGCGATCTCCCCGATGCTGTTCTGGTGGTCGATGCCACTGGGGATGTGCGCTGGGCGAACGCCAGCACCGAGCGGATGTTCGGTCGCTCTATTGGCGAATCGGTAGGGATGTCCGGCCTCGACTTCGTCCATCCCGAGGATCTCCACTTCGTCCTTTTGTCGTTGGTCAGCATCCAAGACAAGGAGGTCGGGGCCCCGATCGAGGTGCGTCTGCGCACACCCGACGGCTGGCGGTTGGTGGAGATGAAGGGGTCCCCGATCACCTGGTTCGATACCGGGTGTGTGCTGCTGAGCCTCCGTGACTTGACCGATCGGCGCCGCTTCGAGTTGGCGCACAACCAGGACGCACGGTTTCGGGCCGTAGTGCAGAACGCAGCCGTGGTCACCATGCTGGTAGCACCTGATGGCACCGTCATGTCCTGCTCGGGTGCGCTGTCGCGCCTGCTCGGCCACGATCCTGAACTGGTGGAAGGACGGCCGCTGGCGCACCTGGTGGAACATGGCGATCGACATGCGCTGGAGACGGCGCTTGCACGAAGCGCCCAAGGGTCGAGGTCCATCGCTCCGGTGACGGTATGCGTCAACCTCAGCCGCAAGATGGGCTCGGCATCAGTCCCCTTCGAGTTGGCCGTCGTGAACCTGGTCGATGATCCGTCGGTCGGGGGCTACGTCATAACCGGCCACGACATCACGGATCGGATGCGGCTCGAGGAAGAACTGTCGTATCAGGCGTTCCATGATTCGCTCACCGGGCTTGGAAACCGAGCCCTCTTTCAGAACCGACTGACCCATGCCTTGGAACGGACGGAGCGGTCGCGTGACCAACTGGCTGCGCTGTTCCTCGACATGGATGGGCTGAAGGAAGCCAACGACCGTTTCGGGCACGCCGTGGGCGATGCCTTGCTCCGGTCGATGGGGGCGGTGCTGGTGGGCAACATCCGCAAGGCAGACACCGCGGCTCGGCTCGGTGGCGACGAGTTCGGGGTGATCGTCGAGGACTTCGACCATCCCGGTGAAGTCTTCGCTCTGGCCGAACGCATCTTGGACGAGTGCCGCCAACCCATGGTCATCGGGAGAACCACAGTGTCGGCCACGGTGAGCATCGGCTTCTCTTTTTCGGAGCCGGGGATCACGCTCGACGAACTGATGTCCCATGCCGATCGGGCCATGTACACAGCCAAGGATCGAGGGAAGGACCGCTTCGAAAAGTTCGAGGAGTGGATGCTGGTCGCCACCGAATCGGTCTGAGGGCCCAAGAGACCCGGCCCGAGGGTCCGGATCTCCAGGTCTGCGCTACCTGGTCTTGTGGTCCGTCACCCCTGCCTCGACGGTTCGCATCAAGTGGTTGGACACGCCGCGTTGTAGCTCGGTGACCGTCTGGTCACTGACCCGATGCCGCCTTACGATCTTCCTCGGTGAACTCGAGGGCGCTGGCCTCGCCTCGGCGCATCTTGCCCATGGACATGGACACTGAAGACCATGCCTCTTTGATTCCTTCGGATGACGGTTCGAAGGTGAGCGCCGTCTCTGCGGCGAACCCCATGTGTGCACCCTCTTCGATGGCGTCCTGGTTCGCCCCGAGGAACATGAAGTCCCACCCACCGGCCACCTTGGCCTTGACCGACTTCATGACCTTGGAACGGGTCCACTCGCTGCTGGCGTTCTCCATGCCGTCGGTGATGACGGCGAACAGCACATGATCCGGCTGATCATCAGGCGCCAGCCCCTTGAGTCGACTCTCCACTTGGCCGATGGTGCGGCCGATGGCATCCAAGAGGGCGGTGCTGCCCCGAGGGATGAGCAGGTAGTCGGCCAGCTCGGCGATGGGTGTGGCATCGGCCACCAACTCGTACTCACTGTCGAACTGGGCCAGCGTGACCAGACAGGTGCCAGCCACTTGGCTCTGTTCCTCGAGCAGAGTCTTGATGCCGCCCTCCATATCTTCCTTGATCGACGTCATGGAGCCGCTGCGGTCGACTACCAGCACCACCAGAGTCGTCTGGTCAGCGGCGTCGGCTTTCACGGTCTTCTTGACCACCTTTTTGGCGGTCTTCTTCACCGGCTGCTGCACGGACTTGTCCACTGACCCCTCCTGGTTCTTCGTCACGTTCTTCGTTTCGTTCTTCGTCACGTTCTTCGTCACCTTCTGTTCCGCCTTCCCCTTCGTCGTTGCTGTCTTCATCAGGAACTTCCCTTCTGGCGACCCGCTCGCCGCCGCTTGCCTTCCTCCGTCTTGGAGGGTTGGGCCTTTGCTTCTTGGATCAACTGGTGCACCCTGGACGGGCTCACACCGAGCTGCTCGGCCAGACCACGCACCGATGTGCCGAGGTCGTAGGCATCGGCCGCCGCATGGGCCCGAACTGCTGACAGCCGCTCCACGGCCACCTGGTGCTCGGCGAGCTCTTCTGTAGCCCGCCGATACCGCTCTTGGGGGTCAGGAACATCCTCGAGCCAAGCCAGGAACGCATCGGTGTTCCGTGTCGTTTCGGGCGTCGGATCGGAGTGCTTGCCGGTGGCCATGTACAGGGAGTCTACACAGAGCGGGGAGGCCTGTCAAGGGGGACTGGACAAGGGGCGCGCCGGGTTGCCGATCGGAGTCGTTCGCTGAACCGGGCGAACCGGAGAACGTGCTGGATGCGGAGGTAATCATCTGTCAGCACCCTACGAAACAGGTGTGACATCCTGGCGGCAGATCAGCCCAGCGAGTCGACGATCTGGCCTTGGACCTTGCGCATGCCGCGGAGCCACCGCTCGCGGTCGCCAGCCCGGCGCTGCTCGTACTCGGCCACCACTGGATGGGGGAGAATCAAGAAGCGCTCATCGGCTACGGCTTCCATAACGATCTGCGCCACCTCGGCCGGCAGCATCATGCCGTCGCGACCAGCCGTGGAGACGGCGAAGTCGCGGCCGAGGTTGTCGCCCGCGGCATCCTCCTCGTCGTCGCCGGCGCCGGTCATGGCCGTCCAGACACCTTGGGGGCACAGGCACGAGACCTTCAGCCCGGCGTCACCGTGGGTGATCGACAGCCACTCGGCCAAGGCCACAGTGGCGTGCTTCGTCACGGCATACGGAGCGGAGCCCAATTGGGTCAGCAGCCCGGCGGCTGAGGCCGTGTGGATCAGATAGCCCTCCCCCCGAGCCAGCATGGAGGGGAGCACAGCGCGAGCCGCGTAGATGTGGCTCTGGACGTTGATCTTCCAGATCCGGTCCCACTCAGGATCGAGCACCTCGACGCCGCCGGGCACCACGATGCCCGCGTTGGCACAGAAGATGTCCACCGGCCCGTAGGCCTCTTCGGCCGCGGCTACCAACGCGATCACATCGGACTCGTCCGCCACATCGCAGCGGACGGCGATGGCGGAACGTCCGTCAGCCACCAGCGCCGTCGCTACCTTCTCTGCACCAGATCCATCGACGTCGGCCACCACGACGCCGAGCGCCCCAGCCGCGGCGAACGACCGGCACAGTGCACGGCCGATACCTGCCGCCCCGCCGGTCACCACCACTACGCGCCCGTTGATGTCCATGCTCAGTGACCCCTACCCATGCGCTTCTCCATATAGTCGGCATACTGCACGAGGTCGGGGTCGGCGGCGAACTGGTCGGCGAACTTCTCCCGGGCCCGTGCCCGCATGGCCGGTAGGTAGTCAGTGGGCCAGTAGCCCTCATGGGGTTCGTATCCCTTGAGCACATTGCGAGCCACTGTCACCTTGTGCACCTCGTCGACACCGTCCATGACGCTCATGGTCGGTGCACTGGCCCACATGGCTTGGAGCGGGGTGAGGTCGGTGACCCCTAGCGATCCGAAGATGTGGATGGCCCGGTAGGAGACGTCCTTCAAGACCTTGGCCGCGGTGTACTTGCAGGCAGCGATCTGGGTCCGGGCCTCGGCCGTAGAGGAGTTGTCGATGGTCCATGCCGTCCACAGCACCAGCAACCGCAGCATGTTGATTTCGGCATAGGAGTCGGCCACCGCTTCTTGGACCATCTGGTGATCAGCGATGAGCTTGCCGTGGGATTGGCGGCTGAGGGCTCGCTCGCACATCATGTCAAAGGCCCGGCGGCACTGGGCAATGGCCCGCATGGCGTGGTGGATGCGGCCCCCACCGAGCCGGCGCTGGGCCAGGACCTTGCCGCCATCTTCGGGACCAAGCAGGTGATCGAGGGGGATTCGCACCTCGTTGTAGATGATGTGGTCGTGCGTCCGGGGCTGGTCCATGATCTCGACCCCCGGCGTGTCACGGGGCACGATGAAGATGCCGTTGGTGCACATCACGAAGATGATGTCGGCATGGCGACCGGCGCTGGTGAACCACTTCTCTCCGTTGATGACCCACTCCTCGCCGTCTCGGACAGCGGTAGTGGTGAACAGGTTCGGGTCGGATCCGCCGGCCGGCTCGGTCATCGAGTAGGCCGACCAGATCTCCTGGTTCATCATGGGGACCAGCCAGCGTTCCTTCTGCTCCTCGGTCCCATAAGCCGCCAGGATCTCCATGTTCCCGGTATCGGGGGCTTGGCAGCCGAAGAGGGACGGAGCACTGGAGTACCGCCCCAGGACTTCGTTGAGGAGGGCCAACTTGAGCTGGCCGAACCCGGGTCCACCCAGGTCTTCGTCCAAGAAGAGGGCCCACAGGCCGCGCGCTTTGATCTCATCCTGCAGTGGATCGACCAAGGCGGCCATCTTCGGGTCGCGGCGGCGCATCCGCACCGCGTAGGGGAAGACCATCTCGAGGGGCTCTACCTCGTCGCGGCAGAACTGCGCCACCCAGTCGAGCTGCTCTTGGAACTCTGGCTCCGTCGAGAAATCCCATGCCATGTGTGCGGCCTCCCCATGATCGGTCTCCGTACCTGTTCGAGATCCGCATGGATCCGCATGGATCCGCGGCTAGACAGTGGAGGTATTGACAGTAAATATGCCACTACTTAGGCTACCAGGAGTCCGTCTCGAACGGCAGTTGAATTTGCGTCCGTTTGCCGCCGTATCGCACCGCTAGGAAAGGCACATCAGATGGCCACTCGAAGTGAGACCGTGCAGAATCTCCGGACTGTTTTCGCCTCGTTCGGCGAGGTGGTTGGTCGCATCCCTGCGGACGGGTGGCAGGTGCAGTCGCTGTGCCCGGCATGGACGGTGCGCGGAGTCGTCCATCATGTGACGACCGTCGAGAGCGCGCTCGTGGGGTGGCGGCCGGGTAGCGACAGCCCGTTCAGCGCCATGCCGGCCATCGCCGAAGAGTTGGCGCAACTCGATGACGCCGCACTGCTGGCCCGCTACCAGGACATCACTGCGCTTCGCATCGAGGATCTGGCCACCATGACCGAGGCGGAGTTCGAAGAGCCCTCGATCACCCCGGTCGGCCCCGGCACCTACGCCGGGTTCATGAGGATCCGGGTGTTCGACGTGTGGGTGCACGAGCGCGACATCCGGGTGCCGCTCGGCCTTACCGGGGACGACGGTGGTCCGGCTGCCGAGATGTCCCTCGACGAGGTCCAGTCATCGATCGGCTTCATCGTGGGGAAGAAAATCGGCCTCGCCGATGGGGCCAGTATCCAGATCGACCTCACCGGGCCCGTGACCCGCACGCTGTGTGCCCGGGTAGACGGTCGGGCTGCGGCCGTCGACAGCTTGGACGACCCGACCATCACGCTGTCGATGGATTCGCTGACCTTCATGCAGCTGGCGTGCGGACGGATCGAACCCGAGGGACCGATCGCCGATGGTCGGGTGACCTGGTCGGGTGATGAGGCACTGGCCGCGCACGCCGCCCGCCATCTCGCCTTCACTATGTGATGACCGAGGAGCCGATGTCCCGAGCCACCCCCACTGCCACCCCCACTGCAACTGCCACCCCGACTGCCACCGCGGTCGACTTCCACTTCGACGTGATGTGCCCCTACGCCTATCAGACCTCTCTGTGGATCCGCGAGGTCCGTGCCCGCACCGGCCTCGAGATCAACTGGCGGTTCTTCAGCCTCGAAGAGGTCAACCGCGTGGAAGGAAAGAAGCATCCGTGGGAGCGGGAGTGGTCGTATGGGTGGTCGATGATGCGGATAGGAGCACTGCTGCGCCGCCACGACATGGACGATCTGGACCGCTGGTACGCCATTACTGGACGGGCGCTGCACATCGACGGCCACAAGCCCCACGATCCGGTGGTGGCTCGAGCACTCCTGGACCAGTTAGGACTCGACCCGTCGCTGGTGGACGAGGCTATCGCTGACCAGACCACGCACGACGAGGTACATGCCGACCACCGACGGGTGATCGATGCCGGCGGCTATGGCGTGCCCACCCTGTTCTTTGCCGACGGGCAGTGTCTGTTCGGACCGGTCCTCCTCGACCCACCAACGGGCGAGGCCGCCGTGCGCCTGTGGGACGCCGTAGTTGCGTGGACAGAGTTCCCTCATCTCTACGAGTTACAGCGACCGAAGACAGCGACCGACGAAGGCTTGATCCTCGAGACGTTTCGCCCTTATCTCGAGGCTCGGGACTGGGTCAGTATCAACCGAGGTGAAGTCATTGACTTCGGAGCCTCGGCCAAAAAGGACCAGTGACAGCGCCCATGGGTGCTGATGAGGCCCGTGGCGCTCCCCGTGTGAGCCGAATGGTCCCATCATCAACCCCGACAAGGAGATCGACATGGCTCGCCTGACTGCAGCAATCGCGCAGCGCAAGGGTGATGTGCCGGCCCTGGTCGACGAGTTCGGTGAACTGAACTGGTGCTCGTTCGACGAGCGGATCAACCGGGTGATCCATGGACTGCGCGCCGCCGGCCTGAACAGCGGCGACACCTTGGCTCTCATGTGCGGGAACCGCCGAGAGTACTTCGAGGTGACGGTGGCGGCCATGCATGCCGGAATGATCATCGTCCCTGTTAACTGGCACTGGGTGGGAGCAGAACTGGCCTATGTGATCGAAGACTCTGATGCCGTTGCCTTCATCGTCGAGGATCGTTACGCCGACGTGGCTGTCGAAGCCTGCGCTGATGCCCAGGCCGCGGGCTGTCCTGTCCGGATCGTCATCGGCGACCACGTGCCAGTTGGTTTCGAGGGGTACGAGGATGTGCTGGCCCGTTCGGACCCGAGTGAGCCCGAGGACCAGACCAGCGGCGGCCCGATGTTCTATACGTCGGGCACCACCGGGTTTCCGAAAGGGGTGCGGTCGGCCCTTACCGCCACCGGGAACGATCTGGCCATAGTCGAGTTGGTCGCCCAAGCCTCCATGGGCATGCTGCAAGTACCGACCGACGGGGTCACGTTGTTGGAAGGGCCGGCCTACCACTCGGCACAGTGGGGTCTTTCGGTCCTGCCGCTGCTGGGTGCCGCCTCGACCATAGTGATGCGGCACCGCTTCGACCCAGCCGAACTACTCGATCTGGTCGACCGCTACCAGGTCACCAACATGCACCTGGTGCCTACTCAGTTCATCCGCCTGCTCAAGCTCCCCGACGATGTCCGGGCGAGGTTCGACGGCAGCTCACTGGCCATCGTGATCCATGGAGCGGCGCCGTGCCCCATCGACGTGAAGCAGCGGATGCTCGACTGGTGGGGCCCAGTAGTGATGGAGTACTACGGCGGCACCGAAGGCGGGTTCCTGACGATCATTACCGGCGAGGAGTGGCTGGCCCGACCAGGCAGCCTCGGCAAGGCCACCGCCATGACCGAACTGCTGATCGTGGACGACGACGGCGTGCCCTGTGGGGTCGGGGAGTCCGGGCAGATCTACTTCGCCAGCCGCATGGGTGCCGACTTCGAGTACCACAAGGCGCCCGAGAAGACCGAGGCGGCGCACCGGGCACCTGGTGTCGGCACGCTCGGTGACATCGGGTACCTCGATGACGAGGGCTACCTGTTCATGAGCGACCGCAAGATCGACATGATCATCAGCGGCGGGGTGAACATCTATCCGGCCGAGATCGAAGGGGTACTGGTAGGCCATCCGGCCGTGGCCGACGCCGCCGTCTTCGGGATTCCCGACGACGAGATGGGCGAGCAGGTCAAGGCAGCCGTGGAGTTGGTGGACGGCCGGTCGGCCTCAGACGATCTGGCTGCCGAGCTGATCGCCTTCGTCCGGGAGTCGCTGGCCGGGTACAAGGCACCCAAGACCATCGACTTCGAAGAACGGCTGCCCCGGCATCCGACGGGCAAACTCTACAAGCGCCTGCTACGCGATCCATACTGGGAAGGTTCAGGGAGGACCATATGAGCGTTACCGATCGACTCGACGCCTCGACCGATGGCGAGGAGATCTTGGCTGATCTCCGCACTTGGTTGGGAAGCAACTGGGACCCGGACCTATCCGTGGCCGAGTGGTGGGAGTTGCTCGGCACCTCGGGATGGGCCGCACCGACCCTTCCGACCAGTGCCTACGGACGCGGCGTGGCCCGCAGTGTGGGCGTGCAGGTCGGCCGGACGATCCACGAGTTCGGTGCACTCGGCGCCCCGGACGGACTAGGAGTCATGCTGGCCGCCCCGACCATCGCCGACCAAGGGACACAGGAGCAGATCGAGACACTGGTGCGCGACATCGTCACCGGACAGCGGGCCTGGTGTCAGCTGTTCAGTGAGCCGGGAGCCGGTTCTGACCTGGCCGGCCTGTCGACTCGGGCCGAAGAGGACGGTGACGAATGGATTGTCAACGGCCAGAAGGTGTGGACCTCGCTGGCCAAGGACGCCGATCTGGGCATGTTGATCGCTCGAACGGCGCCAGACCTACCCAAGCACAAGGGGATCACCTACTTCGCCATCGACATGCACCAACCCGGTGTCGAGGTTCGGCCGCTCCGCGAAATGACCGGTCACGCCATGTTCAACGAGACGTTCCTGACCGATGCCCGTGTGGCCTCCTCGGCCATCATCGGTGACCGGAACAACGGCTGGGCCGTGGCCAACACCACACTCGGCCACGAGCGGGCGAGCCTTGGCTCGGGGGGCGGTGCCTCGCGCGGCCTCTTGTTGACTCCGGGCACAGTGGCCGGCAACCTCGCCAAGCGGGTGGGCGACTTCGTCCAGGCCCCGAAGCCGGCCCGCAAGGCAGCAGCAGGTGCAGTCGACAGTGGACCGGCACGCCGGGCGGGGATGCACGACCTGCTGATCGACCAGGCCCGACGGGCCGGGGTGGACCAGGATCCGCTGATCCGCCAGGACCTCGTGCGCCTCTATACCGTCAACGAGCTGGGCCGGTTCAACGGCGAGCGACTCAAGGCCGTCCGGGCCGCGGGAGGTGACGTGCCAGGCATGGCCAACATCTCCAAGCTGTCGATGAGCAACATCATGCGGATGACGCGTGATGTTGGCATGCAGATCGTGGGCGCCCAGGGCATGCTCCACGCGTATCAGCCAGCCGACCAGGCCGTGCTGAACGAGGTCACCGGCAACCCGATGCTGGCGTCGGTCACCATGACTGCGCTCTACGCCCAGGCACCGGCCATCTACGGCGGCACCGATCAGATCCAGCGGAACATTATCGGTGAGCGGGTCTTGGGCCTGCCCCGTGAGCCCGGCCCCGACCGAGATACACCCTTCTCGGATCTGGCCAAGAACACCTGATCAGTCGGTGACGGCTGATGGGGTATGTGGTCGGGCAGGCTGAGCCATCTCGTGATCGAGCCCGCACCACCACACGCCGAAGGGGTGGGCCTGCCCTGGGACGTGGCCGTCGATGATGCCGTCGCTGTGTTGGCTGCGGCCAGGATGCAGTATGGCGATACCTTCACCGTGCGCTCGGGTGATGACACCTACCTCTTCCTCTGTTCGCCCCAGGGTGTCACCAGCTTCTACGGCCTGCCCGAGAGCGACGCGTCCAAGGGAGTCGCTGACTACCTGATGCTCCGGCGCAAGTTGCCCGATGAGATGTTCGTCGGCCGCCGGACCCTGCCCCACGAGCTCTTCAGCCGCGACCGCACCCTCAGGTATCTGGTCGATCTGGACGGGGCCCTCGATGCCACCATCGCGGAGCTCGGACCCGAGGGCAACGTCGACCTCTTCGCTCTCGGGCGTCGAATAGGCCAACGGGTGGGTCTGGCGTCGTGGGGTGGGCCCGGGGCCGCCACCGGTCCACGGTTCGCACGACTCGCCGCCGCCTTCGAAGTCTTGGACGGATCCGATGCATTCGTCCACCCTGATGCCATGGCCGCCGTCGAAGCGTCAGGGAAGGTGGCCGAACGTGCTGCGCTCGAGATCGTGGT
>Ga0194050_1000215_pt1 | contig 19413 bp, 13 predicted proteins | sample SepL2310m_MetaG_FD_148657 | JGI IMG/M metagenome (GOLD analysis project Ga0194050, IMG submission 148657) | Anoxic zone freshwater microbial communities from boreal shield lake in IISD Experimental Lakes Area, Ontario, Canada - Sep2016-L239-10m | ecosystem: Environmental > Aquatic > Freshwater >...
GAGAAGTGTCTGCCGCGTTCGTCGTGTCTGCCATGTCTGCCATGTCTGCCATGTAAAACTCATGCGGAGTTATCCGGTCCCTGGCCGAACGATCAAATTCTGATAATGCCTGTGCAGCCGAAATTCCCAAAACTTCACGCATGTCGTCACAATTGGAAATCCGAACATTTTCCATGATGACCGAACATCCCTCCATCCTGTGGAGCGGAAGTCCCAGTTCGGTAATCAACTCTTTGAGTGGATCGGCGTCGGTGTTGGAATAGTCGTAGAGTTCTGCGGCACCCGCTTCGTATGAAACTGGCAACTTTTGAAAACGCTTGGACTGAATTTTTCCACCAAGCCTGTTGGATGCTTCAAAAATGGTGACGCTCACATCAACCGTGGAGTGTTTTTGAAGTAAATACGCAGTCATAAGACTGACCGAACATCCCTCCATCCTGTGGAGCGGAAGTCCCAGTTCGGTAATCAACTCCTTGAGTGGATCGGCGTCGGTGTTGGAATAGTCGTAGAGTTCTGCGGCACCCGCTTCGTATGAGACTGCCAACTTTTGAAAACGCTTGGACTGAATTTTTCCACCAAGCCTGTTGGATGCTTCAAAAATGGTGACGCTCACATCAACCGTGGAGTGTTTTTGAAGTAAATACGCAGTCATAAGACCGCCCGGGCCTCCACCAAGAATGCCCACTTTCCACCTACGCATCGTATTTTCTATTCAAGTATTTCGTGAACTTATCGGCATTCGGCGTGTGCCAAACGTCGACCGCCGTCTCAGAACAATCGGCCAGCGGAAGTCTATCGAACGTTGCTCGAGGCGAATTGTTTCGACTGTTCTGAATGCTCACTTGTATCACCGATACAAGCATGCAATCAGCGGGGCAACGACTCCGGAGAACCTGGAAGAACCTGAATTGCAATTGGTGGAGAAGCCTGATCTCCATCCACTTTTGCCCGCAGGTGAAACATTCGTGTTCCGGGCTTGGCGACTGGGGATGCTGTTAAAAAGAAATCCCGCTCCGTCTGACCTTCAACGATCAGAAGGCCATTGAGTCCAATGTTGTCTACAAAAAGTCCATGCGACAAGTTGCGACCTGAATCATCGCCGCCGAGTTCAATGCGGCCAGCGAAATCGTGGCGAACTGCACGCACTTTGGCAGTGATCGTCTGCCCCGGATGGATTGAAATCGTCAGCGGTTTTCCAGGCTGCTCGATCACCGACGAGCGGTCATTGCCAGGAAGTATTTCGACGGTCACCTTTGGTGGACCAGCAAGATCGATGTCGCCAAGCCCGCCAAGTTCGTGGGTTCTATTCAGACCATGAATCAATGCACTTGCCGTTATTTTCACTGCTTTGTCTGCCATTTCATCCGGTGCAACTGCCTCGAGTGCGGCTGAAATCACTGCAACAGCCTCGGTCTGACCGGCTTCAATCTCAATCGGAGAATGCATTGCAAAGCCCGCTGGAAGATTTTCGACATCAATCCGAATCGGTCCATCGAATCCTTCGAAACGCTCCGCAGAGAATCTCATTTCTCGACCGCTTCCAGGACTGACTTTTGGTGCCATGCCACCGATGGTCACCGTAAAAGAAGGTTTTGGCGACCGAATCGATAACGTGTAGTGATAGTCATCCGATGCGTTGATCGCGCCAAAATCGCGCACATCGCTCACCTTGACCACGTAATCGGCATCCGTCGGTGCGGTAAATACAAGAAGTGAGTCCGCTCCATTTCGACGGGATGGATCATCGTCGTTCTCGTAGTTGAGTCGAAAGAGTGGAAGACCACTCGGAGCCGGATGACTTCCGGCTGGCAGCGGCGTGACGATCCACGCCGGTTCACCAAGCGCGTGAGAAAGAGCAGACGTGGAAAAAAAGGTGTGTCGCTTTCCAGCCCCGGGGTAAACCTTGAATCCTGAATCCGGACCGCGTGGATAGAGCCACAAACGAACCACCTCGCCACCCGAGTAAAGATATTCGTTGAGTTCCATTTCAGGCCAGTTATGCACACGGAAATCATCCGGTGTATCGGAGTCCTTGCCTCGGAATGTAAACCAAGAGTCTCGGGTCGCTTGAAGAACAATTTGCTCCACCGGCTTTCCAAACGCATCGAGGATTTCCACTCGCGAATCGAGATTTGATTTTGACCGTGCAGCATCGACATCTACCAGTAGTTGCATTCCATTGGTTGCATGAAAGCGGTAGTAGTCGACGTCTCCCGGTGAACCGATCGCGCCTTGAATCAACGCTGGAAGCACGACGGCATTTGCGGAGGAGGCGGTATCGTTGGGCTCTGTATCGACTGCGGCAATCGGTTGAATGTCGACCTGCGGCACGTGTGACTCACTCGCAACGAGATTCGCGGTGGCCTGAATGTCACCTGCGGCAGGTGGCGTAAAAGTGATTTGGCTTGCAGTGCCATCCATACAGGCAACCATAAATGCAGTCGACAAAGGATTTCCCTGATCCTTGTTGAAAGCGGTGACACTCGGCGCCGCACACACGACCGACGCGATATCGCTGTGTCGAGGAAAAGCTTGTTCGAGAGCAAGTTCTGGGAGACTCCAGAGCTTGATGGATCGATCGAAAAAACTCGTTGCAAGATGCCGACCGTCGAGCGACAAGGCGATTTTCCCTGATCCTTGTTGAAAGCGGTGACACTCGGCGCCGCACACACGACCGACGCGATGTCGCTGTGTCGAGGAAAAGCTTGTTCGAGAGCAAGTTCGGGGAGACTCCAGAGCTTGATGGATCGATCGAAAAAACTCGTTGCAAGATGCCGACCGTCGAGCGACAAGGCGATTGCAGCAATCGGGCTTTCGTGTGCAAATCGAGTGTGAATGACAGGGTTCACCGCTGGAGCATCACGCGATATGAGCTGCCACATATGAATGCGCTTGTCTCGGCCTGCAGCCAGAATGTGATTCCCGTCGTGCGTAAACAGAACATTTGAAATTTCTGCCTGCGGCTCCTTGAGCGTGTCAAGTCGCACACCGTCTGGCATACGCCAAAGCTTGACAGTTTCGTCAGCACTGGCAGATGCAAGAATGGTTCCACTGGGATGCCATGCGAGATCAAAAATTGCACCCTTATGGATATCGATCGCGATCACCTGAGAACCATCTGCGATTTTCCAAAGACGAATTACTCTGTCGTACCCGGCTGTGGCAAGCATTGAACCATCTGGCGAAATCTCTGCGTCGTAGAGCACGTCGCGGTGACCGGCCCACTCAGACTCTATGGCACCTGTCGAGGCACTGCGAATCTGAGCTTTTCCAGAAAGTCCTGTGATGCCTGTGGCAAGGACGATTTTTTCGCCCGTGGAATCAAAGTGCAGAGCGTTGACCTTGCCTGGAAGGTGATCGATCGTCAAAGAGACCGCGCCCTTGAAAGGATCACCTTCTGGCAGATGCTCATAGACCGTAACGGTGCGAGCCCGCGCGGCAGCGAACTTTTTTCCGTTCGGGGACCAGGCTGCCGCCGTGATTGGCTGTGATGCGGAAAGTGACGGAATGACAGGGACCACCAGTGACTGAAGAATCGATAGGTCGCGAGCAGGTCCTGCTGCACCAGCGCTGATCCACCGAGCGAGTGTTTCGATCTCCTTTTTCGGGAGCTGCGGTTCGTCTTCCGGGGGCATCTTGTCCGGTTGATCACTTGCGATCCGCTTGAGCATGATCGACTCGGCTCCATTTCCTGACACAATTGGATCGACCGCCGACGCTCCACCTCGGCGAAGACTTCCGAAGGTTTCCACCGAAAGTTCACCTTCGAGATCGCGGTCATTGTGACAGCCCGCACAATAGGTTCTTAAAATCGGAGCGATGTCGTTTTCAAACGATGGCGGAGAGTCCGCGCTGTGTGCATGTTGCGAATGCGTTGCACACACGATCCATACACACACCAGTGCAACGATCGCCCGCTGCTGAATTTTTTTATGACACATGCCAACTACTCGCAGGGCCTTCGAATGTTTGAATAAAAATCAATGTCGAAAGAGAAACTCTCTGCTCGTCAACAACGACCAGTACATATCTTCCACGACCTGTCGTTTTTCTGGCGCCGCGGCGGTGGTGAGCATCGCCTCGAACTCCTTTCGCTCTGTTTCGGAAGGCATTCGGCTCAGGCAGAGCATCCAAGCCTTTGAATAAAAATCAATGTCGAAAGAGAAACTCTCTGCTCGTCAACAACGACCAGTACATATCTTCAACGACCTGTCGTTTTTCTGGCGCCGCGGCGGTGGTGAGCATCGCCTCGAACTCCTTTCGCTCTGTTTCGGAAGGCATTCGGCTCAGGCAGAGCATCCAAGCCTGTCGCACCAGTTCTTCGGGTTTCGGATCAGCCGCGAGCAGTGCGGTGATTCTCCCTGATTGCGACGAGAGCTTGTCATTGATCGTCGAGCCATTTGCAAGATGGAGCACCTGCACAAGGCTCGGCTGATGAGATCGCTCACACTCGCAGGTGATATCTCGGGCATTGCGCCCAAACGTTTTGAGAAAATAATTTTTGACCGCTGAATCCCGCAACTGCATCGCCCGAGTGTCACTTCCATAGCCTGTTATTTTCTCGGTGGATCCATCATTGAGCGCGATTTCAGTGAAGGAATCGTGAACTCCGGTGACATCGCTGATGGCATCGCTGAGCACCTCGGCCATCAGTCGCTTGGGGTACGCGCGGGCGTGCCATCGTAGGTCATCTTTGTTTTCTGGCAGCACTTCACTCGAGCGACGATAGGTGTTGGATACGAGAATCAGACGCATGAGCGACTTCAAATCATAGCGATGCGCTCGAAGATGTTCTGCGAGTGCCGCAAGCAGTTTCTCGTTGGTTGCCGGATTACTCGTCCGCAGATCATCGATCGGCTCAACGAGTCCAAGTCCCAGAAAATTTGCCCAGATTCGATTCGCAATCGATCGTGTAAAAGAAGAATTTTCTGGTGCGGTAAGCCATCGAGCAAGCGATTCTCGCCGATCGCTCGGATCGTTTGGGTCGAGCGATTCGGCATCGAGTGGGGCAGGCGGCAAAGGACGACCGGTGCGCGGCTGAATTAAATCGCCGGAATCCTCACTACTGAATTAAATCGCCGGAATCCTCACTATAGAGTGTGCGGATGCCGGAGCCGCTTCGAGGATCGCCGCCCCAGCCCTTGGCACGCACTCGCGAAAAAAGATTGGCAAACGCGTAGTACTGGTCATTCGTCCATTTTTCCAATGGGTGGTTGTGACACTTTGCACAGCCAATGGAGAGCGATAAAAATGCTTGACTCACATTTTCAGCCATGGTTTCTGGGTCTTGATGAACCGCAAAGAAATTAGTGGCTCCGTTTTCAATGCTCGAGCCTTTCGCCGTCACGAGCTCACGTACAAGTTGGTCCCACGGCATGTTGATACTCACTCGATCGCGGATCCAACCATAGTAGGCATCGATAGCGTTTGGCCGCAGCTTCGCTCCACTTAAAAGAAATACATCCGACCACTTGTACGTCCAGTAATCGATGAATTCAGGACGGGCCAAAAGCAAATCGGCCAGTCGCTCATGCTTTCCAGGAGAGCGATCCGCCACAAACACAGAAGCTTCTTCCGGGGATGGCAGTCGGCCGATTGTGTCGAGATAGGCGCGACGAATAAAAGTTGCGTCGTTGGCCGATGGAGAAGGCTTGAGATGCAACTTCTCAAGCTGCTCCAGAACGAGGTCATCAATCACATTGTTACGTGGAGCGTTTGAGTACACTTCCGGCGGAATCTGTGTCGCAAAAGGAACTACGACTCTTGCCAACGCAATCTTTGAAGAAAACCACGCCGAAATGGCTCCCTCGCCTCGGCCGATAATAGCCACCACACCACGCTCATCAATCGTAGCGACCGTTTCATCGATTGATGTGAAACGACACCACCGCGTCACATCTCGAGAGGTGCCGTCGGCATAACGAGCCGTGACAGTGACAGTTCGTGAATCACCAAGATTCAACACACTTTCGGATGGAGAAACTTCTAAGAACTCAATCGGCGACTCATCAGGGTTATAGGGAGGACATCCCTGTGAAATCCATGTGGCAAGGATTTTGTATTCATCCCCTGTCGCCACATCAAATCGTTTGCCCCCCTTGTGTGCAATTGCCGTGGTCGGTTTCGTCAAGAAAAGACTGCTTCCGGGATCAAAAAGATCGACGCGGCGGCCTCGCGATTCGCGAGTAATGGTGAGGTAGTCGGCTTGGGGATCGTATCCAAAGAGCGAAAGCCGAAAACCACCTTTGCCAGCAAGCGCCCCGTGACATCCACCACTATTGCAACCGGACTTTGCAAGAATTGGAAGCACATCGCGATTGAAACTGATCTCCTCATCTGCCTGCGCCCCGTGGTGCGCAGCGACGATGATGCCCAGAGCGATCAAAACTAAAAACCGCATCTGTGATTGTCTATTCGAACGCATCGCAGAGATCCTTTGATGTTGAATCATTCAGACGAAAAGTTCTCGAATCGGTTCGGTACCCAGATCCGTGAGCGGGAAAGGACGTCCGCCAGGACCGGGAAGGAGACCGGCATGATTGAGCCCAAGACTTTCAAAAATGGTGGCAACGATGTCACCAGGGCCAATGGGTCTTTCGGCAGGAAATCCTCCAACGGTGTCGCTCGCTCCAACAACGCGCCCCCCCTTCACACCTCCACCGGCAAAATAGGTCGTGAAGCATTGCGGCCAATGATCTCGGCCACCAGCCGGATTCACTTTCGGCGTGCGACCGAATTCCGAAAGATTTGTTACAAGCGTGTCTTCGAGCAATCCTCGCTGCACGAGATCTTCGATCAGGGCGCTGTAAGCCTGATCGTACATGGGGCATACGATCTCCTTCATCCCTTCAATGCTTGTGAATGGCTTCGAGCCGTGAATATCCCAAGTGATCTCATCGAACACCGTAAGAAATGTGTTGATCGTCACAAATCGAACGCCACTCTCAACAAGTCTTCTGGCTAAGAGACAGCACTGTCCAAACCGGTTCATTCCATATCGTTCACGAGTTTCGGGAGTTTCCTTGGTGAGATCGAATGCCAATCGAGCCTGCTCACTGGTCATCATGCGAAATGCGGCATGAAAATTTTCATCGAGGAGTCTGGCGTCCTCGCTGGCCTCAAAATCCTTGACTGCACTTTCCACGATTTCCCGCATCCTGCGTCGACGATCGAGTCTGGCTCCTGCGATCTGATCTGGAGGAAGTAGATCTGGAACACGAAAATCTTTTTGTGATGGATCTGCCATGAGGGAAAAGGGGTCTTCTGCCTTTCCCAAAAATCCGCCGGCCTGACCGTTGGGAAGATTGCCACCGCCTCGACCCATGACCTGAGGCAACACGACAAAAGGAGGTAAATCGGTGCGACGTCCAAGCAGATGTGAAGCCACGCTTCCAACGTGTGGAGTTTGAATTCCTCCGGTAAAACGCCGACCGGTTTGCATCATTTGCCATCCGGCATCGTGTACTGCAGCGCCGTCGTGATGACAACTTCGCACGAGTGAAAATCGATCGGCGATGGCAGCATGCTTCGGCAAGAGTTCAGAAATTTCAAACGCCTCAGACTTCGTACGGATTGGTTTGAACGGCCCGCGCACTTCGCTGGGGGCATCCGGTTTCATGTCCCACAAATCAATATGACTCGGCGCACCGAGATTAAAGATCATGATGCATGATCTTTTTTCGTGTCCCGGTCGCACTCTTCCCTCGTGCGATGCACGCACGTATTGCGGCAAAGAGAGACCCACTGCTGAAAGCGTTCCAATTTGCAAAAACTCGCGACGACTTCTCGTCGTCCCGCACAACACCGCACGATCACGGCCGGAAGAAGCTAGAAAGTCAAACATGGGTTGAACAGTTCCTTTGCAACAGCAACACCTGCCCTGACATCAAACGTCAGGAAATACAATGATTTTTAAAAGTGTACTCCGCCCAGCGGGCTCTTGTCTGATTCGATCGACGCAGCCTCAAAAAGAGAGTCTATCGATCACGCCAGCACGGAGGAAATGACACGTCCATGCACATCCGTGAGCCTTCGATCGATGCCGTTTGTACGAAATGTCAGTTTTTCATGATCAATTCCCAGCAAGTGCAAAATTGTTGCATGCAAATCGTGGCCGGTGGTTTTTCCGCTGGCAGTCTGATAGCCCCAGTCGTCGCTCGATCCATGTGCGATTCCCTGTCGAATCCCTGCTCCCCAGAGCCAACTGACAAACGTGCCTCCATTATGATCGCGTCCACCGGAGCCTTGTGAAAACGGCGTACGTCCAAATTCAGTTGTCCAGACCACGAGCGTATCCTCGGCAAGTCCGCGTCTTCGCAAATCGCGAAGCAGGGCTGCGATTGGTCGGTCAACGCTGAAAGCAATCGAGGGAAGTTCTGTCTGGATGTTGCCGTGGTTGTCCCAGTTATTGACCGCGCCCTGAGGACCACTCCAGACCTGCACAAATCGCACGCCTCGCTCGATCAATCGGGTGGCGAGCAGGCAACGACGTCCAAAGTCTTCAGTCTCCTTGTTGTCCATGCCATAGGCCGCCTGCGTCGCGGTTGTCTCTCGCATGACATCAAAGGCCTCCGGTGCGCTGAGTTGCATCTTGGCTGCAAGTTCATAGCCAGCGATGCGCGCCTCTAGTCGGGAGTCTCCGAGATGGTGTTGTGCGTGGTTTCGGTTGAGTCGATCGAGAATTGCGAGGCCGTCGGCGTCGGCGGATGGTGTTGCAAACCCAAAGCGTTTTGCTGCGAAGAGATCTGGAAAAGAACTGGCTCCTTGTGTATCGATCACTGTGCCTTGATGCACCGCAGACAGAAATCCTGACGAAAAACAACCTCGTTGATTGTAAGGAAGGCCTCGGGAATCTGGCAGCACAACGAATGTAGGAAGATCATCAACAAGATTTCCAAGCGCATAGGAAATCCATGCTCCCATGCAAGGAAATCCGGGGAGAAGAAAACCACTCGTCGACAAATACGCGCCCTGCCCGTGCACGTTGGTCTTCGAGTACATCGCCATCACAAACGCCATCTCGTCAACAAGTTTTGCCTGTTCCGGGAAAACGCTACCCCAACAAGTTTTGCCTGTTCCGGGAAAACGCTACTGACCCAGCGGCCGCTTTCGCCATGCTGTTTGAATGAAAACGGACTCTTCATGATCGCTCCGACGGCCGACGTAAAACCTTCAGGCTTTACCTTCGGTCCGAGCATTTGGCCGTGCAATTTTTCCAGTGCTGGTTTGTAGTCGAACGTATCCATAGGGCTTACGCCCCCATTCATAAAAAGCTGTATCACCCGTTGCACGCGAGCAGGATGATGGATGCCGCCGTTGAACTCTGCCCTCTTTTCGATACCGCCCGCAGCGACCGCATCTCGTAGCAGCATGTGATCGATCGCCATCGATGCAAAACCGCCTGTGATTCCTGCCGTTGCTGTTGCCAGCATCGAACGCCTGCCAAGTCGGATCGTATGGTGTGGCTGTATCTGTTTCATGGAAAGTGATTCACGTGTTATCGAACAATCAATCGATAAACAGAAACTCATTGCTATTCAAGAGTATGCGCGCGAGAGCTGATAGCGAATGCTTCTCCACAAAATCGTGAAACTCTTGAGACTCCTCGATCGAAGGATCTCGCCGCAGAATATTCCTCACGAGCGAACGAATATTTCCCGCCGCTGCTGCGGCCGACTCACTACAAGAGAGCACAAACGCATTGTTATAGAGCGAAAGGCTCTGCAGGCTCGACGCTGAAAATCCGCGAGTCGGTGCCAGTAGTCCGAGATCTGGAAAATCGAGGGCCTCCATGAAGGGATCGGGGATTCCTCGCCAGACAAATCGATAGATGCTTCGGCGGTGTTTGTGAGGAACTGTCCAATCGTAGGACTCATAGTCGATCGTCGGTGTGAGTTGCACTGGTTTGCCAGAAACAAATTCTCGCTCGCTTACTCCGCCCATTGTCGTGCTGAGTCGGTTTGAAACATAAAGCACTGTGTCGCGATAGCTCTCGGCGTCGAGTCGTTGGCGGTTCATTCTCCAAAGCAAAGAATTGTCGGCGTCTAGGGCTTCCGCATCAGCCCGATGATGACTTTGCTGTCGATACGTGTCGCTTGAAAGAATGAGCCGATGCAAATGCTTCAACGATCCGCCACTGTCTTGAAAGAATGAGCCGATGCAAATGCTTCAACGATCCGCCACTGTCGCGCAGTTCACACGCCAGCCAGTCGAGAAGTTCGGGATGCGAAGGCATTCCACCCATACGTCCAAAATCACTCGGGGTATCGCAGATCCCTCGACCCATGTGATGCTGCCAGACGCGATTGGCGCAGCTTCGCCACGAAAGCGGGTTGTCGGGATGAGCAATCCAATCAGCGAGCGCTCCGCGTCGTTCATTTTCACGATCGGGATGTTCCAAAACAAATCTTGATTCAATCGCGTCTACTGCTTCGAGCGCACCGGGCGATGCATCAGCCATCGGTGTATCGAAATCATGCATCAGCCATCGGTGTATCGAAATCACCGCGATGAAGAAGACTCACTTTTTTTGGACTGCCAACGTCCCGCACGTCGCTTCCACCGACTGCAAGGACAATCCCTGCTTTCTTTGCGGCGGCATACACCATCAACTGCGCCGGTAACGCAAGAATCGCCTCGGATGCACGAGCGTTCACAACCAGAGCGGCCAACTGCACCTTGTCATCTTGGGAACGCGTTTCTGGTGGAATGCGCAGGATTGCTTCAATCGCCTGCGGCAGTACGGAGAGGCTTGTTCGGGGTGAACTGGTTGCCGAAAGCGTCCATCGACCAATCAAATGTCCGCCGCCGTGAAGCTGTTTGAGCGAAACAATGAGCTTGTTGTGGGGGCTCATCGCCAACGCTTCCTCGAATTCAAAAACGGCTCGGTGCGATTGTCCTACCGACGGATAGATGCCCCAAGCCGTAGCCGGATTTCCATCGATTGCATGGGCAACGGTCCAGCCCGACTGATCGAAATCTGCTGACGCTCCACGGAAAACAAGCGGCTTCCCTTTGCTCGCTGTGTCCTTGTCTCGTTCTCCTGTTACGAGATGGACTTCAAACTCGCTCAGATGCAGATTGCCATTGTCCTGTCGACCAGGACCGCCCATCGGCAAGGATGCATCGGAGATCAGATCCAAACGCACAGCAGTGATCGTTTCGAGAGAGGTGACCGTCGTAACGGTATAGGTATCCTTTTCGGGACGCGGACCATCGGCCACCAGCACTCCGTCGAATTGTTGCGATAAAACCGTTGAGTCCGTTGCAGAAACACTCTCCACAACCAGCGGCTCCCATATCGCACCGACAGACTGATTTTTTTCCCATGCATCCGTCAGTGCCTGTTGTTCAGGCATGAGCAGAACCGCCGAGTCCTTCGTTGCTGCGGCCGTGAGGAGCGACTGCCATCGACGGCGATCGGCCGCAACCGAGAGATCCTCGTCAAAGCCAACATTTCCCTCGATGATTCCTGCAAACACACTTTGTAATGCGTAGTAATCTTCCTGACTGATCGGGTCAAACTTGTGCGCGTGACAACGCGCGCAATTGGCTGTTGTGCTTGTGAATGCTGCCATCGTTTGAGTGACAAGATCATCCCGATCGAGATACTCAAACGTTATCGGTGCGGTGTTGTAGCTACTATGATCAAACGTGCCTGCTCCAAGAAATCCCAGCGCACGCATGAGAAGCGGTTCCTCTGGGAAAAAATGATCGGCGGCGAGTTGCTCGCGGATAAAGCGACCCCAGGGTGTATCACGGTTGAACGACTCAATCACATAGTCGCGATATCGCCATGCATGATCTCGTGGGAGATCGTGTTCATAGCCATGCGTCTCGGCAAAGTGAATCGTATCGAGCCAGTGACGGGCCCATCGTTCGCCGTAGTGGGGAGAAGCGAGTAGTTCATCAACTTTTTTGGAAACCGCATCCGGGGAATCATCTCGTTCAAACGTCTCGAGTTCCTCGATCGATGGTGGCAGACCGATCAGGTCAAATGATAATCGTGTAAGCAACGTGCGACGGTCGGCCTCGGGTGATGGCTCGATCGAGTGTCGATCAAGTTTCTGTCGAATAAACAAATCGATTTCTTGATTGCGTGCACCTTTGATAGATGCCGGTATTTCCGGTCGCACCAACGGCTTGAGCGACCACCAATCTCCAGAAGAAGGCCTCGCTTCAACGACTTCCAACGAACGACATCCGTAATCTGCTCGTCAGCCAATCTTCCTGTCGGTGGCATTTCGAGCGACTCATGTCGGATGGCAGACACCAGCAGGCTTTTCTCCGGCTCGCCCGGCACGATCGCCGGCCCCGATTCCCCCCCCTCGGCCCACCCCGATCGTGAATCGAGCGTAAGCCCGCCTTTCATTTTTCCAGACGCATGACTGTGACACTCGTAGCAGTACTGTTTCAGCAGCGGTTCAATGCGCTCGACAAAGAGATCGTCTGCCCACAACGCATGCGAAAAAACAACAGCGATCGTCGCAGTCAATAATGGCACGCGGATCATGGGAAACTTCGCTGCGTCATGGTGTGTCTCGAAAAACTTTTCGACCGCACTATTCAGGAAAGAATTGCTCGGATTGGCTGGCCGTGAACGTCGGTCAATCGAAAATCCCGACCACCGTACCGGTAGGTTAATTCTTCGTGGTCGACACCGAGTTGATGGAGCACCGTAGCCCACAGATCGTAGACCGTACAAATATTTTCAACGGCGTAATATCCGAGATCGTCGGTCGCACCATGAATCGTTCCTCCTTTCACACCACCACCAGCGAGCCAGACACTAAATCCATATGGATTGTGATCGCGACCATCGCCACCCTGTGAAAATGGAGTGCGTCCAAACTCTCCTGCCCACACAATCAGCGTCTGGTCGAGCAGTCCTCGGTCTCGCAGGTCGCCGATGAGCGCGGCGATCGGCTGATCAACTTGATAGGCCATGGCAGTGTGACCTTCCTTGAGCGCTCCGTGCTGATCCCAAGGATTGGCCGCGCCGCCAGCACCAATATTTTTTGTCAGACAACTGAGTTCAATAAATCGAACTCCTTTTTCAACCAGGCGGCGGGCAAGGAGACACTGTCTGGCATAGGCGGCTTTGTCGGGCGTGCTTGAGTCGAGACCGTAGCGTTTTTTTGTCTCCTCGGTTTCATCTGATAAGTCGCACAACTGCGGCACCTCGGTCTGCATTCGAAATGCTGTTTCATAATTTTGAATCGCCGCTTCGATCTGCGGGTCTTTGTCGAGAGCCTTCAGAAAGGATTGATCGAACGATTCCACAAACTCGAGCCTGCGTCGCTGCCAATCCGCAGGATCCGCGGCACGAATATTTCGAACAGCCTCTGCCGCGTCGGCTTTGAAAATAGATCCCTGATGCTGCCCCGGCAGAAAACCGTTGCTATAGAGGCTCACTCCGCCATGCGGCGGCACCGCCGCACCGCTTTGAAGCACCACATACCCGGGCAGATCGCTCGACTCGCTTCCAAGTCCGTACGATGCCCACGCACCCGCACTTGGATACCCCATCAAGGGAAAACCTGTGTGCATGAGAAAATTGGCCTGCGCGTGCTCGTTCACGCTGGACGTCATCGAGCGAATCACGGCGAGTTCGTCAACCACCTTTGCAACATGTGGAAACATCTCGCTGACGGGAATGCCGCTTTCTCCCCAGGGCTGAAATGCGAACGGACTGCCCATGATGTTGCCATTATTATTGAACATCGTGCGTTGAATTTTGACCGGCATCGGCTTGCCATGATCGGTCATCAGTCTCGGTTTTGGATCAAAGGAATCTACATGAGAAACCCCGCCGGACATGTAGAGAAAGATGACATGCTTAGCCTTCGGTTGGTGGTGCGTTTTTCGCAGAGCGGCGCCAGCAGGAAGGTCTGTTGATGAAGCATTCGCTCGTGCTGCTTCGGCCATCATGGCCGACAATGCCATCGCACCAAAACCTGTTGAACAGGTTTTGAGTAACTCTCGGCGCGAGAACCGCGATCTCTTTTCAACAGAGTCTTGCCGTGCTCTCATGTCTGGCATGTCTTTCATGTCAACAACCTTTTGAGTATGTTCGCTGATCACACTGTGTTACCGCAGGTAGATAAATTCCTTAAACATAAAAAGGACTCTGGCAATTTCTGACCAGGGCTTTGAAGGATCGGTGGTCGCCGACAGAGGCCTCAGGGAAGCTCTTTTGTGTTCTATATTCGCTATGTCAGAACGAATCTGAAGAACTTTTTGCTGATCTTTTTCTTCTAGTCTTGCAAACACATCTTCATCGGGAACACCTCCACCACCGGCTTTATAGAGAAGCCCTATCTCCTTCGCGGAAAGAGCCCTGTCGAACACCTGTGCTCGACTGATACGCCCTTGTAACATTTTGTTTTCACCCGCCGGCAAGTGGCGTATTGCAAAACTGACAACCGCCTGTCCTGCAATAAATTCGACCGGCTTTGAAGCTTTATAGCTCTCGCCGTAAGCAATGCCGTTGCGGTATCCGCTGATCGTGCCGTCGGCGGAATAGGTGACGGCAAGGTGTACAGGACCTTTCATCGCATCGGCCTCAACAGGCCCTCCGAAAGACTTCGTACGCGCAAAGAAATTACTGCCGGCCAACCACTCGCCAGACACCTGTTCACCAAAAACAATCGAATCAAATTCGTGACCATCGGGAGTCTGAATGGTAATCGCGCCGCCCCCTCGCTGAGTGAGCGAATCAAAACCGTTTTTTCCCGGATCGACTGCCCAAGAGGCGCTGTCACCACATACCCTTGGCCTGTCGTATGCAGACTCTTGGCGTTGAGTCGCGCTCCCGCATGCGCCGTGCCGTGCGCTGTGCCGATCGAATCCTGAAGATTGTCCGCAAACTCCCAGCGTGCAATGCCGGTGGGAGCAGAGTCACGAGCATCAAGAACCGACTGTTGTGTCGTCGATTCAAGTGCCTGCCGCAGAGGATCCATTATCTGTTTTACAATCAACTGCAGCGCTGTCTGACGAGCATCTAAGTCCAAGAGTTCTTCTGTTCGATGCTGTTCCGCCTGACGGGTCGATGCAAGCAGTTCTTTGAATCTCGTCACCTCGCCTGAACGCGGCGGACGGCCAATCGCCGACAAGATCATTTGCTCAATCCGCTGCTCATCGGTCGCAAGCGATTGGTCCGCGAGAATCGCTGCGGCCCACTGACCAGACAACGCTGCAATTCTTGGATCGTTTAAGAAAACAAGCGATTGCGCCGGAACATTAGTGTCGTCTCGTCGCCCGGTTGCGCTGAATGGTTCCGGAAAATCGAATGTCCGTAAAAACGGGTCGAGTGAGTTGCGTGCAACTCTTACATAGACACTTCGTCGAGGCGTGCTTCCGTCAACCGATGGACCAAACTGCGTGCGATTGAGCGCACCAGACACCATCAACACCGAGTCGCGTATTGCTTCGGCCTCTAATCGACGGACAAATGCATGAGACAGGAGCCGATTCTCAGGGTCGATCTGCTTGGCAACTTCGCTTGGGAACGAGTCTGTTTTCCATGTACGTGAGATCACAACGGAGCGAACGAATTGTTTGAGTGACCAGCCTTCTGATCGCAGTCGATGAGCCAGATGGTCGAGCAACTCGGGATGCGTAGGACGTTCGCCTAGCCTGCCAAGATTGTCCGGCGTGGCAACAATTCCTCGACCGAACAGATGATGCCAAATGCGATTCGACAAAACGCGGGCTGTCAATGGATTGTCGCTGCGCAAAATATCCTCCGCGAGTTTTTCTCGACCGCTTCCGACGGTTTGGTAGGGAGTCGCGTCAATCATTTCGAGAAATCGCCTTGGCACAACCGCTGCAGGTTTCTTGTGATCTCCTCGCTCAAAGAGCGCCTGATCGCAGGCGATGGTTTCATCGAGTCCGGGGACTCGCGTCGGTACAATCACATCTGATTCGAGCTTGCGATATTCCTGAACGAGCGGCTCGATCTCAGTCATTTTCGAAAGTCTGTTTTCAAGAATGTTTTGCCGAACTGAAGCATCCAAGAGCAGAGCATCGGTGTCACGAGCCTTCCCCTCGCTCCAGCGGGTTACCGCAGACAGAAGTGCCCGTACAAAGCACGCATTGAGTTCTTCAACAGATCGTGGGGGAGATTGCGATATTTCTTCAAACAGACCGTCGAGCGCCTCCAAAGCTTCAGAAGGGGCTGGTTGATCCTTTTTTTGAAGTACAACATTTCGAACGCCAAACCAGGATCGCGCGTCGTCATCTGTCGGCAGCGGCGCATCAGGAGCAGTCGCCAGCTCAATGTGAATATCATCGCCGCTCCAGTAGGTCAGATCGAACGACTGCCATTTCCATTCTCGCGTCAATCGCGAGTCACGCTGTAGTTGGGCCCATTACGAGGAAAATTTTGTACGACATAACGCACCGCCGCGCCACCGTCGCCAATGCTCTGTACCCAGAGTTTTGTATTTTCGTCGAGATCTATTGTGGGTGAGGTCAGGCGCAACGCGTGCTTGTTTGAAACCATATTTGAATAAATTCCAGCCGGTACGATCGTGGCAATCGTTCCGTCTCCCTCGGCAGCCACCGAAAAATCACCGGCTACGCTTGATGGATGTGCTGGAGTTGTGGCATTTCCATTTTCAAACCATTCAGCAACATCTTCTTGTTGCGAAAAATTCCAGTTGGCACTCCGAGTTGTGCCGGCAAATGCCAGCCGATTTTCATGATCCTTGCGCCATGCGTTTTGCTGTCGATCGAGTGCCTGTTCAAATGACATTCCACCGTCAACGTCCTTCCCGATCACGTTGAACAGATGCAGCAGCGACGTGGGTGTGTCGGCAGCAGCAACCAGTGCATTCATGCGTGTGCCGACGTCGGGCATCAGACGACTCCACTGCCCTGCGACAGCCGTACGAATTTCAGGCTTCTTTCTTCGAAGTTCTTCGCGATGACGACCGAGCACATCGGGAGCATCGATGAGCGTTCTTCCCGGGCGGCACGATCCGAGGATGCCAAACATTGCGTAATAGTCACGCTGGCTGACGGGATCAAACTTATGGTCGTGACAGCGTGCACAGGATACCGTCAGGCCGAGAAATGCTTTGGAAAAAGCGGCAATCTGATCGTCAATAAATCGAACCTTTTCGTCGAGTGCGTCGGTTGGTGCATATCCATGAAAGACCATCCGCCAGTGAGCCGGCCCGATTGCTGATTCATTGATCGTACCGGTGGGGTCGAGTCTTGGATTCTTCAAAAGATCACCCGCAATATGCTCGCGTATGAGCTGATCGATTGGCACATCAGCATTCATCGCACGAATTAAATAATCGCGATAGTGCGACGTTCCTTGAATCTCAGGATCTCCCTCCGAACCATGGGTGTCGGCGTACCGAATCCAGTCCATCCAGTGCCGCGCCCAACGTTCACCAAATTCTGGTCGCGCAAGGAGATGATCGACGAGCAACTCAAATTGTTTTGAATCCTTGAGCGTTTTTGTCCACTGATGTATTTCTTCGGGAGATGGCGGTATGCCAAGAAGTGCAAAAAAAGTGCGTCGTACAAGGGAATGCGGATCTGCCTCAGTCGCAGGCTGAATTTTTGCGGCGAGCAATTGTTCCAGTACAAAACAATCGATGGGGTGTTGTGAGGCTGATCCGTCGGAAATGGTCGGCGTTTCTGGATTACGAATTGGCTGAAAGCTCCACCACTTTTTACGCGCATTCAATGTCGCTTCCCATGAAGTGACGCTCGCGATTTCGTTCGCCGACGGGGCCTTCTCTCGAGGATCGGGGGCACCGTCGAGGATCCACTGTGAAAAGTTATTCACAGTTTCGGCATCGAGTTTTCCTGAATTTTTCGGCATTTTGAGGCCGTCAATCTCATGCCGAAGAATTGCCAGCAGCCTACTTTCAGCAGGTTTTCCTGGAACAATGACCGCGCCCAAATCGCCCCCCGCCAAGAGAGGCACTCTGGCATCAAGTGCGAAACCTCCGGAAGAATCTGTGGACGAGTTGTGACACGAATAGCATCGCTCCACGAGCACAGGTCGAATGTGAGACTCAAAAAATTCAAAGCCCGCCTTTGCAACGCAGTTTGTCTCAAAGACTGTCTCAGAAATCACGAAGAGACACGCGAAGCCCACTGCGACGAGCATTGTTCGACTGAGGAAAAACACATTCACGATCATGGTTTCCTTTTCACATCACAAACTAGGATTGCGACTCTTTCCGAAATCCGTTCGCAGCAATTACATGACTCTTCACTAAAGACGCAGCCGATATTCGATGGAGTCAATGGCTCTTTTGTAAGCGGCAGACGGGCTGTTTGGATTGTCCGAATGTCACGAACAGGAGGAAGAGAAAAACAAAGATGTCAAAAAACGAATACATCGCTTTGCGTTGAAATGGATTGTCCGAATGTCACGAACAGGAGGAAGAGAAAAACAAAGATGTCAAAAAACGAATACATCGATTTGCATTGAAATGATTTCTGACGCCGTTATCTTTCTCAAACCACTCCGCCACAGGCTCGTTCGAGGCCCCTTTGATTGCCTTTGATTTTTGCATAATCATACGCTGTGCGGCATTATGCTGCTCCCAACGCCTCCTCGGACGCCGAGAGATTTTTATTGTTGCGGTTTACTGGCTTGATTGGGCTTGATTGGCGAGTTCGCAAATGAAAGGAACGCCGTTTGCGAGTTGCAATCCTCTATTGCCGCAAAGCTCGCCGTAAGGCCACATCTGAAATTGCGGACGGTTTCTTACAAAAAAAGGGCCCAAGCCATGCGAAGTCTATTTTTGAAGTCCGCGTTGACGGTTGCCGGGATCGCATTCACGTTTTCTTTTGCTGTGATAGCCGTAGCCACACCTCCCGCTCTCAGCGTGCCGTCGAAGCCCGCTTGGAAGATTCAAGCCACCGCTCCTGCGGCAAAAGCAATTCCGCGCACAAACTCCGGGATCACTCGAAAAGGAATATCGCCACGAGTGACGATGCCTTCACAAAAGCCGAGCATCGTGAACAAGCCATTTCCTACAAAACCCCGGCCCAGCCCAACGGGCAAGGGCCTCGTCGGTCGTGGCATCGTCACCGACCCGATTCCTCAAAAACCTACGCCCAACCCGGTGGCTCCGCTCCCCGGGCCTCGCACGGGGCCCGTTGTGATCTCAGTACCGGTCTTCGTAGGGCCGTCGTTGGTTCCTCGCACGCGGATCGATCCATCCTCCATCCAACCGATCGCGCAACCTTTATCGAAGCCAGTGCCGCAGTTTGTGCCGAAGAATTCCAGTAGACCCAATGGTGTGATGGCGATGAATCACGTCTGGCAGCCCAATACCCAATGCCTCGCTTTTGGAGGCGCTCCCGACATCAATAATAATGGCATTCCAGACGTGATTGTTTTTGCAACAGGTGGCAACCCACCATTGGCGATTAAGT
>Ga0194050_1000219_pt1 | contig 19347 bp, 18 predicted proteins | sample SepL2310m_MetaG_FD_148657 | JGI IMG/M metagenome (GOLD analysis project Ga0194050, IMG submission 148657) | Anoxic zone freshwater microbial communities from boreal shield lake in IISD Experimental Lakes Area, Ontario, Canada - Sep2016-L239-10m | ecosystem: Environmental > Aquatic > Freshwater >...
CAACCGGCAGGGCTCTTTGCTTGACTTCATTCAAGACTTTACAAACCGCTTCCCACATTGCATCGATGAGTACGAAACCTTGCTCACCAACAACCGCATTTGGAAACAACGTACCGTGGGCGTGGGTGTTGTCGCACCCGAGCGCGCATTGAATTTGGGCATGACAGGCCCAATGTTGCGCGGCTCTGGCATTGCTTGGGATTTGCGTAAAACGCAGCCTTACGAGGTGTACTCTGAAGTTGAGTTCGACGTGCCAGTTGGTAAAACGGGTGACAGCTACGACCGCTACTTGGTGCGCATGCAAGAAATGCGTGAATCCAATCGCATCATTCAGCAATGTATCAAGTGGCTGCGCGCCAACCCTGGCCCTGTCATTACAGACAACCACAAAATTGCGCCACCTTCGCGCGAAGCCATGAAGACCAACATGGAAGGTTTGATTCACCATTTCAAACTCTTCACTGAAGGTTTTCACGTGCCCGAAGGTCAGGCCTATGCCGCTGTTGAGCATCCCAAAGGTGAGTTTGGTATTTACCTTGTCAGTGATGGCGCTAACAAGCCTTACCGCTTAAAAATCCGTGCCCCGGGCTATGCCCACCTGGCGACCCTTGATGAAATGGCCCGTGGCCACATGTTGGCCGACGCAGTGGCCATCATTGGAACCATGGACATTGTGTTTGGAGAGATTGACCGATGATCTCTAATGAGACCAAAGCCCGCTTCGCATGCGAAGTGGCCAAATTTCCTGCCGATCAAAAGCAATCAGCCGTCATGGCCTGTTTGTCTATCTTGCAACAAGAGTTTGGCTGGGTCAGCGCTGAAAGCGAAAAAGTTGTGGCCGACTACCTGGGCATGGCGCCCATGGCTGTGCACGAAGTCACTACTTTTTACAACATGTACAACCAGCAAAAATTGGGCAAATTCAAGCTCAACGTTTGCAACAATTTACCTTGCCAGTTGCATGGTGGCCAGCAAGCATTGGTCCATTTGCAAAAGCGTTTGGGCATTCAAGTGGGTGAAACGACCGCTGATGGCCTGTTTACTTTGCAGCCCAGTGAATGCCAAGGTGCATGCGCCGATGCGCCTGTGTTGTTGGTCAACGACCGCACCATGTGCAGCTTCATGAGCAACGAAAAGCTCGACGATTTGATCGATACTTTACAAAAATCTGGAGGCGCAGCATGAGCGCTGATCTGAACCAATTGTTGTCGCGTTTTGCGGCCACCGGCTTGGAATCTTCATTCCACGAGCGTCACATCAACCCGCAAATCATGTCGGGTTTGAATGGCCATAACTGGAGCCTGAAAGATTACGAAGCACGCGGTGGCTACCAAGCCTTGCGCAAAATTTTGGGTAAAGATGGCGGCGAAGGCCTCACGCAAGACCAAGTCATTGCCACTGTCAAAGAGTCTGCCTTGCGCGGTCGTGGCGGTGCAGGTTTCCCAACCGGCCTGAAGTGGAGCTTCATGCCCCGTCAGTTCCCAGGCCAAAAGTATTTGGTTTGCAATTCTGACGAAGGCGAGCCAGGCACTTGCAAAGACCGCGACATCATGCAATTCAATCCGCACATCGTGATTGAAGGCATGGCCATTGCCGCTTATGCCATGGGCATCAATGTGGGTTACAACTACATTCACGGCGAAATTTTCCAAACCTATGAACGCTTTGAAACCGCCCTTGAAGAGGCGCGTGCAGCAGGCTTCTTGGGTGACAAAATCATGGGCAGCAATTTCAACTTCCAACTGCATGCAACTCATGGTTTCGGGGCTTACATCTGCGGTGAAGAAACCGCTTTGCTCGAATCCTTGGAAGGCAAAAAAGGCCAGCCACGTTTCAAGCCGCCATTTCCAGCCAGCTTTGGTTTGTATGGCAAGCCCACCACCATCAACAACACTGAAACCTTTGCGGCGGTGCCCTGGATCATTCGCAATGGTGGTCAGGCGTATTTGGAATGTGGCAAGCCCAACAACGGTGGCACCAAAATTTTCTCCATCAGTGGCGATGTTGAGCGTCCTGGCAATTATGAAATTCCATTGGGTACCTCTTTTCCCAAGCTCTTGGAGTTGGCTGGCGGCATGCGCGGTGGTCGCAATTTGAAAGCGGTCATTCCTGGCGGCTCTTCTGCCCCTGTATTGCCCGCCAACATCATGATGGACATCACCATGGACTACGACTCCATCGCCAAAGCCGGCTCAATGCTGGGTTCGGGTGCTGTCATTGTCATGGACGACACACGTTGCATGGTCAAGTCATTGCAGCGCTTGTCATATTTTTATTCTCACGAATCATGCGGTCAGTGCACACCTTGCCGTGAAGGTACAGGTTGGTTGTGGCGCATGGTCGATCGAATCGAAAACGGTCAAGGCCGCGCAAGCGACCTCGACTTGTTGAACTCGGTGGCAGACAACATTCAAGGGCGCACCATCTGCGCCTTGGGTGATGCCGCCGCCATGCCTGTGCGCGGAATGATCAAACATTTCCGTCACGAATTTGAGTACCACGTTGAGCACAAGACCTGCATGGTCCCCGCTTACGTTTGAGACGGCAGAACAACCATGGTTGAAATTGAACTAGACGGTCAAAAAGTTGAGGTCCTTGAGGGCAGCATGGTCATGCATGCCGCTGAAAAGGCCGGCACTTACATTCCTCACTTCTGCTACCACAAGAAATTGAGCATTGCGGCCAACTGCCGCATGTGTTTGGTCGATGTTGAAAAAGCACCCAAGCCCATGCCTGCTTGTGCGACGCCTGTTACGCAAGGCATGATTGTTCGCACCAAGTCAGACAAAGCCATCAAGGCTCAGCAGTCGGTCATGGAATTCTTGCTCATCAATCACCCGCTTGATTGCCCCATTTGTGACCAAGGCGGTGAGTGCCAATTGCAAGATTTGGCCGTGGGTTATGGCGGTTCGGGTTCACGTTACGAAGAAGAAAAACGAGTGGTGTTCCACAAAGATGTGGGTCCACTCGTCAGCATGCAAGAGATGAGCCGTTGCATTCACTGCACACGTTGCGTTCGCTTTGGCCAAGAAGTGGCCGGCGTCATGGAACTCGGCATGTCACACCGCGGTGAGCACGCCGAAATTGAAACCTTCGTGGGCCAATCGGTTGACTCAGAACTCTCTGGCAACATGATTGACATTTGCCCCGTAGGTGCACTCACCAGCAAGCCATTCCGATACAGCGCCCGCACTTGGGAATTGTCTCGCCGCAAATCGATTGCACCGCACGATTCATCGGGTGCCAACTTGGTGGTGCAGGTCAAAAGCAATGAAGTGCTCCGTGTGGTTCCTTTGGAAAACGAAGAAGTCAACGAGTGTTGGATTGCCGACCGAGATCGCTTCTCCTATGAAGCTTTGAACAGTGCCGACCGTCTGCGTACCCCCATGATCAAGCAGGGTGGTGAGTGGAGAGAAGTCGATTGGCAAACTGCTTTGGAATATGTGGCCAATGGCCTGAATCAAATCAGCAAAGACCACGGTGCGAGCAGCATTGGCGCTTTGGTCAGCCCACACAGCACACTGGAGGAACTCCACTTGGCCAGCACTTTGGTGCGTTCATTGGGTTCTGACAACATCGATTACCGCTTGCGCAACGCAGAGTTTGCCAAAGCCGAAGGCGTTCGTTATTTGGGCAGCACCATTGCCAGCCTAACTCAACTCCAACGTGTGTTGGTGGTGGGTAGCAATCTGCGCAAAGACCATCCGCTGTTTGCGCAGCGCATTCGCCAAGCGCAACGCAATGGCGCTCAGGTCAACACCATCACCTCCAAGGCTTTGTTCACTGCAGCCGATGCGTGGGCCATGCCAGTGGTGCATGCCGATGTGCAAGAGGCCAGTGCCTGGGCGCAAAGCTTGGCCAATGTGGCCGCGGCAGTTGCGGCAGAGAAGGGCGTGTCTGCGCCTGCTCAAGGTCAAGCAACGCCAGAGGCACAAGCCATTGCCAAGTCACTCTTGGGCGGCGACCGCAAAGCTGTTCTTTTGGGCAATGCCGCTGCACACCACGCCAATGCGTCTAGCTTGCTTGGCTTGGCTCAGTGGATTGCCGAGCAAACTGGCGCAACTTATGGCTACCTCACAGAAGCTGCCAACACAGTGGGCGCACAGTGGGCCAAAGCAGAGCCTCAAACTGGTGGCTTGAATGCAGCACAAATGCTAGCCGGTGGTTTGAAAGCGGCTTTGCTTTTGAACACTGAACCTGTTGAGGACTCTGCAGCTGGCGCCAAAGCTGTAGCTGCCTTGGCTGCCATGCAGATGGTGGTCACACTCAGTCCTTTCAAAACCAACATGTCTTTCTCAGATGTGTTGTTGCCCATTGCACCCTTTACAGAAACATCTGGCAGTTTTGTGAATGCAGAAGGGCGCTTGCAAAGTTTCCATGCGGTGGTCAAGCCCTTGGCCGAAACCCGGCCGGCCTGGAAGGTGTTGCGCGTCTTGGCCAACATGCTGGGCTTGCCCCAGTTGGCTTTCGAAACTTCGCAAGATGTGTTGAAACAAATTCAAGACATTCCTTTGAATTTGAGCAACGCTTGCGCTTCTGAAGTTCGCCTGGCTGGCAACACAGACGCGCCTTGCGTCGCTTCTATTTATCAACTCGACAGCCTGGTGCGCCGCGCGCCGTCCTTGCAATTGACGGCCGATGCCCGAAATGCAAAGACGCTTGCTGAAGGAGTGCATGCATGATTGACGCTTTTTACAACAGCGGCCTTAACGCCATTTCAGAGACATGGTGGTCTACTTTGGCGTGGCCAGTCTTGTGGATCTTGCTCAAGATTGTGTGTGTCTTGTTGCCGCTTTTGTTGTCTGTGGCTTACCTCACTTTATGGGAGCGCAAACTGCTGGGTTTCATGCAGGTTCGCTTAGGCCCCAACCGCGTCGGCCCGTTTGGTTTATTGCAACCCTTTGCCGATGCCATCAAACTGCTGACCAAAGAACTGATCAACCCCTCGGCTGCCAGCCTTGGCTTGTTCCGGCTTGGCCCCATCATGGCCATCATGCCGGCCTTGGCCGCTTGGGTGGCCATTCCCTTTGGACCCGAAGTGGCGCTCACCAACATCAACGCAGGCTTGTTGTTGGTCATGGCCATCACCTCCATTGAGGTTTATGGCGTGATCATTGCGGGTTGGGCTTCTAATTCCAAATATGCATTCTTGGGAGCCTTGCGTGCTTCCGCGCAAATGGTGAGCTACGAAATTGCAATGGGCTTTTGTTTTTTGGTGGTCATCATGGTCTCAGGAAGCATGAACCTCACAGAAATTGTGTTGGGTCAGGGCAAAGGCGAAATGGCCAGCATGGGCCTAAATTTCTTGTCGTGGAACTGGTTGCCCTTGTTCCCCATTTTCATGGTCTACCTCATCTCGGGAGTGGCTGAAACCAATCGTCACCCGTTTGACGTGGTGGAAGGTGAAGCCGAAATTGTGGCGGGTCACATGGTGGAGTACTCCGGCATGGGCTTTGCCATCTTCTTCTTGGCCGAATACGCCAGCATGTGGTTGGTGTCAATCTTGGCCGTGATCATGTTCTTGGGTGGTTGGATGTCGCCCATCGACAGCGCATTGTTCAACTTCATTCCGGGTTGGATTTGGTTGGGTATCAAGACCTTCTTTGTCGTGTCTATGTTCATTTGGATTCGCGCTACTTTCCCGCGCTTCCGTTATGACCAGATCATGCGTTTGGGTTGGAAGATTTTCATTCCAGTCACCTTGGTGTGGTTGTTGATTGTGGGCGGATGGTTGCATTCGCCTTGGAACATTTGGAAATAACCGGGTTAAGACATGTCTACATTGGCTGTATCCAATTTTTCGCTCAAAGACTTTCTCAAGAGCTTCATGCTGTTTGAGTTGGTCAAAGGCATGGCCTTGACGGGGCGTTATGCGTTCCGCCGCAAGGTTACTTTGCAATTCCCCGAAGAGAAGACACCTTTGTCGCCTCGCTTTAGGGGTTTGCATGCGCTGCGCCGATATGAAAACGGTGAAGAGCGTTGCATCGCTTGCAAATTGTGTGAGGCTGTTTGCCCTGCAATGGCCATCACCATTGAATCTGAAGTTCGAACTGATGGCTCGCGCCGCACTACGCGTTATGACATCGATTTAACGAAGTGCATCTTCTGCGGTTTCTGCGAAGAAAGTTGCCCCGTCGACTCGATTGTTGAAACTTCCATCTTGGAATACCACGGCGAGAAGCGCGGCGACTTGCACTACACCAAAGAGATGCTCTTGGCTGTGGGCGATCGCTACGAAAAAGACATTGCACAGGCCAGAGCGGCCGATGCCAAATACCGTTGATCGGTTGATTTACAAAAACTAACAAGCGACAACCCATGGACGTCAAAACTGGTTTCTTTTATCTCTTCTCGGTGGTGCTTTTGTTTGCATCGTTCCGAGTGGTGACTGCGCGCAACCCAGTGCATGCTGTGTTGTTTCTCATGCTGGCTTTCTCACAGGCTTCTGGACTGTGGCTGCTGCTCCAAGCCGAGTTCTTGGCCATGGTCTTGGTCTTGGTCTATTTGGGCGCCGTGATGGTGCTGTTCTTGTTTGTGGTCATGATGCTCGACATCAATCTAGACACCTTGCGTGAAGGCTTCTGGAAACACTTTCCCTTGGCAGCTTCTTTGGGGGCCTTGATTGCACTTGAGATGGCTGCTGTGCTGATGAGTGGTTTTAGGACGTCTGAGGCCCCCAGAGTGGCGGCAGCTGTGGGTCAGATGGGCCCGCAAATTTCCAACAGCAAGGCACTGGGGATCTTGCTTTACACCGAATACCTCATGCCCATACAAGTGGCGGCGGCTATTTTGTTGGTGGCCATGATTGCCGCCATTGCACTCACGCTGAGGCAGCGCAAAGACAGCAAAGCCATCAGCGCATCAGAGCAAGTGCACGTTCGTGCCAGCGATCGCTTGGTCATTGTCAAAATGGACGTTGTGAAAGTAGGGGAAGCGCCCAAAGCGCCTGATGATGTTGAAGCCCCGAAGGAGACCAAATGATGACTTTGACATTGGGACACTATTTGTCACTTGGCGCTATGTTGTTTGCATTGGCTGTCATCGGTATTTTCTTGAACCGAAAGAATTTGATTGTGTTGTTGATGGCCATTGAGCTGATGCTCTTGGCGGTCAATATGAATTTTGTGGCTTTCTCTCACTACTTGGGTGACATGCACGGACAAGTTTTCGTGTTCTTCATCTTGACAGTGGCAGCTGCCGAATCCGCCATCGGTTTGGCCATCTTGGTGCTTTTGTTCCGCAACATGAACAGCATCAATGTGGATGAACTTGACTCGCTCAAGGGTTAAGAGGTTAAAAGAACATGAGCCAAACCCTCAACGCTTCCACGCTGCTTGCAGTGCCTATGGCCCCCTTGGTGGGCGCCTTACTGGCAGGCATTTTCGGTACTCAATTTGGTGGTAATTGGATCGGTCGCCGCCTCACACACACACTCACTATTTTGGGCGTGCTCATTGCCTTCATTTTGTCGGCCTCTACTTTGAAGAGTGTGGCCATTGATGGTGCTCGCTTCAATGAAACCCTCTATACCTGGATGACCGTGGGCGGTCTTAATATGGAAGTGGGCTTTATGGTTGATGGCCTCACGGCCATGATGATGTGCGTCGTCACCTTTGTGTCGCTCATGGTCCACATCTACACCATTGGCTACATGGAAGAAGACGAAGGCTACAACCGTTTCTTTGCCTACATTTCATTGTTCACCTTTTCCATGTTGATGCTGGTCATGAGCAACAACATGCTGCAACTGTTCTTTGGTTGGGAAGCTGTGGGTTTGGTGTCTTATTTGCTGATTGGTTTTTGGTTCAACAAACCCACAGCCATTTTTGCCAATATGAAAGCTTTTTTGGTGAATCGAGTAGGCGACTTTGGTTTTATCTTGGGCATTGGCCTCATTGCCGCCTATGCGGGTACCTTGAACTACACCGAAGCATTTGCCAAAGCCGCTGACCTCAGTGCACTCACATTGCCTGGCACGTCATGGATGTTGGTCACTGTCATTTGCATTTGCTTGTTCATTGGAGCGATGGGCAAGTCGGCTCAGTTTCCTTTGCATGTGTGGTTGCCAGACTCTATGGAAGGTCCCACACCCATCTCTGCCTTGATTCACGCAGCCACCATGGTGACTGCGGGTATTTTCATGGTGGCGCGCATGTCGCCTTTGTTCGAGTTGTCTGAAACAGCTTTGAATTTCATCATGATCATTGGTGCCATCACGGCCTTGTTCATGGGCTTCTTGGGTATCATCCAAAACGACATCAAGCGCGTAGTGGCTTATTCCACCTTGTCACAACTGGGCTATATGACTGTGGCCTTGGGCGCCTCAGCTTACTCTGTGGCCGTGTTCCACCTCATGACGCATGCTTTCTTCAAAGCCTTGCTGTTCTTGGGCGCCGGCTCGGTCATCATGGGCATGCACCACAACCAAGATATCCGCTACATGGGCGGTGTGCGCAAGTACATGCCGATTACTTGGATCACGTCTTTGCTGGGTTCCTTGGCCCTCATTGGTACGCCTTTCTTCTCAGGCTTTTACTCCAAAGACAGCATCATTGAAGCTGTGCACGAAAGCCACTTGGCTGCAGCCGGTTTCGCTAACTTTGCCGTGTTGGCTGGCGTGTTCGTCACAGCCTTCTATTCTTTCCGAATGTATTTCTTGGTCTTCCATGGCAAAGAGCGCTATGACCAGAACCCCGATGCACACCACGGCCATCACGACGATCACCATGATGACCACGGCCATGACAGCCATGGCCCTCATGAGTCACCTTGGGTGGTCACAGTGCCTTTGATTTTGTTGGCCATTCCGTCAGTGGTCATTGGCTACATGACCATCGATCCCATGTTGTTTGGTGAGTTCTTCAAGGATGCTATCTTCATCGATGCTGAAAAGCATGCTGGCATGAAAGAATTGGCAGATGCTTTCCATGGTCCTGTGGCCATGGCTTTGCACGCCGTCACCACAGCACCATTCTGGCTGGCATTGGCTGGCGTGGTGGTGTCTTGGTACATGTACCTGATCAACCCTGCAGTGCCTGCCGCCATTGGCCGTGCTCTGCGTCCTTTGGTGGTTCTGCTTGAGAACAAGTACTACATGGACTGGATCAATGAAAACATTTTGGCGCGCGGCGCACGCGCCTTGGGCAATGGTCTTTGGAAAGTTGGCGATCGTACTTTGATCGACGGCTTGCTGGTAAACGGCTCTTGGAAGTTGGTAAGCATGGTCTCTGGCTGGACGCGCAAGCTGCAAACAGGTTATCTGTACCACTACGCCTTGGTCATGATCTTGGGTATCTTTTTGCTCATGACGTACTTCGTCTGGCTCAACAAATAAGGAAGTCACAAAATGGGAATGTTGAGCCTTGCCATTTGGACGCCTATTGCGTTCGGCATTGTTTTATTGGCTTTGGGCCGTGATGAGCAAGCGCCATCGGTGCGCTGGTTGTCCTTGGTCGGCGCCATTGTGAGTTTCTTGATCACGCTGCCTTTGTATGGTGCCTTCAAGCTCGATACCGCTGACATGCAGTTTGTTGAGAAAGCCTCTTGGATTGAGCGCTTCAATGTGAACTATCACTTGGGCCTTGATGGCATCTCTTTGTGGTTCGTCATTCTGACGGCCTTCATCAACGTGATTGTGGTCATTGCCAGCTGGGAAGTCATTACACGCAAAGTCAACCAATACATGGCAGCTTTCTTAATCCTGTCTGGATTGATGATTGGTGTGTTTTCGGCTTTGGATGGCTTGTTGTTTTACGTGTTCTTTGAGGCCACGCTCATTCCCATGTATTTGATCATCGGTATCTGGGGTGGTCCGAACAAGATTTATGCAGCGTTCAAATTCTTCTTGTATACCTTGCTGGGCTCACTGCTGACCTTGATTGCATTGATCTTCTTGTACATCCAATCAGGTGGCAGTTTTGACATTGCCACTTGGCATGAACTGCCTTTGTCAGCCACAGCACAAAACTTTTTGTTCTTTGCATTCTTTGCGGCCTTTGCGGTCAAGGTGCCCATGTGGCCAGTTCATACCTGGTTGCCCGATGTTCACGTTGAGGCGCCTACCGGTGGCTCCGCTGTGCTGGCGGCCATCATGTTGAAGCTGGGTGCTTACGGGTTTTTGCGTTTTTCCATGCCTATTGCACCCGATGCGTCGCATGAGTGGGGCACCTTCATGATTGTTTTGTCCTTGGTGGGCGTCATCTACGTGGGCTTGGTGGCCATGGTGCAGCAAGACATGAAAAAGCTGGTGGCTTACTCATCCGTGGCGCACATGGGCTTTGTCACTTTGGGCTTCTTCATCTTCAATCCGCTGGGTGTATCTGGCGGCTTGGTGCAAATGATTGCGCACGGCTTTGTGTCAGCTGCCATGTTCTTGTCAATTGGCGTTCTGTACGACCGTGTTCACTCTCGAGAAATTTCAAGCTACGGCGGTGTGGTCAACACCATGCCTAAGTTTGCAGCTTTCGCTTTGCTGTTCTCCATGGCCAACTGCGGCTTGCCTGGCACAGCAGGATTTGTAGGTGAGTGGATGGTCATTTTGGGCGCCGTCAAGTTTGACTTTGTGGTGGGTATGTTGGCCGCCTCTGCCTTGATTTTTGGTGCTGCTTACACCCTTTGGATGTTCAAGCGCGTTTATTTGGGCCCAGTCACCAACGACGATGTGAAAGAACTCACAGACATCAATGCGCGAGAGTTCACAGTCATGGCCTTGCTGGCCATTGCGGTGCTTTACATGGGCTTGTACCCTAAACCCTTCACCGATGTGATGGAAGTCTCTGTGGCCAATTTGTTGGAGCATGTCGCTGTTTCCAAATTACCTTGATCGCTTGTGGTCAGCTGAAACTTTAAGATAGAGAGAATAGACATGATTGACTCAACCAGCTGGATGACGGTTTACCCGGAAATCGTGTTGCTGGTCATGGCCTGCGTCATTGCGCTGGTAGACCTGCTGGTCACAAGCCCTAAGCGCACTGTGACTTATGTTTTAAGCTTGGTGTCGCTTGGTGGGGTGGCTCTGCTACATGCCTTCTACGCTGATTCAGGTCACACGCTCTATGGTTTTGGCCGTTTGGTGGTCAGTGACCCCATGGGTCATTGGCTTAAGTGTTTCGCCACCATCGCCGTCATGGTGACCTTGGTTTATGCACGTCCTTACGCAGCCGATCGCGACATGCTGCGCGGTGGCGAAATTTTCAGCTTGTCCGTGTTTGCATTGCTGGGCATGAGTGTCATGATTTCGGGTCAAAACTTTTTGGTTTTGTATTTGGGACTTGAATTGCTCACCCTGTCGAGTTATGCCTTGGTGGCTTTGCGCAGAGACAATGCCCAAGCCACAGAAGCTGCCATGAAGTACTTTGTGCTGGGCGCCATGGCATCAGGCTTCTTGTTGTATGGCATGTCCATGCTCTATGGCGCGACAGGTTCTTTGGACTTGGCGACGGTGTTCAAAGTGATTGCCAGCGGTCAAGTGAAACACCAAGTGCTGGTGTTTGGCTTGGTGTTCGTGGTGGCTGGTTTGGCTTTCAAACTGGGCGTTGTGCCTTTCCACATGTGGGTGCCAGACGTTTACCAAGGCGCACCAACAGCGGCAACCCTCATGATTGCGGGAGCCCCCAAGTTGGCGGCCTTTGCCATCACCATCCGTTTGTTGGTGGAGGGCTTGCTTCCTATGGCCATCGACTGGCAACAAATGTTGGCCCTCTTGGCCATTGCCTCCTTGTTGGTCGGTAACTTGGCAGCCATTGCACAAACCAACCTCAAGCGCATGCTGGCTTATTCCACCATTGCGCAAATGGGTTTTGTCTTGATCGGCTTGATGTCGGGCGTGGTCAGCGGCAATGCTGCCATGGGCGCCAATGCCTACAGCTCTGCCATGTTCTATGTCGTAGGTTACGTCCTCACCACATTGGCAAGCTTTGGCATCATCTTGCTCTTGGCCCGTCAAGGTTTTGAGAGCGAAGAAATTACCGATCTGGCGGGCTTGAACAATCGCAGCCCTTTGTATGCAGGCGTCATGGCCATCTGCATGTTCTCCTTGGCTGGCATTCCACCCATGGTGGGCTTCTATGCCAAGCTCTCGGTGTTGCAGGCCTTGATCGCTTCTGGCCATACAGCCGACATTGCATTGGCCGTGTTTGCAGTGGCCATGTCGCTCATTGGCGCTTTCTACTACTTGCGCGTTGTCAAGGTCATGTACTTTGATGAAGCCGTCACAGCCACCACAGTCACTGCTGACGCAGATGTGCGCATTGTCTTGTCTCTCAATGGCTTGTTGGTCTTGGTCTTGGGCATCGTGCCTGGCGCTTTGATGTCACTGTGCGCCCGGTCAGTGGCCCAGATGCTGGCCAATTGAACATGGCCAAACGGTTGGACGCGCATGAAAGTCCTTAACCTTCAGTGCGCAGGAATGCACACCTTTGAGGGCTGGTTTGGCTCTGAGGAAGACTACCAATCCCAGCTTGAAAGGGAATTGGTGGCCTGTCCCATGTGCGCCAACACTGAAGTGCGCAAACTGCCTTCTGCGCCGCGTTTGAATTTAGGTGCTGCAGAACCCAAACAATTGAATTCTGATGCTGGCACTGAGCATGCAGAGTCGGCAGGTGCGAGTGTTGAAGGATCGTCTCATTTGCCAGCCATCATAAATCCCACAATGGACGCTGCCAATTCAAGCAGTCTGCCAGTGGCGCATGCCAATCCAGAATCCATGCAACTTATGCAAGCGGCATGGATGAAGATGGTGAAACATGTGATGGCCAACACCGAGGATGTTGGCAAAAACTTTGCAGAAGAAGCGCGAAAGATGCACTACGGTGAATCGAAAGAAAGAAATATTCGCGGTAAGGCTTCGTTGGAAGAAACGCAGGATCTTCTGGACGAAGGCATTGATGTATTGCCTTTGCCAGTGCCCGACGCCCTCAAGGGTGGACTTCAGTAGGCCTTCTTGAAAAGCATTTTTAAGCGCCGTACCAATCTTTCACTGCCGCTACATACCTCTGGACCCCCTCTGCCACGCTAGCGGCTTCTAAAGCACCATAGGACAAGCGTTGATAGTTAGCTTCTTGGGTGTTGGTCAAGCCAAATGCAAAGCCTGGAATAGAAGCGACCTTGAATTTTTCAGTCATGACGCGATTGAATTCAATGGCTTGGGTGCCTTCAGCCAAGCCTGGCAGCTTCATCAGTACATAGAAAGCACCTTGCGTCTGCGGAAACTGAACCAACTCGCCTAAGCCTTCTAGCGCTTTGTAAACAGTTTGACGGACTTCGCTTAAGGCTTTGACTTTGGGTTCAACCCAGTTCCGCCCCAGCTTGAGAGCCTCAATGGCCAATAACTGAGAGGGCATAGGCGCGCAAATGAGGTTGGTGTCTTGCACTTTGTTCATGGCATCAAACAAGTTGGCGGGAAACACCACGTAGCCTACACGCCAACTGGCCATGCCAAAATTTTTAGACATGGAATAAAACGACAAGGTGTGATTCATGGCGCCCGGAATGCTGGCGGGAGAAAAGTGCTTGGTGCCTTCATAAGTGAAATACTCGTAGGCTTCGTCGCTAAAGTGATAGAGCCCATGCTTCGCGCAAAGTGCATTGACAGCCCTTAGAGATGCTTCTGAATAAACAGCGCCTGTTGGATTGTTGGGCGATACCGTCAAAATGGCACGGGTGCGAGGCGTAATGGCTGCAGCCATGGCCTCCACATTGAGGCTCCAGTCTGGGTGTGTGGGCACGGGCACCGGTATGCAACCACACATGCGAATGGCCATTTCTTGATTGAAATAAAACGGCATGGGCAAGATGAACTCATCGCCAGGGTCGGCCACGGCTAAAACAGAGTTTAAGAAAGCCATGTTGCTACCGGCAGTCACCATGACCATGGCTTCTGTTACAAGTTTGATTTGGTTTTCTTGTGCCAGTTTGTTGTGAATGACTTCAACCAAACCAGGGTGGCCGCTGACGCCAAGGTATTTATGGAGGCTGCCATCGCCCATCAGGCTGGGTAGGGCTGCAATGGCTTGAGGCGGAGGGCCGTAATTGACAACGCCCTGACCCAATGAAATGGTGCCGGGGTTGTTGCGCACAAATGCGGCAATGGTAGGGATGATGGGGGTGTCGACCCCCTCCATTCGATAGGCGGGATGCTTCATGTGAAAACCAATCGGTGCTTGAATTTTGGGTAGATTTTAAGGTGACTTAACGGGGAATCAAAGGAGAATCAAAGTCAGCTCTTTTGGACTTCTTGTTTTGCATGCCATCATTGATACATAATGAAAGCAAATTCATTTTGTTTGACCTGAGGACTGTTGCTTGCTTTTCGACCATTGTGCTAAGTGTCAGAGTTGTTGCAACGTCGATTCAGGCTTTGGAACACTCGAAATTACCCTCACTCAGAAAGAAACCAAAGTGTTTCGACATTTGTGCATTGAAGATCGCTGTGAGTACTTGGGCGAGAAAGGCTGCACTTTGGGTGAAAGTAAACCTTTGAGTTGTAAGTTGTATCCTTTGTCATTTGATCCGCAGGTTAAAAAATATTACTTCGATGCCGCATGCCCTTTGTTGCCTGAATACAAGCGGCAACTCAAAGATTCAGACAGTGATGCTTCCAATCACTTTCGTGAAATGAACACACTCATTGAAGAAATGGCGATTGTTGACCCTAAGTTCTTAAGCAGGAACCATGAGATTGATTTGGACTTTTTTGAATTGGTGCCATTGCGCCAACCCAGCCACCTGAAGAAATATAAGCATGAGTGATAGCCCAAGCAATCAGCTTGCCACTGAAGACTTCAATCTTGACGTGGCTTTAGAGGATGGCGAGATGCGGGTTGGTTACCAAACTTGGAATCAAGACAATTTGTGCGTAGAAAGTTACCACGAAGACATTTTGTATTACACCTCCAGATGGGATGCCTTGTGTCCCTACATCGATGTCACGCCAGAGATGTTGGAAATGGCCGCCAAGCCCTTCATCGTTTATGCGGTGCCCCCTGAAAGTCCTTATGGTGTCCCTATCAACGACAAATACGGGTTGGTCGATGTGGCAGCAGAAGGCTTCTGGACCGAACCCAGGCGGCAGCGTAAATTCAAAGAATTGGAAAAATTGTGCAAACGGCTCACTGTCACTGAAAGTGTGGTGCCTGGACATACCTTGACGGTAGAAGATGTCTATGAAATGGGCGGTGTTCACTTTGAAGCCTACTATATTCACCCTGAAGAGGTGGCAGGCTTTGTGGACTACATTCAAAATTTGGATGTCTTAATTATTCGGGCATTTTCTGAAGAAGGTGATTTGGTTCTCACGGATGTCTCTATTTTGTTGCCTGAACGCAAACAAGTTTATGGCAGTTTTTGTCAGTGGAACCCGCTCCATAAAAACAGATCACCTGGTATTTTTGCCTGCCTTTTGGCTTCAAAGTGGGCCGCTAAAAATGGCTACCACTGTTACAACTTGGGGCCGGTTGATGACTATGGTTACAAAGCCTTGTTTGTGACCAGTTTTGAACCTATCTTTGCTGTGGCCATGACGGATGAAAATCACCCACTGGCTTTAGATACCAAATCTCCCTTGCACACCGACTTCACCCCTCATGTTTGGAATCAGATCAACAGGCCGGTATGAACTGATTGGATGGGGTGTCATCATTCAAAGTGATGTTCTTCGTCAAAAGCCAGGTCGTAGTCAAAAAACAATTCTTCACCCGCTTTAATTTTCCTGAGCGACAAAAGCGTATTATTTTTTAAATATTTAATATTGGGCTTTTTAGAGTGATTCATGTAAAAAGCCATGTTCATTGCGTTAAGGCCAATGGATGGAATAAGGTGTTCGTCTTTGTCGTAGTAGCAAAACATACGAACTTCTTTTTGAACACTGGCCGGTATTTTTTTGATTTCTTTTTTGGAAAAAGAAAACTCTTTGATTTTAAGCAAACTGACCAAGGGCTGGATCCCTTTGGGAATGTCTCTAATGGCAAATACGCCAATGCCGTGAATGGGTGAAACGCCTAGTCGACAGTACACCTCGGTTTGAAGGTGTTTTAAAATTCTTGTTTTGTCGATGGCCATTACTGCTCCACTTTGCGGTAAGGTTATATGTTAACGGCATGTGATCCTTTATGAAATACAAATCAACTGAACTCATCTCATTTGCAGTCAACTTGCTTCAGTCAGCGGGTCTCCCCGTTGACAAAGCAAAGTCTGTGGCCGAAGTATTGGTAGAGGGTGACTTGCTGGGTCATACAACCCATGGACTTGCTTTGCTGGCCCCCTACTTGGCAGAAATTGAAAAAGGCAGCATGCGCACCGAAGGTGAGCCGATTGTTGTTTCTGACTTTCCAGCAGCCCTTACTTGGGATGGCAATCGATTGCCTGGCCCTTGGTTGGTCTTGCAAGCCATGCAAGTGGCCATCGATCGCGCCAAATTGCAGGGCACCTGTACGGTTGTGATCAGGCGCAGTCACCACATAGCATGCCTAGCGGCGTACCACCAACGCGCCACAGATCAGGGCATGCTGATGCAGTTGCATTGCTCAGATCCCAACTCTAAAAGTGTCGCTCCTTTTGGGGGTTTAGACGCAGTCTTCACACCCAACCCTGTGTCGTATGGCTTTCCTACCTCTCAGATGCCCATCCTGGTGGATGTGTCTACCTCAGCCACCACCAACGGAATGACCAACCGTTTGTTCGCTGAGAAGAAGCCGCTTCCTGCAGCGTGGGTCATGGATGGGCACGGCCACCCAAGTACCGATCCGGGCGTGCTCTTTCAGGAGCCCAAAGGCACCATCCTGCCTTTAGGTGGCATGGATTCCGGCCACAAAGGCTATGGTTTAAGTTTGATGGTTGAGGCCTTGACGGGTGGCTTGGCTGGACATGGCCGCGCAGATCCTTTGGAAGGGTGGGGCGCAACCGTTTTTCTGCAGATCATGGATCCCAATGCATTCGCAGGAAAAAACGCTTATGAGAGGCAAATGGATCAAGTTGTGGCCAATTGCCATCAGTCGACGCCAGCCAAACCTGGCCATCCAGTCAGAACACCGGGAGAAAGAGGCTTGCAACATAAAGCTGAAAGCCTCTTAAAGGGTTTGACGCTTTATCCGAGCATCATGCCCATGCTATTGCCATGGGCCAGCAAACTCAAGGTTGAGGCACCTCAGGTCATTTGAGAAGGGCTTGGTTTGGACCATAACTTGGCAATCAAAGGCCATGTCCATACCAAGATGCTCAACACGGCAAGGCTTAGCGCAATAGGACGTGCAAAAAAAGCACTTAAGTCGCCGTTGGCTTTGATCATGGAGGTGATGAAGTTTTCTTCTAGCATGCCGCCCAGTACCACCCCCAAAATAGCCGGTGCAATGGGGAAATGATTGGCTTCTAAGATGTAAGCCAAAATGCCGGCAACCAACATGACACCCACTTCAAACATGGAGTTGTTGATGGCAAATGTACCTACCACGCAGAACAGCAAAATAAGCGGCATGAGTACTTCTCTAGGCACGCGCAAAATACGTTTTGAAACTTTGATGCACAAAATGCCAAGCGGAATCATGATGATGTTGGCCACAATGAAGAGCAAAAATACAGCGTAAATATTTTGCGGATTGGTGGTGAACAGCGTGGGGCCGGGGTTCATGTTTTTCATGTAGAGCACGCCAATCACAATGGCCGTGATGGAGTCGCCAGGTATACCAAACACCAAGGCGGGAATCCAAGCGCCCGCCAAGGCGCTGTTGTTGGCGGATCCCGACTCCACAATGCCTTCCACATGGCCTGTGCCAAATTTTTCGGGTTCTTTGGAGAATTTTTTGCTCATGGCGTAAGACATCCAAGCAGCGATGTCTGCACCTGCGCCAGGCAATGCGCCAACTGCAGTACCCAACACACTGCCACGAAGAATTTGGACAGGGTATTTTTTGGCCAACTCCCATTGCCCAGCTAAAACACTGCCAATTTTTTCAACAACCAACTCGGCTGGTGGACTTGTGTCGATGACAAAGCGAATGATTTCAGAAATGGCAAACATGCCAATCATCATGGCAATCATGCCAATGCCGCCTGTCATTTCTGCATTGCCAAAGGTAAAGCGAGGAAAGCCTGCAGGATTACCTAGACCTACACAGGCCACCAAAAGCCCAAGCAGCAATGTGGTGACGCCTTTGAGGGGTTGATTGGAGGTGATGAAAACGGCGCAGGTTAAACCCAACAAGACCAACCAGAAGTATTCAAACGAGCTGAAATTCAATGCAAAGTCTGCCAGTGCTGGGGCCGCTACGATCAGCACCAAGGTGCCAAAGAGACCGCCCACTGCAGAGAAAACCAAACCAGCACCCAAAGCCAATTCGGCTTGTCCCTTTTTGGTCATCGCGAATGCTTCGTCGGTGTAAGCCGCAGAAGCGGGTGTGCCTGGAATTCGCAACAAGCAACCGGGAATGTCGCCAGAGAAAATGGCCATGGCTGTGGCTGTGACCATGGCCGCGATGGCCGGGATGGGGGGCATGAAAAAAGTCACAGGCACCAGCAAAGCGGTGGCCATGGTGGCTGTGAGGCCAGGAACGGCGCCAACAAAAAGTCCGTAAAACGAAGCGATCACCATCACCATCAAGGTGTAGGGATCAAAGACCATCGAAAAGGCTTGGCCAATGGCTGTCCACATAGTGAGGCTCCTAATTCAAGCGAAGGACTGAAAAATCAATGTGAGTAACTCACCACGCCCAAGGTGTGAGAATGCCCCAAGGCAGCGGAACGCGAAGCATCTTGTAGAAAGCGAAATGAACCACAAAGGTTGCAATCAAAGCCACCAACAGTGCACGGCTCCATTTCACTTGGAGGGCTTTGAACAAGGCCACCAGCATTAAAAAACCAGTGGGCAGAAACCCAAGGTCATTGGCCGCCACAATGTAGAACACCACGCAAGCCAAAAGGACACAAAGTGCCAAGATATGGCGCGGCGAGTGGACCCAATCTTCCCACTCAAACCATGCTGTTGAGTCACGATTGCGCAGACCCTTGATGATCATCAAGGTGCCAGTGATGCACAAGCCAACGGCAATGAGTCCTGGGAATAAAGCAGGTCCAACGGGTTGACCTGGAATGTTGGGGAAGCCTCTGATGGCAAAGAGCACCAAAGCGCCCAATGCCAAAAAGAAGAATCCGAAAAGCGTGTCATGAATCTTCATGACTTATTTGACCAAGCCTACGGCTTTCATGGTGGCGCCCAGTTCTGTGCTCGATTTAGCCATGAATTTAGCAAAGTCATCGGGGCCCGCATAGATGACACCAAAACCACGACTGGCCATGAACTCGTTGTAGTCTTTGCTGGCAACAACTTTGCGGACAGACTCTGCCAACTTGTCGCGAATG
>Ga0194050_1000226_pt1 | contig 19079 bp, 16 predicted proteins | sample SepL2310m_MetaG_FD_148657 | JGI IMG/M metagenome (GOLD analysis project Ga0194050, IMG submission 148657) | Anoxic zone freshwater microbial communities from boreal shield lake in IISD Experimental Lakes Area, Ontario, Canada - Sep2016-L239-10m | ecosystem: Environmental > Aquatic > Freshwater >...
CGAGTGTGTAGGCACCCTTCTCCTTTGTCGCATAGTCGAATGTAAGGAAGCCGTTTGCATCCTGCGTTGCAGATGCAAGGAATGCACCTACGCCAGTTGAATCTGGAGCAACTGATGAACCAGCCGGGTTAATCACGTTTGCAAGCTTTAAGTTGTTAGCTACTGCATAGTTACTTTCAGCGTATGTGATTGAGTAAGGAGTCTTACCGGCAAGCTGTGCAACTCCAGTTGAAGAGGCTGCACCAACAACGCGACCTAAATTAGCAACAGCGTTGATATCTCCTGGGAAGCCATCCTTGAATACTTTGCCCTTTGCCTTAGTCCAGATTGTTGGAGCAGACTTGTTCATAAAGTTTGTGAAGTTCTCGGATGTTCCTGATGAATCAGAGCGATAAATAACTTTGATCGCCTTATCTGGCAATGTGTAGTGACCAGAGATGATCTGAGTACGTAGAACAACTGGGTTGCCCTGTGCATCCTTCTTAGGATTTCCATTGGCATCTAGCTTGTAAACAGTCTTTGTTGTTGAGCGATTGTTATCTGCAACGATTGCTGCATCGTTCCAACGTGTGATTGTTCCGCCGAAGATTCCAGCGATTGTTGACGCTGAAAGCTGCAGTGTTGTCTTCGATGGCAAGTTGTGCAAAATGGCGATTGGCGCTGCAACTAGTGGAACGTGAATCAGTGTTGGACGCTTTGTTGCTGCGGTGTATGCACCATCTGACATCCAGAAGTCACCGATCGACTTATCTGAGTTAGCTTGTCCTGTACCCGATGATGATGAGGCGTAAACATATGTGTGGCCTGAACCGCTGGCAGCAAAGCCAGCTTTGCAACCTTCGATCAGAAGGGCAGGAAATGATGCACCTGAGCCCTGTAGATCAACTGCATATGCAGGAGTACCTGCTACTAAACCAAACGCGAGTGCAATAGTTGCAACCTTCGCGAGCTTTGAAATTCTCAATGTATTCCCCTTTTAATGGTGATGGCTTAAATTACAGGTAGAATTTATGGTTTTAAGGTTAACAAATTGACTGTAATTCCTGAACACAGTCCAACGCTTAGATGAACAACAGGTTAATGATTAACCGAAGCGACCAGTGACGTAGTTCTCTGTGCGTTGATCTTGAGGCCTAGAAAAAATCTCACTTGTTGGAGCAACTTCAATCATCTGTCCTGGGCCGCCATCGGATAAGAAGAAGGCGGTGTAGTCAGATACACGGGCGGCTTGCTGCATATTGTGGGTCACGATAATGATGGTCATAGTGTCAGATAAGTGGCGGATCGTCTCTTCAATGCGAAGGGTAGAACCCGGATCAAGGGCCGAACATGGCTCATCCATTAGAAGAACTTGTGGACGTACGGCCAGGGCGCGAGCGATGCATAAACGCTGCTGCTGTCCACCCGATAGTGACCCACCATGTGCACCTAAGCGATCTTTCACTTCACTCCAGAGACCCGCGCGCTCTAAACTCTCTTCCAAGAGTTCATCTTTATTAGCTACTTTAATCTGAGCAAGTTTTAGACCTGATAAAACATTTTCGCCGATTGTCATCGATGGAAATGGATTTGGTTTCTGGAAAACCATACCGATTTGAAGACGAATCTTTGTCACATCGGTACCAGGTGCGTAAACATCTTTTCCATCGAGTAAAACCTCTCCCGCCATGGCAGCCCCTGGGATGAACTCATGCATGCGGTTAATGGTGCGAATAAACGTTGATTTTCCACAGCCAGATGGGCCAATCAACGCAGTGACTGTTCCGGCAGCAAAATCAAGTGAGATATCTGAAAGCACATGGTTCTTGCTAAACCATGCATGAACACCGCGGGTTTCAAGACCAGTTCCCATGGCACGAAGACCAGGGGTTTTAATTGGCTTAGCCTGTGCAACACTGGCTAATGAACTTGGTTTAACAGACATATCCATTTTTTCCTTCTCGCTTTTAGGTGGGGTTGTCATTTAGCAGCTTTTCTAGAGCCTAAGAAACGTGCCAGAGTGAAGAGAATTAATACCAAACCAACTAGAACTAAGAGACCGGCCCAAGCTCGAGTAATCGCCTCTGGGGATCCTGCGTTAAATGATTTCCAGATGTAATATGGAAGTGAGCCCATTGGTCCGCTGAAGGAGTTGGGATTTACTCGATCGCCGCCACCAGTGAGCAAGAGAATCGGTGCAGTCTCACCAGCGATACGTGCTACTCCTAAGATTATCGCCGTTACGAGACCACTTTTTGCAGCTGGTAAGACAATCATTGCAACTGTTCGCCATTGGGTGCCACCAAGGGCGGTGCCGGCCTCACGTAATTCATTGGGAATTAAATTTAAAACCTCTTGAGATGTTCGAGCAATCGTTGGAATCATTAAAATTGTTAGGGAGAGTGAGCCCATAAATCCTGAGTATGCCTTTGTAATGGGGTACAAGATTGCAGAAAGAATAAAGAGTCCTGCAACAATTGATGGAACACCACTCATCGCTTGAACAAGGAAGCGGATTGGCCCTGTAAATCGACCTTTAATTTCAGTTAAATACAGTGCAGTTAGAATTCCAATTGGCACGCTAATAATCAACGCCACGGTAACCAAAATAAGCGTGCCAGTTATTGCATGTAAAAGTCCCCCGTTATTGAGTGGATCAGTCGGCGTAGCAAGTGCCATGTCGTGGGTGAACAGGCCAAAACTTATGCCTGGCAGGCCTTTTGCAAGCACCGTTGCCAAGATACTTGCTACAGGGATAACTGTAACAATCGCGCCGATTGCAACCAATGAGTTAACTAGTGCATCTTTTGCAGCAGCGCTCCCACGTTGAGTTGCTTTAAAAATCGAGGTCAGGGCAGAGTACGCGAGAAAGAAAATAACAAAATATGCAAGCTTTCCCTTCATGGGCGTTACTGCAACAACTCCATACGATGAAACAATCGAAACGAGAAAAACTCCTATATCTAATCCACGCTCACGCTTTGATGCTTTCCAAGGCTTTGTGGGCACTGCAGTAATCACGGTACTCATCTCCCTGACTTTCCAGTGCTCTTAACAATTAAATCAGCAAGAGCGTTTACGATTAAGGTAAGCAAAAATAATATTAAACCTGCAGCCATAAGTGCTTTTATCTCGTAAGGGCTTGCATCACCAAACTTTAAGATAATGAGTGAGGCAACGTTTCCTCCAGCACCCAGCAACATCTCCCAGTTAATTTGAAATACAATATTTAGCACGGTAAATACTGCAACGGTCTCTCCCATTGCGCGGCCAAGTCCAAGCATTGCACCACCGATAACGCCACTTCGTCCATGTGGAATAACGACTGCCTTAATCATCGCCCAGCGCGTAGCACCGAGTGCATACGCTGCTTGAATGCGATCAAGCGGGGCCTGTGAAAAAATCTCACGCGAGACCGATGTAATAATTGGAATAATCATAATTGATAAAACAACGCCAGCCACAAATGGCGAGCGTGTAAAAACTGGAACTTTCATATCAAAGGCGGGAATGAATCCAAGATATTTGTGTAATAACTTCGACCAGTACTCAACACTTGGCATTAAAACTAAGAAGCCCCAGATACCAAAGAGGATGGATGGAAAAGCCGCCATTACATCGATGATCGTGACCATAATTTTCCTGAGCCAGCCAGGAGCGTAAAAATTGAGGAAAAGTGCGCAAAATACAGATATCGGAAGGGCAATCACGACGGCGATGAGGGAACAGAGAATGGTTCCAACAAGCATCGCAGCTAAGCCAAAGTGGCTTTCAATGACATTTCCTGCATCATCTGTTGAGATAGACCAATCAGAGTGCGTAATAAAGCCCAAACCCTCTTGGCGCAACACTTCAAATCCACGATAGCCAAGAAAGAGCGCGATTAAACCTAGAAGCAAAAGAGATGACAAACCACCAGCGGTCACAACTCCACGGAAAACCTTGTCAGAGCGACGAGGCTCTGTCGTGATTTCACGTGGTAGCGGAATAGTGATCTCTTGGATACTCACGAATAGTTACGCGTACTTTCCAGTGACCAAGAAATATACTCGCCGTGATACAGATACAGCATGATCTGCAAAGCGTTCGTAATAACGTCCAAGTAGAGTTAGATCAATCGCAACTTCAATCCCATGCGCCCATATAGGTTCGATAAGGATTGCAATGAGTTCGCGATGTAAGGTATCCATAACATCATCATCTTTCTCAACTTGCAAAGCCATTTCGGTATCACGAGTCGAAATTACAACCCCAGTTTTCTTTGTAATCTTCTCAGCAGCTACACCCATAGCTTTAACTGTTGCAATGAGTTCAGCTGGGACGGCGCACTCTGGGTGTCTGCGGCGGGCAAGCTTTGCAACGTGTTCAGCCAGATCTCCCATGCGCTCAAGATCTGATCCCATACGCAGAGCGGTTACAAGTGCACGTAGATCTGAAGCAACTGGCTGCTGTCGAGCGATAATCTCAATGATTCGATTATCAATTTCGTGTTGGAACTCATCAATTTTTAGATCGTCGGCAATAACTTCTTCAGCTAGTTTTAAATCACTATTCAACGTAGCTAGCGTCGCCTTCGACATAGAGATGATTACCATCTCTGTAAGCTTCACCAGTGATTGAGAAATGCCATCTAGCTCGTCTTGGAAAACTGATCTAGTTACGCTCATGTGCCGAAACCTACGTGGAGGTGATGAATAGAGAGCCACGCTTAGGTAAACGGAGGGTAAACTGGCGTTTTGAGCCTATAGAGTGGGGTCATGAAGTTCTTGCGCAGGGACTCAGAGGAGTCAGATTCGCGTGCCCTGCCCGAGATGCTCCTTGAGACCCTGAGCCTTCTCGAAGGAGATTCTCTGATTTTGGCGACCGGGGAAGTACCCCTCTTTAGCACCTCCGGCATCGAAGCTTTGGGGATTTTAAGGGATGGGCGGATTCAGAGCCCCGAACTCCTAGCAACGATTCGTGTGGTACGTCGCACACATATTCAACAAGTTGGAAATATCGCTATTCCGCGTGGGCCAATCGGTGAGGGGAAGCATGAGCTGACTGTAAAAGTTCTACCGTTAACTAAGGATGATCTAGTTCTCGTCCTTATCAGTGATGAGAGTGAAGCCCAACGCGTCCACGATGTTCGTCGCGATTTTGTTGCCAATATTTCACATGAGTTAAAGACACCTATCGGTGCCTTATCCCTTTTAAGCGAAGCAGTCTTAGGTGCAAAAGATGATCCCGAATCTGTGGTTAAGTTCGCCACGCGTATGCAGTCAGAGGCCAAGCGTTTAACCGATTTAGTACAAGAGATCATTCATCTATCTCGTGTTCAAGACTCCGATCCCCTGCAGTTGCCTCAAGAGGTTGGTGTCGAATACTTAGTACGTGAAGCCACCGACCAGTGTCAGATATCGGCAGATAATCGCAATATCTCAGTTACCTTCGCCGATTCCACATCCGCCATTGTCTTAGGAGATCGAGACCAGCTCATCATGGCAGTTCATAATTTGATTGAGAATGCAATTAATTACTCACCTGAGGGTACAAAGGTTTCCATCACTTCAAATATTGCTGATGGAGTCATAGATATTTCAGTTACTGATCAAGGTATTGGAATTCCTGAAGCTGAAAAAGAGCGAATCTTTGAGCGTTTCTATCGAGTTGACCCAGCGCGTTCACGACAAACTGGCGGAACTGGTTTAGGACTTTCAATTGTCAAACATGTTGCTTCAAAGCATGGCGGCGAAGTTACGCTTTGGAGTGTTGAAAACGTCGGGAGTACTTTCTCTCTGCGACTACCCATCTTTGAAAATCTAATAGAGAGCGCACAATGACTAAAATACTTATCGTAGAAGATGAAAGCTCATTCTCTGAAGCCTTGGCATATCTGCTTGATAAAGAGGGCTTTGAGGTAAGTGTGGCTGAAGATGGGCGTGCTGCTCTCACTACATTTGCCAAAGAGGGCGCAGATTTAATTCTGCTTGATCTTATGATTCCTGAGGTTTCAGGGGTAGATGTATGCCGCACCATTCGAAGCACATCACAAGTGCCAATCATTATGTTAACGGCTAAAGATGCCGAGATTGATAAGGTCGTGGGCCTAGAGCTAGGCGCCGATGACTATGTAACCAAGCCATACTCTTCGCGCGAATTAATAGCTCGCATCAAGGCCGTCCTTCGTCGGGGAATATCAGATTCAGAGCAACATGGTGATCTCGAAGTAATCTCCGTTGGGCCAATCAGATTAGATACCGCCCGTCACCAAGCATCAATTGATGGAAATCCGATAGCACTTCCACTCAAGGAGTTTGAACTACTTGAGTTCTTAATGCGCAACTCTGGACGGGTTCTAACACGTTCACAGTTAATCGATCGCGTATGGGGCGGGGATTACTTTGGCGATACAAAAACTCTCGATGTTCATATTAAGCGTCTTCGTTCGAAGGTAGAAGTTGAACCTGCTAATCCAGTTTTAATTCAGACTATTCGGGGTCTAGGTTATAAGTTAGAGGCTTAAAGCGAGGCAAAGCCCTCTTCGAGAACGCCTAAGGCATCCTGTAATAAATCATCGGTAATTACCAACGGTGGCAAGAAGCGGATCACATTTGAATAAGTGCCAGCGGTCAGGACTAACACACCCTTGCTCTGGCAGTACTTAACTACGGCATTCATGGCCGCAGTATTTGGATTCTTAGTACCAGCCTCTACTAATTCAATCGCCTGCATCCCACCGCGACCACGGACCTCTCCAATGATTGGATACTTCTTCTGCAGAGCGCGAAGAGAATCTCCCAATATCTTGCCGATGTGTTGGGCGCGAGCAACGAGGTTTTCAGCCTCCATCGTCTCGATTGCGCCAAGGGCTGCAGCACATGAGAGTGGGTTTCCACCAAAAGTTCCGCCCAAACCGGATGCATGAACTGAGTCCATAATCTCTGCGCGGCCAGTGATGCCAGCAAGTGGCAATCCCCCAGCGATTCCCTTAGCGGTGACCAGCATGTCCGGCACAACGCTCTCCTCTTCAACTGCAAACATATGGCCGGTGCGGGCAAAGCCGGTCTGTACTTCATCGGCGATAAATACGATGCCATTGTCTGTGCAGTAATTAGCAAGGGCCGGCATAAAACCCTTTGGTGGAACGATAAAACCACCCTCGCCTTGAATCGGCTCTATCAAAATCGCGGCGACGTTATGTGCACCGATCTCTTTATCAATTTTGTGAGTAACCATGTCAATTGCATCTTCAGTAATCGTCGCTTGATTGCCTACCCAGTGAAATGAATACGGCATGGGCACACGATAAATCTCTGGAGCAAATGGACCAAAGCCCTCTTTATATGGCATGTTTTTAGCAGTTAATGCCATCGTTAAATTTGTGCGGCCGTGATAGCTATGTTCAAAGACAACAATGGCCGGACGCTTTGTGTAGTGACGTGCAATCTTGACGGCGTTCTCAACTGCCTCAGCACCTGAGTTAACAAGAAGTGATTTCTTTTTATGTATACCCGGTGTCATGGCATTGAGTTTTTCGCAGACTTCGATGTAGTTCATGTAAGGCGCAACAGTGAAACAGGTATGTGTAAAGGCCTGTACTTGTTCAATGACGCGATCAACTACGCGACTAGCTGAGTTACCAACGTTGACAACACCGATTCCTGAGCCCAAATCAATAATCTGGTTTCCATCAATGTCGAGCAAGATTGCATCACTTGCGCGCTCGATAATGACTGGAATGGCCATGCCCAATCCGCCAGATGTCGCTTCACTTCGGCGCTTGAGCGCCTCAATAGATTTTGGCCCCGGAATAGCTGTGACCAGACGACGCTCTTGGGTCAGATTAGTCAGTGTGTTCATGGTGAAAGTCTAAGGCCTTATTTCTCATGCAGGGCCCTAGAAGTTAGGCTTGGGCTATGAGTTCACTGAGAGATTCGGCACCGCTTCTAGATGCCTACCTCTCCTACTTTGAAAGCAAGCGTCAACCCTTCACGATCCCAGGCCACAAACAGAGAGCATCGCGCTTAGATGCCGGACTCGGGTTAGTCGTTGATAGCGATACACCTTTATATGGTGGTCTTGATGAGATTAAATTAACTAACCAAGTATTAAAAGAGGCCGAGGCCCTCGCCGCCAGATTATGGGGGGCAGACTATGCCCGCTTTTCAACGGGCGGCTCTACACATGCAAATCAAGCGATTATTTTGGCCCTTGGAAAACCAGGTGACAAGGTTGCCTTATCGCGCACTGCGCACCGCTCGGTTTTAAGCGCTCTTGTCCTGGCAGGTTTAGAGCCGATCTGGTTATCACCGCACATTGATGCGGCAACGGGTGTACCAATTGGAATCTCTGTTGCTGAGTTTGAAAAAGTTATCGATCAAAAACCGATCGCCCTCTTATTAACCGAGCCCGGGTATTTAGGCACGTTATCTGATCTGCCAGCCTTAATAAATGCGGCACACACACATGCAATCCCAGTAATAGTAGATGCGGCATGGGGTGGACACTTCGGTTTTTCAACTGCCGTACCTGCACACTGTTTGGCAATGGGAGCAGATGCCTTGATAACGAGTACTCATAAAGCCCTGCCTGGTTACAGCGCCTCTGCAATATTGATCGCGCAAGGAAAATATTTAAACTTAGAGCGCATCGAGCAAAGCTTTGAAACTACCCATACGACTTCACCGGCAGGTGCCCCATTAGCCTCTATCGATGGCTGTCGCGCACTATTACAAACTCGAGGTCAAGAGTTAATCTCAGAGCTAGTTATAAATATTGAGGCATTTAAGAAGGAGGTTCAGTCACACTTTGATACTCCAATTTTTTTAAACACGGTCGATTTTCCAGCTGACCGATTTGATCCAACCAAGATTGTTCTGCGCGCTAATCAACTAGGTGTATCGGGTGTTGAGATTGAAAACGCTCTGCAGGCACAGTTCATCCGGGTAGAAATGGCCGATAGCGACACTATTGTCTTCTTAGCGACCTTGGTAGATTCGAAAGAGGATTTCGATCAATTAGCCACAGCGCTCATCCCAATCCTAAAATCACAGCAGAAATCCCCACGCACTACCGCTACTTCTCTGAGCTGGTCAGTAATTCCATCAGTTGCAATCTCTATGCGCGAAGCCTATTTTGCAGAGACCGAGATGGTGAGCGCCGGAAAGGCTGTGGGACGAATCTCGGCCGACTTAATCGCGCCTTATCCCCCAGGAGTTGCCGTAGTGGCACCAGGTGAAGTATTAACAAAACTTATAGTGGAAGGCCTAGCTTCAACAAAGTCGGCAGGTGTGCGAATCGCCTATGCCACTGACTCAACACTTTCCACTTATAGAGTCGTTAAGAGTTAAGCCAGAGTTCCAGAATGTGCAACATAAGGCTGGCTCGCATACATGCAATCGAGAGATTAAGGTGAGCACTATGGCGACAAATACCGATTGGCATCAAAGAGCTCTAGAATTAAAACCAGAGTCGAAGATTTTTATTAATGGCGCTTATGTAGATTCTGCATCAGGGAAAACCTTCGAAGATATCGCTCCACATGATGATCGCGTTATTGCACATGTGGCATCGGGTGATATTGAAGATATAGATCGCGCAGTAAAATCTGCTAAGAAAGTATTTGATGATGGCACATGGCGCGAGATGAATCCGCGGGATAAAAAAGCCATTATGTTGAGATGGTCTGCGCTCATGCTTGAGAATAAAGAGGAGCTGGCCTTACTTGAGGCCGTTGATACTGGAAAGCCAATCGGTGACACACTATCTGTCGATGTGCCAAATGCTGCCAGGGTCATCTCTTGGTATGGCGAGGCGATTGATAAGAGATATGACGAAGTAGCACCTGCTCCGCGGAATGCACTTGCAATGATTACACGTGAGCCTCTTGGCGTCATTGGCGCAGTTGTGCCCTGGAACTATCCGATGATGATCGCCTCATGGAAGATTGGGCCGGCAGTTGCGATGGGTAACAGCATCGTTGTAAAGCCTGCCGAGAACTCTTCACTCAGTACTCTGAAGATGGCCGAACTTGCCATTGAAGCGGGCCTGCCTGCCGGAGTCTTTAATGTTGTTCCTGGCCTTGGTATCGAGGCAGGTCAAGCACTTGCCCGACACATGGATGTTGCAAAGATCGCATTTACCGGTAGCCCGGCCGTTGGGCGAAAGATGTTGGAGTACGCCGCGCAATCAAATATGAAGCAGGTCGCACTCGAACTTGGCGGAAAAAGTGCGCAAGTTATTCTGAATGACTGCGTTGATCTTGAAGCTGCAGCATCTGCAATCGGATGGGGAATTTATTACAACGCAGGACAGACATGTAGCGCTGGATCTCGAATCATCGTAGAAAAGGGGATAAAGGAAGAGTTGTTTGCTCACCTGCGCACATTCTTAGAGAGCTTTGTAGTTGGAAGCCAGTTCGACCCAACAACTCAGATGGCTGGCTTAGTCTCGAAAGTTCAGCGAGATCGTGTCAATAGTTATTTAGATTTAATTGGCCGCGATGGAGAAAAAATTATCTTTGGTGGAGAAAAAACTCAGGGTGCTAATTTACTGATTGCACCAACGTTAATCGATAGCGTTAAAGCGGCATCGCGCCTCGCGCAGGAGGAAATCTTTGGCCCAGTTTTAACCTCCATCGATGCCAAAGATGCCGATGAGGCGATTGCAATCGCTAACGGCACCGAATACAGCTTGGCCGCCTCTATCTGGACGAGCAACATAGCTAAAGCCCACACTCTTGCACGTCGATTGCGTGCCGGAACGGTCTGGGTTAATACCTTCGATATGGTCGATGTCATCACACCGATAGGTGGCTTTGGATTATCGGGCAGTGGCCGCGATAAATCTCTACACGCATTAGATACCTATAGCGCTTTAAAGACCACCTGGATAGATCTTAATTAACTACCAAATAAGAGGAGAAATTACGTGAAGATGAAGGCTGCCGTTCTAGATGGTGTTGGATCTACCTTTGTAGTTCGTGAATTAGATTTAGATAAGCCAAAATCCGGCGAACTTCTTGTTAGAGTTGCTGCAAGTGGATTGTGTGCAAGTGATTTAAATGCCATCGATGGAAAGCGAAAGTTAGTTCCATTTCCGGCCGTAATCGGGCATGAGGCCGCGGGTGTAATAGTTGAAGTTGGGCCAGACACTGCCGGTTTTGCAACAGGTGATCACGTCATTATGTCGATTGTGCCTAACTGTGGCAGCTGTGATTACTGTAAATCTGGCCGTCCTAACTACTGCTCGACCGCCGGCAATGCCATGTCAGTTGGTGGATTATTTGATGGCACCAGTCGTTTGAGCCACAATGGTGAAAAAGTTAATCACTTTTTAACCGTTGCATCATTTGCCGAATACGTTGTCGTGCCAGCATCAGGCGCGGTGGTCATTCCAAAGGAGATGCCACTTGATCGCGCTGCACTTATTAGTTGCGCAGTGCTAACTGGCTATGGCGCAGTCATGAATACAGCTAAAGTAAAGAGCGGCTCGCGCGTTGCAGTCTTTGGTTGCGGCGGTGTCGGATTAAATATCGTGCAGGGAGCTCGCATGGCTGGGGCTACAACAATTATTGCAATCGATGTAACGGATAAAAAGTTAGAGCTAGCACGAAAGCTCGGTGCTACTCACACTATAAATGCATCAACATCTGATCCAGTCACCGAAGTAAAGAAGATCTGTGGCGGCGTTGACTACGCCTTTGAGGCCTTGGGTCGCGAATCAACTATTCAGCAGGCCTGGGGCACGGTCGATGTCGATGGCGGGTTGATTTTGGTCGGTCTACTCAAAAATGGCGCCACGCTCACGCTCGATGCCGGCCCCTTCGTCAATGAACAGTGGATAAAAGGATGTTACTTCGGCTCGGCTAATCTGAAAGAGGATGTACCAACGTTAGTTAAAAGTTATCTAAATGGTCACCTATTCCTAGACGAACTCATCTCAGAACGGATAGGTTTAGAGGGTCTTAACTCAGCCTTTGATCGATTACGGGCGGGAGAAGGCTCACGAAACGTCTTGGTCTTTGACTAAGTAGCGTTTCGCGTAAGTACAAAATTCCAGACCACTTGCGCTCTACACGTGTACTGCAAGAGGTAAGGATGTATGAGATAAGCACATACCACTTACACATTAAGGGGAACATAGTGAAATTTTCGAAACTAACTAGTGGATCCATGGCTGCAGCACTCGTTGTTGCACTTGCAATTCCAGTAGTGCAAAGTTCGTCAGCATCTGCTGCAACAGATTATTCCAAGATCACATCTGCCTCACAAGGCGGCGGTATCGGGGGACTTGCGGCGGCATGTAAAAAAGAAGGACAGTTAAACGTCATCGCCTTGCCTCTTTACTGGGCTAACTACGGTGACATGATAAAAGGCTTTAAGGCCGCGTACGGCGTTAAGGTCGATGAAGCTAACCCAGAAGGTTCATCACAGGAAGAGATCGATGCCGCAGTTACTAATAAAGGTACTAACCGCTCCCCCGATGTCTTTGACCTTGGTTTAGCTGTTGCTGTTAAGTATCTAAATACCTCAACATTGGCGCCATATAAAGTGAAGAACTGGAACTACTTACAGTTCGCTGCCTCCGTTGATCCAACTGCTCAGGCAACTCCTAACTACACAGGAACAATGACAATTGGTTACAGCGGTGATTTGGGAACAATCACCAAACTCGATGATCTCCTAGATCCAAAGTTCAAGGGCAAGATCGCTCTGAACGGTGATCCACAAGGTTCATCTGCTGCCATGAACGGTATCTTCATGATTAACAAGGCACTCGGTGGAACATTTGACGATGTTTCAAAGGGCGTAGCTTTCTTCGCTAAGTTGAAGGCTGCCGGTAACTTCATCAACGTTAATCCAACTGAGGCAACAATCGCATCTGGTCAGACACCAGTTGTTATTGACAACGGCTACATTCAAGCTGGCGTTATTAAGCAGTTTGCCACTATTGGCAAGGTATGGAAGATGTTCACACCTGCTGCAGTTGGATCGACCTACAACAGTGCAGTATCTGCATGGGCACCACATCCAGCATGTGCACGTCTATGGATGGAGTACACATTGAGCGAAGCTGGTGCTGAGATTTGGGCTAAGGGTGGAGCAACTCCAACTCTATGGATTCAAATGCTCAAGACCAAGCGCGCATCTGCAGCCGGTATAGCCTCGATCGGTAAGAGCAAAATCATTGCCGAAAAAGCGTCTTCCGACCAAACAGCAAAGGCTCGCCTGTATCTAAAGACTGCTTGGCCTGCAGCTGTAGGAACAGCCTAAAACTGAGTCCAAGTAATTGACTCAGCTTCAATCCAAGGGAACCGGTTCTGCCACTGGCAGGACCGGTTCTCGGTATTGGCGCAGTAAATCGGCATATCTCGGCGTACTTCCTTTTTTGCTTTTCAGCGGACTCTTTCTTCTATATCCGACATGGAATGTTGTCTCTGGCGCATTTAAAGATAATTACAATAAATTTAGCAGCCAGATATTAGTTCAGGTATTTAACTCTCCAATTAACCGTCACGCATTTGGTAACTCCCTCGAACTTTCAGCGAAAACCGCCTTTGTTGGAGCAGTCCTTGGAGGCCTTTTTGCCTGGGCCATCGCTACAGGAAAACCCGGGGGGCTCTTCTATAAGGTTTCTGTTGCACTCAGCAGCGTATTAGCCCAGTTCGGTGGCGTTATGTTGACCTTTGCCTTTCTCGCTACCTTTGGTTTTAACGGCCTTGTCTTAACACTTGCCACAAAGTTTTTACCGCATACTTTTCTAGCCGATGCTAGCTGGCTCTATAGTATGAATGGATTGGCTGTTCTCTACACCTTTTTTCAGATCCCTTTAATGGTTTTGGTCTTTCTTCCAACCCTTGAGAATTTAAAGCCCCAGTGGCGTGAAGCATCCGATGCCCTAGGCGGTAAGAGTTATGAGTACTGGCTACGCGTAGGAATCCCAATTTTGACACCCTCTTTTGCAGGTGCCGCCCTTTTGCTTTTTGTTAACTCCTTTTCAGCCTATGCAACGGCAAATACTCTGATCAACTTAGCCGATTTCTTAACACCCTTGGAAATAGCAAACGCTTTAACAAGTGAGACGGGTGGATCAAATCCGGCAGAGGCTAAAGTCCTATCGCTCTTTATGGTAATTGTTGTCATTATTGTCATGACTATGTATGCACTGCTTCGGCGCAGGGTAAGTAAGTGGGAGCAGAGACGATGAGACAAAGTGTTGGGGTTCGCCTGTGGCGATGGATAATTATCTCAGTTGTCGCTTTCTATCTCTTGGTTCCGTTGTATGCGATGTACGATTTTTCAACCAAGCCCTTTGGCTTTGCCGATAAGGGTCGCACATTTCGGGCATGGGCGATGATTGGACAACAGCAGGATTTACTTCAAGCCGTAACTCGCTCCTTAATCACTGCAGCAATCGTGATGGCACTTATCCTCTTTCTTGTTGTTCCAACGGCGATCTGGGTTCATTTGAAACTTCCAGCCCTGCGCCGCCCTTTTGAATTACTCTGCCTCTTGCCTCTTGCAATTCCGGCAATTGTCATCGTGGTCGGTATCGCACCTTTATACCGATGGATCTCAATAAATTTAAGCGAGTCTCCTATCACCTTAGCGGGTGTGTATTCAATGTTAATTCTGCCTTATACCTATCGTTCACTTTCTGCCGCCCTTGATGCAGTCGATATACACACCCTGGCCGAAGCCGCTACGACATTGGGCGCAACAATTTCGCGGGTAATATTTGGAATCATCATGCCAACTATTAAGACGGGCATAGTTAATGGTTCGTTTATTGCAATTGCCCTAGTCTTAGGTGAGTACACCATTTCAAATATTCTAAACTTTAAGACCTTCCAAGTTGTTATCTCACAAATCGGTCGCACCAATGGAAATGTCGCAGTTGCTGTCTCTCTTGCCTCTTTATTGTTTGTACTATTTTTACTTCTACTAATTCCCACCAAGAAGCGTCAAGGCGCCGTCCTTGACGTTGACATCGCCTAACAGATAAGGAGTCATACGTTGAGCGCATCGGCATATGTCCAATTAGTTGATCTTGCTAAGTACTTTGGCAAAGTCAAAGCCCTCGATGGCTTAAGCCTTGATATTGCAGAGGGCGAGCTTGTGGCACTCCTTGGTCCATCGGGCTGCGGTAAGACGACTGCCCTTCGTGCCTTAGCTGGGCTGCAAGAGCTAGACCGTGGTCAGATGATCGTTGATGGTAAAGATGTAACCTTTCAAAAGGCCAGTAGCCGGGGAATGGGAATGGTTTTTCAGGCCTACTCACTCTTCCCACATATGACTGCGCGCGAAAATGTTGAGTACGGATTAAAATTACGTGCTCACAAAACCGCTGGAGATAAACGCAAGGCGCGCTCGGCCGAACTATTAGAGCTAGTTGGTCTATCAACGCACGCCAATCACTATCCACACCAACTATCGGGTGGCCAGCAGCAGCGTGTAGCACTGGCGCGCGCCCTTGCAATCTCGCCCAAGGTTTTACTCCTTGATGAACCACTTTCGGCCTTGGATGCAAAGGTGCGTACACAGCTGCGCGAGGAGATTCGCCGTATTCAGGTCGAACTTGGTACGACTACTTTATTTGTAACCCATGATCAAGAAGAGGCGCTAGGTATCGCCGATCGTGTTGGTGTTATGCGCAATGGTCAGTTAGAACAAATTGCAGCCCCTGCCGCACTCTATGACCGTCCAAAGACGGCCTTTGTCGCCGAGTTTGTTGGTCTGACTAATCCAATCGCTGGAAAAGTAAATAGCGGATCGATTGAAGTTCTTGGCGGCGTTGTAAAGACACTTCCTGGTTCGATTACATCGGGTGCCGGAATTGCATTAGTGCGCCCCGAAAGTATCGATGTCGTTGCTAGCAAATCAGGTAACGCGACTATCTTTTCAGCCAGCTTCTTGGGTGCGACTTGTCGCTTAAATATCTCTATGAACGATGGAGGCCGTGTAATTGCTCAGCTACCAAGTCCTGATGCGGTAGGTCTTGGTGCCAGTGTGAGTGTGAAAGTTTCGCTACTAGATATTCCAGTATTCGTGAAGGCTGCAGGATGATCTTTGGAAAAATCACGCAGCTTGAAACTTTTACAGATGAGTTCGTAGCCTTTGTTAAAGTAATTACATCTGATGGTCACATCGGATGGGGCCAAACATCTACCTATCACGCCGATATAACCGCCCAAATTTTTCACCGGCAGATCGCTCCTTGGGTATTGGGCAAAGATGCCTCCGACATCGGGGCACTCATTACTCTGGTGGAAGCGCGTGAACATAAGTTCCCTGGTAGTTATCGAGCTCGTGCAAATGCAGGATTAGATACTGCTCTGTGGGATCTGCGTGGGCGCGTTGAGGGCAAGCCTGTAGTCGAATTACTGGGCGGATCCCCTAAGAAACTGCGCACATATGCATCTTCAATGAAGCGTGACATAACCCCGCAGCAAGAGGCAGAGCGATTTGTGAAGTTGCGCGACGAGTTTGGCTTTGATGCATTCAAATGGCGAGTCGGCGCCGAGTGTGGCAACGACATTGATGAGTGGCCGGGGCGCACAGAAGAAGTTGTGCCCATAGTTTCTCGCGCATTGGGTGATGGAGTTTCAAAGTTAGTAGATGGCAATAGTGGTTTTTCTCCCAAGCGTGCCATTGAAGTCGGTGCTTTGCTTGAAGCCGAAGGAATCAGCCACTTTGAAGAGCCTTGCAAGTACTGGGAGCTTGGAGAGACTAAAGAAGTCACCGATGCACTCTCAATCGATGTAACTGGTGGAGAGCAAGATTGGGATTTAGTGACATGGCAACGCATGATCAATATGGGCGCTGTTGATGTTTTGCAGCCTGACATTATGTATATGGGTGGGATCTGGAGAACGTTAAAAGTTGTTGAGATGGCTAGACAAGCTGGTCTGCCAATCACACCTCATAGCGCAAATCTCTCACTTGTAACGATTTGTACCATGCACTTACTTGGGGCAATTGATAATCCTGGAAAATATCTTGAATTTTCAATTGAGGGCTTTGACTACTATCCATGGCAAAAAGATCTATTTTTAGGCAATCCCTTTGCAATAGAGGATGGAAAGATAGAGATTCCATCGGAGCCTGGTTGGGGTGTAGAGATTAATCCTGCATGGCTGGAAAAGGCAAAGCGCCAAGTATCAACACTCTAAAATTACAAAAATAAAAAATCGGGCGTGAGAAGCAAATCTCACGCCCGATTTTTAATTAGTTTTTTACTTTGCAACAGCCTTCTTGAGCTTAGTTCCAGCGCTTACCTTGACGCCAGTGCGTGCAGGGATCTGCAGAACCGCGCCCCGGTTTGTGGGTTACGGCCTGAGCGTGCTGCACGTGCAACTGCCTCGATTGAGATAAAGCCAGGTAGTACAAGCTTCTCCTTGCTCTGGAGCATTTTAATTGCAAGCTCCTCAAGGGCCTCTAGTACTGCTGATACAGCGCTCTCACTCTGCTTTGAATTTGCAGCCAACTTTGCGGTTATTTCTTTCTTATTCATTGTGAACTCTCCAGTACTTAGTTGAAGTTAACATAATGAATCCTGCCAGCAAAAGAGCCTAAATCACGCTCAACCACGCTGATTTGGGTGGTTTTTCGATCTATTTATCCAATTATCGCCGCTTTGAGCTCCAAAAAAGCGCCGTTCGAGATTTTCTTGGCATCTATCTCGAGTGAGTATTAGGGTTCGGGAGTGATTAAAAATGTAGATGCAGATTTCTTAGCACTTCCACTTTCGGCCGTCACAGATGCCGCGATCGGCGCAGCGCAAGCTGCTGGTGCATCCCATGTTGATGTTCGCATTGAACGTACACGCACTGGCCTACTTTCACTGCGTGATGCAAAACCTGAGACACAGAGTGATGAAACTCTGGCTGGTCTTGGTGTTCGAGTAATCGTTGATGGTGCATGGGGCTTTGCATCATCTCCTGAGATCTCAGTTGCAACAGCCAAGAAGTTAGCTCTTACTGCAGTTGCGATGGCTAAGACCTCTAAACCACTTTCGACAGAGCTTGTATCCCTTGTGAGCGAGCCGGTTTATGCACATCAAACATGGGTATCCGAATATGAAATCGATCCATTTTCAATCTCAGATTCTGATAAAAAAGATCGTCTAGCGCATTTGAGTAATGAGTTGTTAAAGCACGAGAGCGTTAACCACACATCTGCTCACACTATGTATGTTAAAGAGCAGAAGCACTACGCCGATTCTTACGGCACGAGCACTACACAGCAGCGTGTACGTATTCAGACTCAGATTGAAGCGATTTCTATCGGTACTAATGGCTTTGAATCTATGCGCACTTTGGCTCAGCCTGCCGGCTTTGGTTGGGAGTGGATGGGGAACACGCACTGGAACTGGGATGCTGAGATTGCAGAGCTCCCTACATTATTAGCCGAAAAAACTCTCTCGCCATCGGTTGAACCTGGTCGATATGACGTACTGGTACATCCATCTAACCTCTGGTTAACAATCCACGAGTCAATTGGACATGCAACAGAGTTAGATCGCGCAATTGGTTATGAAGCAAACTATGCCGGCACATCATTTGCCACACCCGATAAGTTGAATACTTTGAAATATGGCTCAACGCTTATGAACGTTACGGGTGATCGAAATACCGCTCATGGTTTGAGCACTGTTGCCTTCGATGATGAAGGTGTTGCTGCACAGAAGTGGGACATCATCAAAGATGGCCTCTTAGTTGGCTACCAGTTAGATCGTCGCATCGCCGCCCGGGTAAACCGCGATCGCAGTAATGGTTGTGCTTACTCTGACTCCCCCGCGCATGTTCCAATCCAACGCATGCCCAATGTCTCATTGGCTGCAAATCCAACTGGACCAACCTACGATGAGATGGTTTCATCGATGGAGGATGGCATCATCATTAAGGGCGATAAGTCGTGGTCTATCGATATGCAGCGCTATAACTTTCAATTTACCGGCCAGCAGTTCCACCGAGTGAAAAATGGAAAAATCGTTGGCCAACTAAAAGACGTTGCCTACCAAGCGACAACGACAGATTTTTGGGGATCAATGAAAGTTGTTGGTGGTCCATCTACCTATGTATTAGGTGGCGCTTTTAACTGTGGAAAGGCCCAACC
>Ga0194050_1000230_pt1 | contig 19053 bp, 19 predicted proteins | sample SepL2310m_MetaG_FD_148657 | JGI IMG/M metagenome (GOLD analysis project Ga0194050, IMG submission 148657) | Anoxic zone freshwater microbial communities from boreal shield lake in IISD Experimental Lakes Area, Ontario, Canada - Sep2016-L239-10m | ecosystem: Environmental > Aquatic > Freshwater >...
GTGAGCGCATCGAGGGCGGCTTTAGTGGCCCCGTAGATCGCATGCCCGGGGCGAGGGCGCAGCGCCTCAATAGAGGTGATATTCAGAACGGATTGCACCCCGGTTCCCCCGCGAGCAATGGTTGCCAAGATTTCGGCGATCGCGCCCACGTTTATTTGAAAGAGATCAGCGATTCGTGCTGGTTCCTCATGAGAAAGGAGTGCCACATCCTGCCGCGCAGCATTGTTGATCACGTAATCGATCGAGGGGCGAAGAGCGAGCGCGTCCGATATCAATCGCACACCAGCGCCAACTTCGACAAGATCCACATCGATTTGTGCGACATTCTCACCTACTTGCACGGGAGTTGACTTAGTGGCTGCAATAACAAACGCACCATTAGCAACGAAATGCGACACAAGATGTGCCCCGATATTTCGCCCTGCACCCGTGATAAGGATCGTGCGCCCAGTAAAGGAATTCGTCATATCGGAACTCTACTCGTGCACTAGGCGAGGTAGTTCAGGGATTTCTTCTCGCCAAGCATCTACCAGAGCCGAAGAGGCAAGCTCCATGGCAGAGAAGGGCGGTGCAAGATAACAAAGTACAAGAGACCACTCGCCAAGAGTCTCGGCCGCCATCCACTCACCAGGTGCCACGCTCGCGGAGAGTTCTCCCGACCGGGAGAGTTCTATCCGTTCGTACTGCTCATCCCTAACATGGAGCGCGAGTGGGTCACCACCGATAAGCACCCAAGTTTCGCGCTCCTTAAGACGATGCCAAGCAGAGAACTGTCCCGGAGTCATCAGGAAGTAGATCGCGTTTCCGTGTTCGTCACGTTGCACGAGTGAGAAGTAACCGCCTTCGCCCTCTAGCGGCAACAACGCGAAGCGTTCGATTACTTGCTCTGCTGATAGGCCGTCCAAATTAAGGGCGGTCATTTGAGCGAATCCAACGCTTTTACACGTTCTGCAACGCGAGTACTCAGACTCAAGGTATCTACGTGGGTGAGAATGCGGTTGCGAACAACGCGATCTCCGGCAACCCACACATCACTCACATCGGCACGTCCTACTGCATAGACCAGCAACGCCATCACATCGTGAATAGGCATGAGATGGAGAGCCGAGAGATCAACAGCTATCAAGTCGGCTTCCTTGCCCACTTCGACGCTGCCAACTCGATCACCTAGCCCGAGAGCTTCGGCGCTCTCAATGGTTGCTGAACGAATAATCGAGGCAGCATCTACAGCTTTAGCTCCATGATTGAGCGAAACTAAGTGAGCTGCGAGGCGAATTACTGCCCACATGTCGAGATCGTTGCTCGATGAACAACCGTCAGTCCCGAGACCCACCTTGAGGCCCGCAGACTTGTACTTCATGATGTCGGCGACACCGCTATTTAATTTCAGGTTACTTCCGGGGCAGTGCGCAACGCTTGCACTTTTAGCGAGTGAAATTTCAATATCTGAATCACTGAGGTGAACGCCGTGACCGAACACGGTCGGAAGGTCAAGAATCTTGGTGTCTCGGAGCACTTCAGTGGGCGTTTTTCCAAAACGCGTTCGTACATCATCATTTTCCATCAATGTTTCGGAGACATGGAGGTGTACGCGGGCTCCCATTTCATTGCCGAGCTTGGCTACCTCTGCAAGATGTTCGGGCGAATCTGTATATGTGCTGTGGGGCATGAAGTAGAGCGGAATGTGTGGCCCACCGATTTCGGCTGCTGAGGCCGGCCAATTCTTTGCCAGAGCAATTCGATCGGGCCACTTCAATCCATCGATTCCTTCAAAATCGAGGAAGATCGGGCCAGCGATATGGCGTAAACCAACCTGTACCGCTGCCCTATGTGTTGCCGTGGGATGAAAGTACATATCTAGTGCAGTGGTGGTGCCGCCGAGGAGCGCTTCGCCGGCAGCTAGCTCGGTACCGAGTGCACACGTCTCGGGATCCATGATTGCGCCTTCAGCGGCCCAGACGCGTTCCAGGAATCCTTGAAGATCTACGCCTTCGGCCCATCCGCGAAGAAGCGACATCGCCAAGTGAGTATGCGAATTGATCAACCCGGGCATAATCAAATGCCCACTTGCATCAAAAACTTCAACGCCTTCGTGCACGCTAGTGGGATTAATTTCAGAAATCACACCATCACGTACGAGGATCGTGGCACTTTCTAGAATCTCATTAGTCGAGTTGCTAGTTACTACGTACTTTGCATTCGTGATGAGTACCGATCGCATCAGATGGCGCCAATCGCACCATCAATAATGGTGATGACTTTCTGGCTGGCAGCGGCCAGCGATGCATTGATCTCTTCCATGGTGATGGGTTGATCACTCACTCCGGCCGCCGGATTCACAATGAGCGCGATAGAGGCGTAACGCAGGCCAGCTTCTTTAGCGAGAGTCACTTCAGGGCATCCCGTCATACCTACGACGGTGGCACCCGCAAGTGCTGCTAGCCGAATCTCTGCCGGAGTTTCAAAACGTGGACCATTAAATCCGGCATAAACCCCGCGCTCCCGGAGTGGGATGCCTGCGTGCGCCGCTGCCTCACTGAGCGCCCTTCGAATTTGTACGTCGTATGCATCGGTCACGTCAACATGTTGCACGCCACCGAGTTGAACGCCATCAAAGAAAGTACTCTCGCGCCCTGAGGTGAAATCGATGAAGTCATCAACCAGTGAGAGGTCTCCGGCGACGAGCGTCGGATCAACCCCACCCACTACGTTTACTGCAATGACTTTTTCAACTCCGAGTTCCTTCAGAGCAGAAATATTCGCTCGGTAATTCACCTTGCTCGGGGGGATGGAATGATCAGCACCGTGGCGAGTGACGAATTCAATCGCAACACCGTTCCAACTCCCACTCGTCAGAAGTGCATCACCATAGGGCGTACTCACTCTACGAGCAGTGCAACCCTGAAGTGCGGGGAGCGAGTAGAAGCCGGTGCCAGCAATAATCCCGATAGGTGCCATAGGGAGAGCCTAAAGCACAAGGAGGAGGACTAGAAGTTCTCGCTGGGACGGTAGACGCCCCACACGGCACGAAGTTGATCGGCAACTTCACCGACGGTGGCGCCTAATGTGAGAGCCAACTTCATCGGAGGGAGTAAGTTTTCGTTGATGTCTGCTGCAGCACTCTTGATCGCGGCGAGTGCCGCATCGACCGCCGTGTTATCTCGTGTGGCTCGCAATGTCTTGAGCTTTTCGCACTGTGTCGCACCAATAGTGGGATCGACTCGTAGCGGCGTATAAGGCTCTTCTTCACTGATCTGGAATTTGTTGACGCCCACAACCACGCGATCTCCACGATCAATCTCACGGGTGACCTCGTAGGCACTGCGTTCAATTTCACTCTTTTGAAAACTCTTCTCGATGGCAGCTGCAGCGCCACCCATCTCTTCAATTTTTGCCATCAGACGAAGTACTTCAACTTCCATATCGTCTGTGAGAGATTCGACGGCATAAGAACCTGCGAATGGATCAACCGTTTTCGTGACGTCTGTTTCAAAAGCGATTACTTGCTGTGTGCGCAGCGCGAGCCTGGCAGCCTTCTCGGTAGGCAGTGCGATGGCTTCATCAAATGAGTTCGTATGAAGACTTTGAGTACCGCCAAAGACTGCAGCGAGCGCCTGGACAGCAACGCGAACAAGATTTACTTCAGGCTGTTGCGCAGTTAGTTGCACTCCAGCGGTTTGTGTATGAAAGCGCAGCATTTGAGACTTCTCGCTCTTAGCACCGAACTCATCTCGCATCACACGCGCCCAAATACGACGTGCTGCCCGGAACTTGGCAACTTCTTCCAAGATGGTCGTGCGTGAAACAAAGAAGAAAGCAAGGCGCGGAGCAAAATCATCAATCTCAAGTCCAGCCGCTAATGCCGCCCGCACATACTCGATTCCATTTGCCAACGTGAATGCAACTTCTTGTGCAGGTGTGGCACCGGCTTCCGCCATGTGATACCCAGAGATGGAAATCGTGTTCCACTGGGGAAGATTGGTTTGGCAATACTTAAAAATATCCGTGATGAGTCGAATGGATTCACGGGGTGGATAAATATACGTCCCGCGCGCAATGTACTCCTTGAGTACATCATTTTGAATCGTGCCCTTGAGGTCTGCTGCTGCGATCCCCTGTTCCTCTGCAACGATCTGGTACAGAAGCAAAAGAATGCACGCCGGTGCGTTAATGGTCATGCTGGTAGAGACTTCGCCCAACGGAATTCCGGCGAAGAGTTCGCGCATGTCATCTAGAGAATCAATCGCCACACCCACTTTGCCCACTTCACCTTGGGCCAGCGGAGCATCTGAATCCATCCCCATCTGCGTAGGGAGATCAAAAGCAACTGAGAGCCCACCAGTGCCAGCCTTCACCAATTGGTGGTAGCGCGCATTCGATTCCTTCGCCGATCCAAAACCTGCGTATTGGCGCATCGTCCATGGTCTGCCGACATACATCGTGGAGTGAATACCGCGGGTGTATGGGAAGGCGCCCGGTGTACCGATACGTTCAGCTGGAATCCAGCCATCGAGATCGGCTGCTTCATAGTTCGCGTTAAAGGGCAGCCCAGACTCGGTGCGACCCGATGGGTTCGGAGTACTCGAGGGCGGCATAGAAGACATGAACTCCACCGTAGCGCCTGACTCCCCCGATCGCCCAACAGCTGTGGCTGTTCTCACAAGCCCTGAGGTAAGCAACCGCCTCTCGCTCGGTGTGGCAACCCTGCGCTGCGGGGCCCCATTGCCTAACCTGCAATGAAATGAAAATTTATGCGAAGCGGACTCTTTCCGGTGCAGCGCTCACTGTGTTGTTTGGGGCTTTGTTGACCGCTCCCGCTCTTCCAGCGCATGCATCCGACATCATCGGTGGTCCCGCGCTGGGTGGTGGAGTAATCGTCAATTCCGCGCCCGGGGTTGAGGCACTACCGGCCAGCGAAGCCGAGTCATACCTGATTGCAGACCTTGATACTGGTGAAATCCTGGCAGCTAAGAATCCCCACAAAAAATTACCGCCAGCGAGTACTCTCAAAACTTTAACCGCCCTCGCACTCTTACCTCGGCTCGATAAGAGCGCTAACTACATCGGGCAGTTAAGTGACACCAAAGTGGACGGCACGAAAGCCGGCATTTACCCGGGCCGCGCATACTCAATCGATTCGCTCTGGCATGCCCTCTTCCTGCTCTCCGCAAACGACTCTGGCATGGCGCTCGCAAACGCGGCCGGCGGCCTCACAAAAACGCTTACGTATATGCGCAGTGAGGCAAGGCGTATTCAAGCTCTCGACACTGTCCCACGGAGCCCACACGGATTAGACAAGCCTGGACAAATCTCTAGCGCATACGACTTAGCCCTGATTAGTCGTGAGGCGCTCAAGCGCGAAGACTTTCGAGATTATGTAGCTACCACGAAATACACCTTCCTCGGATCTGGCAAAGGCAATAAGCCACTACCTATTTATAACCAAAATAAATTACTCACGACGTATTCGGGAACGATTGGCGTAAAGACTGGCTACACCACGCAGGGCAAGAACACTTATGTGGGTGCCGCTACGCGAAATGGCCACACGATCATCATCACGATGATGCACCTTCCGTATGGCCGCGACGCCCTCGCCATCAAACTCCTGAACTGGGGTTTTAGAGCGCGTGGGAAAGTCACGCCCATTGGCGTACTCGTGGAGCCACTTGAAGGAGCGGCCAAGTTCACCCCCGAAGCGCCGGCAAATGCCAAGATCGCTAAAACGGAAAAGGCCGTTACCCAAAGCTCAGGAATTTCCCCATCAGGGCTTCCGATAAAACTTCTCTTGATTCCCATACTTCTTGTTGTGCTTCTGAGAGTTCGTGTGCGAATTAAAATGTGGAAGCGGGCTCGCTATCGGCGAATAAAGCCGACCGCATCGTAAACGCGTTGCAAAGTATCTTGGGCAACCACGCCCGCCTTTTCAGAGCCAACTTTCAGAATTCTCTCTAACTCGCTCTGATCACTCATAATTTCCTCAGTGCGCTTCTTGAAAGGCTCCACGAACCCAATCACCACTTCCGCAACATCCTTTTTGAAGTCGCCATACCCCTTATCTGAATAGCGCTTCTCAATATCTCCGATTGCCTCTCCAGAGAGTGCTGAGAAAATGGTAAGCAAGTTAGATATCCCTGGCTTCTCACTCTCATTAAATTGCACTTCACGTCCCGTATCCGTGACAGCGCTCTTAATTTTCTTCAGCGTTAATGAAGGATCATCCAGCAATTCAATAATGCCAGCCGCCGAAGAGGCAGACTTACTCATTTTCGATGTGGGCTCCTGAAGGTCAGTGATCTTGGCAGTGCCCTTGACAATATGAGCCTTCGGGATGGTGAACGTTTCTCCAAACCGAGTATTAAATCGTTGGCCAAGGTCGCGTGTGAGCTCAATATGTTGGCGTTGATCTTCACCCACCGGCACTTCGTCAGCTTGATAAAGCAAAATATCGGCTGCTTGCAGGATGGGATATGTAAAGAGGCCCACGGTGGCCCGATCAAGACCACCTTTTTGACTCTTATCTTTAAATTGAGTCATTCGTGAGGCTTCGCCAAATCCCGTGATGCAACTAAGAACCCACGCCAGCTGGGCATGCTCGGGGACCTGCGACTGCACAAAGAGGGTGCAGCGCGCTGGATCAAGACCCGCAGCTACCAATTGGGCGATGGAGAGCAAGGTGCGGTGGCGCAGCGCCTCCGGGTCGTGTTCAACAGTGATCGCATGAAGGTCTACCACGCAATAAAAAGCATCATGGCTCTCTTGGAGTGCCACCCACTGACGGACAGCTCCAAGATAATTTCCCAGGTGGAAAGAGTCATGTGTGGGCTGAATTCCTGAAAGGACGCGAGGCATGACCTTATTCTTCCATCTCTGGTACTTCTGATGCGACGGATTTTTCAACGTGATGGTCATCTACTCGCAATTGCACTCGCGAAATGCGCTTTCCATCGAGCGCCAAGACCTCAAAGGAGATGCCCTCCTGAGAAAAACGCGTACCAATATCCGGTAGCCGTCCCAGGTGGTGAAGGATGAAACCCGCCAAAGTCTCATATGGGCCTTCAGGAAGTTCAATGTTGGTCTCTTCGGCCAGATCCTCCAAAGAGGTAAGGCCATCAACTTCATACTCTCCCGAGAGCGCCTGTGTAGTCACAATCTCATCGTCGTCATACTCGTCTTGAATGTTTCCAAGAATCTGCTCGACGATATCTTCGAGGGTGATGATGCCATCTGTCCCGCCATATTCATCGAGCACAATCGCCATGTGATGGCGCCCGAGCTTCATTTCATTCAATGCTGGAATAAGCAGTTTCGTACCTGGCAAGAAGAGCAGTGGCCGAACAAATCCGGAGAGCGCCATCGATGTGCGGGCTGGGTCGAGGAGATCACGTACATGGATGAAGCCCACAATGTCGTCCGCCGAATCCCTGCGTACCGGATAACGTGAATGTGCTTGAGTCAGTGCAATATCTCGCGCTTCCGACACAGTCATGCTCTGATCCAAGAAATCTACTTCGGTACGGGGAATCATGAACTCGTGAATCTGTCGGTCTGTGGCATTAAATACTTCTTCGACAATCTCTCGTTCCGTGATTCCTAGTGAGGCATGTCCGCTGACCAAGTTGATGATCTCTTCTTCGCTTATCGCATCTCTCGATTTATGTGGGTCAACGCCGAAGAGGCGAACCACCACGTCAGTTGATTTGGACAATATCCAAATAACCGGACGAAAGAGAATGGCGATGCGATCGATAGTGGGTGCAGCTGCCAGTGCAATGGCTTCGGTCTTTTGCAGGGCCAATCGCTTCGGGACTAACTCGCCTAGAACGAGAGATATATAAGCAACTCCCAAAGTCACCAGCACTAGCGCAAGAATATTTGCAAAGGACTCACTGAGCCCCCACTTAGCGAAGGTGGGGGTAAGAAATCGTCCGAGGCGCTCTGCGCCCAGGGCAGCTGAAAGCAAGGTAGAGACGGTGATTCCCACTTGGGCAGCCGCTAAAAAGCGGTTGGGATGCTCCGCAAGTTTGGCGACTTTCGCACCTCGGCGTCCACGTTCGGACAAGGCGCGAACCTGGCCTTCTCGAAGCGAGATCAAAGCAATTTCGGCAGCGACAAAGACAGCCGCGATAATGATGAAGGCGAGCACAAGCGCAACGTTGGCGAAGAATGCGCCCCAGCTCAGGGGTCCGTCTGACACATCCATAGCCTAGCGCGCTACCCGCCCTTACCACTCAGCCCTTATGCTCATCTTGCTTATTCATTCTGTTCATTCATCCTAAGGATCGTCCGGCACGTTCCTGCCGGGAGAATGGAGAAATCGATGGCTGTCGTCAGCTTGCGTGGCATCACGCGCCACTACGATCGGAGCGCAGAGGCAGCAGTCTCAGACCTCAATCTGGAAATCAAAGACGGCGAATTTCTCGTCCTAGTAGGTCCATCGGGTAGCGGAAAATCCACCACATTAAGAATGCTCGCTGGTCTGGAACCACTCGACGCTGGCTCCATCATGCTGGATGGCAAAGACATCTCGCGCCTTGATGCGAAAGATCGAGATGTGGCCATGGTCTTTCAGTCTTACGCGCTTTATCCGCATATGAGCGTTGCAGAGAATATGGGCTTCGCTCTCAAAGTTGCCGGTGAAGATTCCCAAGAAATAGTGATGCGGGTAAGGGAGTGCGCCGCCCTCTTAGGCCTTGAAGGGTTGTTGGAACGGAAGCCCAAGGAACTCTCAGGTGGCGAGCGGCAAAGAGTTGCGATGGGGCGTGCCATTGTGCGCAAGCCTCAGTTATTCCTGATGGATGAACCACTCTCAAACCTTGATGCCAAGTTGCGAGCGAGCACACGCACCCGTATTTCTACGCTTCAAAGAGAGTTAGGCATCACCACGCTCTATGTCACCCATGATCAGGCCGAGGCGATGACTATGGGAACCCGGGTAGCGGTAATGAATCAGGGCAAACTTCATCAGGTGGCCTCGCCTCAGGAAATTTACGATAAACCTGTCGATATTTTTGTAGCCACATTCATCGGCTCCCCCGCAATGAACATCTTGGAACTCTCTTCAGGATCTGCAGCGCAGATTTTTGGGACACATCTCAATCCAGAAACGCTCGTTGGTGTCCGTCCTGATAGATGGGAAATCAGCGATAGTGGAATTGAGGTGCAAGTTGAGGCGGTGGAATTCCTCGGAGCAGATTCGTATTTTTACGCCTCCCTGATCTCAACGAGTACTTCTCTGGTCGGCACCGACTTTCTCATTTTTCGCAGTAAACCAAAAGAGGTGCCCTCCATCGGTGAGCGAATATTTCTCTCACCGAGCGAGATGCACCTCTTTGATAAAACCAGCGGTGTGCGCTTAAAGAACTAACAATCTACGCCATCGCCTTCTGCAGGTTTGTATCGATGGCTGCCAAGAATTCTTGGGTTGTTAACCAAGCCTGATCAGGTCCGACCAAACTCGCCAGGTCCTTGGTCATCTTTCCGCTCTCTACGGTTTCGATACAGACGCGCTCGAGGGTATTAGCGAAATCAATAACCTCTGGTGTGCCATCAAGCTTCCCTCGATGGGCAAGACCGCGCGTCCACGCGAAGATCGAAGCAATTGGATTAGTTGATGTGGGCTTACCTTGTTGATGCATGCGGTAATGGCGAGTGACTGTGCCATGTGCGGCTTCTGCTTCAACGGTTTTGCCGTCTGCAGTCATCAAGACTGATGTCATCAAACCAAGTGAACCAAAACCTTGTGCCACGATGTCGGATTCAACATCGCCGTCATAGTTCTTGCAAGCCCAGACGTAGCCACCTTCCCACTTCAGGGCCGAAGCGACCATGTCGTCGATCAAACGGTGCTCATAGGTGAGACCAGCCTTATCAAATGCGGCCTTGTACTCAGTTACGAAGATCTCCTCAAAAAGATCCTTGAAGCGTCCGTCATAGGCCTTGAGGATGGTGTTCTTCGTGCTGAGGTAGACCGGATAGTGCAAGGTGAGTCCATATTGAAATGAGGCTCGCGCAAAATCCCGAATCGAATCATCGAGGTTGTACATCGCCATCGCAATACCTGGACTCGGAAAGTCAAAGACCTCGAGTTCCATCGGCGCAGAACCATCTTTAGGAGTCCATGTGAGAGTGAGTTTTCCTTCGCCTGGAATTTTCACATCAGTTGCCTTGTATTGATCACCGAAAGCGTGACGTCCAATAACAATCGGCTTGGTCCAACCTGGAACTAAGCGTGGAATGTTGCTAATTACGATTGGCTCACGGAAAATTACGCCACCTAGGATATTGCGAACGGTTCCGTTAGGAGATTTCCACATCTCCTTCAGGCCGAACTCTTCAACACGAGCCTCATCTGGCGTGATCGTTGCGCATTTAACGGCAACTCCATGCTTCTTGGCGGCGTGGGCTGAATCAAAGGTGACCTGATCATCCGTGGCGTCACGGTTTTCAATCGAAAGATCGTAGTAATCAAGGTTTACATCAAGATACGGAAGAATTAATTGATCTTTGATGAATTGCCAAATGATGCGAGTCATCTCGTCGCCATCCATCTCGACGACCGTGCCAATTACTTTGATCTTGCTCATGGGAATCTCCTACAGACTTTGAATGTCTGATTGCTTGCTTCGTACCGCTTCGGCGGCTTCTTTGAGTGATGCAATTTCTGTTGCAGTGAGGGCGGTCTCAACGACCTTGCGAACACCACTCTTACCGATCTCGGCTTCCACGCCGAGATAAACACCCTTGATACCGTATTCGCCATCCACCCAAGCACAGACCGGCATGATCGCACCCGAATCTTCGATGACCGCCTTCGCCATTCGAGCTGCAGCCGCTGAAGGTGCGTAATAAGCAGAGCCTGTCTTGAGAAGTGCTACTACCTCGGCGCCACCATTGCGAGTGCGCACCACAAGTTCTTCAATCTTCTCGGCAGGAAGTAAATCAGAGAGCGGCTTGCCATTAACAGTGCAACGACTTGGCACGGGAACCATGGTGTCGCCATGCGAACCCAAGGTAAGAGTCTTGACCGCGCCCACAGCAACGCCGAGTTCTTCAGCCACAAAGTGTGTGAAGCGTGCAGTGTCGAGCATACCCGCTTGGCCCATCACGCGATTGTGTGGAAACTTTGAAGCGATTTGCGCGAGCGCTGTCATCTCATCAAGAGGGTTAGACACCACAATGATGACTGCGTGAGGACTGTGCTTGGCGATGTTCTCGGCAACCCCGCGCACAATTTTTGCGTTGGTCTCCAGTAGGTCCATTCGACTCATGCCTGGCTTGCGCGGAAGACCCGCAGTGATCACCACAACATCCGAGTCGGCGGTGGCTTCGTATCCGGAACCGTCCATGCCAGTAGTTGCACCGACAACCTTGGTTTCGAAACCCTCAACCGAGCGTGATTGATTGAGATCGAGCGCGAGCCCTTCAGGCTTGCCTTCGACAATATCTGTCAGCACCACAGTCTTAAAGACGTTGTACTCGGCGAGACGTTGGGCGGTTGTTGATCCGTAAAATCCCGATCCAACAACGGTGACTTTTCCATTCAAATGGCCGTTCATCTGCCCTCCTGGGGCTCTCAGAAAATATCTTGATGTAAAGATATTACTTCCCGTGCGGAAGTGCGACTGTCAAGGCCGCAACTCCGACGGCTAAGAGCGTGAGTGTGGCCACATCCACCCTCTTTGAGCGTGACCAGGCCATCTTTCGGCGGGAGCGCCAGTAGGCCATCAGGGCTAAAAGGAGAGCCAGAATGAGGCCACCAGTGCGCAGAAACCCGAGCCCCAAGAAGAGCAGCGCCAGCCCGAGCAAGAGCAGACCTAGGCTGCGCGCTCGAAGCGTCAACTGCGCGTTCTTCATCTCCATAGCCGGAGCCTACTCAGTGAAGCCCCACCCGTTGGGTGAGCGAGTGAAGCCCCACCCGTTGGGTGAGCGAGTGAAGCCCTACCCGCTGGGCTAGTGGGTGAAGTGCCGGGCGCCGGTGAAGTACATCGTGATCCCTCGAGATTGCGCGAGCGCGATCACCTCTTCATCCCTGATGCTGCCGCCGGGTTGCACCACGGCCCGAACTCCGCCATCGAGCAAGATTTCTAAACCGTCGGCAAAGGGAAAGAATGCATCACTGGCCGCCACACTCCCCGGAGCGCGTTCACCCGCTCGCGTGAGCGCCAAGCGTGCTGAGTCAACTCGATTCACTTGCCCCATGCCAATTCCGACAGTTGCGCCTTGATGAACCAACACGATGGCGTTACTTTTCACCGCACGCAAGCAACGCCAGGCAAACTCTAAATCCGCAAAAGTTACCGCATCGGCGGGCGATCCACTGACAAGCTTCCAATTACTACTGAGATCGCCTTCCGCTTGATTGCTATCTGAATGTTGTAGAAGTGCGCCACCCAATATAGGTCGAAGATCTACTCCGCTCTTCCTCGGAGGCGCAGCTTGCAAAATACGTACGGAAGGTTTGGCTCGAAGAATTGTGAGCGCCCGCTCTTCAAATTCGGGCGCGATGATCACCTCAGTGAAAACATCTTGGCAAGCCATCGCGACGTCTGCGGTGAAGAGGCGATTCGAAGCGATGATTCCGCCAAATGCAGAGAGCGGATCGCATGCATGGGCAGCTTGATAGGCCGCCAGCAAGGTGCTCGCAAAAGCAATGCCGCACGGGTTTGTATGTTTGATGATCGCAATTGCCGGATCTGAGTGATCCCACGCTGCACGCCACGCGGCATCCGCGTCTACATAGTTGTTGTAAGACATCTCTTTGCCGTGAAGTTGTGCTGCTCCCGCCAGCCCACCGCCACTTGAAGCGCTTTCGTACAACGCCGCTTGCTGATGCGGATTCTCTCCGTAACGAAGGCTCGCCTTAATATTCCACGTAGCTCCGATCCACTCCGGAAATTCCGAGGCGTTCCGCGCAAGCACTGTTCCGAGCCAAGACGCCACAGCCACGTCGTAGTCGGCGGTGTGGGAGAAAGCCTTGGCGGCGAGATGTGCACGTTCTTCAAGTGTGGTTCCACCACGCGTGATGGTTTCGGCGAGCCAAGTGTATTGCGATGGTGAAACCACCACTGCAACTGACCCATGGTTCTTGGCAGCTGCACGGACCATGGTGGGGCCGCCGATATCTATCTGTTCAACACATTCAGCAGGCGAAGCACCTGACGCCACGGTCTCAGTGAAGGGATAGAGATTGACTACCACTAAATCAAAAGGAGTGATACCCAGTTCTTGTAACTGCGCTACATGACTATCTAATGAGAGATTAGCCAGTATGCCAGCGTGAATCTTTGGATGAAGCGTCTTCACGCGACCATCAAGACATTCTGGAAAATCCGTCACACTTTCAACTGGCGTGACTGGAATACCGGCGTCTGAAATATTCTTCGCAGTTGAACCAGTAGAGACAATTTCTACCCCATGTGAATGCAAGATGCGGGCTAATTCAATCAAGCCAGATTTATCATAAACACTCAACAGAGCACGAGTGACGCTTCGGCGAGATTCTGGCATCTCAATTTCCCTTCACGAGAGCTTCAATTACAGATACGAGAAGTTCACGCTCCACGACTTTGATTCTTTCGTGCAACGTTGCCTCAGTATCTCCCGGAAGCACTTCAACGATCCGTTGAGCGATGACTTCACCAGTATCCACACCTTCGTCAACCCAGTGAATGGTGCATCCCGTGTGGCTCACGCCCGCCAACAGCGCATCTGAAACCGCATGCGCCCCAGGGAAGAGCGGGAGTAGTGAAGGGTGGGAATTAATGACACGAAACCGTTGTAAGAAACGTGGAGAGACGATGCGCATAAATCCAGCGGACACCACCAATGTAGGCGAGTAGGAGGCAACCGCATCGCCCAACCGCTCTTCCCACGCGAGACGATCTCCTTGCAATTCGACAACAACAGTGGGGACGCTCACTGCTTGCGCATAGCCAAGAACGCCAGCGGCTGGTTGATCAGAAATTATCGCCGCGACTTCATACACTCCGGCCGAAGCCATCACCGCCGCAGCTAGCGAACCTTGGCCTGAAGCCAGAATCACAATCTTTGGAGGGTCAGTTGGCACAGTAACGAGCGTACTCGGTAGCGTTGCCTCCTATGGAGCGACCCAATATGGAAATTGATAAGAAAGTTCTTCGCCGGCGCTTTGCCCTCTTGGCCTCCATCGCGTCAATCTTCTTGTTGATATTTACGCTGCCTGCCTGGCAGGGCCAAGCATGTGCAATGGCGGTTGCGATTGTTGCTCTAGTGCTCTCTATTCGCTTCTCGACGGCAGCGATGGTCATCAGCATCATCATGATCGCGGTCGCTTTTCTCACTACTATCGGCACGCTCTTGCTCAGCACAGAAATCAATCGATATGCGGAGTGCCAACTCGGAGCAAACACGCACGTAGCAACAAACTCATGTACCGAAGGATTTCGGGCAGACCTAGAGGCGCAATTGAGCGCGATGCGGACGGTTAAGTAAGCCGACCAAGAGTGCACCAAGAGCGCCACCGATAATCAATATTGGTCCGCCAAAGAGCGCGATACGCCAATAGGAGGCGCCAATTGCTGAAAGTCGCCCGCCAAGAAGTGATCCACCTGCGAGCAGGTTAAGCAGAGTCAACACGAAAAGTGCAATCACTCCATGAAGAGCGCCATCTCGCAGTCGAACCTTTATATCCAAGCCGGATTCCACTGATCGATAGCCAGTAAAGATGGACCACACAAGAAGGAGCAAAGGTAGGGCGTGCGTGATGGCGCTGGTCTGCGCCGGGAGCCCGGCAAGAATCGGCAGCGCTGGAATCTCTGCAGAGTGCACTGAAAATGGCGAGAAGAGCGTCCCAGATCCGACCGCAAAGCCTGCCCCACTCACGTACGCCATGGTCATCGCTACCGCATTTGGTAACGCCAGGAGCATGACTGCCGTGATTAAGAGTGTTCCTACAAACCCAGCACGAAGTACCGCATAGAGATTAAGCATCTGAGAAAAATTAATTATGGTCGCTACGAGAAAGAGTATGAGTGAGATGAGAAGCAACCCGGCAATGTTCAAGAGTGAACTTTTCACAATACGAGATAACTCACCTTTGGCTTTGATGAGAAGCGGTGCTTGCAGTGAGAGAGCGGCGATAAGCGTGAGAAGCAATCCTGCTAAGAATGCACTCAGCGGATTAGGTCGAACTGCATGAGTCGCCGAAATCAACGCGACGATTCCTAAGAGTGCGCCATATGTAGTTGAGAGCAAGGTGAGCCCTCCGCGGTAATTCGAACTCTCTTTCGCCATGCGCTTACAGGCACCCCGCAACACAACAATCGGAAAGATCAGAAATCCGAGCGGGGTGAACCATACAAGGCCAGCGACATCACCGGGTGGCAAAGAAAGGTGGAGCAATACCTTGTGGGCGGCTAACCAAATCCAGGCACCACCATGAACCGCGTCGCCAAGTTGACCGTTGCGGCTTCCAGCAAACGACCAAGCAAGAATCGAAATAAGCAGAATCGGTACGAGAGTAAGCGTGAGGGCACGCAGCGCCTCTTGAAGCGCTAAGCCATAAGGATTGCGGTGACCGCTCACCCGCAAACTGTTACAGGATCTCGCGCAGAAGGCGAGCAGTCTCACTCGGTGTTTTGCCCACGCGTACGCCAGCCGCCTCAAGAGCTTCCTTCTTGGCTTGGGCAGTACCTGAAGAACCAGAGACAATCGCGCCTGCGTGACCCATGGTCTTACCTTCGGGAGCTGTGAAGCCAGCTACGTATCCCACCACGGGCTTGGTGACGTGCTCCTTGATGAATGCAGCGGCCCGTTCTTCAGCGTCGCCACCAATTTCACCAATCATGACGATCACCTTGGTCTCTGGATCGGCTTCAAATGCTCGAAGTGCATCGATATGCGTCGTACCAATAATGGGGTCGCCGCCGATACCAATACAGGTGGAGAATCCAAGATCACGAAGTTCATACATCATTTGATAAGTCAGAGTTCCCGACTTAGAGACCAACCCGACTGGTCCCTTCTTCGTAATATCTGCTGGAATAATTCCGGCGTTTGATATTCCTGGAGAGATCAGTCCAGGACAGTTAGGTCCGATAAGGCGCGTATGTTTGCTCGCTTGTGCATACCCAAAAAATTCAGCCGAGTCATGAACCGGAACACCCTCGGTGATAACCACAACCAATTCGATCTTGGCATCGACCGCTTCAATAACGGCACCTTTGGTGAACTTGGGTGGTACGAAGACCACGCTGACATTAGCCTGCGTAGCAAGGCGGGCTTCTTGCACGGAGTTAAAGACCGGAATGACATGGCCATCGATCTCTACTGTCTGCCCACCTTTTCCAGGAGTTACACCAGCGACAACTTGACTACCAGAAGCAAGCATGCGCTTCGTATGTTTGGTTCCTTCTGAACCCGTAATACCTTGAACGAGAATACGCGAATTGCCATCGAGGAAAATTGCCATGTTACTTTCCAGCCTTTCCTGCGAGCTCAGCGGCGCGAGAAGCTGCGCCATCCATAGTGTCTAACTGTTCTACAAGCGGGTGGTTTGCTTCATTCAAAATTCTGCGCCCTTCTAAAACATTGTTGCCATCTAGCCGAACAACAAGTGGCTTCGTAGCCTTATCCCCCAACATCGAAAGCGCTTGCACAATGCCGTTCGCGACTGCATCACAAGAAGTGATACCGCCAAATACATTCACAAATACACTCTTCACTGCTGGGTCAGAGAGAATAATCGACAGTCCGTCGGCCATCACTTGAGCGGAAGCACCGCCACCAATATCCAAGAAATTTGCCGGTCGCACTCCTCCAAAATTCTTCCCTGCATAAGCGACAACATCGAGTGTGCTCATGACAAGGCCGGCACCATTCCCAATGATTCCTACTTCGCCATCAAGCTTCACATAATTCAAGTTCTTAGCTTTAGCGGCAACTTCGAGAGGATCGGTGGCACTTTCATCAACCAATGCTTCATGGTCGGGATGGCGGAAATCAGCATTTTCATCAAGTGAAACTTTTCCGTCCAGGGCGATGATGCGACCATCCGAAGTTTTTACGAGGGGATTAACTTCCACCAAAGTGGCATCTTCAGATTGGAAAACTTTCCAGAGAGTTACCAACACATCGGCAACCTGGCCTTCAATGTCCGATGGGAACTTTGCTTGTTGCACGATAGAAAGTGCAAGAGCGCGATCAATTCCCTTGAGCGGGTCGATACCGACCATGGCAAGTAACTCTGGCGTTTCGTGTGCAACTTGTTCAATTTCAACTCCGCCGGCAGTAGATGCCATGACCAGATACTGACGTTGTGCCCGATCCACCAGAATTGAAACGTAATACTCCTCAGCAATGGAAGCTCCTTGGGCAATCATTACCCGGTTCACCGTATGACCCTTAATATCCATCCCAAGAATGATGGTGGCATGCTCGCGAACTTCATCAATTGTCTTGGCTACTTTGACGCCGCCGGCTTTGCCGCGGCCACCGACTTTCACCTGCGCCTTCACTACTACAACGCCACCGATTGCTTCCGCGGCCGAAACGGCCTCAGCTACCGTGGTAGCAACGCTACCTTTGAGCACTGGAACTCCGTGGCTTTCGAAGAGATCCCGGGCTTGGTATTCGTATAGATCCACGTTGCTCCTTCAGGGCTCCGTTAGAAAAGAAAAGCTTGGGTAATTATCTGTCTTTGAATCGCGTGGAACTCACAATCGTCAGGCTGGGATGTGTGAAGTAACCCACTCGACGATGGTGTCCATGGTGGTGCCAGGCGTAAAGACCGCCGAGACTCCCATTTCCTTTAGAAGGATAATGTCGGCATCCGGAATGATTCCGCCACCAAAAACCAGAATGTCGGTGGCCTCTCGCTCTTTCAACAGAGTCATCAAGCGCTCGAAGAGGGTGAGGTGGGCGCCCGAGAGAATCGAGAGTCCAATCATGTCGGCATCCTCTTGGATCGCAGTCTCCACAATTTGTTCCGGAGTTTGATGGAGACCCGTGTAGATCACTTCGATGCCAGCATCTCGCAAGGCGCGCGCGACCACTTTTGCTCCGCGATCGTGGCCGTCAAGCCCTGGCTTTGCTACTACAACACGACGCATATCAGACCCAAATTCCCATTGATCGTAACCACTTCACTGGATTGACTGGCACACCATATTTGCGGACTTCGAAGTGCAAGTGGGTACCAGTGACATTTCCAGTAGCGCCAACCGAACCGATACGTTGACCTACTTTGACTCGCTGACCCACATGAACACTAATCCGCGAAAGGTGTCCATACCAAGTCTGCACACCATTGGGATGACTGATGGCGATCTTGCGACCATAGGGACCATCCCAACCTGCGAAAACTACAACGCCACTTTCAGCAGCGCGAACTCGCGAACCATAAGGTGAAGCGAAATCTTGGCCCGTGTGACGCTTTGCCCATAAACGAGATTTGGCACCGAATGAAGCTGAAAGCCGGTAATTCAAAACTGGGCGAGTGAAGTTACGTGAAATCTTCGCAAGACGTGCGCGCTCACGAGCCGCGGCGATCTTCTTGGCTTTGGCGGCCGCAATCTTTTCCAGCCGCTTCTTCGCTTTGAGATCTCCAGTAAAAGAGATGGCGCCGGTCACAGGGTGGGCAACGAGAGATTGCGAAATGGCAGAGGTGGCCGTAGGAGTGGCTTCTAGCGCAATAGAGGAATCGGGAGTTGAAGTAGAAGAGACGACAAGAAAGGCAGCCACCGGGAGAGCCACACCGAGAGCAATCACCTTGCGAATGATTTTACGATTCAAAAACTTAATCTGCTGCGACATGTCACCCCCTGCGGGATCGAGCCTTTCGGCGTTCACGAGCGAAGACCTACCCCTCCACCCTGCCAAAGAGGGGGGCTAGGAGTCCAGCCGGCGAGCCATTATGAGAGTTTTTCCACAGGGGCATATCGCAAAAGCAGGCGCTTTGTCCCAAATGAACCGAAATCTATGGTCGCCTCTGCCTTCTCTCCGGCGCCCGCCATCGAGACCACCCGGCCGAGGCCAAAGGTGTCGTGGTTGACCCGATCGCCGGCAGCGAGATCT
>Ga0194050_1000231_pt1 | contig 18953 bp, 19 predicted proteins | sample SepL2310m_MetaG_FD_148657 | JGI IMG/M metagenome (GOLD analysis project Ga0194050, IMG submission 148657) | Anoxic zone freshwater microbial communities from boreal shield lake in IISD Experimental Lakes Area, Ontario, Canada - Sep2016-L239-10m | ecosystem: Environmental > Aquatic > Freshwater >...
GCGTAATACGGATAAAAATAAACTTTAATGGCTCAGGGGGAAATGGCAACGGCTTCTTTCTAACCATCTTCAAACGAGTGCGTTCGTTATCAACCTTATCCAGAAGATCTAACATCACTTGTGCACCAAATCTAGTTGAGCCAACACCTAGACCTGTAAAGCCCAATACATATGCAACCCGCCCACCATAAGCTTTGCCCCAAAATGGCGAGAACCGTGAACATGTATCAATTGCTCCGCCCCAACCATGTGTGAACTTCACTCCTTTTAACTGCGGGAAAGTTTCTAAGAACGCCTTCGCCAAGTGCGCATATGTTTCAGCATCTGTTTCATACTCTTGGCGCACCTTGCCGCGGAAATTATAAATAGCGTCATAGCCGCCCCATAAAATCTCATTATCTTGAGTTAAACGGTAATAATGGAATTGGTTTCCAGCCTCTGATAGACCTTCACGGCCATCCCAACCAATGGATTTCATCTGTTCTTTAGTTAAAGGCTCTGTGACTAATTGAAAATCGTAAACCGGCACAACATATTTATGAGCGCGCTTGACTAAAGATTTAAAAACATTGGTTGCAAGTGCAACTTTTTGGGCATAGACAGAACCATATGGAGTGTGAACAATCATTCCATCGCTTGTGCGCTCAAGCCATTCCACGTGAGTATTTTCAAATATCTTCACACCAAGCTTCAAGCATGCTCGCTCTAATCCCCACACCAAACGTGCTGGATCAACGAGTGCTGTTCCATCTGGATCCCACAGGGCCGCCTTAGACAATGGTGAATTAACGCGTGCCTGTATTTCCTCTTGACCCAAAACTTCTACATTGTCTCCAAAAGAGTTTCGTAGATTTGCTTCATCAACTAAGCCTTCAATCTGCCACTCTTCATTGGCGATGCGCAGCTCGCCAGTCCACTCAAATTGGCAGTCAATGCCGTAGCGCTTGATGGTTTCTTCAATTAAATCTAGATTTTCTCGGCCCAAACGCTCAATTACAGCCATCTCATCTTTGAATCTGCTGTATCCATTCATAAAGCCGTGCGTCAATGAATAGCTGCAAAATCCACCATTTCGCCCAGATGCACCCGCGCCAGTTTCACGTTGTTCAACAATGATTACTTCGCGTTCTGGATTTTGTTCTTTTGCAATTAATGCAGTCCACAAACCGGTATAGCCAGCACCCACCACACATAAATCTGTGGTGACATCACCAATTAATGTTGGATTTGGTTGTGGTTCAAGGGGATCTTCATCCAGCCAATACAAAGCCGGCTGCATATGTGAAAGATGCTTGAGAACGAAAGGGTCGATGGTTGCCATCGCGCTATCCGGCCTTAACCGGAATCACCCCTTCAATCACTACTCGTAGTTGGCCCGGGTCCTCCGGAACCTAACCCCACAACGCAGATTTTCTTAAACAACCTGTAGTTCGTCGTGGACTAATGAAATATTAGCGGGTTTTCTTGCCTTTTACTAGTTGACTCGCAATAACTATGGCTAATGCCAAGAAAAACATCGCAGAACCAATCACGTTAGCTTGTGCGGGAATTCCGCGTGCTGCAGAAACATATACAAATTTAGGGAATGTAATCAGGGTTCCTGAGTTAAAATTAGTAATAATAAAATCATCAAAAGACAGGCTAAAGGCCAATAGCGCAGCCCCTGCAATTCCTGGTGCCACTAAAGGCAAAGTAACTCTGCGGAATGTTTCAAGCTCATTGGCATAAAGATCCATAGCAGCCTGTTCAAGACGTGGATCCAGGGATGCAATACGGGCCTTTACTGTAACTACCACAAAAGAAATACAAAATACTACGTGTGCAACAACTGTTGGCCAGAAGCCCGGATTAATCTTAAACACTAAGAACAATGAAAGTAGTGAAGCTCCAAGAACAATCTCAGGAGTTGCCATCGGTAAAAAGATAAGCAGGTTTGAACTAGAGCGGCCCTTAAACTGATATCGCCCAAGAGCAAAAGCAATCATTGTGCCAAGAATTGTTGAAAAAATAGTTGCAAGTAAGCCAATCTTTATTGAATTACCAAGGGCGTTACAAACCTCCGGCGCTCCACAAGGGTTTTGCCAATTACTTAATGTGAAGCCCTTCCAGATCAAATTGCTTTTTCCTGAGTCATTAAATGAGAAGACAAAAGTGTAAGCAACTGGAATAAAGAGATAAGTGAAACCAAAGATCATATATATGCGCAGCAAGTTACGCCCAAACCAACGGGAGAATCGTGCCTTAGCTGGGATGGTTGGGATGGAGGCGTCCTTAATCTTTTGGCTCACACCAACTCCTCCGTTCCTGCTTTTCGAATATATAAAGTAACAAGAATCAAAATTGCTGCCATCAGCGTGAAGGAAAGCGCGGCTGCGGCTGGATAGTCAACAATCTTGAAGTAACGAGACTCAATTACATTGCCAATCATCTTTGTGTTAGGACTCCCCAAAATTGCAGCGTTCACATAGTCACCAGCAGCTGGAATAAATGTAAGAAGGGTTCCAGCAACTACACCTGGCAAAGAAAGTGGAACAGTCACCCGGCGAAATGCTGTTATTCCATTGGCATAGAGATCTCCAGCTGCCTCAATTGTTCGAGGATCAATGCGCTCTAGTGATGCATATAGCGGCAATGTCATAAAAGGTAAGAAGTTATAGGTCATACCCGCCACCACTGCGACTGAGGTTGAAGTCAACGTGGTCTGCTGCCCAATGATATGCAGGCTACGTAGGCCAGGAACAACAAAACCCTCCTCGCCAAGAATCTGCTTCCAAGCAATCGTACGAAGTAGAAAAGAAGTAAAGAAAGGGGCAACCACTAATACAAGAAGAATGTTTTTGAATTTTCCTGATTTAAAGGCGATTGCATAGGCCAATGGGTATGCAATAGCTAAAGCAAATATCGTAGCCAAACTTGCATATAGAAATGATCGACCAAACTGCTCCTTGTTTTCAACAAATGCCTGAATGTAGTTACCAAAGGCAAGGGTTTGTTCGTATTCACCAGTGTCACCACCTACTATCGGCGTCTGTGTTGAAGTTTGTGCAAGGTTGATAATTGGAAGGATGAAAAAAGTGAAGAGAAAAGCAAAACCTGGAAGGAGAAGCAGGTAAGGAGTACGTACCTTTGGAAAGGACACGTTATTGCTCCTCTAATTCCTCAGGATTAACTTCTGTGCCAGCATCAATATCTTCATCTCCGCGCAGACCAAAGGTAAAGCTTGGTTCCCAGGAAATGAGAACTTCATCGCCTTTATCAAATGGTGGAACACCATCATCATTTTGCTCAAAGACCATGAGCTCTTGACCCCACGGCATAGCTACTACGTACTGCGTACTCACACCGATGTAGGAAACATCTTCGATACGTCCACCAGTTAAGGTGTTTCCCTTAACTGCAGTTCCTAGCAGTGAGATTCTAAATTTCTCGGGACGAATTCCGGCATATAAAGAAGTGTCAACTGCGTGACTGCGCTTTTTAGGCATTGAAATCTTCTGGCCAAAGAGATCAACGATTAAGTTGTCTCCATCATTGCCATCGATTTTTCCCTTAATTAAATTGGATTGCCCAAGGAAGTTGGCAACAAAAGCTGTCTCTGGATTGTCATAGAGATCTGCTGGAGATCCCATTTGTTCAATCTTGCCCTCATTCATAACTGCAATCGTGTCAGCCATAGTCATAGCTTCTTCTTGATCGTGTGTTACGTGAACGAAAGTTAGGCCGACTTCGCGTTGGATCCATTTAAGTTCAATCTGCATCTGGCGACGAAGTTTAAGATCTAGTGCACCCAATGGCTCATCTAGAAGTAAGAGCGCTGGGCGGTTAACGATTGCGCGGGCAAGTGCGATGCGCTGCTGCTGACCGCCTGATAACTGTGTTGGTTTGCGCTCTGCCAAATGTGGAAGTTCGACCAGATTGAGGACCTTATCTACTTGCTCTTTAACATCCTTAATCCCACGTCGGCGTAAACCAAAGGCGATATTTTCAAAGATTGTTAAGTGAGGAAAGAGTGCATAGTTTTGAAAAACTGTATTGATAGGGCGTTGATATGGACGGGTAGTTGTTATATCCGTATCACCCAAGTGAATACTTCCGACAGTTGGTTCTTCTAAACCTGCGACCATTCGCAACGTTGTTGTTTTGCCGCAACCTGATGGTCCAAGGAGAGCAAAAAATGAACCCTTAGGAATAGTAAGTGTTAAGTCATCGACAGCCTTAAAGTCACCGTATGACTTCGTAATGCGAGTTAGACGTAGATCTCCTCGTGCAGAGATTGCATCCGATGACACTAGTTGCCTTGTGCCTTCTGGAAAGCCTCTGACCACTTAGTTTCTTCATCTGGTGTGAGTGAGCGGAATATATGCAGACGAGATGCAGTCTTTTCTGTTGGGAAGATGTATTCAGAATTGACCAACTCTGGTGCAATCTTTTCCATAGCTGCTTGAGCTCCCTTTACTGGACACACATAGTTAACGTATGAAGCAACCTCTGCAGCAACTGCAGGGTCGTAGTAGTAATTGATAAGAGTTTCAGCATTTTTCTTTCCATCAGCAGATGCAGTTGATGGAATCATCAAGTTATCACCTGAAATAGTTCCACCTGATTCTGGAATAGCAAAGTCAAACTTTCCTTCATTTTCAGATGCAAGAATGAACATATCTCCAGACCAACCGATAACAGCGGTTGCATCTCCTGAGGTGAGGTCTTCTGCGTATTCATTACCCTTGACGCCGCGAATCCATCCATCGGCGATCTTCTTAGCCATAAAATCAACTGCGTTCATAAACTCATTTTCAGTTACCTTTGTAACATCAACACCTTGGGCTAACAAGATAACTCCGATTGTGTCGCGCATTTCAGTAAGCACAACAATCTTGCCCTTATTTTGTGGAGCAAAAAGTTCATCTAGTGTGTGAATTCCCTTTGGATTCTTTTGTACGTTCCAACCAAAACCAGCCATGATGCCCTGCCAAGTGAGTGAAGATTCACGATTTGGGTCATAAGAAGGTGAGGCCAATGAATCAAGAATATTTACTTTGTTTGGAACATTTGCTGCATCAAATTTTTGTGTGTAGCCAAGACGAAGCCATCGAGCAGCCATCCAGTCTGTTGGTGTGACAACGTCATAACCAATATCTTCTCCAAGCTTTAGCTGGGCTTGAACTTTTCCAAAGAATTCATCGTTGTCGTTGTAATCTTCAAAATACTTTGCTGTAAGTCCGGTTTGTGTCATAAACTTTTCAAGAGTTGGGTACGTCTTTGTCTTGTCGTCATAATCTAAATACAACGGCCAGTTACCCCAACGAACAGTCTTTGCATCACCGCCAGCAGATGAAGAACCGCCGCCACATGCCGCGAGTAGTCCTGCCGCACCCAATCCACCTGCTCCTGCTAAAACAGCACGGCGTGAAATCTGCGTTCCAAGAATTGAACGCGCTTCAGGTGATAGTGAACGCTCTTGTGACATTGATGTGCTCCTTAATTGTTTAGAGTTCTTGGGCGAAATACTACGCCCCAAGGTTGGTCATAACATGCTTGATTCGTGTGTAATCTTCAAATCCATAGGCGGAAAGATCCTTGCCATATCCCGAGCGCTTGAATCCCCCGTGCGGCATCTCGGCAACCACTGGGATGTGGGTGTTGATCCAGACGCATCCAAAGTCAAAGGCCTTTGCCATTCTCATCGCACGGCCATGGTCCTTGGTCCACACGCTAGAGGCCAGCCCATACTCGACTCCGTTGGCCTTTGAAATCGCATCGGCCTCATCGCTAAATTTTTGAACAGTAATAACTGGACCAAAGATTTCACTCTGAATCATCTCGTCATCTTGTTTCAAATCGGCAACAACTGTTGCTGGGAAGAAGAAACCTGGCTTATCCAGTGCGCTTCCACCAGTCATAACTTTGGCGTGGGAAGGAAGACGATCAAAGAATCCACCCACACGAGCTAGCTGATTAGCATTATTAACTGGCCCCAAGAAAACATCTTCTGTGGGAGAGCCAATAGCAATGCCCTTTGCCTGCTGCGTTAAAAGAGCCACAAAATCATCATAAACACTGGCTTCAACCATGACTCGTGTTGCAGCAGTGCAGTCCTGGCCAGCGTTGAAATAACCGGCGATGGCAATGCCTTCAGCTGCAGCAGCTAAATCTGCGTCTGCAAAAACAACTACCGGGGCTTTGCCACCTAGTTCAAGGTGAACACGCTTGAGTTGTGTGGCTGCAGATTGAGCAACTTGAATACCTGCACCAACTGAACCTGTAATTGAAACCATGTCAGGGCGTTTGTGTTCGACAAGCATGCGCCCAGTTTCACGTTCACCGCAAACAACATTGAAAACACCTGCTGGTAAAAACTCTGACATCACATTTGCCATCCACACAGTAGATGCTGGAGTTGTATCACTGGGCTTTAAAACAACAGTATTACCTGCAGCAATTGCTGGAGCCCATTTCCACACAGCCATCATCATCGGATAGTTCCACGGTGTCACTTGTCCAATTACTCCGACAGGTTCGCGGCGGATAATTGAAGTCATGCCTGGCATGTATTCACCAGCAGATTTTCCTTCGAGGTTTCTTGCAGCACCTGCGAAGAATCGAATTTGATCAATCATCGGTGGAACTTCTTCAGAAGTTGTTAAAGAGATTGGTTTACCCGTATTTGTTGTTTCAATGGCAATAATCTCATCGGCCCGAGATTCAATTGCATCTGCGATCTTTAATAAGGCTTTTTGTCGCTGTGATGGTGTTGAATCACGCCATCCTGGGAATGCATTACTTGCAGCTTTGAAAGCTGAATCAACATCTGCGGCATTAGATTTAGGTGCCCGCGCATACTCTTTGCCAGTTGAAGGGTTTATAAGTGGTGAGCTTTCTCCGGAAGTTGAATCGACGGAGTTGCCATTGATGAAGTTAGTTAACTTTTCCATGGAATTGAGCCTACCAATTCCACCCTTGGCTAACCAGTAGGGGTATTACCTTTTTCCGCGGCCGCTAACTGACCACAGGCCCCATCAATTTCACGGCCTCTGGTATCGCGCACCGTGACTGGAACCCCGTAACTTTCCAAGATGCGGACAAACTCAGCTTCATCTTCGCGACGAGAAGCAGTCCACTTGGAACCTGGAGTGGGATTAAGGGGAATTAAATTAACGTGGGCATTACGGTTTTTAAGTAACCGGCCAAGCAAATCAGATCTCCAGGATTGATCATTGATATCTCGGATCATGGCATATTCAATTGAATAACGGCGCCCCGTCTTCTTCTCATAAGCATCGGCTGCTGCCAGTACTTCCTTAATTTTCCACCGTGAATTGATAGGAACTAATGTGTCACGAAGTTCATCATCTGGCGTGTGGAGTGAAACGGCCAAAGTAACTGAGAGGCCTTCCTCGGTAAGTTTCTCAATTCCATTAACAAGGCCAACAGTTGAAACCACCACAGATCGTGCACTAATTCCCAGTCCATCTGGATTTGGATCAGTGATATTTCGCAATGTGCGTATTACCGCGTTGTAGTTAGCTAATGGTTCACCCATACCCATAAAGACGATATTTGAAAGGCGGGCTTCTCCGCCAGGTAGTTCGCCATTTGCGCATGCTCTTGCTGCTGCAACGATTTGTTCTGTGATTTCTCCAGCACTCAAATTTCGAGTAAGTCCGGCTTGTCCAGTTGCACAAAATGGACAGTTCATTCCACATCCTGCTTGGGAAGAAATACATACTGTTACGCGATCGGTGTATCGCATTAAAACTGACTCAACTAAAACACCATCATGGAGCTTCCAAAGATCTTTACGTGTCATTCCCCCATCGCACTCAACAGAGCGCACAAGTTCAATGAGCTTAGGAGTGAATTGTGCTGAGATTGTCTTGCGCATCTCTGCAGGGATATCTGTCCAACTCTCTGGATCATTAGACAGGTGGGTGAAGTAGTGGGTGGCTACTTGGTTGGCACGAAATGCAGGTAGGCCTAAAGTTTTTGCCAGTTCACGGCGCTCTTCAGGTGAGTAGTCAGCTAGATGCTTAGGGGTCTTCTTGCGCTGAACTGGCTCATCGAAAACTAATTTAATCTCAGGAACACTCATAGCCAGCGCTTCACAAGCTCTAATGCAAGCCATAGAGCTGGGGCTGAAATCAATACTGAATCAAGACGATCCAAGATCCCGCCATGGCCTGGAAGCAAAGTTCCCATATCTTTTAAGTGAAGGTCGCGCTTCATTGCACTCTCAATCAAATCACCGCAGGTAGCCGTGAAAACAATCATTAATCCAACAATCGCGCCAATCCACCAGTGCATTTCCATGATGTATTTAAAAGCAAGGGAGCCCCCAATTACTGTGAAGACGAGAGAGCCAATTAAGCCTTCCCAGCTCTTCTTCGGACTAATCACTGGAACGAGTGGATGCTTTCCTAATAGAACACCCACGATGTAACCAAATGTGTCATTGCAGCCAACTAATATAACAAAAGTCATCACGCGCTCTAAACCAGTGCTGGGTTTGGCTAGAAGAATAAGGAAGCCACCTAGAAATGGGAGATAGAGAAGTGAAAAAGTGGTTGCTGTTGCACTTTGCACAAAGCCCTCTGGGCCCTTAGTTAAAAGTTGAATAAGCAAAAGCGGAATTGCGATAGCTGTAGCAATAGCTAGGCCTGCTGCACCACCATTCCAGGTTGCATAGGTAAGAACGACGGCCCCCAGCGCAAGTGAAACAACTGAGATATAAATTCCGCGCACGCCAAAAGCTCGAACAATTTCACGAATACCTAAAAGCACTGCAACTGTGACCACAACTGCAAAAACTTCCCGACGATAAACAAGGGCAAACCAAATAAGAGCTACAAGGGATAGTGAGACAATAATTGATGAGCCCAGCTTACGCCCGGCCCTTTTATTAATTGCCTCGTTTATTGATTGAAAGTCAGACATCAGTGACAAACTCCTTAGACTTCTAGGAGTTCGGCCTCCTTATGCTTTAAGAGTTCATCAATTTTTGCAACGTGATCAGATGTTACTTTCTCTAACTCTTTCTCACCACGAGCCAAATCATCCTTACCGATATCTCCATCTTTTTCCATCTTCTCCATCGCCTCTTTTGCAGCACGACGAATATTTCGCATAGAGATCTTTGAATCTTCAGCCTTTCCCTTTGCGACCTTTATAAACTCCTTGCGTCGCTCTTCAGTTAATTGCGGGAAGTTGATGCGAATAACTACGCCATCATTGCCTGGGTTCACACCTAAATCTGATTCACGAATAGCTTTTTCGATGCTAGCCATAGAGCCCTTATCAAAAGGTGCAATTGTGGCCATGCGGGCTTCAGGTACTTGAATGGAAGCTAGTTGTGAGAGCGCTGTGTAGGTGCCGTAGTAATCGACCATGATTTTATTAAACATGGATGGGTGTGCACGGCCTGTTCGAATAGAAGCAAAATCATCCTTTGCAACTTCAACAGCTTTGCTCATCTTCGTGTCAGCGTCCTTGAGGGCGCTTGCTACATCTGCCATGACTTCTCCCTTGGGGTTCTTTACTCTTTGATTCTATCGGCAATACCCGACCTGGTTCTATGAAATCTTGAACTAAGAAACTAGCGTTCCTATTGTTTCACCACGCACCGCACGTGCAATATTGCCGTTCTTCATCAAGTCAAAGATGACTATTGGAAGTTGATTTTCACGACACAGGGCAAAAGCGGCGGCATCAGCCACAGCCAGAGACTTACTTAATACCTCACTATATGAAATTGAATCGTACTTAGTTGCACTCTTATCCTTCTTAGGATCTGCGCTATAAACACCATCAACACCACTCTTGGCAAGAAGCAGAGCTTCGGCTCCAATTTCAAGTGCGCGCTGGGCGGAAACGGTATCTGTTGTGAAGAATGGCATTCCTGCACCTGCGCCGAAAATTACTATACGGCCCTTTTCAAGGTGGCGAATTGCGCGAAGTGGAATGTATGGCTCTGCAACTTGTCCCATTGTGATTGCGGTTTGAACACGCGTCTGCACACCTTCTTTTTCCAGAAAATCTTGTAGCGCTAAACAGTTCATCACTGTTCCGAGCATTCCCATGTAGTCAGCGCGTGAGCGATCCATACCGCGCTGAGAAAGCTCTGCGCCACGGAAATAGTTACCGCCACCAACAACAATGGCTACTTGAACACCACTTCGGGCAACATCTGCGATTTGTTTAGCAATATCTTGCACAACATCGGGATCAACACCGATGCCTTTTTCTCCACCAAAAACTTCTCCAGAAAGTTTAAGGAGCACCCGCCCATACGTTCCTCTTGTACCGGGCATGAGTGCTCCTTTAACTTCTAGTTGGAATAACTAAATTCTAAGCGATGTCGCCTTTGAACTTATTGACCCACGCGGAAGCGATTGAACGCCTTAACGGCTGTTCCCGCCTCATCGAGGATCTGCTTCACAGTCTTTTTCGCATCTTTAGCAAAAGATTGCTCAATCAAAGAAACTTCCTTGACGAAGCCTGTTACGCGACCTTCAATGATCTTGATAAGGGAAGCTTCTGGCTTACCTTCTTCGCGTGCAGTTTCTTCGGCGATACGACGTTCGTTTTCAATTAGATCAGCAGGAACATCTTCGCGATTTACGAACTGTGGTGCAAAGGCTGCGATGTGCTGTGCAATATCTTTACCAACTTCAGCTGCATCCTTAGTTAATTGAACTAGGACACCAACTTGAGGAGGCAAATCAGGGCTCGTGCGGTGCAAGTAAATTCCAACTGGAGAATCCTTTAACACTGCAATTCGGCGAACCTCAATCTTTTCACCCAGAGTTGCATTTGCCTCATCAACAGTTGCCTGAACGGTTTTACCGCTAGACATTGATGTTGCAAGGAATGCTTCTAGAGAATCTGATTGTGAATTTTGTAGGTGAACAAGAAGCTCATCAGCTAGTGCAATGAAACGCTCACCCTTAGCCACGAAATCTGTTTCGCAGTTAAGTTCAAGCATCACACCAAGATTTCCTTCAACCTTAGCAACTACTGCGCCATTTGAAGTTAAACGACCTTCACGCTTAGTGACTCCTTTGAGTCCCTTAACGCGAATAATGTCGATCGCCTTGTTGTAATCGCCTTCTGCCTCATCCAAAGCCTTCTTGCAATCAAGCATTCCCGCAGCGGTTGCTTCACGAAGATTCTTAACGTCTTGCGCTGTATATGCAGCCATTTAATTAAGCTCCTTCTGTGACAGTGATTGCTTCTGGTGACATTTCAGTTGTTCCAGCAATTTCTTTTTCCCAATCAGCTAAAGGCTCACCAGCTGCAACTGCAGGGGCTTCATCCTTAACTTCGCTCTTAGCCTGTGCTGAACGTGCAGCTAGACCAGCAGCGATTGCATCTGTGATAACTCGAGTTAGTAAACCGATTGAACGGATTGCATCGTCGTTACCAGGAATCTTGTAATCAACTTCATCTGGATCACAGTTAGTGTCCAAAATTGCGATAACTGGAATACCAAGCTTCTTAGCTTCTTGCACAGCAAGGTGCTCCTTCTTAGTATCAACAACCCAAATTGCTGAAGGCAACTTAGTCATATTACGAATACCGTTGAGGTTCTTAAAAAGTTTTTCGCGTTCACGGCGAAGAACAAGAAGTTCCTTCTTGGTTAGAAGTAGATCGTTCTTCTCTTCTAGAGCTTCTAGCTCCTTCAGACGCTGAATACGCTTGTAGACAGTTGGGAAGTTTGTAAGCATTCCACCTAACCAGCGCTCAGTCACTGTTGGCATACCAACGCGTGCTGCTTGCTCGAGGATTGGTTCCTGTGCTTGCTTCTTTGTTCCAACGAACAAAACGTGACCGCCCTTTGCAACTGTGTCCTTAACGAACTCATATGCATTGTCGATTAGCGCTAGTGATTGCTGGATATCGATGATGTAGATGCCATTGCGCTCTGTGAAAATAAAACGCTTCATCTTTGGGTTCCATCGACGAGTCTGGTGTCCGAAGTGGACTCCGCTGTCGAGAAGTTCTCGCATTGTTACTACTGCCATGACGGCATACTCCTTCTTAGGTTTATTACGTGCGCAGCACAATAAAAAACCCGCTCGGTTTTGGCCAAACAATTTGTTAGGCCCGTCGCACTGAAAGTCATCTACCGAATTAACGGACCGAGATGATTCACCGACCAGATGGTCAGGCAGTGCTGAGATGTCACCAGCGGAATTACTTCAACTGGTGCAGGGCAAATCTTACCTGAGCCGTGAGCGTGCAATTACCGCCGGACTATGCGTAAAAGCCCCCAGGCGCTGATGCGCAGCACGGCTTCTAGGGCTATTGCAAAGCTCATCTTGCTGACCCCATGTTCGCGCTCAATAAAAGTAATAGGCACTTCGGCAATTGATCCGCCTCTGGATAAAGCTCTTCGAGTCATCTCTATTTGAAAGCAATATCCCTCACTAGCAATGGTTTGGATTTCCATCTTTTTTAGTAATGAGGCTGAATAAATTCGAAATCCAGCAGTTGTGTCGGCAACTCCAAGGGATAAAACTAGATTGGCATATCTATTAGCAGTTTTTGAAAGCAGTTCGCGAAACTTGCTCCAGTTTCGTATCTGTCCATCGGCCACCCAGCGCGAACCAATCAATAGATCAGCTGAACCTAGCCACTGCATCATCGCCACTAAATCACTGACTTGGTGTGATCCATCTGCATCCATTTCAATAATGTTTTCATACCCACGATCAAGTGCAATCTGGAAACCAGCACGATAGGCGCTACCCAAACCAAGCTTTGCGCTTCGCTCAATTACTTCAACTCCATGGGCTTTGCAGATTTGAGCGGTGCCATCTGGTGAGCCGTCATCAATGACGAGAACATCAAGATCGAGTGTGGCTAACTCATCGAGGAGTGAACCAATACTCTCAACTTCGTTATATGTTGGAATAACTACGATTGATTTACTCATGCGCGTGGATGCGCCTGTTTAAAAGCTTTTTGTAAACGCTCAGTAGAGACATGCGTATAAATCTGTGTGGTTGCAAGTGAAGCGTGACCCAAAATCTCTTGTACTGTGCGCAAATCAGCGCCACCTTCTAACAAATGTGTTGCTGCGGAGTGACGCAAGGCGTGTGGTCCCATGCGCTCCATTCCTTCAATGGCAGAGAGCGCTTCATAGACAACCGTGCGCACAGCGCGCTGATCAATTCTCTTTCCACGTGCTCCAAGAAAAACCGCTTTTTCAGATTTCTCATTAAGAAGTAGCTGGCGTCCATCATCTAGCCATTTCTTTAAAGCTCGCATCGCTGGGTTGCCCAGTGGAATTACTCGCTCCTTATTTCCTTTGCCAAGCACTTGAATCGTCTGTCGGTTGTAATCAATATCGCCTAGATCTAATCCACACAGTTCTGCCACGCGAGCACCTGTTGCATATAACAGTTCCACCATCGCAACATCGCGCAATGTCATTGGGGTTTCATCCTCTGCAGCCCTAGTTGCCATTGAATCCATAGCCGTTTTTGCATCATCAATACCTAAGACTTCAGGCAATGTGCGATGGCCCTTGGGCGTTGCAAGAGATGCGCCCACATCACTGGCGATGTATTTGTTTTTAAGTGCCCACTTAGTAAATAGGCGCACTGAGACTGCTCTGCGTGAAATAGTTGTGCGCGAAGCACCTTTAACTTGTTGATTAGCCAGCCATGAACGCAGATGAACTAACTGCAGCTGTGAAATATCTGCTAGGCCTATATTTTCTAAATGTTCCAGTAATGAGGTTAAGTCCCCCATGTAAGCACGGATTGTGTGAACAGAGAGGTTGCGTTCAACTTCTAAATGGCGTTGAAAAGTAGTCAGTAACTTTTCAAATTCTTTGCTCACGCGCCAACTTTACTCGGGTTTGCGTCCCTGACGCATAAGACCGAAGGTAACTGCGTCCTCAAGTGCCATTGCAGAGGCTGCAATAACGTTTTCATGAACACCGACGGTGTTCCATTCACCTTTGCCATCACTTGTTTCAACTAATACGCGAGTAACAGCGCCTGTGCCCAGACGTCCTTCAAGGATGCGCACCTTGTAATCAGTGAGCTCTAGAACTTCCAACTCTGGATAAAGCTCCTTGAGCCCAGTACGCAAAGCGTTATCAAAAGCGTTCACTGGACCATTTCCAGTACCAGAGCAAGAAATCTGCTTACCCTTTGCCGTTACTTTAACTTCAGCCTTAGTAAGAATGCTTTGATCTTCAGAGCGCTCAACAGTTGTCAACCAATGATCAATGGTGAAGAAGGATGGGCGCTTACCATTCATTTCTTCATGAACAAGAAGTTCAAAAGATGCATCGGCTGCTTCAAAGGTAAATCCACGTGATTCCATCTCTTTAACACGATCAACGATGCGCCCGATAAGTTCTTTATCCCCACCAAGGTCAACGCCTAGTTCTTGTGATTTCAATTCGATGGAGGCACGGCCCGCCATATCAGAGACCAACATGCGCATATCATTTCCAACAGATTCAGGATCTTCATGTTGATAGAGAGAAGGATCAACCTTGATTGCACTGGCGTGCAGGCCTGCTTTATGTGCAAACGCTGAAACGCCAACATATGGCTGGCGCGCACTTGAAGAGACGTTTGTTACTTCTGCTACAGCGTGTGAAATTCTGAACGCTTCACGTAGTGCATTCTTTGGCAAAACCAATTGATGCTTCTTCAACTCAAGGTTTGCAATGATTGTCACTAGGTCGGCATTACCTGTGCGCTCACCATATCCATTCAGTGTTCCTTGAACATGTGTAGCACCGGCTGCAACTGCTGCCATCGAGTTAGCAACTGCGCATCCTGTGTCATTGTGGCAGTGAATACCAAGACGGGCAGAGCTAGAAGTTAAAACATCGTGGACAACTTGGGAAAGCTCATCCGGCAGCATTCCACCATTGGTGTCGCACAACGCAATGACATCTGCACCTGCTTCAGCGGCCACACGCACAACTTCTAATGCATAAGCGCGGTTGCTGCGATAGCCATCAAAGAAGTGCTCAGCATCTAGAAATACGCGTTGTCCTTCGGCAATTAAATGGCTAACAGAGTCACGGATCATTTCTAGGTTTTCATCCAGAGATGTCTTGAGTGCTAAATCAACATGGCGATCAAAAGCCTTTGCTACCAAAGTAACAGCTGGTGCACCTGATTCACGTAGAGCACCAAGTAAAACATCATCAGCAGCTTTTACGTTTGGACGACGCGTGGCACCAAAGGCGACAAAAGTTGCGTGCTTTAGGACTAATTCTTTTTTAGCACGTGCAAAAAACTCAGTATCCTTAGGGTTTGCTCCTGGCCATCCGCCTTCAATAAATCCAACACCAAGATCATCTAGGTGTCGGGCGATCGTCAACTTGTCATGGACAGAGAGATTTAATCCCTCTTGCTGGGCACCATCGCGCAGTGTGGTGTCATAGATATGAAATGCATCAGAGACTGGCATTAGCAGACCTTACGTACCCAACCGTGTAGATCAGGGGTTATTCCATGTTGAATTGCAAGTAAGTGATTGCGGATCTGAATGGTTATCACACCAGGTTGTCCATCACCTGTTACCCATGTACCCATGTTTGATTTAGCAGTACCAACTGGTGAAACAACTGCTGCGGTGCCACATGCAAAGATTTCAGTGATTTCACCGGATGCAACGCCATCGCGCCAATCATCGATGCTCAGCATTACTTCTTCAGTTTTATATCCAAGATCTTTAGCAACAGAGAGGATTGAATCTCGAGTGATTCCTGGAAGTAATGTGCCAGTTAACTTGGGAGTAATAACTCTTGCTTCAGCGCCTTTGCCCTTTACGAAGTAAAGATTCATGCCGCCCATCTCTTCAACCCACTTGCGCTCTTTTGCATCGATCCACACAACTTGATCACAGCCCTCTTGAGCAGCAGCTTTTTGTGCCACTAGTGATGCTGCGTAGTTTCCGCCGCATTTCGCTTCACCTGTTCCACCTTGCACTGCACGGACATATTCAGTTGAAATCCACACAGATACCGCCTTTGATGGATCAAAATAAGCACCTGCTGGTGTTGCAATAAGAATGTATGTGGCTTTATTAGTTGGGCGAACACCTAAGCCAACTTCAGTAGCAATCATAAATGGACGGATATATAAAGATTCACCCACTTTATTGGGAACCCAACCCGCATCTTGTTTAACCAAAGCTTCAACCGTTTCTAGAAAAAGCGCTTCTGGCATTTCAGGTAGAGCTAAGCGCTTAGCTGAGTTTGCAAAACGTTTAGCGTTTGCATCAGGGCGAAAAAGTGAGATCGACCCATCAGGTTGGCGATATGCCTTCATGCCTTCAAAGATTTCTTGACCGTAGTGAAAAACCGCAGTCGCAGGATCTAGTGAAAGTGGGCCATAAGGTTGTAACTCTGGTTCTCCCCATCCATCTTTTTCAGTCCATTCACAGACAACCATGTGGTCGGTGTAGTACTTACCGAAGCCACCTTCAGCAACAAGTGCATCGCGTGTTGGCGCATCTTTTGCATGGGGGTTGAGTGTAATTTTCATTGTCTATAGCGCTGCAACTAGCGCATCTCCCACTTCACTAGTGCTGCGCTTTTTATCTCCACGAGTAAGCAAATCAGCAGCAACTGCGCGCTCAACATCACGTGCAGCATCGCTATAGCCTAAATGATCAAGCATCATGGCCACTGACATAACAGTTGCGGTGGGATCTGCAATGTTTTTACCTGCAATATCTGGAGCTGAACCATGTACTGGTTCGAACATTGAAGGGAACTTTCCAGTTGGATTGATGTTTCCTGATGCGGCCAAACCAATTCCGCCACAAATGGCAGCTGCAATATCGGTCAAGATATCTCCAAAGAGATTATCTGTAACAACAACATCAAAGCGCTCTGGGTTAGTTACAAAGAACATAGATGCAGCATCCACATGTAAATAATCTGTTGTAACCGTTGGATACTCCTTAGCAACCTCGTTGAATGTACGAGTCCACAGACCACCAGCACGGGTTAATACGTTGTTTTTATGCACCAACGTCAGCTTCTTACGATCCCGCTTAGACGCGCGCTCAAAGGCATCACGGATAACTCGCTCTGCACCGCGGCGAGTATTCAGACTTTCCTCAGTGGCAATCTCTGCATCAGTACCTTCTGCAAGTACTCCCCCTGCACCAACATATGGACCTTCAGTTCCTTCGCGCACCACAACAAAGTCAATCGGGGCCTTTGTTGCTAATGGTCCGGTAACACCAGGCATTAATCGTGCAGGGCGCAGATTAATGTAGTGATCAAAAGCAAAACGAAGCTTCAATAAGAGCCCACGCTCAAGCACTCCGCTTGGAACTGTTGGATCTCCAACCGCGCCTAGCAAAATTACATCCTTGGTTGCAATCTCATCCAAAATAGCTTGTGGCAGAACTTCACCGGTGCGATGCCAATACCCAGCACCTAAGTCATATGAAGTGCGCTTGAAGCTCACGTCATACTTCTTTGCCACAACGTCCAGAACTTTTAAGCCCTCGTTAACAACCTCAGGGCCAATTCCATCACCGGCAATTACAGCTAACTCAATAACTTTAGCCACGCGCCGCGCTTCCCTCTTTATAGTCATCGCCCTTTGACTGCTTCATCCATGAAAACATCTTGCGAAGTTCGCGGCCAACAGCTTCGATTGGGTGAGTTTCACCTTTTGTGCGAAGTGACTTAAATTCAGGAGCTCCTGCTTCTTGATCATCTATGAAGCGCTTAGCGAATGAACCACTTTGGATATCCGCAAGTACCGCCTTCATGTTTTCCTTAACGTGTGGATCAATAACACGTGGACCAGAAACATAATCACCAAACTCTGCAGTGTCAGAAACTGACCAGCGCTGCTTTGCAATTCCACCTTCATACATCAAATCAACGATGAGCTTAAGTTCGTGCAAGCACTCAAAGTAAGCGACCTCTGGCTGATATCCAGCTTCAGTTAAAACCTCAAAGCCATACATAACGAGCTGTGAAGCACCACCGCAAAGAACTGATTGCTCACCGAAGAGATCTGTTTCTGTCTCTTCTGTAAAAGTTGTCAGAATTCCACCGGCGCGAAGTCCACCAATTGCTTTTGCATATGAAAGAGTCAGTGGCCATGCACTTGAAGTTGAATCTTGCTCAACTGCAACGATTACTGGAACTCCGCGGCCTGCTGCATATTCACGACGTACTAAGTGACCTGGACCCTTTGGTGCAACCATACAAACATCTACTGATGCAGTTGGTTTGATATAACCAAAGCGAATGTTGAAACCATGTCCAAAGAACAGCGCATCGCCATCTTTTAGGTTAGGCAAAATTGATTCTGTGTAGATATGGCGCTGAACATGGTCAGGTGCCAAGATCATGATGACAGTTGCTTCTTTAACGGCATCTGCTACAGAAACAACACGCAAACCTTCAGCTTCTGCCTTTGCACGTGATGCTGAACCTTCTTTTAATCCAACGCGGACATCAACACCGCTATCGCGCAAGTTAAGTGCGTGTGCGTGTCCTTGTGATCCGTAGCCGATGATCGCGACTTTGCGACCCTGGATGATGGATAGATCGGCATCCTCTTCGTGATACATCGTTGCTGCCACGGTATTTCTCCTTTAGTTCTGGTAATCGGGTTGAGTGTCGTGTACTGCTGGTGCTGTCTTATTTGGAAGTATTTCCCTTATAGAAATAACATTGATCAACTTGTCGAGCTGAGCAATTACTTGTTCCAGCGCATGGCCTTCTAAATTAACCACAATGTCCATCTGTGAGATGGATGGGTCAACTGTTGGTCCAACAGATAAGCGTTCAATGTTGTATGCACGGCGAGAAAAGAGGCCAGCAACGCGGGCCAATACGCCAGGTGAGTTCTCTACTAAAACTTCGAGTGTGTGTTGGGCCATTTTTATAGCTCCTGTGAATCCCAGTCAGGCGCAGTTTCGCGCGCAACCATAATGTCATCATT
>Ga0194050_1000237_pt1 | contig 18751 bp, 9 predicted proteins | sample SepL2310m_MetaG_FD_148657 | JGI IMG/M metagenome (GOLD analysis project Ga0194050, IMG submission 148657) | Anoxic zone freshwater microbial communities from boreal shield lake in IISD Experimental Lakes Area, Ontario, Canada - Sep2016-L239-10m | ecosystem: Environmental > Aquatic > Freshwater >...
TGGCGATGGGCATCAAGCTAAACCCAGGCGATTGGGCGATTCGGTGCAATCTTGTTAATGTTGTTGATGGCGTGATGAAAGATTTTACCGCAGGCCACATCGCAAATGAAGATGGTAAAGAACTCATCAACACGCTGCAGGAAAAGTTGGGTGGAGAAGTTAAATCGCCTTCTGGGAAGGTCGTAGGTGTACTTGAATTTCATGCTGGAGTAAGCTACCGCAACATCTTGGTTTATCGGTGCAAAGAACCCGCACCATTTACTAAAGAAACCAAAGGGCAACCGCCTCATGATATCCCAGATAAAGCCGTGGCACCCTATCTTCCTAGCGGACCTGGCTTTGAACTATTAAACGAAATCATGCTAAAAAGTCAGGCATTGTTTCTTGATCACAAGGTGAATAAGAAGCGGATTGCGGAAGGCCATAAGCCTGCCACCCAGTGTTGGCTTTGGGGTATGGGGGTTTCCCCGGTGTTAAAAAAGTTTGCGGATGTGCATCATGTGAATGGCGCAATCATTAGTGCGGTTGATCTCGTTCGGGGTGTGGGCATGTTGCTAGGCTGGAATCGTATCGATGTTCCAACCGCAACGGGATATCTTGATACCGATTATGCTGCCAAAGGTCGTTACGCCATTGAAGCAATCAAAAATCACGATCTTGTTTGTGTCCATGTTGAAGCACCAGACGAAGCTTCGCATGAAGGTCGGGTAGATGCCAAAATTGAAGCTCTGGAACAAATCGATCGGCACATTGTTGCACCGTTGATGGCGGTATTGCCGGGCTACAAGGATTGGCGCATTTTAATTTCGCCCGACCACCGAACACCAGTTCAGACCCGTGCGCATTCGCATGGTGCGGTTCCGTTTGTTATTGCAGGTGAAGGTATTCTTGCAAATGGGCAGGAGACTTATGATGAAGTTGCAGCCGCTGCTAGTTCGGTTCTTTTTGCCAAGGGGCATGATTTGATGAGTGTATTTCTTAAATAAGCAAACACCTGCATTCAAAGAAAATGAATGCAGGTAAAACTTGTTCGAACTTAGCGTTGGAAAATCGGTATGTACTGTGCAGGCACCGAGAGAGCAATCACAGCAATACTGGTTTGGTAAATAGGGCCGACTTTGTGAGAGTCGAGGTTGTTGCCTGACCAAGCACCATCGGGCCCTTGTTCTGGCAAAACAAGTTCTTTTAGTTTTGCATACCAAGAGTTCCAAGCAGCCCCACCCACTTGATGCATGGCGTGGCTGGCATAGTAGTGACCATACCAAAAGTGAGATTTACTCTTGAAGTGTTTTTCAAGATATTCCACAGCTAGGGGGATATCCTTGGAGTCGTATTTGCCAGCTAACTGTAAAACACAAAGCCCTGCAGCTGTTCGTGCGAATTCTGGCCCGCCAGCCCTTGGCTGATAACTATAGCCTCCGGTTTTTGCATCTCTGCAGCTCTCGATATACTCGATTGCTTTTTTAAGTGTTTGATCAGGAACATGAAGGCCGGCGTTTTTTGCTGCCCTTAGTGCCATAACTTGCATAACCGTGACGGAGATATCAGCATCAGCAGGAGTCGGATTATAACGCCATCCACCTTGAGGATTTTGGCTCCGGATGATCAAGTCCACAGCGCGTTTAAGCACGGGCCTAATCGAATCATCCGAGGTCGTTCCCCAAAGTTGGGATAATGTAAGCGTTGCAATCCCATGTGAATACATGCTTTGGCCACCCCCTCGAGCGCCAATAAGCAAGCCATCGGGTTCGCGAGCAGAGGCAATTAAAAACTGTGCACCTTTATTTACTTCAGGTCCATACATACCCTGCCCGGGTAAGTGACCCTGGCTCATATAAGCCAACAATACAAAGGATGTTATTGCCGTGCTGTGTTGGTAACCCCCATCAGACCAAGAGCCATCAAGGTTTTGTTTGGTTGCCATGAATGCCAAGGCTTTGGCGATTGCTTTTTTTGTAGGTTCATCCAGTTTTGCATGAACTACAGCAGGAGCTTTTTCCTGCGCAATGACAGTACCTGCAATCCCAAGGATTGAAGCTGTTAAGCAAGAATTAAACTTTCGCCTGTTGAATTGGTTCATGATGATCAACTTATCTCGAAGAAGGCAGCGGTGCCTTGCTCGTTTTTTGCTTGTCTGCCAAGTCACGGTAGTATTTCTGAATCATGGCTGAATATTCAGGTGGGAGATTGGCACCTAACGATTGCAATAGAGCTTCGCGTTCTTTTTCAGGAAGCTTAAGAAACCCACCATTGGCCTGAAGTTCAAGCAACTTTGCAAGTGCTGCTTCTTCCGTGCCATCGGGTTTGCGCTCGCCATCACCTTTGGTTTCGGCTTGTTTGGAACTAGGCATGGGCGAATCCTTAGGTTCAGCTTTAGCATCTTTTGGCTCAGCTTTTTGGTCAGATTTGCCATCTGCTTTTGCTAATGCTGTTTCACCAGGAACCCCCATCGGTACATCTAATGCCTTGGCCAACTCATTAAGCATTTCTAAAGCTTTTTCCAAACTCTTGGTAGCTTCAGCCTGCTTTGCAGCAGCTTCTTGAATATTTCCCTTTGCAGCAGCTTCTGCGCCCTTTTCAAGCAATGCTTCTGCAGCTTTCAAATCGCCTTTTAAATTGTCTGGAACCAAAGCTTCGGCTTGCATTGCTGCGTCTTTTGCCATGTTTCCTGCATCCTGAGCTTTCGCAAGTTCCTGCGTTGCTTCTAATAATGCTTTCTGCTCATTTGCCATTTCCTTGGCACCCTTTTCTGGAGAATCATTAAGGCCTTCTAACGCAGCTTTTTGCGCTTCGATGGCTTTATTAATGTCGCCCTTAGCTAAAGCCTTTGCTGCATCCGCAGCAGCTTCTGCAGCTTCAGGGTTCTTATCTTTGGCATTATCAAGTTGCTTTGCGAGGTCGCCTTGCTTCTTTGCAAGATCCATTTCAGCTTTACCTTCGCCAAGTTTCTCTTTGGCATTTGCGGTGGCTTTTTCAGCTTCTTTATTTTTGTCGAGGGCTTGTGCCACCCTGCGTGCAGCCTCACCCACATCGGCTTGCTTCATCTCTTCTTTTGCTTGAGCAACAGCTTTATCCTGTTTATCAGCCTTCACCATTTCTGCAGCATCTTTTGCAGCCATATCCAGTTTTTCTGCAGCATCCGCAGCAGCTTCTGCAGCTTTTGCAAGATCATTGTTTTGCAGAGCTTTTTCAGAATCTTTCTGGTCTTTTACAGCTTCATCCGTTGCTTCTTTAGCATCGCCCGTTGCGTTTTTAGCTGCTTTTTCTGTTTCTGCCATCGCTTTTTGTACATCTTTTGCAAGATTTTTCGCAACATCTTTTGATTTCAGTGCATCCATTGCACCTTCTTGTTTTGCCTTATCTAACTTCTGTGCGACTTCTTTTTGCATTTCTGCTGCTTTGGCTAATTCATCAGCCGCTTTTTCACGCTTTGCAACATCATCAGCTTTTGCTTTTTCCTTGGCAACTTCTGTTTTCGCAGCCTCTTTTGCTTTGGTTAATTCTTCCAAAGCTTCTTTCATTTTAGGGGCAGCCTTTTCCAACCCTGCTTTAGGGTCTGGATTATTGACCGCAGCTTCCGCTGCTTTATCTTGAGCATCTGCAGCTTTTTCTAACGCCTTCTTTACTTCTTCAGGAATGCTGGGTGTTTCTTTGACCGTATCCATAGCTTTTTCAGATAAGTCTTTTTCTTGTTTTGCAATGTTTTCTGCTGCTTTTGCATCAGGTTTTGCTTCAGGCTTTGTCATGTTTTTTGCAGTTTCATTAACCTGCTTTTGTTTCTCTTCCAATTTCTCGATCTTATTTACCAAATCTTGTGCCTTGGCTACAGGGTCTTTCGCTTTGTCCATAATCTTCGCAACTTCAGCATCGATTTTTTCTTTTGCAGCTTCTAATGCTTTCAGTGCTTTATCCTGGGCAACCTCAGCTTTTTTATCTTCTGCAGCTGCAAGAGTCTTGGCAGCCTCTTCAAGTGCTGCTTCAGCCTTTGCTAAATCTGGTTTTGCACTTTGTATCGCTGGTTCAGTAGTCTTTAAAATATCCTTGGTTACATTAGCCATGTCCGCTTCTTTTTTTGCCACTTCCATTTTGGCTTCGGGTGTCTTGGGGGCATCTTCGTCTTTCATCTTTTCGTTGATTTCTTTTTGATCGCGAACCATTTTGCCTACTTTATCTTGCAGTTCTTTTAATGTTTGAAGAGTGTTTTTTGGTGCTCTCCAAGCGTCTGCTATTTTCTTCATTGCAAAATGGTTTTGTTCGGTGTAGTTGGAAGCAGGTTTGAAATTGCGAATTGATTCCTGATTGTCACCATATTTGGTTAAATGATCTGTAACCAATGAAAGCGTGCCACGAATGTTTTCAGCTTTGGCAATTCTCAAACCTTCTTTTAATCTATCTTTGCGCTGGTCATCTAATTTCGTTTCAAGATCTGCTGCTTGTGAAAGAATTACTGATACATCAACATTAAGGTCGCGTTGGCGATCTATTAGTTTCGTTACAATCGTTGGGAACATGGATTTGGTTTTGCTGTTTTTGTCTTCGAGCATGCCGTAAAAAATCATAAGTGTTGCATTGATCGAGAATTCTTCTTTCGAAGCTTTGGCCATTCTTTCAGCTGCAATTTCTAGTGAGCGAATTGCCTGCTGCTTCATCGCTAATTCGCGAAGCTTTTCCAGAATCTTCTGATGGCGAACATAGGCAAGTTTGGTTTCATCATCTGAAGTGATTGTTGATTTTGCCTTAGCAGATGTTTCAAGATGCTTAATAACTGCAACCATATCCTGCTGGCGCAGGGTTTTAAGAACGGTGGTGGCTTCGGTAACTAATTTAGATTCTTCCGTATCGTTAAGGTTGTAATAAGACAAAATGCTTAATAAAGTTTCAAGGCGTTTGGTTGCCTTTTCTGTTTGTAAGGCAGTTGATTCTTGCCTTTCAATTTTCACTTTTGTAGTGGTTTGGCCTTGGGCCAAAACTGGAAGTGAAATCAGGAAACAAAGCAAAGATAAGCGGATTGTCTTAAACATGGTTTTACTCACCTTTAGGTAGGAATATCTTTCGTAATGCTAACCTATAACTATTCACATTGCCAATGCTAATTTACTTTAAAACCTCATAAATCATGGTTTGGGAGGTAAATTAGGTAAAAACCCTTCGAAAACTGTCGATTGTTTGTTTTTAAGTTGCATTAATTTCTCTGTTTCCTTCTCTTTTCGTCTCCACCACGCTAGTAATTCATCCACACCAGCGACTTCCTTGACGAATATTTCTGACTGCCCGGTTTTAGGATCTGCAGGGTTCATGTCGGTAACTTCAACGAAATACTCTATTTTGTCGCCTACTCGAATGTTCTTTAAAGGCCCTATTTGGAAATCAAATCTGCCTCCCGCAAGTCTTCGATCAGGTGTTTTCCATGGGTCTTCCGAGGGCAAAGGATAAAAATCGATAACAGCTTTTGCAGAGCTATTTTCAAATGATCCTGCTTCGATGAGGAATTTTCCTAGTTTTTCTGATCCAGCTTTAAACTCTTGAAGGGGTAGAGTGCTCCAATCACCTTTTTCATTGATCCGATAGCGGAACTTTGCAATCGATAAACCTGAATAACTTTCAGCTTTGTATGCAACCCTGAATTGTTTCCCAATCAATACGGGAAGCCCATCGATTTCAGTGTCTTCATCTTTGCCAAAAACTCTAACAAGGCCTGGAATTTGCTCTGGTAATAGAGAGACCAACGGCTCTGGAGTTTGCAACACAGCGAGTTTTCGCTGCCAGTTGGGGTTGGATTCCAAGCCATCTTGGTTACTGATATTAACCTGATATCTTACATTTCCCAATTTAAGATTAAAACGAACAATTAAAGATTGCTTGTTTTCGCCTAGGGCGCAGGGCATTGTCTCGGGGGTAAGATTTGAATCATAATTTTTGACTACTAAAGTTGCTTCTTTGAGTGGTTGCGAACTTTTGAATTCAACTTGAACCGTGCTGCCTTCAATGCCATCGATGTCACCTTTGGGGAAGGTTTTTTCATAGGGAGAACCATCAGGGCGCTTCCCAAACCATTCGGGCATAAGTATTTTCGCAGAGACCATTTCTAAAGTAGGGCGATTTTTTCGGATAACGGGCAATGGCCCTGCTCTGCCGTCCCCAATGCGTACGGTTACAATGCCATCTTCGATTGAAGATGCCAGAGTTGCTTTCCACTGCCCCATTTCGTCAAGTTCTATGGGGATAACAAGTGTTTTTCCAGCTTGGTTTTTCCATCGCATTTTACCCATTAATGGGATGTAACCTTCTGTGAGGCGCAAATCGAAACCGATGCTGACTTCTTCGCCTTCTGCAAGCACAATTTTTTCGGGAAGGTTAATGATGGTGGTGTTTCTCGGGATGGGCGTGTTCAAAAGAAACTGGCGTTCTAACAATGCTTTTGCAGAATCATGGGCGAAAAGCAAGGCGAGCACAACAAACAAGAATACTGGTGCGAATCGATAAGAGGATTCTTTCAGTTTTTTTAATTCAAGGGCATTATTGAAATTGAAGTTGGGGTAGCAAGCTACAACTTCGCCTGTTAATTCAGTAAGAAGCTTTTCCGACTTTTTGTCAAATCGTGCTTCGGGTCTGGAAAGTTGAAGAACTGTAATAAGGCGGTGATCAAATTCGGGGAATGTTTGTTCGATTTTAAGTGCGGTTTCATCTTCTTTGAATCTTTTAATCGCAGGTAGTACAACATAACTTGCCAAGCTTACCATCAATAGTGATAACCAAGAAGCGGTCATAAGTAATCGGAAGGGCAGGGGAGTTTCTTCTTCGATATCCCAGACCCAATCTGCAAGGCAGGCAATAGCAAGCAAAGGCAGAGCGAAAAGGAGGGATTTCGAAATCCCATAAATAATGTCGATGGATTTATTAAGCAGCCAGATTTTCTTAATCTGGTTGCGTATGGGACCCAGGGATTTGTAAATAAGTGCCTCTGCCATAATTAGCTCAGGTTGTTCCATCTTCTGAAAAACCATTCAAGGCTTAGTCCGATTGTAAGCACAAGAAAAAGTAAGGGGTTAAGTTTTGGAATTTCCGTGTTGAAAGTGATCTGATAAAATTTTTCTGGGATATCGGAAAGGATTTTATCGGCATCGTTTTCAAGAACAAATTGGCCTTTGCTAAGCCTTGCGGATTCAGAAAGCTGGGAAGTTGCCAACCCGCCTTTTTCGATATCCTGCTGGGGGAATACGCGCCATTCAATCCGTGCATCCTGCTCCCCGGGAATGGAGAACGAGAATTTCCCGACTTTGTCGTGGGTAAGGTTGAGCAGATATTCTCCGGCTTTATCCGGGATTTTTTTCAACTCAATATCTTTGGACTTTGTTTTTGCATCGGTGTTTTCGGGTGCATCAAGCCATTCGATTTTGGCGTTGATAGTTTCTTTGCGTTCTGGCAAGAAGTTTTTATCCAAAACCCGAACAGCAATCTGACCGCCGGTGTTTAAAAATGGATCGGGTCTATCCATGGATAATCGAATTTGTTTGATGGCCCCAACTCTTGGGCCAGCAGCCCAATAAACCCATTGGCTCCAGAACCTGCCATAAATCGCATCGCCATCGTTGTAGCGCCAACGCCAAGCCTCATCAAAACCAAACCAAGCAACTTGGCCTCTGCCGTAGGGTTGGGTTGCTAAAAGGGGAAGTGGTCCTGTGGAAGTTTTTACGCTAGGGTGAACCAACAAAGGGGTTGCACCTGGTTTTAGTTTGCTGACAGGGGCATGCCAGTACATACCGGGTAAATCTTTCCAGGTACGAAAGTTGGCTTCGGGTGTTTCAGCAAGTTTCATAGCTTCCTGAACCAAGCCGTCCTTGGTTAAAAGTGGGTTGAAAATCGTGGTGCGTTTTTCGTTGAGAGAAACGGTATCGTAAGGGCCAGGTTCGATGGGAAGTAAATTACTCAAGGGGGAATCATTCCAACCTTGGTTGTTGTATCGTTTGCCACCGAGGATGATTAGCCCGCCACCTTCTTCGCAAAATTGTCTGATTCGTTCAGGGCCATCGGGGCCAAGTTTTTCCAAAGGAATGTCACCAAGAATAATAACATCAAAGGCGAAAAGATCTTTTCTTGAAGTTGGTATTTCCTGAAGGAATGGGTCTTTCGAAGTAAGATCGGGGTCGCCTTCTAAAATCACAAATTTAGGATCAAGTGCTTTGCGGGGAGGTTTGCCCTCGCCACCGGAGGATGCGGTTTCGCGGGTTAAATTCATCAAGAGGAAGCGAAGATCCCATCTTGGAGATTTATCGATGACCAAGATTTTGATTTTACGATCAATGATTTTTACAGGACGGGTCAATGAATCTTCTGCAGAGGCGTTTGCTATGCCGGTTAATTTTGCAAAAACTTTCACTTCAGAGTTATCTTTGTTTAATCCGGTGAATGGCGGGCGAAACATCAGTGCATGCCGAATGTCTTCACCTGGTTTTGCAGGGATTGTGTCTTTTGCAACTTCAACGCCATCTAATGTTAATCGAAGCTCAACTTTGGCGGCGGGATTGTTATCGAGGTCGAATTTGGAGAGTTTCCATCGAACAGGGACGCCCAACAATTCGCCAGCCTGAACAATTTCAGGCAAGACAAAGTCTCGTAATTCAATGCTTGCTGGTTGGCTAAGGCCAAAGCCCACGAAGAAAATCGGAATGTTTTTTTCTCCTGCAAGCTTTGAGATTTCGTTTAGGTTTGCAGTTGAATTAGTATCACGACCATCTGTGAAAATAATTAAGGATGCGGGAGGTTCAGTTGTGTTTGCGATGGCTTTTTCGATGGAATCTGCAAGCAGAGTTCTGGGCTGGTTTCCTTGCCAATCATCTAAGAAAGAATTAGTTGTTTCTTTTTCATTGATGCGTTTTAAATCATTCCCAAAGAGGTATTTTTTCAAAGGGCCTTTTGATTCAAGAGCTTTTAAAAATCCATTTGGGTTGTCTGCAAGAATTGCTTTCGCCAGCTCAAGCCTTGAGGGGTATTTTGCATCAATTTTTAATGTGGGATCTGCTAGTGTTATTTTGCCAACAAGAGATTCAGCCCTGGCAATGTCATCAGCCTGGGTTCTGGAGTCTCTGGATTGCATGCTTAGGGAATCATCGAGAATAATTAGGTTGGGAGAGGGGCGGGTACCTCTTAATTTAAGATTGCAGGAAATTGGTTGAAAGAAAAGCATCGAGAATGCAAAGATTGCGGCAAAGCGACTGCAAAGTGCGAAGGTTTGAATTCTTGTGGGAAGCTTTATTTGTTCAGCCCGGTAAAGCCTGATGGAAATAATAAAGAGCGTAACGCATGCCAGTACTGACAAAAATAATGCCAAATACATGGGCACAGTTTCAATTGAAACAATGCTCGCCCCACTTGGCGTATCAATTCCCAGAATATAACCAAGAAACTTGTTCATTCCCCTACCTTATAAAGGTTGCCCGCACCACCATGCGAAAAACATTTCAAAAACAAAAAAGAGAAGCAGTAAATACAACAGCAGGTTGGTTAGTTCGCCCGTGCTACCTGTTATTGAAGCTTCGCCAGTGTTATTTTGGTGCGATACATTTTTGCCAAGGATCTCATCGATTTCGCTTTCCTGCAAAGGATTAAGCTCCGCACCTTCTTCGTTCGATGCCTGTACTGCAATTATATTTTTCGGAGTTGCTTTAGAGTTTTCGGAGGTTGTAGATTCTAATTTCCAAATGCCAGCCTCAGGGGTGTTAAACTCGCCCCGGAAAACAACTTCGTCCACTGATTTTTCCATCGATGCAGCCAATGCCATACTTGTTGGCGAAACCCATTTGTATTTCTCGCCACCAATAAGATCTTGTGGTTGTAATCGCAGCGAAATTTCTCTCGAAATCAATGGGTTTTTAGCATCATTTAAAGTGTCTAAAATTCGCGAGAGCAGGGTTTGAATGAATGGTACAAAGCTTGGCCTTAATGGCAGATCGCTGTAGGAAAGATCTGGCACCCAAGGCAGTAAGGTAATAAAACCAGCCCGAAGTTGTTTCATTTCTGCAAGTGGTTGGTTGTCGGAAAAGTAGCCCAAAGCTGCTGTTTGGTAGTCCTTTGATGTGTCGAATGTTACCCTCTTACGGAATTCAGATTGATTTATAAGGTTTAAAGGTGCTGAACGGAAGCGATTAAACCATCCAACAGGTGGGAAGTTTTCTGTCGCAATAGTGGTGGGAGTTAGGTTGGGGGTTGGATTCGCTGGAGGCAAAAACTTACCAGCATTTTTGATGTTTGAATCAGAAACTGCTGCATAGTTGCTACCTGCAAAATAGACCAGAGTGTTTCCCATCGAAACCCAAGTTTCAAGTTTTTCCATGAAACCATCACTCACGCTATCCGAACCCGCAAGCATTGGGTCTACCATGAAAACGATATCGGTTTCATCGAGAGTATCTGGTGTAGCGCCTCTTCCTGAAGCTACTTTGACTTCAATACCGGAGTTCGATGAATCAGAAGAACCCGATCTAAGTGCATGATAAAGGAAAAAAGTGTTATCGCGGTTTGCATCTATTTCAGATTTTGCACCCACGATTAATACTTGAAGCTTTTTTCTTGCAAGAACTATCTTTTCTTTTTGATTGTCTCTTGAGAATCGATCATTCCCTGCAACTGCTTTTACAATTTGATGCCCATCTTCTGGAATTAGAAGATCAATGGTGATGCTTCTTTCTTCGCCAGCATCTAGTTTTTCAATTACTGCGGATTCTGCAGTTTCAAAGTCTGATCCCAAGCCAAGGGTGGTTTTAATCCCAGTGGCGGGTTTGATGCCCCGATTGCGTACAGTTAAACCCCATGTTTGTCGCTGATTTGCAAGAATAATGCCTGCAGTTGGTTGGAAATCCATTATCTGAATATTACTATCAACATCGGAACCATGACGAATCATGTGGATGGAGATTGAAGATGGCATGTTTTGCACAAGAGTTTTAAAAGAGCTTGATTCATTCTGCCAGCCTGGTCTTTGCATATCAGAGAAAAAGAATATTTTTCTTTGGCTGAAGGATGAAGTTTTTAAGAGATCGATGGCGTTGGCAAAACCCTGGTAGAAATTACTGCTTCGATCTGTTGGTTTAATTTGCAAAAGGGCAGAAGCAATAGCATCAGTTTCGTTAGAGTTGTTGTAGCTTAGTTCTACTGTATGGTCGGTGAGACTGATGATGCGGGCTTTTGATCCCGTGGGCAAATTGCCTAAAAGTTGCTTCGCAGAAGTAAGGGCCATATCCAATCGGGAAGTTTGGCCTTCTAATGTGGACATACTTTGGGAATTATCGATTAAAATTACGGCGTCGACGGGGCCACTGCCAAAAAGGGAAAGTGTGGAAGGCCTTGCAAGTGCAAGTGCAGCGAGAATTAAGATTGTCATGCGTAGAAGAAGAAGGATCAAATCGCGGAGGCGGATTTTTTTGCTGGTTTCCTTGAGGCTTTTACGAAGAAATTCCATGGGCGCCCAACGAACAACAGTTGGTTTGCTTTTGCGTAACAGATGCAAAGCAACAGGTATTCCTGCGCTTAAAGCACCAAAAAGCATCCATGGAACCAGAAAATGCATAGTCAACCTTTATTGAATTTTTGCAACCCGTTTTTTCATAAGTCTAAGGGCAAGCATCTTAAGTAGTTCATCTTCAGGGGGTTTGTCCGACCTAATAAGCAAGTGGGTTGCTTGAAGTCTGGTACATGAAACATCAATTTCATCGAGCCAGGTTTTGATTTCTTTTTGATACGCAGTGCGAAGTAATTGTGGTCTGGTTACAAGTGAGCCGCTGCTTTCCAAATCTTCAAATAAGATTTGCCCTTCCATCGGGAAATCGATTTCATCGCTGTGCAATACCTGCACCAATAAAAGATCATGGCCCCGGGCTCGGATTTCGAAAATCTCTTTGAGTAACAAGGGCCAAGGTTCAAGGAAATCGCTGATTACAATGACCATCCCCTTGCGAATTTGCCTTTCGGAAATCTGTCTTAATGCTGTAGAAACAAGTGCCGGAGTATTTTCTTGTTCTCTTTCAGGGCCTGGCACAAGAGCGGTAATTTGATTGAGCAAGATTTTCAAACGGTTCGATTTTGTACTAGGTTGAAACGAGAGAAGTCGCTCGGGGTGGGCTGGACTATCTACTGTTTTAAGCCCAACAGCATCACCCTGACTTGCAGCAATCTGGCAAAGCACCGTTGCAAGTAATTGAGCCATTTCGTGCTTGGATTTTCCTGCAGCGCCGTAACTCATCGAGCCGGATAAATCCAGAAGCACATGGGCGGTGTAATTGGTTTCCTGCTCATATTGCTTGACGATGTATTTTTCGGTTCGGGCATAGCCACGCCAATCGATATGCCGAAGATCATCGCCCGGCACATATTCACGATGCTGTGCAAATTCGACCGAGAAGCCTCGGGTGGGGCTTTTCTGGTCGCCAACTCGCAGGCCTTCTACGAGCGTAAGAGCGCGAAGGCCAAGATACTTGGCTTGCTCTAGAAGTTTTGCCTGATTATGTGCTGGAATTTCGTTCATTCGTGTTTAGCTATTGGTTGACAACTTTAGTTTAGATCGCACTTCTGCAATAATTTTTCTGGTCAGATCATCCGGTGCAATTCCGTCTGCTTGTGCAGTAAACGAAGGAAGCAGTCTGTGCCTGAGTACAGGGTAAGCTACGGTTTCGATATCTTCGATAGTGACATGAGGTCTGCCATGTAGTGCGGCTCGTGCTCTGCCAGCAAGCACCAAACTAATACTAGCTCTCGGGCCTGCGCCCCATTGGATCCATTTTGAAGCAAAAGATGCAGCTTCTTCGGTGTTTGGTCTGGTGGCACGGGTTATTTTTCTTGCAAATTCAAGTGCGGTATCTGAAACAAGTATTTGCTTGGTGATCTTTTGCAATTGTTCAATTTCATTGCCATCAAGCACAGTGTTAATGGTTTCTGCATCCAAGGCGCTTCTGCGCATGATTTCGTCTTCTTCGGTATCGGTGGGGTAACCCACTTGAATTAAAAACAAGAATCGATCGAGCTGGGCCTCAGGAAGAGGGTAAGTACCTTCTTGTTCAATGGGGTTTTGGGTTGCAAGTACAAAGAAAGGTGAGGGCAGGGTGTGATCAGCTCCGCCCACGGTGACTTTTCTTTCTTGCATGGCTTCTAAAAGCGCTGCTTGGGTTTTTGGTGGCGTTCGATTGATTTCATCCGCGAGAACCAAGTTTGAAAAAATAGGGCCTTGAAGAAACTTGAAAGCACGCTGTCTAGTTACAGGGTCATCTTGAATAACTTCAGTTCCAGTAATATCGGAAGGCATTAAGTCGGGGGTGAATTGAATTCGTTTAAACCCTAGGTGCAAAGCTCTAGCAAGAGTGGAAACCATCAGGGTTTTTGCCAAACCTGGTACACCCACTAAAAGAGCATGGCCTTTGGCAAGAATTGCGAGCAACAGTTGTTCGATAACTGCATCCTGCCCAACAACAATCTTGGCAACTTCTTTACGAAGAGTGGTACATTTGGCGCCAAAGCGTTCCAAGGCTGCAAAATCAACTTGATTATTCTGGCTCATTGCTCATCATCTCGGTTTGTGAATTTCAAAACACACTCATGGAAGGAACACCCATTTCATGGCAGGAAAGGCCATGTTAGCAATCGGATTTATAAGGTAAAGCTAAAAGTTGTTAAAGTTGTTGTTTTTTTATTAAATTCGATAGCCCAAGCTAAACTTAACTTGTTTACTCATGTTTAATAAAGCTTTTTTATTCACCTTTTAATGCTATTTGGTTGCATTACCAGTGAGGTGTTTAAGCGCATCTTCAATTTTTGGATAACGGAACTCGAATTTATGCTCCAATAATTTCTTTGGATGAACCCTTGTGCTACTTAGCAATAAATCTTGAGCTTTCTGGCCCATGAATAATTTTAAAAGAGATGAAGGCACTGGTAGGAATGCTTTTTGATTGAATACTTTTTCAAGTGCGCGGATGAATTCGTAATTGGTGACGGGGTTGGGCGCTACAAAATTAACAGGCCCATTCATAATATCATTTTGCATGCAAAATCGAATCGCACCCAATAAATCATCCATTGCAATCCAACTCATGTAAGCTGAAGAGGCTTTTCCCCAGTATGCCCCCATACGCATTTTAAAAGGGATTAAAAGTTCTTTTAATGCTCCACCAGCAGGGCTTAAAACAATACCAAAGCGCATGTTTACAACCCTGATTCCTGATTTTGTTGCGCTTTCGGTTGCGCCTTCCCACTCTTGCGCAACTTCGGTGAGGAAGCCCGTGCCATGGGCGGAGTTTTCATCCAGGAGTTCATCTTTTCGGTCGCCATAGATGCCTGTTCCCGAGGCGCAGAGCAAAACTTTGGGCGGATTCTTCAAACTAGAAAGAACTTTGCTTAACGAATTTGTGCTTATAACTCTACTATCGCGGATGCGCTTTTTTTTATCGTTAGTCCAAATTCCCTCTGCAATGCTTTCGCCTGCCAGATGAATTACAGCATCTGCATTTTCAAAAATTTCAGGATCGGGATCTCCTAGATTCGGGTCCCACGATGCGCTGTTCTTGGTGTTGTTTTTTTTTCGGCCTACTTTTGTTACAGAAAGTCCGATTGAATCAAGGTAAGCGCAGAGATTGGTTCCAACGAATCCTGATGCGCCAATGACAATCACTTTTTTAATCGGGCTTTCTTTTACCAAAATGGAATCTTCAAGGTCTGCGCGCATAATTGCATGGCGATAGCGGAACATTTTCTCAAGTTTTTGTTTGATCATAGCGCCACCAAAAATCTTCCCAAGGATTCCCATGGGGAGTTTGTATTCAATGTGGTCGGTGAGTGTGGAGGTGTTCGGGGTCAGTGGTGAAACGCGGTGTTGGTGTTGCCAATATGCAAAGGGGCCGGTGATCTGGGTGTCGGTGAAGGATACGCCTTCGGTGTAATCCGTATGTTCTGCGATCCATCTTTTCCAGATGGGCCAGATTCTGACATCGATGATGGTGCGAGCGCCTTTTTCTATTCCCTTGCTTCGTTCAACGATTTTAACTTCATCCCAGGGTGGTGAAAGTCTTTCAAATGCAGATTGGTTTTTGTGCCAGTCAAATACTTCTTTTGATGAAGCAGGGAACTCAGAAGCATATTCAAAAACATCTTTTGCCATTGATTGCCCGCCTTTATGAAATTTGAAAGTTAAGGCGCAGTAGGGGTGTGGTGATTTGGGTTAAGTTTGGGCTTACTACTTTTACACCATAAGATTCCAAATCGGTTCGAAGATCATCTGCCATGATTAAAAGCACATTGGGTTTCGAAGCTTGCAAAGGTGCTTCGCTGGAAAATCCTGCGAAAAGAAAAAGGAGAAGGGAAGTGTTGATCATGAGGGTTCCTGTTCAATGGCGTAAAAGATATCGCCTGGCATCACTATTAAAGTGTGGGAAAAAATCATCCAGCAGTCGGCATTGGTTGTACCCGTGAACAGAATATCATCTTTGTTTTTAGAGGGGACCGGGTTTTTACAAATGATGATGTTGGTATGGGGTTTCAATTCTGGTAGATGAATCTTCTCTATTTTTCGCTGTTCTGAAAAAGCGTATTTAAAAAAAGGTTCGTGGTACAGTTTCAATTGAGCAATCTCTTTAGGGTTCAAAATTAATCAGATCTTAATCTTATTATAGTCGAAACAAATCTCATCAATCACTCATCTTTAAGGAAGTTTTTAAATTGCTTGTTAGGTGGGAATAATAGTTTCGTCAAACATTCTAACACTCCTGATTTTTACTTCCAGCTTCAGGGCTAATAAATTTTAATGCATCCGCTTTTGTGGCTGCAAGGTAGTCGTAAACCCATTTACTTTTTGGGAGGATGATCTCATGGCCTTTAATATCAAAAGTGTTTTTAAAGTTAGTGGTACTAGGAAGAATCGGAAGTCGATCTCTCCTTTTTTAGAACTACTAGAGGAAAGGTTGGAGTGTGCAACCCGGGTGTGGGATGGAAGTGAAATTCCTAATGGCACCGATGGTCCACCCCCTGCTTTTGGGGACCCTACATTTAGTTCATTTCTAAATAATTTAGCTAGTAACTGGGCGCCTTCGGGTGGGCAACCTGGACTGCCCCAAAATGGCGATAGCTTACTTTTTCCCAACCTTGTAAATAGTAATCCTTCAGTTCTGGCAACCCCCGTTGCTGGCGTTTTTGGAAACCTCACTCGCCCCGATCCTAATGGCGGCGCCTTGCCTATTCCGATTTCTGTTAATGTTATCAACGATCTTTCCCTTGATTCAAATGGGAACAAGGCCTCCTACCTTCCCGGGGCGGTGCAGTCGCTTGATTTTGTAAACAGTATCGATCTGTTTGGGTCTGGTTATTATATCTTTGGAAGGGATTACCCTCAGTTTGGTCCTACTACTGCAACGACTTCTCCCGGGCCTACTCTTGGGTTTTATCCGACCGCTGGTGCCTCTGCTAATCCGTTGAATGTTCAAACCCAAATCAATGCGGTTTACTCAGGTTCATCTGCATCGTTCCCAAATAACACTAATACCAACTGGGTTTATATGCCTGTTAAAATAGGGCAGAACAATTCTGATTTTACTTTCAATGTTGCTAACGAAGGTTCTTGGTTGGTTTTTTCCAACCGAATCAATGGCGATGTTGAAGCTAACTACACCAGCATTTCCAATGTGAATAATAATAAAATAATCAAGCGGGGTTCTGGTGTTCTTGTATTCGATGGCAAGAACTCTTACCAAGGTGTTACTTCTGTTGAAAATGGTGTTCTGGTTGTTTCCAATGATCAAGGGTTGGGCAGCTCCGCAGTGAATGCCAATGTCGAGGTCAATGGCGGCACCTTGCGTTTAAGTTCCTCGGATTATTCTCAGAATGCAATTGGGAATATTTACAATGGTGGGGCGCAAATTTCTAATCGCAATCTGATTCTCTTAGGCGGTGATGGTTTTGTTCCAACACTTGGCACTGCCGGAATCAATATTGGAATTCCTCAAGGGTCCTTGGATGGCATGACCGCATTATCTTCAGTTCCAAATCAGTGGAATGGTACGGTTACTTTGGTTGCAAATCCTTCTGCGATTCAGACCCCTGGTGCACCTAATCCCAATGGTGATGCAAGTGTTGGCCAGCAGTTTGGAAGCACGATGGAAATCAATGGCGCAATTGGTGGTTCTGCTGGGTTAAGAAAGTGGGGCATGGGCACTGTAGAGCTTACTCAAGCGAATACTTTTACGAGTGATGTCACAATTTTTAATGGGTTTTTAAATGCTCAAAATAACGCAGCCTTGGGTACTCTTCCACAAAGTTCGTCATTAAAACAAATCGTTGTCAGCCAAGTTCCTGTTAATCTTCTGGATCCTAATAATCCGACACCTCAGTTCGGTGCTTTCACCCTTGGTGACTCTAATGTGGGTGGGCAATCCTATATTTTTGGTGCAGGTTATCAGTTGGTGATTCAAGGGGGCAACGGGCCTGATCAGAACCCGGGTCTTCCTTTTACTAATTCACAAAGGTTAGAGGGCCTTGGGGCTTTTCAGATTATTTCGCCTTCCAGTAATCCAAACTCTGCGGATTGGCAGGGCAATGTGGTTATTCAGGATGATGCTTCTATTGGTGGTACACCCGGGGGAACTCTGAAAATATCAGGCAGCATCTCGCTTTCTGCTGCAGATACTTTGGAAAAAAGGGGATCTAACACCTTAACATTGTCGGCTTCTAATTCCAATCTTCTGGGAAAAGTGTTGGTAAGTTCCGGGAATTTGAAGCTCACCAATAGTGATTCCATTGTAAATGCCAGTTCAATAAAAGTTACTCAAACTTCGGCCTCGCCTCCTGGGCTTTCTGGTGCGGGGTCTCTTCAAATTGAAGGCACTGGCCTTAACTTTACAAATAATATCACGGTTGGAAGTACTGGTTTTACTGGCCTGGGAGGCTTGCAAAGCATCGGCGTTAATTCTTGGTCAGGTGCTATTACCATCGATCAAACTTCCTCTTTTGGGGCTGCTGCAGGCAGCGAGTTGCAGATATTAGGCAACATTACTCAATCTGCGAACGCAACAACTTTGAATTCACAGTTGATTAAAATAGGTGCTGGTACGGTTAAAATTAACTCTCCCACCACACTCACCCTTCCTGTCTCGGTGCAAGAAGGCACTTTGCTTTTGCAGAATTCCAACTCGCTTGGTTCTACTAGTGCTGGTGCAATTACTGTCTCTACCTCGGGCGCTTCCGGCCCTGCTACTCTTGCCTTGCAGGGTAACATTGCAATCTCAAACAGATCTCTAAACCTTGATGGTAATGGTGTTGGTAATCAGGGTGCACTTCGTAGCATCGCGGGGAATAATTCTTGGGCTACAAATATTACCCTAGCTGGTACTTCGCTTAGTGCGGGGATTGGCGTTGATCAAGGCACACTTGCTGTTTCTGGAAAAATCGATGGTGGTTCAACTACTCTTCGAAAAGAAGGCGCGGGCATTCTTTTAATTACCGGTTCGAATAATTCCCAATCCGCCACGATCGTTAATGGTGGTACTCTGATTCAGATTGGCTCGGATAATGTTCCAGTAACTGTTCAAAATGCTTCCACACTCATGGGGTCGGGAAAAACAGGTTCCCTTACCGTTAATGCTGGGCAAACAGCTTTATTAGCACCAGGGCTTGCTACTAATGCTACCTCGGTTTTATCCACCGGATCTTTAGATATCAGAAGTAGTGCTGCTGTAATTAACATTGATTTAAACGGGTTGGGTGCATCTTCCCCCGTAGCCCC
>Ga0194050_1000241_pt1 | contig 18546 bp, 15 predicted proteins | sample SepL2310m_MetaG_FD_148657 | JGI IMG/M metagenome (GOLD analysis project Ga0194050, IMG submission 148657) | Anoxic zone freshwater microbial communities from boreal shield lake in IISD Experimental Lakes Area, Ontario, Canada - Sep2016-L239-10m | ecosystem: Environmental > Aquatic > Freshwater >...
AAAAGGACTACCACAATGATGGTATGCAACTTTTTAAGATGGGTCGTTACAGCGATGCGCAGGAAAGTTTTCAGGCAGCCCAACAATTACAACCTGCAGACCCTGGGATTTATTATAACCTTGGCCAGACTTACGATTACTTAAGAAGGCCTTACGATGCTGAAAAATGTTATAAGGAATGTATCGTTCGTAGCCCAAATCATGCAGGTGCAAGGCACGCCTTGACTGTATTGCTAATGAATCAAAACCGACAGGATGAAGCGGTTAAAGGCATTGAAGATTGGCTGGCGAAAAACCCGAACTGCGCTGCAGCTTATGCGGAAGATGGTTGGATTTGGAAAACTACAGGTGATATGCCCAGGGCACAATCCCGATACCAGCAGGCCCTTTCTCTTGATCCTTCCGATACCAGAACTCTTGTTGAGTTAGCCTTTGTTTATGAAAAACTAAATAGGCCTGATCGCTCTTTGGTTTTATACCAACGGGCACTCGAAATTAATCCCCATCAGTTGGCGGTAAAAAAAGACCTCGAGCGCCTGCGTTCCTCTGGCACACCCTTGCCTCATCCAGACTAAAGAAAGAATTGTTCCAATGCCGTGCGCATTTTTACTGATCGAACCCAGTGTTTGGCAATCTTTCAAGGGCGAGCTTTATTACCCACCGAATTATGATTCTGAAGGGTTCATTCATCTTTCTTACAGCCATCAATTAACTTGGGCTGCAAATAAGTTTTATGCGAAAGCAGAGGGAGTCTTGGCGTTGGAAATCAATTTAGATGCCCTAGGTCCTTTTATTCAGGAAGAACCAGCTTCATCGATGGGGCTGTTTCCACATTTGCATTGCGGCTTGCCTGTGAAAACAGTGGTTACAGTTCATCAAGGTTCAAGGAATGCCGAAGGGAAATGGGTTTTCGAATCAGTCTGATTCTTTTGGTTTCTGCCCGATGAAGATGTAGTAAGGTGCCTTAAGGCCAAGCATATAAGGAACAAACCCTTTTTTCTCTAGCAGGCTTAGGGTATTGAATTTGCTTTGCAGATAGGGCATGTGATCTTGAGATAAAAACACATTGTCGTAGGCAAACCAATTCGGCCAGAAAGCCCTTGTCATGCCAGAGTGCTTGGTGTTGTTTTGGGGCACCCATTTTCTTGAAACATAAAAATCCACAACACCTATGACCCCACCTGGTTTTAAAAGAGCATAAGCATGATTGATAGCGTCAAACCAGTTGGGGATCATGGTAAGCGAATAAGAAAAAGTGATTGCATCCGCCTGGCCAAAGTCCGGCTTATACTGGGTTGCATCTGCATGAGCAGTGAAAACATTTTTCCATTCTTTTTGCTCAATTCTTTTCTTTGCAACATTAAGAAGCGAGCCGCAAAGATCTACAATCGTGACGGAATTAATGGTCTTCAACCTCGGTGCAAGAGCTTCGATGTTGTTGCCCGTTCCGCCGCCCATGTCAATCAAATTAGACCCGGATTCAAGAGGCAAAAGCCCCATCATTTGTTCTCTGCCATGCAGTAGCCTACGCCTGAAATCGTCGTAATCATTCATCTGGCTGGAATAGAAATTTTCAAGCCTTTGCTCGTGGTTTGCCCCTGTGTTTTTAGAGCAAACCATATGATACATGATTTTCAGGTCTGAAATAAAACCCATGAAGGCCTTTCTTAGGAGGGCAGTGCTGCAATGTAAAAGCTGGCGTAAGTGTGCACCCGATCATTTGGGTGAAGTTTTGCAGCAAGGTCGGTATCGTATTTTAAAAGAGTCCCGAGTTCGACTTTGCCACCTTTAAAATCAACTTTCAAATGGTCGAGGTAAGTCACCTTGATGCCCGCGCTGCGGAAGATGGCTTTGGAATTAGGTGCGGATTTTGCGAGGATCGCACTCCATTCTTCAGCAAGAGCCTGAGGGTTATGGCTGCTCATCCAATCCATATGATCCAGCAGAATGAATTTTGAAAACTTTTTATCGCTTGATTGCATGTACCCGGTCAGGGTGTTGGTATTGATGTAAAGGTTCTTAACCTTTTCACGAAGAATTTCGAAATTACTTTCTTTTAAGTATTCCGGGCAACATTCCTTGGTGTATTTTCCCTGGATGTAAACCCTATAGAAGTAGTTGTTTTGAAAAGGAAGCTTGGTGATCACCGCTTCAATAGAGTCTTGGATGTACTTCGCAACGCCACCGGGGTATTGGTGGGTGATTTGTTCTTTTTGCGGGCCGGGCACTCCCATCAGGTTAAGTGTCATGTTCCTGCTAAGAAACCACTTCATCCATGGAGTCCAAATGCGTGGTTTGATTTTGCTTTCGTAAACTTCGCATTGTTGTTCGATGGTTTTAGCTTCAAGTAATTCGGCGATTGGTTTTTTTAATCGCTGAAAAACATTGGCATGGGTTAGCACCAGTTTTGCAAGAAGGCCTGAAGTTCCTCTGTAATAAAACGATTTGCGCCAACCTTTGCCATAAAACAACGAAATGTTTTTGTCCCAGTATTGTCTTGCCTCACTGGATAGATTGGGCTTCAGGGATTTTTCGTAAATAGCCTTGGCAGCACAGTTTTTACCTTCGCCAAATAAGGAGAAAAAGTCTGCATAGTTCAAATGAAGAATCGCTGTTTTCTTAAGTTCTAAAAGAGCGTTTTGTATCGGGTTTACATCAACAGTATGCACTTCCCCAGCCCCTGCAAGCAGATAATCCAAAGCGTTGCATCCCGCACTTGTAATCATCAACACCTTGTCTTCAGCATTAAACTTAAGGGCTTCACGATCCAATGCTGGGTCCTCCCAGCAGGTGTTGTACACAATGTTGTTGCCATGCACCGCACTAAAGATGCGATTGTTGAATTTTTCTAGCAAAGTACGGGCACGCAACATACTATTTAATCTCCTTGGGCTGACTATTGAAATCCTATCTTATTCTTGCATAGCAAAAACCTGATCCATTAACCATGAAAAACATCTTGCGCATTACTTTCTTCATCGAATTTAAACATTTGCTCTTGGCCGCATTAACATTGATTTACAAACCTTTTGCAAGTTCAGCGGTGAATTGGCATCCCCGCCAATATGCATCCGTGTCTATAAACTCCTCAACCGTGTGAATGTTATTTTGCCCCGCCCCATAGGTTACTGTTGGTATTCCATGCCTCACCAACCAGTTGGCATCCAATCCGCCATTACCTGTTTTTAGAATGGAATCATAACCCATGGCCTTAGATGCCCTGAGTGTTTTTGCAATAACATCTTCGTTTTCTTTGAGCTTGAAGGGAAAGTAATCCTGGGCAAAGTGGAATTTAATCTTGGCTTTTTTCTTTTGATCATCGAGCACCTGGTTTGCAGCAAACTCAAATGCCTCCTGATAATGTTGGCGTATTACTTTAATGAATTTGGAATCGTGACTGCGTGCTTCACCTTTTAAATAGACATAATCGGTGACTACATTGGTGGCATCGCCTGCACTAGTCATATCTTTACCAGAAAAGACTCCGATGTTTGAAGTTCCTTCCCCTTCCTTTTTTTGTATTTTTCCAAACCAGCCATCGCGTTGAATCTTGGCAAGGGCAATACTTGCAACCATAATGGATGAGATGCCTTTTTCAGGGTAAACGCCTGCATGAGAGGCCTTACCAAATATTTCCACTTCAAATCTTTCTGCCCCAACTGCGCCAATGGTGATGCCTTCCGGGCCTCGACCATCCACATTAAATCCCATCGAAGGATTGCTCAAATCCTCTGTTTTTACATACCTTGCACCAAACAAACCGCTTTCTTCCCTTACTGTGAATAAAAGCGTTATCGGGGGGTGTGGAATATTCTCCTTCATCAATTTCGCAGCAAGATAAATCAGGCATGCGACTCCAGTTCGGTTGTCGCCACCAAGTGCTGTTTTCCCCGCCGCTGTTATTTTTTTTCCCTTCAAAATAGGCACAGCACCAGCACATAAAGGCACCGTATCCAAGTGCGTCGAGAAAAGAAGTCGGGGCCCTTTTATATTCCCTGGCAAAGTTACTATGACATTGCCGCACTCCGTGGGAAGTGGAATTTCTTTATGGGCAGTATCATATTTAATCTGGTTTTTTGAGATACCAACATTCATCAAAGAAGCGACAACATGCTTGGCAATCGCAGCTTCTTTGCCAGTAACGCCATTGATTTTTAAACACCCCATAAGGAGATCTAAGGCCCATTTTTGGTTTAGAGTAGCGAAAGTGCCCATTAATATGACTCCAAAAAAAAGATTGTAAGCTGTTGTTGCGATTGACTTTATACCAACAAAAATAGTTGGGTTCAAGGAAATTGAAGGATCTTTTATTTGAATGACCTCAAAAAGAATAAAATAGAATTTTATGTAGAGCCGAGATTGGCTCTTTTTCAATTTTGGGGTTTAAGGATGAGCGATCCCAGTCATTCGCAGCATGCCAAGAGTCATCAGACTTTTTGGCTGTGGGCGATGTGTCTTACCGGGGTGGATTACTTCAGTACACTTGGTTACCAGCCCTCCATTGCTTATGAAGCCGCAGGTAAACTTTCACCGTTTGCAACTCTTGTTGTCGTTCTCGTAACTCTTTTTGGCGCTTTTCCAGTCTATTCTTATGTGGCAAGTAAATCATTCCGAGGCTTGGGCTCTATCGGGATGCTTGAAAAATTGCTGCATGGTTGGGTGGGCAAGGCCTTAGTCATGACTCTCCTAGGCTTTGCTGCTACCGATTTTGTTATTACCAAAACTCTTTCTGCTGCTGATGCTGCAGAGCATATCATCTCTAACTCCTTCTGGCCTTTTGGTTCCGAATCCTTAGGCCACGACAAACAACGACTATTGTTGACCATGGGCTTGCTTGTATTACTTGGTGGTATGTTTTTACGGGGTTTTGCCGAAGTGATTGGCGTGGCGGTGGTGATCGTAATCATATACATGATTCTGAACCTGATCATTATTGGTACTTGCTTGATTCATCTTATTGCGCACCCTGAATATTTTACTCTTTGGCTAAAGGATGTGGAATTGGGAGGCGAGCATTGGCATTTAGTTGATGCCCCGCAGTTACCTTTTTCTGGCATTGCAGCCATAATTGTTCTTTCGCTTTTGTTGTTCCCGAAACTTGCGTTGGGGCTTAGCGGATTTGAAACGGGTGTTGCAATTATGGGGATCATCAAAGGTGATGAGTCCGACACGCCTGATAATCCCAAAGGAAGAATTCGAAACACGAAGAAATTGTTGATTACTGCCGGCCTGATTATGTCGTTCTTTCTTATTAGCTCTTCTTTAATTGTAAGTACTTTGATTCCTGCTGAAAATCTGATTGCAGCCTCGGGTATGACCGGTGCTTCTGCGAAGGACAGGGCTCTATCTTTTCTAGCGCATGGGGAAAGCCCAAGCATTCACATTTTTCCTTTTGGATCAGTTTTTGGAACCATGTATGACTTAAGCACCGTTTCCATTCTTTGGTTTGCAGGGGCCAGTGCCATGGCTGCCCTGATTAATCTTGTGCCTCAGTATCTGCCCCGCTATGGAATGGCGCCTGAATGGTCACGGGCAGTCAAGCCCATGGTGATTTTATTTACCTTGGTTAATCTGCTGGTAACATGGGTTTTTAATGCCGATGTCAGTGCTCAGGGTGGTGCGTATGCAACAGGGGTTTTGATGCTGATTTTAAGTGCCTGCATCGCCTCGGTGATAGAGGTATATCGATCGCGCAAGGGCGCATTTTTTGCGCGTGTTCCTTGGTATTTTGCACTGGTGACGATATCGTTTGCGTATACAGCATTTGCGGTGATCATTGAGAAACCCGAAGGTATGAAGATCGGTGCGTTCTTCATTGGTGCCATTTTCATTTCTTCGTTTGTATCCAGATTATTAAGGTCTACGGAGCTGCGGTTTTTAGGATTTGAATTTGTTGATGATCATTCAAGATTTCTTTGGGAGACTCTAGAGCATCTTGAATTCCCAGTGCTTGTACCACACCGGCCAGGGCGTAGGGAATTGCTGATCAAAGAAGCGATCATTCGCAAAGAACATCGCATCGGGCCTGAAGTTCCGATTTTGTTTCTTGAAGTTTCTCGTGGCGATACCAGTGAGTTTTACCAACAACCATTGCTCGAAGTTGAGCAGTTTGATGATCGCTTTATCTTGAAAGTTTCACGCTGCTCTTCAATTTCCCATGTGATTGCAGCCATAGCTCTCGAATTGAGCAAATTTGGCAGCCCTCCTGAAATTCATTTTGGCTGGTCTGACGAAAGCACTCTTTCCGCAAATTTAAGTTTTCTATTATTCGGGGAGGGAAATGTTCCCTGGATGGTGAAAGAACTTGTGTCTAAGGCACAACCAATTGCAGAAAAACAACCTAGAATTATTATTGGTTAGTATTTGAACTTGCATGCCGACTAAAATAGTATCTATAGCCAAGGGTGGATTATATCTTTAAGGATTTATCAAACATGAAAATTAATATTGTTTTTACTGGCGGGTTGGTGTCTGCAGTTTTTTTGGGCCTGCTGCTTTCTCCGATATTAGGTGCCGACAAAAACGATTCTTTAAAAAGCTCCTACGAAAGTGCTAAAAAAGATATATATTTTCTTGCCTCGGATAATTGCGAGGGCAGGGGCCCTTTAACCAAAGGGCTTGATCTTGCTGCAGATTACATCGGTCAGAAATTTAAGGCTGCGGGCCTGAAACCATTGGGCAAAGAGGGGTCGTACTTCCAACCCTTTAATATTTCAGGTGCCAAGCTTGATGAAAAACCCACGCTGGTGATCAAGTCTGAAAACTTTAACTCAGACACTAATTCTAAAAATAATCGCAGATTTAAGTTTGCTCACAGAACGCCTGCAGTCGTTAAACAAGACAAGACAGTTTCGCTTGAAGCAGGTAAAGATTTTGAAGCCATGGGCCTTTCCCAACCAGGAAAAGCTAGTGCGCCCCTTGTGTTTGCAGGTTTTGGCATGACGGTGGATGATGGGAAGAAATATGATGACTACGCAAAAATTGATGCCAAGGGTAAAATCGTCGTGGTTCTTCGGGATGCCCCAAAGTTCAAAGATGAGGCTAAAATATTTGATTCCAACGGGAAAAAAAGACAGTTGGCGTCACTTACAGAAAAGATTTTAAACGCTGAGAAACACGGTGCATTGGCTGTACTTTTTGTAAACGATCGTGATACCGCAAAGGATACTTCTGATGCTCTTCTACCTTTTAATCACACCGCCCTTGCAAGGAGTCCGGGGAAAATACCCGCCCTTCATTTTTCGAGATCCAGTGCAAATGAATTAGTTACCTCGGTCACAGGTAAATCACTTGATCAAATTCAAAATCTCATTGAAGACGAAATGGTTTCTCAAAGTGCAAATCTTGATTCAATTACTGCAGATTTGGAAGTTAAACTTACCCGTGGTAAAGATGTTGTTCCCTTGAAAAATGTCGCAGGAGTTTTAGAAGGCAATGGTCCTCTGGCTAATGAAACGATTGTAATTGGTGCGCATTATGATCATCTGGGATACGGCGGATCGGGCAGTCTTTCAGCGCAAAAGAAACTGGCTATTCATCATGGCGCTGATGATAACGGGTCAGGTACCACAGGTATGCTTGAGTTGGTTCGTAGGTTTTCCGCTGTTAAAAACAGGCAGGGAAGAAGAATACTCTTCATGGCATTCAGTGGTGAAGAATTAGGGCTTTTTGGTTCTGCCCATTTTGCCAACAATCCATTGATTCCTTTAAATGAAATTGCTGTGATGGTGAATCTCGATATGATTGGCAGGCTTTCGAAGGATGCGGATACCAAGAAAGATAAAGTCCTGCTTGAGGGAACCGGGACAGCAGAAATTTTTGAGCCCCTTCTGGATAAGAAAAACACAGAGTCACAATTTATATTTGTAAAGAAAAAAAGTGGATTCGGGCCAAGTGATCATGCATCTTTTTGTGAGAAGAAAATTCCCGTTCTCTTTTTCTGGACGGGGGTTCATCCCGATTATCATACCCCCTTGGATACTGCTGATAGAATCAACTTGGATGGATTGTTGAAGATTGTTGGGTTCGTTGAAAATATAGTTGTGGATCTTACTCAGATCGAGAAAAAGCCTGTTTTTATCGAGGTTAAAGGCGGAACTTCCCCAAGGCCCGCAGGCAATATGCCTCGGCTTGGTATTCGTCCTGGTTACTCTGATGAAAAGGATGGCGTTCTTGTTGAAGGTGTTTCCGATGGCGATCCCGCTGCCAAGGCAGGTATTAAAAAAGGAGATCGAATCATGGAAATCAGCGGGAAAAAAGTTGGTAACATAGAAACCTACATGCAAATCATGGCGGGTGAGAAAAAAGGTACCACGATTGATGTTGGAGTTGAAAGAGATGGTAAGAAAATGAAGATACCCGTCAAACTTGACTAATCGTTCCTCCTATTTTCCTCCAAAGAGTTTGCCGAAAATGCTTTTGGTTGGCGCAGGTGAGGCTACAGGTTCCGTAACCTCGGATTCATTTTTCAGGCCCCGCAGTGGTTCAGTGCCTGCATCGTGCAGCCTAGATTTTAAAGAATCGATTTTAGTTTTAAGTGATGAATCCTTGGCGTGCTTCTCGATTTCAATTTCGAGATCGGACCTTAATCTTTCCAAATCATATTTTTGCCTTGCCAGTTCTGCTCGCTCCCTGCTTGCCCGTATTTCTTCATCACACAATTGCATTTCCATCAATTTGATTTCCCTGCCCAAAATATCTTTTTTGGACTCCAACTCGCCAATACTTGAGGAAATCTCGTTGCCGCTTTGTGTCTGGACTGGTTTTTCATTTGCAAAGTCTGTTCCCCCTGGTCCATACAGTCTGTCTTCAAGTTCCGTAATAATTTTCTGATATTCGAGGTTTTCGGTGTGCAGTTTTCGTATAGTCTCGGATTTTTCCTCTAAAAGTTGTTCCAGTTCGCTTTCTGGGATGGGTGTTCCAAATGGTTTGTTATTGCTGCCAGATAAATTTGAACTCGTAAGTGCAGCGTTCAATTCCAAGCACAATTTTTTCAATTGTTCGTTTTCTTCTTTTAACTCAGTCATTTCGTCAGACATTTTAATTCCTTACAAATTTTAAGGCAAACAATGATGTTTGGTTGCAAGCAATTCGATTCAAAGAGACCAAATCTCATCTTTGCTCGAAAACCCTGTCTTAACAACTAAACAAAGCAATATTAACTAGCATACGCCTTTTTCTCCATTTGTTCTATTATATAATGGTGTGTTCAGTTCAGCTCTTTTGGCGATTTACAGGAAAGAATGATGAAGGAATTCAGTTTGGCATTTGCTTCTAAAGTCTGGGAATTTAAATTGCGCAAGGAACAAATTGCGTCCGAATTCCTGCCTAATCTGAACCCCCGTCATGCAAATATCCCCGATTTAATTCGTAATGCATTATCTCAACCAGTTGGGTACCCCGAATTAAAACGGGCAATCACTCCGGATGATCGCTTGGCAATTGTCTTGGTTGATCAATTCAATGGTTTTCTTGAAATCCTTCTTGCAGTTCTAGAGCACCTTGCAGGGGCCGGGGTTGCAATGGAAAATGTAACACTGGTTTGCCTCGCCTCTACGAATTCAGATTCCTGGGTGGATAATCTTCCTGACGAATTCAATGAGATTAAAATTGAAGTTCATAATCCTGATAATAAAAAAGCCACTGCTTTTCTTACTTCCGCTGATGATGTTGGAATGCTTTATTTAAACCGGACCGTAATTGAAGCGGATCAAGTGGTGGTATTGGGCAAAAGGCAATATGACCCGTATTTTGGGATTTCCGGTGCAGAAGCTGATATCTTTCCCGCACTTGCGAATTCCGAGATGATTTCAACTTGCTCCAAAGAAGTTCTGGGCGATGATGCTAATTCTGATTTGGGCAAACAGAAAGCACTTAAAGTTTCTTGGCTATTGGGCGCCCCTTATTTTATTCAAATTATTGAGGGATCAAACGCAAGTGTTGAGGAGATTTTTGCAGGGGCTGATCAAGCCAACAGGTTTGCTGAGAAAAGATTGGATGAAATCTGGAAACAAGACGCAACAAGCACCTTTGATTTGGTAATTGCCCTAGTGGGTGGTGCAGATGAAAAAATTGGGTTTGTGCAGTTATGCAGGGCACTTGTTTGCGCAAAGCGAATAGTCAAAAAAAATGGTGCCATCGTTTTACTTGCCCAAGCCGAATTCAATCTCAACGATATTAAAAAACAACTCGAAATGAAATCCATAGGCAAGAGCGAAGCTGCTTTTTCTCTGGTGCCTCATCATTTAATCCGACATTGGGTTGATGCTGCCTCGCAGGGCAAAGTTTATGTTTCGACTTTTGAAGGCAAAGACGATATTGCTAGATTGCTTGCATTGCCCCTTCGTTCTGCCCAGGAACTTTGTGACTTGGGTTCAAAAGCAGATGGTGTGGCCATCATTCGCGATGCCCATAAGTCTTATATTAATATTAAGAAGCGGTAGATTGCATTTTCAAAGAGAGTTGTACAAATGGAACAAAATAAAGACCTTGGTGATTTGATGATATCGCAAGGCGCAATATATGGCGAAGAAACTAAGCCCCCTCTATCTTTTGGCGATATTCAAAAAGAGTATGCTGCTGCTAGAACCAATGCCGTTGCCTTTGATATTTCGAACCGTTCTAAAATCGAAATGACGGGTCCTGATGTTCCTGCGTTCTTGAATAATATTTGTACCAATCAGGTTGCAGATTTACCTTTAGGCGGCGGATGCGAAGCTTTTCTTACCACCGCTAAGGCTAAGGCTGTTGCTCACATTCGCGTATATCACATACTTCTTGCCGATGGCAGGCATGCTTATTGGGTGGATGGTGCGCCGGGTCAGAACCGTAAAATTGAAGAGCATCTAGACCATTATTTAATAAGTGAACAGGTTTCATTTGCAGATAGAACCGCTGATTATGCACAATTTCTTGTGATGGGGGCAGAATCTAGAGCGATCATTTCCAAGTTGATTCAGGAAGAAATTCCAGAGTTGGGATTGCATCAGTTTTTGGTTAGGCAATTGGAAGATGCAGGATCATGTCAGATTCGTTTTGAACCTGATTTTAACATTCCTGCTTATGAAATCGTTTGTTTGAAAAGTCGTTCGGTTAGGGTTTGGAATGCTTTAATTTCTCACGGTGTAATCCCTGGCGGAACAGATGCGTTGGATATATTGCGTGTGGAAGCAGGGTACCCTGAAGCAGGAAAAGAAATAGAAGAAACCACATTTATCCCGGAATTAAATCGGGCCATGCAGGCGATTTGCTCCACCAAGGGTTGTTACCTTGGGCAGGAACCCATTGTTATGGCCCGCGATCGTGGGCAGGTCAACCGAATATTGTTTGGCTTGGTTTTAGAAAAAAGCATCGTCAAGCATGGCACTTTGGTTTTTCGGGATGGAAACGAAGTGGGTAGGGTGACCTCTTCGGTTTATTCTCCTTTACTAAAGAAGAGTATTGCCCTGGTTTATTTGCGCAGGGGAAATCATGAATTAGGTACTAGTTTTGAGGTTGAATGTGAGGGGGTAAAGCAATCTGCAGTTTCCTGTTCGCTACCCTTTAATGACGGTTTGAATTAATAGCATTCCAAAAGCCAGGAAATTAAACCCCACATGAATGAATATTGGAGTGACAATATTCCCGGTTTTTGCAAATGCAATTCCCAAGCCCACCCCGAGTAGAGTCAAACCCACCGGTGATGGCCATGCGAATGCGTGAATCATTCCAAAAAGCAGTGCAGTTGCACCAATTGCAGCATGCGATTTGTTTTTTCTATTGATAATAAAAATTAATGCTGAAACTAAAAGGCTGAAAAGTAATGGCCCTAAAGCTTTGGTTATATGTATTAGGAAAAGTGATGCGTTTTCAATTGATTCATCCCCCAAACTCAGTGTTAAAGCCTTGTACCAATCAGCGCTGAATTGAAACACACTTAGAAAAATTGCACATGAAATCGTTATAAGAACCCCGCTCTTTTTTGCCATGATCCACGGTTGGATTAATCCCCTGAATATTTGCTCTTCAAGGAGAGGCCCACCAACCACCGCAGTAAAGAAAAGCATGACCCATTCTAATGCTAATAGTTTTTGGTCAGCAAGTTGCGTCAGCGGGTGATCTGCAACATGTTCTCCCGGGAGAAGAAGTTGAATTTTAACCATGAAAAATTGAAGTATATAAACAATGGGCACCAGTATAATGAGCCATGTGAATCCTTGTTTTATAGATGGAATCAGGCCGGTGTTTTTCCATCCCAGATCACTTTTGTTTAATCCAGTGTAGTTGCTGATTATCAAGGGAAACAGTAATGCAAGAAACGGTAATGTTAACCCAGAGGTCCATAAGTTCATTCGGACTCTAAGAACTTTAAATTCTTCGGGATCGGAGTAATCTTTCGACTTGGCAACCATTTCTGCGCCATATTGATTTTCCAAAAGATTGCTTTTCTGAATGACAAAAGGGATAAAAGAAGCTGCAAGCAAAAGCAATAACAGGCAGAGAGTAACCTTGGCTGGAGAAAGGTTTTCAAAACCGGTTTTTCCTGTGAAGGGTGAATTCGTAAGATGATCTAAGGAGTCATTCATAAGGTTATGTAAGTAGTTGTAAAAATCAGGATTAGTGAAAGCCTATTTGGAAAGTACCATGGAAACAATTCTAGACAAAATAGTTGCAAGGAAGAAGGAAGAAGTTTTTCTAGGTAGGAAAAACATTCCAGAATCCGATCTTTTAAAGCGTTTGGGCAATGTGCCTCCAACTAGTTCGTTTTATAATGCGCTCGCCAATGCCAAGGGGATTGGGGTTATTGCCGAGATTAAAAAAGCTTCGCCATCAGCGGGAGTGTTAAGGGAAAGTTTCTGTCCTGCAACTATTGCCAAAGAATATGAATCCAGCGGAGTTGATTGCATTAGTGTTTTAACGGATGAACATTTTTTTCAAGGTAGCTTGAAAGATCTACAAATCGTTTCTGACACTGTTAAAACACCTCTTTTACGAAAAGAATTTGTTATCGATTATTATCAACTTCTGGAAGCTAAGATTCATGGCGCAAGTGCTATTTTGTTTATCGCAGAGGTTCTACTTGGGGATGATTTAAAACACCTGGTGGGCGAAGCAATCAAGCTTGGACTTGAACCATTGGTCGAGCTTTATGATGCGTGCCATTTAAGCAGAGTTCTTGACAGTGGCACCCGATTGGTAGGTATTAATAATCGTGATTTGCGGACTTTTGTAACAAGTCTGGATCATACTCTTGATTTACTTCCTAAAATTCCCAAGAGTTTTTTAGTGGTGAGTGAGAGTGGGATTCAGACCAACAAGGATGTTGAGAAGTTGCAGAACGCGGGGGCGAAAGCGATTCTTGTTGGGGAAACTTTCATGCGATCTGGAAATATTACATCGACTTTAAAAACACTCAAAGGGCTTGATTAAAAGTATGAAGCCCCGTAGTGCAAATTCTCCTGTTCTCCTTGAGGTAAAGAATTTTCTTACGAGTTGTAAGAATGTTGGCGCGGGAATAATTGTGGGGGTATCAGGCGGATCTGATAGTGTTGGATTAGTTCATGCATTGGCATGTCAGATTAAAAAAGACTCGGTTTCGAAGTTGATTGTTGCGCATGTTAATCATGCATCACGGGGGGCGGAAAACGATGTAGATGAAGTGTTTGTTCGTCATTTTGTTGAGAAACTTCGGGAAGTAACCGATGCTCTGGTTGAATACAAAACGATTAAGCTGAACCCTGATGATTTGAATGTTGGTGCTAGTTGGGAAAAAAACGCAAGACAGGCCCGCTATAAATGGTTTTCAGAAATCGCAATCGAAAACAAGGTTAACTGGGTGTTTACCGCGCATACTTCGAATGATCAGGCTGAAACAGTACTGATGCGAATTTTGCGTGGTTCGGGTGTTCAAGGATTAGGGGGAATCAAACCAAAACGCTCATTGACAAAAGGTGTTGGATTAGGCAGGCCTTTACTTTTTTGTTCCAAAGAACAGATTTTTGATTACTTGCGAGGAAATAATATCGTCTGGCGTGAAGACCCTTCCAATCAGCAAACTCGATTCTTAAGAAATAAAATCCGACTTCATTTACTGCCCCTATTGAAGAGCGAATATCAGCCTGCCATTGAGCGTATCCTTGCTGGGCTTAGTGGGCATGTTCATGCGTACGCTTCACTTGAAAAACGCTTGGCACGAAAGATTGGGTTGAAACTTGAAAAGCCCCGGGTTCTGGATCAGGTTGTGCTTGATAGGCTTGCGGTATCAATGGTTCCTGCTTGGAAATTATCACTTTTTCTTAGAAGTCTATTTGCAAGGGAATCATGGCCCACCGATGCCATTCATCATAGTCAGTGGAAAAAAATTGCACAGAATATGGGCGTTGATGGTTATGAAGTGCATCTTGCGGGCGGTATAAGAATCCAATCGAACCGGTATACCGTGGTGCTTGGGCCCACTTAATTAATGCGATCCTTCAGGAATATTACTGAAACTTCTTTGCGCATTGATAGAATTTGGCTTATTGGAATTAACTTTATTTATCGGGGGATATGCCGTGGATGGTCGCTTGGTTCCTATTCATCGTGTGTTGTTGAGTGTAAGTGATAAAACCGGCCTGATCGAATTGGCAAAGGAACTTGTCAACAACAAGTCTATGCTGATTTCGACGGGGGGGACAAAAAAGGCCCTTCTTGATGCTGGGATTCCTGCTGTTGATATTTCCGAAGTTACGGGATTTCCCGAAATGCTAGACGGCAGAGTGAAGACTTTGCATCCTAAAATTCATGGCGGTATTCTTGCGATTCGTGATAATGCAGAGCATGTGAAAACCATTAAAGAGCACGACATTCATCCCATTGATATGGTTGTTTGTAACCTTTATCCGTTTGCAAAAGTCGCATCGAATCCCGAGAGCACCTACGAGGAAGTGGTTGAAAACATCGATATTGGCGGCCCTTCGATGGTTCGTTCTGCTGCGAAAAATCACCATGATGTTGCAGTGATTACAAGCCCTGAGCAATACGCTGCTATCATCGCAGAACTTAAAAGCACGGGCGGTAAGATCAGTCTTGCGACCAGAAAAAAGCTCGCTTGTGATGCTTTTACCCATACTGCGCAATACGATCTTGCAATCAGTCAGTATTTCAAGGCGCAATTGAACCAAGGGTTTTCTGATGAGATTTCTTTTTCTTTCAAATGCAAACAGGTTTTGCGTTATGGCGAGAACCCCCATCAGACCGCTGCGTTTTACACAGAACTTAATCCGCCTGCAGATTCTCTCGCTAATGCCACCATCCTTCATGGCAAGGAACTTTCCTACAACAACTTGCTTGATATCGATAGCGCCCTTAGCTTATTGCGCGAATTTGGCAGGCCCGCCTCGGTAATCCTTAAGCACAATAACCCGTGTGGTGCGGCGGTTTCTAAGCATCTTGTCGATACTTTCAGGGGCGCTTACGATGGCGATCCTCTTAGTGCCTACGGTGGTATTGTTGGTTTCAATCGCGAAGTTGATGAAGCAACTGCGCTAGCGATGGCAGAACCTGGCAGGTTTCTTGAGTGCGTGGTGGCTCCAAGTTTTTCACCCGAGGCTTTTGAAATTCTTACCAACAAGCCTACTTGGAAGAAAAGCGTTCGATTGCTTTCCACTGGCCCAATGATTGCAAGAAAACCCACCATGGAAATGCGAAAAGTGGATGGCGGACTCTTGGTTCAAGATAAAGATGCCTCCAATGAAAATCTTTCGAGTGCAAGGTCGGTCACCAAGAAAAAGCTTACACCCTTGGAACTCGATGATCTTAAGTTTGCTTGGGTTGTTTGCAAGCATGTGAAAAGCAATGCCATTGTTATTGTCAAAGATGGCAAACTTTTAGGAACCGGGGCAGGGCAGATGAGCAGGGTTGATGCGGTTCAGAATGCTTTGAAAAAGGCGGGCGAAAATGCCCGCGGGGCTGTTCTTGCTTCTGATGCATTTTTTCCTTTCAGGGATGGCGTCGATGAAGCCGCCAAGGCTGGTATTATTGCCATTGTTCAACCTGGTGGTTCCATGCGTGATGCCGACGCTATTGCTTCCTGCGATGAGAACGGTATTTCCATGATCTTTAGCGGGTTTAGGCACTTCAGGCATTAAACTTTCGAGAAAGTGCTTGCAGAGTTGGGTTTCCTTATGGATAAAAGGTTATCACTTAATGGAGCATTTGTTATGAAACATCAGAATCGCAGAGACTTTGTTAAAAATTCAGTCATCGGATCAACTCTTGCCTTGGGATTAACTTCTCAAGCTTTAGCGGAGAAAAAAACAATGTTGCCTATTGTAGACACGCACCAGCATCTGTGGGATCTTAAGCAATTCAAACTTCCATGGGTGGAAGTTGGGACTCCCCTTGCACGAAATTTTGTTCTCAAAGATTACGCTGAAGCCACTGAGGGGCTTAATATTGTCAAATCTGTTTATATGGAAGTCGATGTTGCACCTGAGCAACAACTTGCTGAAGCTCAGTTTGTAACAGATATTTGTAAGGGTGGGAAATCCACCATGGTTGCTGCAGTGGTTTCTGGCAGGCCGGCCTCACCTGAATTCGGTAAATACATCGATAACTTTAAAGGAAATAAATTTATCAAAGGCATCAGGCAGGTTTTGCATGTTCCTGCGACACCTCCTGGGTTTTGCAATCATCCCGATTTTGTGCGTGGCATTCGCATGCTGGGTGAAAGAAATCTTAGTTACGATTTGTGTGTTCGTGGTACCGATCTTGATCATATTGCAAAGCTGATTGACTCCTGCCCTGATACTCGTTTTATTCTTGATCATTGTGGTAACCCGGATTTGAAGAGCAAGGATAATTCGGTTTGGAAGAAGGGTTTGGTCGAGGTAGCAAAGCGAAAAAATGTTGTTGTGAAAATATCAGGGTTCATTGCTTCATCAACGAAAGGTGCCTGGAAGGTTGATGACTTGGCGCCACTTATCAATCACACCATGGATAGCTTTGGCCCAGATCGAGTAATGTTTGGGGGTGATTGGCCTGTTTGTACCCTTGCTGCGACTTACAAGGAATGGGTTGAATCCTTGAAACAAGTGGTTCAATCCCGTTCCGAAGAACAACAAAAGAAGCTGTTTCATGATAATGCAGTGCGTTTTTATGGGCTTGCTTAGTGTTAATTACGGTTGTGCTTTGAGGTTGTTGAGAGATATTTTTTACAAGGCGAATAACAGATGAATGTTTTACTAAATGTTATCACGGTTTTATTGTCAGGGTTGGCAGCTCAGGATTTCCAAGTCGAATTAAAAGGCCCTGCTAAAATCCCTGCAGGCACTCCGGTGCAAATTGCAATTCCCGCAGGCATCATTGTTAAAAGTAAAACCTGCCTTTTGTCAGGGGCTGGAACTACCAACCTTCTTGGGCAAGTGGTCGAAAAATTCACTGCTGATTTGACTGCAAAGGAAAAGCAACAGTACCTTGTTGTGGTTTTACCAGCTTTGAGCATACCAGATAATGGTGCTACTTTGGCTGGCACTTGGTTGGCAGATGATGCTAAAACTTCTTCCACTAGTTTTTCTTTCGAAGATAAAAACTCTGAGCTAAGTCAGGTTACTCTTGAAGGTAAACCTGTGCTTCAGTTTGTCCATCCTGTTTTAAAAGAAGGCAAGGAAAGGGAAGCTTCTTATAAGCCTTTTCATCATCTTTTTGATAACTCTGGTACTTTGGTTACCAAAGGTTCTGGTGGGCAATTCACTCATCATCGCGGCATTTTTCTCGGATTCAGCAAAGTGACTTATGGCAATAATGTAAAAATTGATATCTGGCATTGTAGCGGTGATACTCATCAGGCTTTTGAAAAAGTGTTGCTGCGGGAATCCGGCCCTGTTCTTGCCTCTGAAAAAGACCAGATTGCTTGGAATGGTAAAAACAAGGAAACCTTTGCTGTCGAAGAAAGGCAACTTGTTGTTTACAAAGTCCCAGGTGGGCAACTTGTTGAATTTCAATCCGTTGTTCGAACCACCGGCGGTCCTGTATTACTCGATGGTGATCCGCAGCATGCTGGGTTTCATTTTCGGGCTTCCAACGAAGTCTCTGAAAAAACTTCCAAGGAAACCATCTACCTTAGGCCTGATGGTGAAGATAAACCGGGCGCTAGTAGGAATTGGCCTGATTTAAAAACCCATATCAATCTTCCTTGGAATGCCATGAGCTTTGTTCTTAAGGACAAACGATACACTGCTTTGTATCTTGATAATCCTGCAAACCCCAAGGAAGCGCGGTTTAGTGAAAGGCCTTACGGCAGGTTTGGGTCTTATTTTGTAACCGAGATCACCAAGGAAAAACCTTTGAAGCTTAAGTATCAGATCTGGCTGCAAGACGGCAAGATCGATGCTGATACTGCAAATCTTAAGAGCCAGGCTTTTATTAATCCCGTGCAAGCAATCATGGTTGCTAAGTAATCGCAATTAGAAAAGAGAATTATGTATAGGAAAGAATTGGCAGTTGCTTTGAGTGCTGCTCATAAGGCAGGGGCTTTGATTTCTGAAGTGTATAAAACTTTAAAACCTTATGAAAATGCCCCCGCTGATC
>Ga0194050_1000242_pt1 | contig 18541 bp, 9 predicted proteins | sample SepL2310m_MetaG_FD_148657 | JGI IMG/M metagenome (GOLD analysis project Ga0194050, IMG submission 148657) | Anoxic zone freshwater microbial communities from boreal shield lake in IISD Experimental Lakes Area, Ontario, Canada - Sep2016-L239-10m | ecosystem: Environmental > Aquatic > Freshwater >...
CCTGGTAACTGTATTCTGGCCCAACGATGGTATCACCAATGTCAGCGTTTATTGGGATACCCATCAGCGCAACTTCATCGATCTAAAGGAGCGCCTTTGCCCGGTGACCGACATTGCATTTTCTGCATTACTTGATGATCTTGAACAGCGGGGAATGTTGGATGATACCTTGATATTGTGGACGGGTGAAATGGGGCGGACTCCTAGAGTTGGGCAATCAGTTGTGGGTGGTGCGGGTGCGGGGAAAGATGGCAGGGATCATTGGGCCAACTGCTTTACCTCGGTGCTGGCGGGTGGGGGCATCAAGGGTGGCGTGGTTCATGGCAGCAGTGATCGTTATGCAGCATATCCATCGCTTAATCCAACGAAGCCTGCGGATCTTGCAGCCACGGTTTACCATAGCTTGGGGATCGATCCGCATCATCAGATCATTGATAAATTTAATCGGCCGGTGTCGTTGACCGAGGGTGAAATCATCTCGCAATTGTTATAAAAGCAATCTAAAGCCTTTTGGATTCGTCCTTTCAGGGCGTTTAATCCACATAATTGGCCTTAAAGCCTAATTAACTCTCGTGATAAGGCTATTTCTCTTCTACTTTTCAAAAAATCTGAATTAGAATGATTCTTTTGGCAAGATGGATCGTCTGTAAGGGTATAAGCGTTACCCTTTGACTGGAGCTTTTTATGCGAAGTACTATTTCCCTGGCTGCATTTGTATTGATCCAAGCTTTTTCCCAAGCAGGAGAAATTGGTTTCATCGAAGACTTCAGCTTCTCCAAAGATCGAACCGAAGCCTTGAAAAAGTTAATCCCGGGCACCGAGGATTATTACTACTACCATGCGCTTCATTATTTAAATACGAGCCAGTTCGAAAAAATCGAACCCTTGATCAAGCCTTGGCTCGAACGCTTTGGCCAAACGCCTAGGCTGAATGAAATTCAAACCCGCAAAGCACTGCTTTCTTACGATGCAGATGCCCGCAAAAGCCTTGACTACCTTCGCAACAACCTTGGTTTGAATTTCAATCATCAAAAAGAAACCGTGGGCGCAATTCCTAATCTCCCCACCTCTTTGGATCCAAAACGCATATCGCGCGAAACCCTCTTGGCAGAATCGCTGACTCGCTGGCAGAATCTCGAAAACTTCGAAGATGCTGCATTGGATTGGTTGGATGCATCCAAGCTTGATGCGCAGAAGTTGCGCAATTATTTACAACGGCTGAAAAGGCCCGATGTTGCCAATTTACCTGCCCTTATCGAACAAGATTTTAAGAACCCTAATCCAGTTCCCTTTGGCGCTTACCCAATTCATCAGATGCTGACGATGGAGCAACTATCAGAGTTGCAGAAAATCCGCCCTGCACTTTTAAATCAATCTGCTTTTGTTAATGCATCGATCAGGCATCTGCAGCCCGATACCGATTCGGATTGGAAGAGAAATCCCAAGGAAGCGGAGAAGTATTTTGATCGCCTTTGGCATTTTGTTGCAACCCTTGCACCGGTGCATAACTCTTTGAAGGCACATGTGCTTTATCATCGCCTGGCGCATGATCGTGCGCAGGGGATCTATAACCAAGAACGATTCATGATCTATTTGAATCTTCCGCGCCAACAGCATTACATGGCGTTAAAGTTATTGGAGCAAGAGGACTCGCGGAAATATCCTGCAGCACTGGGTTCGGACTTCTCCAGTGTAACCCTTCTACCTCAGGTGGGGCTTGATGAGCTTTTGGTGCGAAGTTTCTTGAAACATTTTTTCTTGGAAGTGAACTCTCCCAAGGAGTTTGAGCCTTATATTAATGATGTTTACCTCAGGCATTTGTTTGCAGAAACCAAAATTGAAAACAGCTTGGGCGATGTGGAGGCATGGGCCAATCAACTGCCACCTGAAAAATTCAAAGAGTTACGCGAACGCATCGATATTGATTTTGGTTACGCCAACAAGACGCAATTTGTATCCCTAGACCCCGTGGTGTTGGAGTTGAGTATTAAGAATGTGCCTTCTCTTTTGGTGAAGGTTTTTGAAATCAACACCTTCAATTTTTACAAAACTCAGTTTAGTGAGATAGAGACCAACATCAATCTGGATGGGTTGGTTGCAAATTCTGAAAAGACTTACACTTTCAACGATGGCCCTTTCCGCAAGATTTCTAAGCGATTTGAATTCAATGAGATGAATAAAAACGGTGTGTATGTCGTTGATTTCATCGGTTCGGGAAAAAGCAGTAGGGCACTTATCCATAAGGGTAAGCTCCGTGCTCTTAGCACCGCAGGGCCCGATGGCCAATTACTTAACATCATTGATGAAAATAAAAAAATGATCAAGGATGCTACTGTTTGGCTCGGTGGGCAGGAATACAAATCCGACAAGGATGGCTCGATCATTATCCCCTTTACAGCGTCCCCAGGGCAAAGGCCCATCGTGATTTCCAGCCAAGGATTTTCCTCCCTCGATACCATCAACCATCTGCCCGAAGCTTATCAGTTGCAGGCGGGGATTCATGTTGATAGGGAATCCATGCTTTCGTTGAAGGCTGCGCAGGTTGTGATTCGGCCTTCGTTAAAGTTAAATGGGGTTCCTGTTTCCATAAAAATGTTGGAAGAAGTTCGTTTGCTTATTACCTCAACAGATCTTTCTGGGATTGCAAGCACGGTTGAAGTGCCTGACTTTAAATTGTTTGAAGACCGTGAATCCGTGCATGAAATTCGTGTGCCTGCGAGGTTGTCTAACTTAAATATCACCCTTGCTGCAAAGGTTAAAAATCTTAGTCAAGCAAAGAGCGTGGATCTTTCAGCTTCGCATTCGGTACAAATCAACCAGATTGAGCGCACTGAAAAGATCGAGGATCTGCACTTCGCAAAGTTTGGTAATGATTATGTGATCGAACTTTTAGGGCGCACTGGTGAACCCCGCATGGATAGATCCGTTTCATTGGTCATCAAGCACCGCGATTTTAAAAATACAATCCAATTGGCTCTGAAAACAGACAATCTGGGTAGGATCAATCTGGGCCCTTTGGTTGATATTCATAATGTTACTGCAACCGGCCCCGAAGGCACCTTGCATAACTGGGCTCTAAATTCGGATCAACATACTTACAAGCAACTCATCCATGCGCGCTCGGGCGAAACGGTTACCCTTCCCCACTTGGGCACGGGGGTTACTATTCTTCGCAGTGATTATTCCTTGTTTGCGATGGTGGGTGGCGTTATCCGAACCGATGCATTCGCTCTGCTTTCTATCAAGGATGGAATGGTGGAAATCAAGGGTGCAGAGGCAGGAGATTACGATTTGTATGTAAAAAGAACAGGCGAAAAAATTCGAATCAGAATCGTTGCGGGAGTTGTGGAAGCAGGCTTTGTACTAGGCAACATCAGGTACATGCGACTTCCCTTGCTTAAACCCGTGCAAATCCAAAGTGTTACCACCGATGAAAAAGATTTGATCATCCGCTTAAAGGATTCCTCTGCAGTTGCAAGGGTGCACATTTATGCAACCCGCTATAACCCTGAGTTTTCGGCTTATAACGATCTGGGGAGAATCCGCGATGCAGAACTTGATGGCATCATTCCTGGGTATTCTGAATCAGTCTACCTTTCTGGTAGGAATATTGGGGATGAATACCGCTATGTGCTTGATCGCAAGGGGCAGAAAAAATACCCAGGCAACATGCTTGAACGGCCCATGCTTCTTTTGAACCCCTGGGTGATTCGCTCTACGCAGACAGGCGAACAGGATGCGGTAGGTGGCGAAGAATTTCAGCGCAAAAGCAAGGGCGAAGCAGGCGCTGCAATGCCTCCACCGAATGCACCACTTATGGATGGTAAGCCCGGTGGTTCTGCGGGTGGTTTTTCAAATCTCGATTTCCTTGCAGATTCATCTGGTGTTCTTTTGAATCTTGTTCCAGACAAAGATGGCGTGGTCAAAATCCCCAGAAAAGACCTGGGCAAACACTCCATGATCAACGTGGTTGCGGTCGACCCTGTAAGCACGACTTCACGCCATGTTTCCCTACCCGAGCAGGCTGCAAGTTTTCTTGATCTTAGCTTTAACAAGGGCCTCGACCCAGCAAAACATTTCACCCAGCAAAAGCAGGTTTCAATTCTTGAAGCTAACACCAATTTCAAAATTGAAGACCTTTCAGGTAGCAGGTTTGAAGCCTATGATACCCTAAGTAAAGTCTATGGCTTATATGCAACTCTCTCGAAAAACGAAAACCTTAAAGAATTCTCTTTTGTAACGACCTGGCCCAAGCTGAAAATCGAAGAAAAGAGAAAGCTTTATTCCAAGCATTCTAGCCATGAATTGAATTTCTTTATTTACAAGAAAGATGCACCATTCTTTAAAGAAGTGGTTCAACCTTATCTTGTTAACAAAAAAGATAAGACATTTATGGATCATTGGCTTTTGGCTTCGCCCTTGGATTCATTCCTTGAACCTTGGCATTACGATCGTCTTAATGTGGTCGAAAGAGTTTTGTTGGCTCAAAGAATTAAGGAGCAGGGGACAAAAACCCAGCGCCATCTTGATGATATGCTTAAACTAATTCCGCCAAACCTCGAGCAATTGGTAATGCTTTTTGATACTTCGATCAAAGTTGATGACTTATCTGGACGTGATCAATTTGGGGTGAACGCCCAGATGGAAAAGCAGGATGCAAGGCGGGAACTCAAACGAGCAGAGCAGGCAGAAGGCAAAGGCGGTGACTTTAAAGGTGCGGGCGCACCTGCCCCCGGTTTTGCTGGAGGTGGTGGTATGCTAGGTGGCATTGGTGGCTCCAATGGCACTAAAGCAACACCTTCCGCAGCAGCTACTCCCATGGATGCTGCAGCCAAGAAACAATCGATGCAAAACCTGCGGATGAAGGATGGCAGAAGTGCGGGTAAGGAAAATGAATCGTTAAACGAACTTGGTAAGAGTGCTGATGGGGCAGACAAAGATATGATGACGGATAAGCTTGCAAGAGGTGCGGATGAGAGTTCCCTTTATCGCAATCGTGCCCTTGCTTCGACTTTAAAGCAGCTATATCTGAAAATCGATCCCACTATGGAGTGGGCAGAAAATAATTACTATCACCTTCCTATTCAATCTCAGATTTCTACCTTGGTGGGGGTTACCTCTTTCTGGAAGGATTACGCTTCCCTTGATGCAGCGAAACCTTTCCTGAGTAAGCACTTCCCCGAGGCTTCACGCAATTTCACGGAGATGATGTTTGCGCTTTCCGTGCTTGATCTTCCTTTTGAATCGAAGAAAGCGGAAGTCAAGTTTGCAGCGGGCAGCATGGAATTTAAACCTGCAGCACCTGTCATCGTATTCCACGAAGAAGTCCGACCCGCAGAAGCTCTTAAAGATCAGATCAACATTCTTGTAAGCCAGAACTTTTACAAGCAAGGCGATCGCTTCCGTGAAGAGAATGGCGAAAAACTTGATAAGTTCATCTCGGGTGAATTTGTGGTTCATACTGTTTATGGCTGCCAAGTGGTGGTCACGAATCCCACTTCATCCAGGCAGAAACTCACCGTGTTACTGCAGTTGCCTGTTGGATCGATTGCATTAAACAACGGCCAGTTCACCAATTCGATACTAGTGAATTTGGAACCATATCGAACCCAGACGATTGATTACTTCTTTTACTTCCCCATGGCCGGGAAGTTTAAGCATTTCCCTGTTCATGTTGCCAAGAATGAAAAGTATGTCGCATCATCCAAGCCCTTTGAATTTAATGTTTTTGCTAAACCCAGCAAACTTGATGCTTCTTCTTGGGATTATGTTTCCCAGCAGGGCACGAACCAAGAAGTGCTTGATTTTCTTGAACGAGAAAATGTCCGCTCGCTTAATCTTTTGAAGATCGCTTTCAGGATGAAAGATAAAGCCTTTTTCGCAAGTGTGATCAAGCTTTTGCAAGATAGGCATTTGTTTAATAATGAGCTTTGGGCCTATGGTGTATTGCATGACGATGTGAATGCTATCAGGCAGTATCTTTTGAATTCTGCGAAAATTATTGCAGAATGCGCTGGCCCCATCGATTGCAAGATTCTTTCGTACAACCCAGTGGCTTTTGGCCAGTATGAACATCTTGAATACAAACCGTTGGTAAACGCCCGTGCTCATTCCCTAGGCCAAGCCAGACAAATTGTGAATGATCGGTTGTTGGAGCAATACCAGCGCTTCCTTAAAAACCTTTCTTATCGCACGAAACTCAACGATGCAGATTTGTTGGCTGCAACTTATTACCTGTTGCTTCAAGACAGAGTTGAAGAGGCGCTGGCTTATTTCAGCCAAGTTGATCCTGCGAAAATTGCAACCGCAATGCAATACGATTATTGCAGGGCCTACCTCGATTTTTATACCCAAGAATATCCCCGAGCCCGAACTTTAGCACTTAAGTACGCCAACCATCCGGTTGACCGCTGGAAAAATACCTTTGCTGCAATTATCAATCAGCTTGATGAAGCAGAAGGCAAAGATGGCAAGGTGGTTGATCCTGAAAGCAAAGAACAAAAACAGGCCCAGTTAGCTGCGAGTGAAGCCAGCTTTGATTTCAATATTGATGCCAAGAAAATTAATCTCAATTACCAGAATCTAACCTCAGTGAAGGTGAGTTATTACCTCATGGATGTAGAGCTTTTGTTCAGCAGAAACCCTTTTGTGGCACAATCTGGGAATCAATTTGCATTCATCAAGCCCAATGCCTCAAAAAATCTGGAACTGATCAAGGGTCAAGCCAAGGCGTCTTTCGAACTACCAGAAGAGTACGCAAAAAAGAATGTGCTTGTGGAAATCTCCGCAGGTGCGAAAACCATTTCTCTTCCTTATTATGCCAATGCAATGTCTGTTCAGGTAATCGAAACCTATGGCCAAGTAAAAGTGGTGGACAGTGTTACTTCCAAACCACTTGCGAAAGTCTATGTGAAAGTTTATTCGAAGACCGCACAAGGGGTGAAATTCCATAAGGATGGTTATACCGATGTGCGTGGCAGATTTGATTACGCTACCGTAAGTACACCCGAGAAATCACCGATCGAGAAGTTTTCGATCTTGATTCTGAGTGAGCAAAGTGGCGCAATGATCAAAGAAGCGAACCCCCCACAGCAGTAAGAATCTGTAGGGATTTGGTGTACTTACTTCGTGGGAAGTTTGAGTGGTAATTGAACTTCGTAGTAGCGAAGTTTCTCGGGCATGAACGGGCTGTTGTACCCCATGACCTTTAATTCACCTGCTATTTCAAAAGCTTGCGGAGTGGTTTTGATTTTCTCGAGTAGCCATCGTCTTGCAGATTCAATGTTTTCAGAACTGGGTGAACCACGCATCCCAACACTTACCACTGTGCATTCTGTGGTATCAAGAACTGCAACATTTCCCTGTGGCCCGACTTTTCCCAAAGTTGTTTCCTGATAAAGAAAAGCCATCGATGACTCGGTATACTTTCCATTTTTTTCAGTCATGGTCATCTCAACAGGTGCGGTCATCTCAATATTGTTTTTCTTGATGTGATTAAAGAGGGTGAAGAAATTGTTTCCACCCAGACCGGAGTTAGCGACTTTAGCCATTCTGTAAACGGGTAGCTTCTTGATTTCAACAACACCAACGGGAGAGGGTGCAGGAAATCCAGCGGGCACGGGCGCTTCAACTTTGGGTTTGAAAGTAAGAATAACAAGTACTTCAAGAAGTCCGGTGCGAAGAATATCCGCCTGCTTTGCAATATCTTCGATTTTAGAAATATCCTTCGTTGCTTTTATGAGAATATCACGAGTCATGAGATTGTCTTTGCACGATGCGATGACCTTTTCGGATGCTACTTTAAGAGAATCGAGCCGTTGTTTTGGGTCTTTAATTTTGTTGGCTTCATCGATTGCGATGCGAAGGTTTGCAGCTTCAAGCGCTTGCGCTTGATTTTCAAAAGCATAAGTTGGGTAACTGATGAACATATGAATAAGCATGAAGATGCAAAGATAAAGAAAACCAAAAAGTCGCTTCATGAGAGACCTCGAATAAGCAATTAATAAACAACTACAAGTATTATAAGTGAAGATGTCTAAGAAAAGCAAAAGTGTGATGTTAATGTGGTTGTTGGGTGCTCAATTTTTCAAGATTATGATGCGTGGTTGCGATATCTGTAAGAGGCAAGAATCTGAACCCGAAAATCAGAAAAATGATAATCCAAAGTGCGATCATTTCCCTCAGTCGAACCTTGAAAATATCTGACCACACTGTTTTCTTGCCACAAAACAACTTGAAGTAAACCATGAGCAAACTTATGGATATCAGTGCTTCAGAAAAGACGATGACCATGCCGAAAAAAGGCGATGATGGGATGATTTCATCCGCCATCATTTCAAAACTGATGAAGGCAGAAGTTCCGGGAAATCCAACACATCCGAGCCCGCATGCTAGGAATGCAATCCCCAACATTGGAGTGGATTCGTAAAATCCATGGTTTTGAAAGAGAGATAATATGCCATGCCTGGCTTCAAGTGCCCGAACAATGATGCCCATGCCAATGAGTGCAACCCAAAGTGAATTTCGAAGAGAAAAGGCGGCGGTAAGTTGTAAGGTTTCGTGAGAGCAAACTCCGAGTACGACCATTGCGGAAAGTGCTAGGCAAAGGTAGGTAAAGAAGTTACGCAGTGAGCGTTGAACCAGAGTTAGCCCAGCGAAATAAATCGTGCTTGCAATTGCAAACCAAGAAAGATAAAGGCTTGCATGGGTATCGTGGAGGAGTTGATTGTTTGCAAGGAGAATCAGTGTGGGGGTAATTGGGGTGATAAATAAAAGTGCGATGGTAAAGCTGCATTTTTCGGTTAAATAAACAAGCCATGCGTGACCTGGGAATATCCCCATGCGAATGACAACCATGATGGTGATGAGGCAGCCTGTTATTTCATTAGGGAGATTGTTTGCAAATGCGAGGGTGATAGCAATCAACCATGTTGGAACCCAATGGATGAGGAAAATTCGGATCCGTTCGCCTCGTCGAATAAGGTCAATCAAAGGAAGTAGAGGTTCCAAAGCCAGTAGAATAAATAAAGTTGTATTGCTGGAAGATGCGCAGATTAAAAGAGAAAGTGCCTGTGAAAGAAGAAGTAGATTGGAAGGAAAGGGTTTATCTGCGCCGATAAATTTAGTGCGTGGCGTGCATAAGAGCACTACGAAATAAAGTGTGGATGCGAGTGCGGGAAGGGGTGCGTTAAATTCCGAAAGGGTGATAAAGCCATGGCACCCAAAATAAAACCCTAGGTAGGAAGCGATGGCGCAGAGTGCTGAAAAAAAAGAGGAATAGATGGTAATGAAGCGTATTTTCTCCTGCGACTTGGCTAAGGATGAGAATAATGCACCCAAAAGGCAAATGAGCACGCTTGCTTCCAGGAAGAAATAATTCATGATCTTTCCTCCTGAGTTTTGGGTTTTGATGGATCAACGCCTGCAAGCATCGAACCCCATTTCTTTTCAAAAATATCTGCTAGTTTGAACACCTGCACAAATGGTTTGGTGATGAATTTTTCAAGCATGGAATCCATCCCGCCCCGGTTCAGCGCGAAACTATAAATCGCAAGCGAAAGCGTTCCCGTAGGTATAGATCTACCTTTGGGGGCGTATTTGTTAAGGTTGGTTCTTCCCAATGATTCTTCCAAGCTTTTATAATAAGCAAACGAGGAAGGCGCCCTTAAGAACTGATAGGTCCGTAAGCTCGCATGCCCAATGATGTGGATCAATGGCAGCAGTTCAAGTCCGAATCCAATTTCAGCAATAATGATGCCCACCTGAGTGAGTGTTGCATATGCCAGAATGCTTTTAATATCTGTCTGGGCGTTGGCAATGATGCCAGAAACCAAAGCTGTCAAGAGGCCAAAAAAGACAACTGTCCATGCTAAAATTGGAGAAAGTTGCACGATGGGGTTTAATCTCAGTAGAAGGAAAGCGCCTAGATGAATCGATAATGCACCATAAAAGATCGCACTTGTAGGTGTAGGGCCTTCCATGGCTCGAGGCAGCCAGCCTGAAAACGGAAATAATGCAGATTTACATGCTGAAGCGAGAAAAATTAAAACCCCTGCGCCGACCAAGACCGGGGATGAAACCTCATTTGCAAGCCCTTCCGACCCTTGTTCCAAAATTGCCTGAAAGAACCCCTGGCCCAAGGCATGGTGAAGCAGATAACTTGCAAGGAATAACGCAGCATCAGATATTCGGTAGACAATCCAAAGATGCAACCCATTGCGTGTGGGCATGATTCTTTCGTGAAAGAACGCAACGAGTAGGGCGGAGGATAGCCCCACCATTTCCCACCCTACAAAAAGTGATTCGATCGTGCCAGAAAGCGAAGCAATTACAATACCAGATACAAAAATGGAATAGAGCACGAAGAAGCGCTGGTAACCCGGTTCGCGGTGCATGTACCGCTGCGAGAAAAAAGCGATTACAAAACAAAGGAGCAACGCAAGTGTTGCAAAGGATAACGAAAGCCAGTCGAAGTAAAACTCAAAATCAAAGTGGAAAGATTCGAGATGAAAAGTGGGGAATGGTTCGTATCCCCATTTTGTTACGCCGTTTGATAGAAACAGGAAAACAAGCCCGATGATTCCTGCAAGTGCTATAAATACGCTGAGTTCAACCACAAGTGCGATGATTTTTTCGGGCAACTTGATTTGAAATACAAATGCAAGAAGCATAAAAAACGCAAGTGCCAAGGGAGAGAAAATCGCCATGGCTGCGAAAAAGTCCAAAGCTGATTCTATGCCATTCATACATTCACCCCGGCATCCATCGCATTTAAAATATGCGGGTAGCCCAGATGGTTTCTTTTGCCCCGATACCAATCGATGGAAGATTTAACTTTTGGGGCAGGCGTGCCCGAGAATTCATAGGGAACGAATTCTTTGCCTGTAAGAATACTTGCCTGAGATGATTCGGGGTCAAGCACCACTAGATTGATCCAGTTGTTGTAGCAGAGATTTGCAAGGGGCGGGCATCGCTCCAATATTTTTAGCATGATTTCAGGCGTGGATTCAATGATGAAAAGAAGCCTTACGGCTTCATGAATTTCAACCACCTGCCAAGGAAGCCCCGTTCGTAAATCGCTTGCTGCACCATCCATCACACCCAGATACGAGGTAGGGTTATGAGGCAACTTGGTGCCACAACCCCAACCCGTTGGGTCGACTTGGGAAAAGAAGAACTCGAGATTGATGCCCGAACAAACAGGCATAGCTGCATTAAGAATGCGATTGAGAATATCGTTGTTTGGGTTGTCTTGCGTGGGGTCATATGAAACCAGAAAAGCCCTTCGATCCAAGTAGATTCCCCGGGTGCGTTCTCTTCTACCCACAATGCAAATGGCATTGGTTGCATGGCCAAGTTCAGGCCTGGGTTGTGCCAGATCTTCAGCACGGCCCTCCACATGGCGGTGGGCTTCTTCCAACGAAATGTCGAGTGGTGCAGATTGAAATCTCCTGCATCGTTCATGAGCATTTCGCATACAGGCTTCGCGCAGAGATATCTTGGCTTTTTCAAAATCTTGGTTGTGAATTTTAGGCATCAGATCTTTGTCGAAAAAGCTAACATGATTGATGCTTGTGTTGCTAAGTGCGCCCAAAAAATAAGTATCATCAGGGATATCGATACCATTGTTTTGCAGGATGGATCGAACCCTTTTATCGTTGAGGATTTGTGCAAGTGCCCGAGCATTTGCACCGCCTGGCGAACCGCCGCAAGCCCCGCAATCGTATGCAGATTGGTGTGGATTATTGATGCTGGTTGAGCCATGCCCGAAAATAAAAACAAGCTTGCAGAAATTCCGGGTCAGCCCTGTGTCGCGAAGAAATCGTTCGCCCATGGTTGCCATTTCTTGAAGCGAAAACCCAATTTGATTTCCGGTGGGTCCTGCTTTTTCAGTAAAGCGTTCAAGCTTGAGTTTGGTTTCAACTTTCTTACGAAGGAAAGGCGTGAGATACCTTCGTATTTTTGCAGTAAGGCGTGGAAATAAAACCGTCATTGCAAGAGGAATTGCGGCTAGGGTTCCAAAGGTTGCGGAAAGCAATGCACCCAGCGCACCACCTCGTGATCCCAAATGCAACTGATGACTTGCCATTTGAATGGTCTTCATGCCACTTGCACGGGTTTTGTACGCTTTTAAAAATTCTTCCTCAGGTAATTCTTCTACCCAATTTGATGGCGTGATGATGATGGGGCAAAGAGGAGTGTAGAACGAATCGAGGGTCGCCTTGAAATACATGGGTACATTAAAAAAGCCTGCAGCGCCGTAGGTTTCAAACGAAGGGTCAACTTCTTCAAGATGCCTGCGGAATGATTCTTCTCTTTCATCAATGCAAAATACTGCTTGAAACAAAAAAGGTTTGGTTTGTTTTTGTTGTTTCAAAGTGATGATGCTGTCTAAAACCTGTCTGTATAAATGTTTTTCGTAAGCGAGGTGGAAGATTTTTCGTTGATCCAATTGAGAGAAAGTTTCGATTTCATATACCACTTTCACCCAATCTTCAGGTGTAAAGTCTGGGATCTGTTTTTCCCAACCTAGATCCAGTGCCACGCAGAAAACCTCGAGTCCCAAAGCTGTGTGGTCTTGCTTTACTTCAGAATGATTTTTTAGGCTGGCAAGTTCATGTTTAAGATCTTTTGAACTTATTTTCCGGAAGTAGAATTCCTTGATGATTTTCTTCATTGCCAGGCGATCTAGCAATAATCGGATTGCAAGGAATTGGGCAAGTGTGCCGGGTGAGACGGGCAGGGGAACTTTATCCGGCCTGACTTCGATCTGCCAAATCATTCCCGCCCAACCCCGGATAGCAAGTAAACTTTGAATCAGAAATGGTTCCCAATTTTCCTGAGCCACTCCCAAGATTTCGAGAGAATCAAGTATCATTTCATGTGCGGAGTTTTCTTCTTGGTGCAGGTTTTTAAAATAATCAGGCAGGGTTCTGGCCCAACTTCCCAGAAGGGAAGGATTGGATTGGCAGAAACTTTTGAACGCTGCAATAAAGCCCGCATCCCGGTTTGGCAAGCCCCAGATTGCAAAGCCCTGATCCAAAAAAGCGCTGCTGAACCTTATTAGAAGTTCATTTACCAGTAAGTCTGGATCCTGTCCCGTTACCTCTAAAACCAATTCTCGAAACCTTGCAGGGGCATGGTGCTCAGTTTTTAATGCTGCATTTTCAGTATTCTTTAAACAATATTCCAGAACCTGATTCAGATTCTTTTTATCGGCAGAGCTTTCCGGATGAATGATCTTGTACAGTCTCTTAGAGTTGGCGATAAACCATTGCGCTTCTTTTTCTGTTGCAGCAAACGGTAGATTGCGCAGCATGCTTGATTGAATTTCAAACCTAGTGCTTTTCCCAATTATTATTTCGTTCGCTTTTGAACCAAGTTCCGATTTAAGTATTTCCTCTAAATCAGTGAATAAAATTCTCCCCTTTTCCAGCTCCTCATGATATCTCTCTTCGGAAAGATACATCTGCGAACCGAAGATTTTATCTGCTTCTAATAGCGACTCATGGAATGGCTTCGATTCAAAAAGATGCAATGGATTATGATGCACGAAGGTGGTGATCGGCCCCTGTGCGGGCAATAAATGAGCAGCGTGGCTTATAATCTCAGCCAAGTGCGCTAATTTATTTTCAGGGTGCTCCAACCCAGTCTCCGAGGAATGATTTGTATTTGTATGTGAATTGAAGCTCATAAATTCGAATCTTAAGTAAAAACAATATTTCAATCAAGCCAGTAAATCAATGCATTATTATTTAGGTTTTGGTTTGTAAAAGGGGCTTGCCATCACCACGCTTTTTCTCGCAGCATTGGGATGCTTTGAAACTGGCTTGAGTTCATCAAGCCCTATGACTTCAATCCTGCCTTTTTCTCCATGCGGTTCATGAATTAATTCCTCAAGGCTTTCCATGACCGTGTGATCGATGAGGTTAGAACGACCCAGATCAATCTTGATTTCCCTATAGTTTGTCACTTTTCGCAAACTGCCTTTGAATGAAAGCCAGTTGGTGAAAATCATTGCGCCTTGCACCCTTAAAACAACATGATCTGCATCCACCACATCAACGGTTAGATCTGGCTGGAATAAATGCTTTAGCTTTGCTCCATTCCAAAGGTGAATCATCACCTTTAAGAGCATACCGATTGCAATACCTATCAAAAGGTCGGTTGCTAAAACTGCAATGGTGGTGGTGGCGAAAACAAGAATCTGTTCAGGTCCAATTTTGTAGGTTTTAATAAATTCACCAGGCGATGCCAACCGGTAGCCTGTGTAAACCAGAAGTGCTGCAAGCGATGCCAAGGGAATGCTATGAATCAACCATGGTACAAGCGCAACAAACAGCAAAAGAAACATTCCATGAAAGAAGTTTGCAAATCTGCTTTTGGCACCGTTATCGATGTTTGCCTTGCTGCGGAGGATTTCGGAAATCATAGGTAAGCCACCAATCAAGGCTGCAGCAGTGTTTGCAACGCCAACCCCCAGCATGTCGCCGTCTAGATTGGTTTTTCGTTTTTCGGGGTCAAGCATGTCAACAGCCTTGGCGCTGATCATGGATTCCAAAGTTCCAATCATGGAGAACAATAAAATCCACTTTGCGCCTGCAAGTGTAAGCACAGCGCTAAAATCAGGGAATGTTAGCCCTTTAAGAATGTTATCAGGGATGGTTACAAGAAATTTAGGCCCTAGCATGTATTCATGGCTGTCTAAAAAAAGGTACATGTGTTCATGTTCAAGGTCGAAAACATATCCCAAGGTGATTCCTAAGATCAGTACGATCATCGGCGCGGGTAAAACTTTTCTAACTTTTTCTGGCAGCATGGGCAGTCCAAAAAGCAACGCCAGGCTTAATGCTCCAATGCAAAATACTTCAGGGTTCCAATTCATGATTGTTGCAGGAATTTCACCTAAAAGTGTGAAGGGTGTTTTCGAAAGTGGTGTAACACCAAAAAGCACATGTATTTGCTTGGAAAAAATAATGATACCAATCGCTGCAAGCATTCCGTGCACTGCAGCTTTAGGGAAGAAGTCTGAAAACTTTCCTGCTTTGATCAATCCAAAAAAGATTTGTAAGACGCCCGCAGCTACTCCGATTCCCAAAGTTAACTTGTAGGCAAGCATTGGGTCATTACTGTTGGCGCCATAGATTTCGGTGAATTCCTGCACTGCGCCAGCAACGATTGCAATAAGTCCTGCAGCAGGCCCTTTGATGGTTAATTCCGAGTTGCTAAAAAAGAGAGGGATGATGCTACCGATAACTGCGGTGAATATACCTGCGATGGGGGGAAATCCACTTGCAGAGGCAATTCCTAAACACAGGGGCAATGCAATTAAAAAGACAAAGAATCCTGCCCAAGCATCACTAAATAGTGTTTGTTTTAATGATAGTTTCATGGTTATAATTTAAAATTCTCTTATCTTGTTATAATTATTCTTAAGATTAATATGACTATCTAAGCTGTTTTTTACAACCTTGTTAGGATTACAAATTCGTAAGGTTGGAGTTGGGTGCTGATTATTGTGTTTTACAAATTAAAATGACCCTGCGTTAATCAAGATTGCTTAGCTCAATTTCAGACAACTGGTTCATTATGAAAATATTATTAGTGGAAGACGACCTCGCCATTGGCAAAACTGTTAAGAAGGCTTTTGCTGAAAACTTTGATGAATGTATTTGGGAAAAAGACGGGCAAACTGGCTTTGATAAGGCTAAAACCCATCAGTTTGATGTTATCATTCTTGATTTGATGCTGCCTAAACTAAGTGGATTAGAGGTTCTTAAATCACTCCGACTTTCGGGTGATAAAACCCCGGTTATCCTTCTTACTGCGTTGGGCTCGGTTGAAGAAAAAGTAGCAGGCCTGAAAGCCGGCGCGGATGATTATGTGGTAAAACCCTTCGCCTTCCCAGAATTACTTGCCCGCATCGATGCTGTTTGTAGAAGGGCCATCTTAAAGCCTTCCCCAACATTGGAAGCAGGCGGGTTGGTGCTGGATCTTACCACCCGAAGGGTTCTTGCAGGAAAAACCGAAATCATTCTTTCCCCTACAGAATTCTCAATCCTTGAGCTTCTTATTCGAAATTCAGGCCAAGTTCTACCTAAACGCATGCTTTGCGAACATCTTTGGGAATCAGATTGGGAAGGAACAACCAATGTTATTGAAGTGCATATCAACCGATTGCGTAATAAACTAAAGAAGTGTTCGGGTCTTTCGCCGATCGAAACAGTTAGAGGCCGTGGCTATGTTCTCATCACGAATTAAATCTTTATTTAAAACCCTTCGCTTTCGTCTGATGCTTTGGAATATCTCAGTCGTTTTAATTTCCGTAGTTCTTACGCTGCTTGCATTGCGTACCTCTTTTCGGGTCACACTCCTTCGAGAAACCGACCAACTTCTCCGGGAAGATGCCATCGAAATTGAACTTGCAGCAGATGCAATGCATCCTGATCTTAATGCCATCCGAGCAGAAATTGAAAGACATACCGCCAGCCATAAGCATCGTGGTTTATTCATTCAGATGTTTGATAAGAATGAAAAGCCGATCTTTAGTAGTTTGGATCTTGATGGGAAACCCCTCCCTAAAAACCCTGTAAAAATCTCCAGCACCCTGCTTACTGCTGAAGGATTTCGTTTTCTCGATAAAAGCCTTCAAGGAAATGTTGCAAAAGATTTCGCAGGATTCAGGGTGGGTTCCCGCATGGATCTCGTTGAAGAAGATGTCGCAAGCCTAAGCTGGCTCATGCTCGCTTCGATGGGCTTTGTGGTGCTTATCGCCCCAGTTGGTGGCTACATTCTTGCGGTTCAAGCTACAAAACCTATTGCAGATATTATTACTACTACTTCGAGGCTTAGGCCCCAGAATCTTACCGAAAGGTTTATTATCAAAGGCACGGGGGATGAACTTGATAGACTTGCAATAACCATCAATGGCTTTCTTGATCGCATCGCAGCTTTCATCCAAAAAAAGAGGGAGTTTGTCGCCAACGCTGCTCATGAACTCCGGTCTCCGCTTACCGCAATTGGCGCAGCTTCAGAATTGGCACTTGCCCGAGAACGAACACCGGAAGAATACCGAGAAACCCTTGGCGAAATTTCCGATAAATGCGAACACTTCAGATTGCTCATCAACCAACTTTTATTGCTTGCTGAAACCGAGGCAGGGGCGAATTTACCTCACCATGTTATCCAAATGGATTGCATCATCGAAAAATCTTACGACATGTTTAAAGATGTTGCTTCACAACAGCATATTCATTTCAAACTTGATTCTACAAACCCTGCGCTTGTACTTGGCGAAGCGAAGCAGATTCAACAGGTGGTTAACAATCTTATCGATAACGCAATCAAGTTTACTCCCGAAGGCGGAACCATCGTTGTTGAACTTTATAAAGAAGCCAGCAAGATTGTTTTAAATGTATCTGATACAGGGGTTGGGATTTCCAAAGAAGATCAGAGCAAAGTTTTCGACCGATTTTTTCAAGCGGATAGATCGCACACGAAAAATGCTGAAGCCTTGGGAGGCAATGGCTTGGGCCTTAGCATTTGCAAAGCGATTGTTGAATCGATGGGTGGCACCATTTCTGTTACTTCAACTCCGGAAAAAGGCTCCACCTTTACCATAACCCTGCCACTGATCGGCCCCGTGTGAGGCAGGTCCCGATCTACAAGGTTCGCTATAGGCTGGGCATTCCAATCCGCAACGTGTCGGGTGGTTCGATTATGACCTTGAGCAGTGTAGCCCACCTAAGCCTATTTGCAATCCGCAACTCCTCCGAGCTAGGTGATACAGCGAGCCATGATTACGAGGTTCTTGGCCCAACTGATTTCTCCAACCAATGGTTGGAGTTTTGGTTGGCCCTGATACTCGGAGTAGAACTGGCGCATGTACCAGAGGTTCTGCGCCGAGAAACCGTTGCGACCAGGGAACTCCGCCTGAAGGTCATCAGCGAGCGACTGCACCACGGATTTTCCCCAGCCGAGTACTTCTTGCTTCTGGTGAATGGACTCGCCAAGATCCCAGTAGAGAGACAATAGCTCATTATTGACCGCCCGGAACGCCTGATACTGCGCCTGCCGGATCCGTGTTTTGATTTCGACAAGAAAGCCTAGGTAGTCGTTAGCGGAAAGTTCATTCATAATAATTCCCTGATGTTGCCTGCACTTCTGCAGATAAACCCAAAGGGCTATTAGCCCTCATAATCGCCGGGCAAGGACGCGATAAATCCTAAAAAGGTGGCACCAGATTCGGCAAGTTTCTGGCGCAGTAATTCTTATTATATTGTTATTTTAACAATAACAATATCTTAAAAATGTTTTTGTTAAAGTGGCAATAGGCAAGGTTATGCAAGTGCGATGGGTGCAATTCGGATTTTGACGGTCTCAAAATGCAGGTTAACAGGGGGCCTTTAATTTCCTAAGCCTTAAGCGAACATGAGTAATGATGCCTACATGGATCAGGATGCTAATGGCGATTAACTCCTATACTTGTCGAAGGAATTACATTTCGTCTAGTAGCCATTGGGTTGCGGGGGCCCAAGTGTTT
>Ga0194050_1000243_pt1 | contig 18472 bp, 18 predicted proteins | sample SepL2310m_MetaG_FD_148657 | JGI IMG/M metagenome (GOLD analysis project Ga0194050, IMG submission 148657) | Anoxic zone freshwater microbial communities from boreal shield lake in IISD Experimental Lakes Area, Ontario, Canada - Sep2016-L239-10m | ecosystem: Environmental > Aquatic > Freshwater >...
GCCCATGACTCAATTGGGCCGGCCTTGCCAATGCCGATGAGTGAGATGCCCCAGCCCCATTGGAAGATTGCAACGATGACGCCGTATGCCGCGCCGATGGAAAGCAAGTTCATGATCACTGCTTTGAGTGGCACGAGCACACTGCGAAACACCGACATGAGCAGCAAGAATGAGAGCGAAAGCACACCGATGAATAGATATGGCATGCGACCACCGATCGCAGTTGCAAAGTCTGCGCCAGCAGCAGTGAAGCCACCGACCTTTGCGTCAACACCGGTTGGCGGAATGACGTCGCTGCGCAAGAACTTGACGAGATCGTATGTGGCAGCGTCTTGCGGCGCGGTTGTTGGGTATGCAATCACGAGCGACAACGATCCATCGGCAGATGCCGGTGTGCTTTGCGCAAATGCAATGCCCTTGGTTGACTGCAGTGTGCCTACGAATGCGGCAAGTGCATCTGGGTTTGCTGAGGTATCTCCCTGCACGGTGATGAAGAGCGGGCCGTTGAAGCCAGGACCAAAACCATCAGCCAACATATCGAATGCCTTACGCACCGTTGTGTTAGTTGGTGCATTGCCGTTGTCGCCAAAACCGAGACGAATTGATGCAAGTGGTGAGGCGAGAACGAGAAGCACTGCTGTTGCGCTCAGTGCTGCTGTCCACGGACGACGCTGAATGAAGCGACTCCAGCGATACCAAAACGTCAGTTCCTTTGCTTTTTGCACACGATGCGGAATTGGTTTACGCAGTGGCTTGTAGACAAAACTCAAAGCATTAATTGCAACTGTCAGCGCGACTCCAAGAAGAAAAATCTGAACCGAGCCAGAAATGACAGAGATAAATGCAGAGAGAATAAAAATGATGAGTGAAATCATTGCGGCTCGCGTAGTCACACCAATGCGGTGTTTGACAACTGCGAGCAAAGCTGGAAGAAATGTGATCGATGCAATGATCATGAGCAATACGCCAACAACAGCACCGATCGCGAGTCCACGTGCGAATGCAAGTCCCATTAAAAACAACCCAAGCAACGAGATGATCACGGTGATGCCGGCAAAAATGACGGCTCGACCAGAAGTATCGACTGCATCAACAACAGCATCTTCAACACTGAGTCCGTTATCCAGACCTTCTCTGTAACGCGTAACAATGAAGAGTGCATAGTCGATTCCTACGCCTAGTCCGATCATGGCCACGAGCGATGTAGTGAAGTCGGGCATGCCAACGACGTGGCTCAAAATGGTGACGAGTGAAGTGCCGGCGCCAAGGCCGAGCAGCGCAGTGCCAATTGGAAGACCCATTGCGAGCACCGAGCCAAATGCAAGAACCAAAATGATTACCGCTGCGAGCAAACCGTACACTTCGCTGGCTGGCATTTCGAAGCCTGCAAAAATTTCACCACCATATTCAATTTGCAAACCTTCGATGTTGACAGAGTCGCCGATGGCTTGAATATCGGAACCGAGTTTCTTCAGTTCTGTTTGAGAACGCATGGTGACATCGACTGATGCGAATGCCGTTGTGCCCGCTTGATTGATTTTTCCCGGTGTGTCGTATGGGCTTGAAATAGAGACACCAGCGATTTGCGCAACTTTGGCAAACATGTCGGTCATTGCAGATTTTGTTTCGTCAGTGACAACGCCTGATGGTGAGGTGAAAACTATTTGTCCGCCGAAACCTGCGAGATCAGGGCTGTTGGCCTTAAGCAGCTCGCGCACATCGTTTGATTCGCTCTGCGGAAGCTCGAATTGTGTAGCAAAGTTTGAACCAACTGAACTCGAGATTGCACCTAAAGCAATGACGAGCAACAGCCAAAATCCGATCATCATTCGGCGATGGCGAACGCTAAAACGAGCAAGACGAATCAACATGTTGGGGGATTCTTTCGGGGGGGTAATGCAAGATGGGCTTGCTTTTGAACAAATTAAAGGTTAGTCAGGCGTGCCTATTCTGACGGGCCATAAACCCGTGGCATTGTTCACTAGCGCATTAAAAGCGAGAAAGTTATTTGTGCCACGGAACATCGATAGGCCATTCACCGATGCCACCTTGTTCGATCAGCATTCCTGACAAGGTGCGGTTTGTGTGACGCGATCGCCAGACCAGCATGTCTTGAGCCATCACCAATGTCGATACTGGGTCATGACTATACGTACGCCACGTTGCATCAGTCGCGAGGTCGAACGAAAGTGACGAGCCGTTGCCAAATTGCACATATGCACGGTCGTCATACACGCGAGTTGCGAGATTCTGTTGCTCGAGGCGTTGATCCCACGGCCAGTCCCTCGCACCCATGCGGATGAACACCGAACGCCAGTCATATTCGTATGTCGCTGCGTCACGCCACATTGCTGGCGTTGTGCCAGTAAGAAATGGCGTGAGCGGTAGCCCATCGCATTGCAATGGAACAGGTTGATCGAGCGCATCGGCGATTGTCGGAAAGATGTCGATATTTTCTGTGAACTTGTCGACGACAGTGCCATGTTGTTTTGTATTGCGCGGGTCACGAACGAGTCCGAGAATGTGATAGCTCTGCGGGAAGAAGCCGAGTTTTTCTTTGAGGCCATGATCTCCAAGCTGCTCGCCGTGATCGGCTGTGATGATGATCATGGTGTTGTCCCACATGCCCAACTCGGCAAGTTTGTCCCACACGCGACCAAGTTGTTCGTCGACATCACTGATCATTCCGTAATACTGCGCGCGCATGTGTCGCTTCCCCGCGTCGTCGAGTGGCGCAGAGGCATCGGGAAGTTGCAAAAACATTTCGTGCGTAGGGTGCAGATCGTCACCGTGCGGAATCGGCAACTCGACATCGGCTGGGTTGTACGCAGTTTTTGATGTGGTCGTAAGTAACTGGCGTGTGCAAACCACGGGCCATTTTGTTGGTCGAGCCATGTGAGTAAGTGGTCGGTGAGAAATGCAGAGATGCCAAATTCGGCAGGGCGATCTGGTTCTGTCCGAAGAACCTTCTGGGCGTCCATCGGAACATCGAAACCATTTGCACGCAAGTGTTCAATCCACAACACGTGATTCTCGGGAATAAACAGTTTGCAGTCGAAGCCAGGCAGCACGCCTTCAAATGAGTTGAGTCGCCAGTCGTCTGGCCCCGTTGCGTCACGCGGGTCAATTGCTTGATCGGTATAACCAAATAGGGCTGGCGCATACCCTGCACGTTGCGCGAGCAACGCAACATTGTCAAAACTTCGATTGAGTGGCGTGCCATTGGCGACAACACGGTGATTCATTTGATACATACCCGTGTACAAACTGGCGCGCCCAGGCGAGCATGGGGCGCACTGGCTGTAGTGCTTGGTCAGTCGCACACCTTGTTTGGCGAGGCGATCCAAATTGGGCGTCTTGACGAGCGGATGTCCGGCAACAGACAGACAGTCTGCGCGAAATTGATCCAATGTGATGAGCAGGACATTGAGTGACATCAATGGTGAAGCGTAGTGTGAATGGCGTGAATGACGGATTGCCGATGAGTGAACTTGTTGCCACTGGCACGGGAGTGCGTTTGAGGGTGGTGAGGTGGGGAGACCCAGCAACTCATTCGGGCAAGCCAATTGTGTTGGTACATGGTCTTGCATCCAATGCCATGTTGTGGGAAGGTGCGGCGCTTGCACTCGTAAAACTCGGGCACCCCGTTATTGCGGTTGATTTGCGCGGGCACGGCTTGAGCGACAAACCCGAAGATGGGTACGACATGAGTTCAGTGACAGCTGATTTGGCGGGGTTGTTGACTGCAATCGCGCCTCGTGGTTATGCATTGCCTGTTGTGTGTGGGCAATCGTGGGGTGGAAATGTCGTTATTGAACTCGCTCACAAGTATTCGTCTCTTGTCAGCGGAGTAGTGCCGGTTGACGGCGGGTTTTTGGAATTGCAAAATAATTTTGCTGACTGGGAGAAGTGTGCAGTTGCATTGCGACCCCCGAATTTGATTGGCACACCAGCAAAACAAATGCGTGCATACATGCAGGGCGCGCATGCCGATTGGCCGCAGACCGGAATCGATGGGGATCGATGGTGCAATGGCAAACATGGAACACCTGCCAGATGGCACGATAAAACCATGGCTCACACTCGAGCGCCACATGATGGTGTTGCGCGGATTGTGGGATCACAAGCCGACTCATTTATATAGCGACCTCAAAGTGCCTGTGTTGTTTGTGCCAGCCGAGGGGCCAGGTGGGGTATTTGCCGAAACAAAACGCAGTGCCATTGAGCACGCCGTGCAGTTAGTGCCAAAGGTGCGGGTTGAATGGTTTAGCCCAGCCGACCATGATCTACATGCCCAACACCCTTCGCGCTTTGCCCAAGTTGTGCACGCAGCAATAACAGACGGATTCTTTTCATGACACTTCCTCGCATCTTGACCATCATGGGTTCTGGCGAGACAGCGCCAACCATGGTGACGACTCATCGCATGCTTGCAGCAAAGTTGCCAAAACCTGCGCGGGCTACGTTGCTCGATACCCCGTATGGATTTCAGGAAAATGCGCCAGAGCTGGCAACAAAGGCAGTCGAATATTTTTCAACAAGCATCAATATCACTCTTGATGTCGCTGGCCTGACACAAATGATCGGTGCCGACGCACTTGCAGTTGAGCGCGGACTTCAATCGGTCGCGGATGCGCAATATGTTTTTGCTGGGCCCGGCTCGCCAACATATGCATTGCGTCAATGGGCGGGCACCCCGCTTGCAGGCTTGCTCACCAAAAAACTCCGCGATGGTGGCATCGTCACATTTGCATCGGCTGCTGCACTTACGCTTGGTCGCTTCACGTTGCCGGTCTACGAGATTTATAAAGTAGGCGAAGAGCCACGCTGGCTCGAAGGCCTCAATATTCTTGGCGAGATTGGAATTAACGCTGCGCTGATTCCGCACTACAACAATGCCGAAGGTGGTCACCACGACACACGTTTTTGTTACATGGGCGAACGTCGCCTAGCAATTCTCGAGCGCGAGCTTCCAGATGATGTCTATGTGTTGGGTGTAGACGAACACACAGGTGTGGTCATTGACATAGATGCGCAGACAGCAACAGTGGTGGGTAAGGGCGTGCTCACCATTCGTGTGAAAGGTGTGTCGACCGAGATTGCAAGCGGTGAAGTGTTACCACTTGATCGCTTGCGTAATCCGTCTGCAGGTATCAAAACTGGTGCGCCCTCGGTGGTGGCTAGCAATACCGCAACGAGCGATGCTGCAACGAAACCTGCCGACACTTTTGACAGCAATTTGCGTCAAGCAACCGATCGACTCAACGATGCATTTGCGCAAGCAATAACTGCTGGCGATGCAGACTCTGCTGCACGTGCTGCACTCGATTTGGATGACGCCATTGCTGGTTGGTCAATCGACACGTTGCAAAGCGACGATGCTGATTATGCGAGATCGGTATTGCGCAGCATGATCACTCGGCTTGCCGGTGCGGCAACTGGTGGTTTGCGTGACCCGCGCGAAGTAGTCGGGCCTTTTGTTCAAGTGCTGCTCGACTTGCGTGTGCAGGTGAGAGCAGACAAGCGCTTCGATTTATCCGACATGATTCGTGATCGTTTGGCCGAGATCAATGTAGAAGTGCGGGACACGCCACAAGGCGCCGAATGGGACTTTCGCAAATAATTGAAATTTAGATGTGGCCGAGTGAGGCCATCTTCATACGGTTGCGCGTGCCGGCAACGGCGTAGACAACAACAAACACCAACGCATCGAGCAAGATAATTGTGGCGCTCGCAGAAGTGTCAAGAAAATAACTGAGGTTCATTCCGACAAAGCAAGTTGAAGCACCAATAATCGGCGAGATCCACAACATGCGAGCAAAACTGTTGGTAGTCATGCGTGCCGACGCAGCAGGGATAACCAACAGTGCCGAAATCAGCAATGTACCGATGACGCGCATAGTGACCAAAATGGTCAGCGACAACATGGCGAGAAGTCCTGCTTCAACAGCAGAAACATTGACTCCGCTTACTTGTGCGACGTCGCGGTCAAATGTAGAAAACAACAATCTGCGGTAGCCAAGCACCACAACAACCAAACCAAGTATGGCCACGCCAGAAACTGCATAAATGTCGACCATTTGAACGCCGAGCACACTGCCGAAGAGCACGGCCTCGATGCTCTTGCCGGCCTGTCCGTAACGGTTCATCAGTGCCAAGCCGAGCGCAAACGATGCGGTGGTGACAACACCAATTGCTGCATCGGCACCGAGTACGCGTCGTCTTGCAACGCGAGCGATCAGCAATCCCGAGATGATGCCCCACACTCCAGCACCCAGAAAATAATTGATACGTAACACTGCGCTTGCTGCCGCACCGCCAAACACGGCATGCGAGAGTCCATGGCCGATGTAACTCATGCCGCGTAACACCACGAACACGCCAAGAAGTCCGCACACAGAGCGCCTGCGATGGTGGCGACAACGAGACCGTGTCTAAAAAACTGAAACCCGTATGGTTCCATGAAGTTGAATGCAAGAATCATTTGCCTTCACCTCTCATAGCAACGCGACCGTGATCAACTACGAGCGGCATGCCACCGTGCTCGAGCACTTCCATCGGTGCACCATATGTTTGTTCAAGAACTTGTGGAGTAAGAACTTGGCGCGGATGGCCGTCGGCAATGACTTTTTTATTGAAGCACACCAAGCGCGGCAAGTGGGCTGCCAAACCATTGAGGTCGTGGGTGGTGAGAAGGATCGTGAGGCCCTTTTCGTGCAGATCGGCAAGCAAGTGCAAAATCTCGTGACGCGTGCGCACATCGACTCCCGATGTTGGTTCGTCCATGATCAATACGTCTGGTTGGCTAAACATTGCGCGTGCCAAAAACACTCGCTGTTGCTGACCACCTGAGAGTTCGCGAATGTGTCGGTGAGCAACATCGGCAATACCAAGTTGACCGAGCACCTCGCGCACAGCATCACGTTCGCTAGTGGTGATGCGTGGCCACCAACTAGTTTTTGTGCGAGTCATTGCGATTACTTCTTCAACCGTGACGGGGAAGTACCAGTCGACAGTCTCGACTTGAGGTACGTAACCAATTGTCAGGTGTGGCTGAAGAGTGATGGAACCGTGCGCAACTGGGTGGGCACCCATGATTGCATTGAGCAGTGTTGTCTTGCCCGAACCCGACGGCCCGACGATGCCAACAAATTCTCCGCGGTTGATTTGTAGATAAACGTCTTGCAGCACCGGCGCATTGCCGTATGTGCACGAGACATGCTCGCAGTCAATCAGGGGCTTGTTATTCATGGCGACACTATTGAGGGTAGACAGCAGAGTCCTTGGCTACATCGCGCACGTCCAAAGATTTCAGTGCAGATGCGTCACCCCCGAGGGCTTCGACCATGGTGACAAAGTCAAAACGCATCAGGCCGAGCCACGAATGCTCGGCATCGCCCGGCATTCCAATGAGGTCATCGTCGCGAAGCACGTCCACATATCGCACGCCTGTTTCGGCACCAATTTGTTTGAGCACAGGGCTTGGGAATACTTCACTTCCAAAGATGGCCTTGACGTTTTCGGTTCTGACTTGCTTGATCAAGTCACCGATTTCTTTTGGGGTTGGTTCGCTAAATGACGAGGGCTGCAGCGCCCCAACAACTGTGTAGCCGTAATGTTTGGCGAAGTAGGCGTAAGCATCGTGGTACGTCACGAGTTTGCGCTGTGACTCAGGAATGGTCGCAGTTGCAGCCACCATCGCTACATCAAGCGCATCGATTTTGGCGCTAAACGCAGCAAAGTTGGTGTCATACGTTGCAGCATTGACCGGATCACGACGCACCAATACGTCGTGTACGACTTGTGCGTATTGCTTGGCCATCGGCGGGCTCGTCCACAAGTGCGGGTTTGGCTTACCGCCCTCTTCTGGAAACGAGAAGTCATATATGTAGTCAGACTCTGGCAGGACTTGAGTTCCAATCTCACAAATGTTTGCACCATCTTTGAGATTGGCGAGTGCCAAATCTTTCGTTGGTTCTTCAAGCGCAAGACCATTGGTGAAAATGATGTCGGCGTTCTCAAGAGTTTTTGCGTCGCTTGGCTTTGGCTCAAACGTGTGCGAGTTGGTTCCTTCTGGGACTATGCCCGTGACGAGTGTGCCAGTGCCACCCGCAATGCTGGCAACAATGCTGGTGATCGGCGCGACAGTTGTGGCGATGGTGAGCACTCCAGTTACGGGCGCACCCAGCTCGCAACCCACTGCAGGAACGGTGCTTTGAGAGGTGCTGCCGCACGCAGTTAAAAAACTCATGAATACAATCGTCGCAACAGATTTCTGCATTGAATTCACTTGATAACTGTAGGTGTATACGCCATCAATTAACACTATGTGGCTATTTGCTAGACATTGTGACGTATGAATACTCAACTAGATCCTAAAATTCACGCCCGCCGATGGATGATCATGCTGGTGCTGTGCATCAGTTTGTTCATGGTGGTGGTCGACAACCTCATCATCAACGTTGCGCTGCCAACACTGTCGCGAGAACTCGGTGCATCCACGAGTGGGCTGCAATGGATCGTTGATTCGTATGCGCTGGTCTTTGCATGTTTACTGTTGGCATTTGGTGGGCTTGGAGATCGCTTCGGACGCAAAGGCGCAATTCAGATTGGCATGATCGCCTTTGTTGGCTGCTCGATTTGGGCATCATTTGCCACGTCCACTTCGTCGTTGATCATTGCTCGTGGTGCAATGGGCATCGGTGCTGCAGCAATTTTTCCAGCAACTCTCGCAATCATCATCGATGTCTTTCGCGATCCGATTGAGCGAGCGAAAGCAATCGGTATTTGGTCTGCGGTTTCGGGCATGGCTGTTGCATTCGGCCCAATTACTGGCGGCTTCTTGCTTGAGCATTTTTATTGGGGTTCGGTATTTCTTGTCAATGTTCCAGTTGGTGTAATTGCGTTCATCCTTGGCGCAATCTTTATTCCCCTCCAACATCAAAAGATCCAAATCCACATCGCATGGATTTCCCAGGGCTTGTACTTTCGATCGCGATGGTGGGTTTGCTGGTGTACACCGTCATTGAAGGACCACATCGTGGATGGACGAGCGGTGCAACATTGGCATCGTTCGCTGGCACAGTGATGCTCTTCGCAGCATTCGTGAAGCGAGAGCTGTCAACGAACGAACCACTTCTTGATGTTCGAGTGTTTCGTAATGCAAGGTTGTCAGCCGCAACCGGTTCAATCGGCATCGCGTTTTTTGTTTTGTTTGGGTTTACATTTCTAGTGACTCAGTACTTTCAATTTGTGCGCGGTTACAGCACGCTGTCTGCTGGTGTTCACACATTGCCGTTCGCAATCGGTGCCGGTGTGACTGCACCAATTGCCGCGCGACTCGCATTGAAATTTGGAACGAAACGAATTGTTGCAATTGGTCTCACCAACATGTCTATTGGTCTCATCATTATCGGATTCTGTGGAGCAGAAACTGCTTATTGGGGTCCTGTCATCATCAGCATGGTGTTTCTTGCCAACGGTCTTGCACTCGTAACATCGCCATCAACTGATGCAGTCATGGGCGAACTTCCGCGCGAAAAAGCAGGTGTTGGTTCTGCAGTCAACGACGTAAGTCGTGAAGTAGGTGGAACACTCGGTGTTGCAATCAGCGGCTCAGTTTTTGCATCGTTGTACGGACCAAAGCTTGGCGAGTTGGTCGCAAAATTCAATATGCCAGCCGAAGCAGTGGCGTTAGCAAAAGAATCTGCTGGTGCAGGCTTTGCGGTTGCGGAGCGAGCTCCGACTCCAGAGGCGGCCGAAGCAGTGCGTCAAGCAGTGAGCGAGGCATTCATGCATGGTTTCCACTCTGCTTGCTTTACCGGCGCAGGAGTTGCGCTTGCCGGAGCATTGTTGGCGCTCAAATTTTTGCCAGCCCGCAGAGCCGTTATTTCCTCATAAATCACCTATTCCATTTACGGCTTTACCGTTTGGCGTATAGGCAACTAGCCTGACTGCCCTGGGTATTCATTAATAAGGGTTGTAACTCAAAGGGGAGAAGCCACCATGGCGAGAATCGTAAAAGCAGCGTTGTTGCAGACCGACTGGACGGGCGACAAAGAGTCGATGATTGACAAACACGAGGCAGCAGCCCGTGAAGCAGCCAAGCAAGGCGCACAAGTCATGTGCTTCCAAGAATTGTTTTATGGTCCGTACTTCTGTCAAGTGCAAGACCCACAGTATTTTTCATACACCGAGCCAATCCCCGACGGTCCGACAACAAAGCGCTTTCAAGCACTTGCAAAAGAACTCGGCATGGTGCTCGTTTTGCCAATGTACGAAATCGTGCAACCAGGTTTGTACTACAACACCGCTGCAGTGATCGATGCCGACGGTCGATACCTCGGCAAGTATCGCAAGCAACACATTCCACAAGTTCCTGGTTTCTGGGAGAAGTACTACTTCACACCTGGCACCGGCGGATATCCAGTCTTTGACACAGCAGTTGGAAAAGTTGGCGTGTACATCTGTTACGACCGCCACTTCCCAGAAGGCTGGCGCGCACTCGGACTTAACGGCGCAGAGATCGTGTTCAACCCATCGGCAACAAGCCGCGGATTGTCTGAATACATCTGGCGCCTCGAGCAACCAGCTTCGGCAGTTGCAAACATGTATTACATCGGCGCGATCAACCGCGTTGGTATCGAAGCAGACTACGGCACCGACGACTTCTACGGTCAGAGTTACTTCGTAGACCCGGAAGGCAAGTTTGTCGGTGAAGTTGGCGACGCATTCAAGCACGAGCTCATCGTGCGCGATCTTGACATGGACAAGATCCGCATGGTGCGCGATCGTTGGCCGTTTTACCGCGATCGTCGACCAGACGCATACCACGAAATTTCGGAACGTTAAATAACTGCGAGTTACAAGGGGATAATGATGGCACGCACACTTATCAAAAACGGAACAGTTGTAAGCCCAACCGGTCGGCATGAAGTTGATGTGTTGATCGAAGGCGAAACAATTTTGGCATTGCTCGAGCGCGGCAAGTCTGACTCGCTCAACATCACTGCCGACAAAGTCATTGACGCAACTGGCAAGTTTGTTGTTCCTGGCGGCATCGATGTGCACACGCACATGGAGTTGCCATTTGGTGGCACCAACGCAAGCGACACTTTTGAAACTGGCACCACTGCTGCGGCGTGGGGTGGCGTTACAACCATCGTCGACTTTGCAGTGCAGCGCTACGGAGAAAACGTGCAAGAGTCGCTCGCTACGTGGCACAAAAAAGCCGCAGGCAATTGCTCGATCGACTACGCGTTTCACCAGATCATCGGTGGCATCGACGAGCAGGCACTTGCCGACATGGATTACCTCGTAAAGAACGAAGGAATCACGTCGTTCAAGCTATTTATGGCTTACCCAGGCGTGTTTTATTCGGATGACGGCCAAATCTTGCGCGCAATGCAGCAGGCCAGCAACAACGGTTCAACCATCATGATGCACGCTGAAAACGGCATAGCAATCGACGTGTTGGTGCAACAGCACATCGCACGTGGCGAAACCGATCCGAAATATCACAGCTACAGCCGCCCGAGCTTGCTCGAAGGCGAAGCAACTAACCGTGCAATCGTGTTGTCACAGGTTGCTGGCAACGTGCCGTTGTACATCGTGCACATGTCTGCATCTGAAGCGCTCAACGCATTGTCGGAAGCTCGCCACGAAGGTCTTAACGTGTTCGGCGAAACCTGCCCGCAATACCTCTATATGACACTCGAGGATCACTTGGCTCAGCCGGGCTTCGAAGGTGCAAAGTATGTATGCAGCCCACCGATCCGCAGCAAGCACGACAAGCACAATCACCACGCCGACTTGTGGAAGGGATTGCGCATGAACGAGTTGGCAGTTGTGTCAACCGATCACTGTCCGTTCTGCATGAAAGATCAAAAAGAACTAGGCATTGGCAACTTCTCGAAGATTCCAAACGGCATGGGCTCAGTAGAGCACCGCATGGAACTCATCTATCAGGGCGTTGTGCAAGGCGAGATCACACTTGAGCGTTGGGTCGAAACGTGCAGCACTTCACCAGCCCGCATGTTTGGCATGTATCCGCAAAAGGGCATCATTGCTCCTGGATCTGATGCCGACATTTTGGTCTGGGATCCAAACGGCAAGACAAAGATCGGTGTGAACGACAAGCATCACATGAACATGGACCACTCTTCGTGGGAAGGTTTCAAAGTGGATGGCAAAGTCGACACCGTGTTGTCACGCGGCAAAGTAGTTGTCGAAAAAGACAAGTTCACAGGCACAAAGGGCCACGGAAAATACATTAAGCGCGGCCTTTGCCAATATCTCAACTAAATTAAACCCCTCAACATCACATCAGGAGAAGCTATGCAACGCATTAGTCATTGGGTCAACAACAAAGTTGTAGTTGGCACGTCGGGTCGCACCGGCAAAGTGTTTAACCCAGCAACGGGAGAGCAGCAAGCAGAAGTCGATCTTGCGAGCGTGGCAGAAGTTGACGCAGTTATTGCAAAATCAAAAGCAGCTTTTCCTGAGTGGCGTGCAACTGGCATGTCGCGTCGTGCAGAGATCATGTTTCGCACACGCGAGTTGCTGGATGCCAACCGCAAAGAGCTCGCTACATTTTTGACACTCGAGCACGGCAAAGTGCCAAGCGATGCACTCGGCGAAATTGCGCGTGGTATCGAAAACATCGAGTTTGCTTGCGGTATTCCTGCATTGATGAAGGGTGGCTACTCAGAGCAGGCTTCTGGTGGAGTAGACGTCTATTCAATCCGTCAGCCACTCGGTGTTGTTGCCGGTATTACGCCGTTCAACTTTCCTGCAATGGTGCCAATGTGGATGTTTGCAAACGCAATCATGTGCGGCAACACATTCATTTTGAAGCCAAGCGAAAAAGATCCATCAGCATCGATGTTTATTGCCGATTTGTTGCGCCAGGCTGGCTTGCCAGACGGCGTTTTCAACGTCTTGCATGGCGACAAAGAAGCAGTAGACCGCTTGCTCGTGCACCCAGACATTCAGTCGGTGTCGTTCGTCGGTTCAACGCCAATCGCAAAATATGTGTATGAGACGGGCACAAAGAACGGCAAGCGCGTGCAAGCACTTGGTGGTGCAAAGAACCACATGCTTGTGTTGCCAGACGCCGACCTCGATATGGCAGCCGATGCTGCAGTGAGCGCAGCGTACGGTTCGGCAGGCGAGCGTTGCATGGCCATTTCGGTTGTGCTCGCAGTCGACACCATTGCTGATGCATTGATCGAAAAACTTAAGACTCGTGTTCCAAATATCAAAGTTGGTCCTGGCACCGATCCATCGGCAGAGATGGGTCCATTGATCAGCCGCGAGCACCGCGACAAAGTTGCGAGCTACATCAACAACGCAGCAGGCGAAGGCGCAACTGTCGTAATCAACGGCACCGACAAAGCCAAAGATGCTGGTTTCTTCTTGAACCCAAGCCTCATCGACAACGTCAAGCCAGGCATGAAGTGTTACGACGAAGAAATCTTCGGACCAGTGCTCACCGTCATGCGCGTCAAGAGTTATGCAGAAGGTTTGAAAACCATCAACGACAACGAATTTGGTAACGGCACGGCAATATTCACTCGCGATGGTGGCGTTGCTCGTCAGTTTCAATACGACGTGCAGGTCGGCATGGTTGGCATCAACGTGCCAATTCCTGTTCCAGTGAGCTACTACTCATTCGGTGGCTGGAAGGCTTCGCTGTTTGGCGACCAACACATGTATGGCCCAGAGGGCATCAACTTCTTTACGCGCGGCAAGGTCGTCACATCACGTTGGCCAGACCCACGCACGTCGGCAGTTGACTTGGGCTTTCCAACCAATCGCTAAAAGTTTTTGTTTTCAACAGGGGGAGAGTTATGGACATAGGTGTAGTACTACAAACGACCCCACCATCGGCGCGCGTGATCGACCTTGCCAAAAAGGCCGACATGTATGGCTTCTCGCACGTATGGACTTTTGATAGTCACATTTTGTGGCAAGAGCCGTACGTGATCTTTAGCCAGATCTTGGCCGAGACACGCAACGTAATTGTTGGACCAATGGTCACCAACCCAGCAACGCGTGACTGGACGGTTACTGCCAGTACGTATGCGACCCTCAACGAGATGTACGGCAACCGCACGGTGTGTGGCATTGGCCGTGGCGACTCTGCTGTGCGCGTTACAAACGGCAAGCCAACAAATCTTGCAACGTTGCGCGAGAGTGTTCACGTCATTCGTGAACTAGGCAACGGTCGTGCAGTTGACTACAACGGCTCGAGCATTCGTTTCCCTTGGGCCTCGAAGAGCGAGCTTGAAGTATGGATTGCTGCATATGGGCCAAAGGCACTTGCGCTCACAGGTGAAGTTGCTGACGGCTTTATCTTGCAGCTCGCCGACGCCGACATTGCGCAGTGGACAATCAAGGCTGTGCACGAAGCTGCCGAGCGCGTAGGTCGTGATCCAAAGAGTGTCACAATCTGTGTCGCAGCACCTGCGTATGTGGGCAACGACATCACGCACATGCGCGATCAGTGCCGTTGGTTTGGCGGCATGGTGGGCAATCACGTTGCCGACATCGTCGAGCGTTATGGTGACGATTCCTCAGTGCCAAAAGCACTGACCGATTACATCAAGGGCCGACAGGGTTATGACTACAACGAACATGGTCGTGCAGGCAACAGCCACACCACATTTGTTCCAGACGAGATCATCGATCGCTTTTGCATTTTGGGTGATACCAACGAGCACATTCGTCGACTGACTGAACTCAAAGAACTCGGTGTCGATCAGTTTGCTGTGTACTTGCAGCACGACGGCAAAGAATCAACTCTCGAAGCCTATGGCGAGACGATTTTGCCGGCGATACAGGAGATGAGCAAAGCGAAGCAATGAATCGTTTTGCACGACGCGCTGCATATCGGACAAGCATGTTTGTGCTGTCGATAGTGCTCGTTGTTGCGTTGTGGGAAATGTACAAAGTTGTGGGTCCGCAAGACGGCGGCAAGTTGTTTGGTGCAGGCGTGTTGCCGCGCTCAAACGACACTGCAATGCCGCACGTCTGGGCAATGCTGAGCCGTTATGGACGACCAGAAGTACGAGGCTCCGACAAGCGCGTGTGGGTGGTAGTGCTCGCGGGTGCTTGGTTTTCGTTTCGCTTAGCAATCGTTGGTTTTTTGCTCGGTTCTTCGATCGGTGTGGGGCTTTCTGTCGTCATGTCTCGATTCCGCCTCGTCGAGCGCGGCTTGTTGCCATACCTCGTTGTGTCGCAAACAGTTCCGTTGATCGCGCTTGCTCCACTCGTTGCATTGTGGGGTGGCAAGTTGCACATTTTTGGTTTTGAGTGGCCACGTTGGTTTTCGGCAGCAGTGCTCGGTGCATTTTTGTCGTTCTTTCCAATTGCAGTTGGCACACTTCGTGGACTTGCAAGTGCACCAGCAGCAGCTGTCGAACTCATGGAAAGTTATGCAGCATCATGGAAACAGATTTTGCTCAAACTTCGTTTCCCTTCTGCAATTCCATACATGGTCCCAGCATTCAAACTCGGCGCATCTGGTTCGGTAGTCGGCGTAGTGGTTGCCGAGATTTCGACGGGCCTCAAAGGCGGCATCGGGCGACTCATTATTGAGTACGCCCGCGAAGCAACAGCCGACCCAGCCAAAGTTTTTACTGCAGTGTTTGGTGCTGCTGCACTCGGCCTCACCATGGCAGGAGTTATTGCGATTTCAGATGTGTATTTGATGCGTAATCGACCGAAGGAGACCACCTGATGAGTGCGGTTCAAGTAACGGGGGCAAGCAAGATTTTTAATCAAGGAACACCTAAACAGGTGGACGCGTTGATTGACGTCAATTTAACAGTCGAGCCAGGTGAGTTCGTTTCACTGATTGGTCCGTCTGGTTGTGGCAAGAGCACGTTGTTGCGATTGATTGCAAACTTGCTCGAACCAACAACAGGTTCGATCATGGTTAATGGCAAGTCGGCTTCGCAATCACGACTTGATCAGGACTACGGCATGGCGTTTCAGCAAGCAGGTTTGTTTGACTGGCGCACCGTGGCAAAGAACATTGAGTTGCCACTCGAACTCAAGGGTTGGGACAAAGAAAAGCGCGCAGCACGAGCACAAGAAATGTTGGAGCTCGTAAAACTGCCAGAGTTTGCCGAGTTGTATCCATGGCAGTTGTCGGGTGGTATGCAGCAGCGTATTGCAATTGCGCGCGCACTGGCAGCGCACCCGCCGTTGTTGCTAATGGACGAACCATTTGGCGCACTCGATGAAATGACACGCGAATACATGCAAGGCGAGTTGTTGCGTATTTGTGCAGAGACATCCACGACGGTTGTGTTTGTAACGCACTCGATTCCTGAAGCGGTGTATTTGTCTAATCGCGTTGTTGTGATGTCACCGCGACCAGGCCGCATCACCGACCTCATCAATGTCAACCTTGGTGCGAAGCGCACAGAAGACACTCGTGCCGCAGCAGATTTCTTTACTGGTATCACTGCAGTTCGCGAGGCGCTTCGTGGCACACACGCAGATCACGCCAATGCAAATGCAGTTCGCGGAGTTGAAGATCGCTGATCATGTCAATCATTGCCCGCCTTCGACGCATAGTGCCACCGCTGGTTTTTGGCGTGGCGTTTTTGTCGTTGTGGGAAGGTGTTGTAAAAGGATTTGATCTCAAGCCATATTTTCTTGCTGCACCATCCAAAATTTATGAGCAGTTCATTAAAAACTTTGTGCATATCTGGGAAGCAACTTCGGTTTCTGGTACGAATGCACTAGTCGGTCTCATTGCCGGAACCGTTTTTGGTGTTGTCATGAGTTTCGCGCTCAGTCGGTATCGATTTTTGGGTGAATTAATTACCCCGCTCGCAGTGGCGCTGAATGCGATTCCTATTTTTGTGTTGGTGGCGGTGCTCAACAACATGTATTCGATCACCAGCGAAATTCCACGACGCATCATGGTTTCGCTCGTTGTTTATTTCATCGTGCTCGTCAATGTGGCCAAAGGGCTCACTCAGGTGCAGTCGACCCATGTCGAATTGATGAAGTCGTATGCCGCAAGCGACTTCGCAATCTTGCGAAAAGTACGGGTACCAAATGCACGTCCTTACCTCTTTACGGCACTCAAAATTGCGGCCCCGGTTTCGGTTATTACGGCATTCGTTTCTGAGTACTTTGGGGGCTCCCAAAACGGTCTCGGAAGCCGAATTACAAGCAATATTGCCAATTCCAAGAACGCCGCGGCCTGGGCCTACGTTCTGGGTGCCTGTTTGCTTGGATTAACCTTCTACGCTGTATCCATAGTGCTAGAAAGCGCTGCCTCTCGGGGTGGCGTTGCAAGTAAAACCAACAACAACAAGTAGAGAGCTTCGGTTCTCGGGGGAGTACCAAAAATGAAGAAGTCAAGCATCAAGCTCGCAGTTGCGGGTCTCGCTGCTCTGTCTTTGGTTGTCGCAGCGTGCGGTAGCTCAAGCAGTTCAGCAGACACAACAGTTGCAGCAGCAGCAACAGAAACATGCACCACACCAACACCTGTCAAATTGCAGTTGCAGTGGTTCACACAGGCACAATTTGCTGGCTATTACGCAGCACTTGAGAACGGCTACTACAAGGACATGTGCCTTGATGTAACCATCCTCGAAGGTGCAGTAGACATTTCGCCACAGACTGTTCTCGCCAATGGCGATGCAGACTTCGCAGTTTCTTGGGTCTCAAAGGCTCTTGCAGCACGTGAAGGTGGAGCAAACATCGTGGACGTCGCACAGGTGTTCCAACGTTCAGGAACATTGCAAGTTTCGATGAAAGATAAGGCCATCGCAACTTCAGCAGACTTCAAGGGCAAGAAGATTGGTAACTGGGGCTACGGCAACGAGTTCGAAATCTTTGCAGCACTTACCAAGGCCGGACTTGATCCAGCCAAGGACGTCACACTCGTTCAGCAGCAGTTCGACATGTCGGGCTTGCTTGCAGGCGACATCGACGCTGCAGAAGCAATGACCTACAACGAGTACGCACAGGTTTTGGAAACAATGAACCCAACAACAAAGGCTTTGTACACAGCAGATGACTTGAACGTCGTTTCGTACGAGACCGAAGGTGTTGGAATGTTGCAGGACGCAATTTGGGCTGACGGTCACCGTTTGTTCGACACCGACTACAACGCAACAGCAGTCAAGTTCGTTGCTGCTTCATTGATGGGCTGGGCATTCTGCCGCGATAACGCACAGGCTTGCACAGACATCGTTGTAGCAAAGGGTTCCAAGCTCGGCGCAACTCACCAGTTGTGGCAAATGAATGAAGTTAACAAGTTGATCTGGCCAGCAACAGCTGGTGTAGGCATGATCGACGAGGCAGCATGGACACGCACCGTGGATCTTTCGCAGTCAGCGAAGAACCTCGAAGGCGGCACCGTGTTGACCAAGGCTCCAGATGCAGCAGCACACACAAATGACATTGTGACTGCAGCACTTGCATTGCTCACCGCAAAGGGAAT